>OMDR01000013.1_pt1 | contig 164464 bp, 152 predicted proteins | sample 1645251 | NCBI WGS metagenome assembly OMDR01 (sample SAMEA103958142, study PRJEB25191) | human gut metagenome | biome: human-associated habitat [ENVO:00009003]; feature: intestine environment [ENVO:2100002]; material: feces | place: Germany | collected 2013/2015 | reverse complement strand
GGATAAGCACTACCTGCGCAAGCACGGCGCGAATGCTTATTATGGGCAGGGCTGAATTCCACTATAAATAGAGATATCCACCGGGCAACCGGTGGATATTTTTAATGCAGTATTATCAGGAAACTTCTAAAAACTGGTTTGAAAAGTGAAAATGTGTATAGCACACCGACTGCTTCTTCAAACCTCCTCGTAAGACTGACGCCTTGTTAGGACGAATTGTGCAAGATGCAGGTTTGGCGCAACACGAAATCTCATCGTAAAACATTCATCTTATATTTTGCGCCAAACTAAAAAGATGCAAGCAAGCATGCGGCAAAAGCGATAGCCGTTAATTGTGCGGTGCTGCCTTAGAATAATATCTGCATTTCTTCAGGATATAAACAGGCAGGCGCATTTTGCACCTGCTCGTTTGCAATTATCGTTTCAGATGTTTTACGATCTCATCTGCGATATCCGCGCGGCACTCGTCAATTATTCCGAAATCCTTTTCCTTGTAGTTCCACGCAGCACGGCCGAAACCAAATTTGTCGAATACAGCATGGATATCATCGTACCAGCGGAGCAGGTCAGCGCCGCCCACCTTGTCGATAACACCATATTCCCCACAGTATACCGGGACGTTCATTTTTCTGCCGACATCAGCGGCTACCTGCATTTCCGCTTCCATGAAACGGCGGTCTACGATATCTATGGGGTAATTCTCGTAAGCCTGCGCGAGGTCCGGACCGATAAATTTAAGGGATTTTTCATAATATTCCTTTGTTGGACCGGGATAGCTTATCTCACACTCGTCCGTCATTTTATCTATCCAGTGCGCTTTCTGATGCGTGAACACCAGCGGATTGTAGTAGTGGAAATTGAACACGATATGCTCGTCGCACGGTTTGTCAAGCAGCGTAAGACCGAAAATCCCATTCTGATAAATGCCGCCGATGAGCACGAAATTCTCCGGGGCGTACCTGCGTATTTCGGTTATCGTGCGCGCTGCGATACGGTTCCATATCTCCGCAAAACGGCGCTCGGTTATCTCGTTGAGCAGCTCGAAAGCAACATCATTCCGATTTCCGAAACGCTTTGCAATGCGGCTCCAGAGGTTCACGAAAATATCCTGATAATGCTGATTCTCGAAGAATCCGGATTCCTGCTCGCCCTTGTCGAACGAAAAACCCATAGTCTTGTGCAGGTCGAGGATTATATTCAGTCCGTGCGTCCTGCACCAGTCTGCGCAGCGCTCCAGCAGTTTCAGTCCGCTATCCAGGACGTTGCCGTTTTCATCAAGGATTATGTTGTAGTCGAACGGCAGGCGCACATGGTCGCAGCCCCACGAAGCTATTTTTGCGATATCCGATTCGGTAATAAAGCTCTCGATATGCTCCTTTTCGTAGCCGCACTGGGATAGCCAGCCGCCGAGGTCAACGCCGTTCCTGTATCCCTTGAATTCGTTCATTTTCAGCCCTCCTCTGCCGCTGTGAAGTCCACGGACTTATATTCTGCGGTAAGCGGAACCGTGCCGTCAAACGCGTTCAACCAGCCGTCGACGCCTGTTCCCGGCCATACGTTCATCATTATTTTGCCGGGCGTGGAGGGAATATTCTCGGTCGCCGTGTAGACCGCCTCGCCGTCAACGTACCATGTGATGCTGTCCGCCTGCCAGTCGAAACCGTAGGTGTGGAACTCCTCGGAAGCATCAAAGCCGAGGTCGTACAGGAATTCGTGATTTCCCTTGCCGTCGGTGAAGTAGTTGAACTGCACCTTTGTGGTGTCCTTGCCGAGAAATTCAATGTCTATCTCGTCCCACGGGTTGTTGTCGGAGGGTCCCGTATATGTGAAGAATGAGCTTACAACGCCGTCGTTCTTTATCGGCTTCATAACGACCTCGTACATGCCGTACCCGTAGAAATCCCGTGAACGGAACTCAGCGCCGGAATAGGGCGGCTTGTCCAGCAGGTCCTTATCAATAGTGAGCTTCATTGAGCCGTCGGAAATACTGCCGTTGCTCTTGCGCCAGGTGCAGTTGAACATCGAGCCGTTCGACCAGCCGTCCGAAAACTCGAATTTATCGCTTACATCGTCGTAGGTTCCGGTCAGGTCTGCGAGAACGCTGCTTTCAGCCGGAGCTTCTGTGGTTTCAACTTCGGAGGTTGCTGCTTCTGCGATCTGCTGACTTTCTGACTGAGAAGATGACTGGATATCCGAAGATGTACCGTTATTCGCGGAACAGCCGCAGAGTGCGACAGTCCCTGCGATGAGCATAATGCTGACAATATGTTTTTTCATAATATATCACGTTCCTTTCTGGGGTCTGGGAGTTCTGCCTTGTATTTTGATTTTAGCATAAAATCCCGCGCGATTATATTACGATACGCATAAAAATATCACGTTTTTAGTTTTATTTTATTTCCACTCCGGCTTTCATTCCGGAGGACGAATGGTAGTACTTCTCGCGGTATTGCTTCGGCGTAAGACCGGTCTCCTCGCGGAATTTCTGGATAAAATGACTGTGGGAGCTGAACGCCAGGAAATTCCCGACGTCCACCGCTTCATACCGGGAATATTTCAGCATCTGGCAGGCGGCGTCTATCTTTTTCTTCAATATGTATCGGTTGAGGGTCAGTCCGGTTTCCGTGCGGAACAGTTTTGAAAGGTACTGCACCGAAAGTCCGAGTTCCTCCGCAATGTCGCTCACCATCAGCTTTTCGTGCAGGTGGTCGTAGACGTACTCCATGCATTTCGTGACCTGATAGCAGTAGCTGCTGCCGTTTTTCAGCCTAGCCATTCGCTCTGTGAAATCCGTGATTAGCTCGGAGTGTATCGCGTTTATCTCCTCCGGAGAAGCCGCAAGGTCCGCTTTTCTTATATAGAGGTCGCTGAGGTTGTAAGCAGTTTCGCGCTCCATTCCGCCCTCAACGCAGAAGCGCGTGATGAACGACACCGTTATAACAAGGTGGTATTTCAGATTCCGCAGGCGGTCGGTAGAAAGCACGCCGAAGCCCTCCCCACCAAGCGGCGTGGAAAGCGTTCTTGCGGCGTCCATGTCGCCACGCTTGACAGCCTCGTAGAAACGCATTTCGTTTTCTACCGGGGTGTGGGTCATGGAGTTTTCGCGCATTTCAAACTCCATGCGCGACAGTTCTTTGTGTAGTTCACTCATTGCCTTTTCTCCTTTTTATAAGGAAGTATCATTGAATATATTATACAAAAAAATCTCACGTCCGTCAAGCATTTCGGATAAACTGACGATACAAATGTTAAATTTCTGATATAACGCAAGTTAAGTAAATGCTATAATATAGACAACAAAGGGACAGACAGCCGAAAAAACTACGACAGTCTGCACGACACAAACGCAATCTGAAAGGAAGAATCACCATGAAAAAGTTTATCTCCGTTATTACCGCTGCTGCCGCAGTCGCAGCAATTTCCGCTACCGCAGGCGCTTACTCCATCAACAAGGATCTCGGATTCGGTTGGAGCAACAGCGTGACCATCGGCGCTGAGGAATTCGCAGACGTGACTCCCGACACTACGGTCACCATCACCTACAACGTAAACGAGAGTCTCGCCGCTATGGAAGGTCAGGACTACTGGTGTATCAAGCCTATGGTGAACGATGCGGGCTGGCCTTTCATCAGTACCCTTAACGGCGCAGTCCTTTCCGAGGGAGGCGACAGCTACACGCTTGAGATGGACAGTGATTCCATGAGCTTCACTATCCCTGCCGACCAGCTTGAGCTTCTCCAGAATGCAGGCATGGCGATTATGGGTCACGGCATAGAACTGCTTGAAATGACATTTTCTGACGAGCCTGCCGCTGCTCCGGCAGAGAGTGCTGAAACTCCTGTCGAGGATGAAACTCCCGCAGAGGATTCCGCAGCCGCTGAAACTCCCACAGAAACCACCGCTCCCACAAAGGGCAATCCCGACACCGGCGTTTCCGGAATCGCAGCAGTAGCAGGCGCAGCGGTTATCGCAGCCGGCGTACTTTTCGCGACCAGAAGAAAGTAATTCCGTTTACGAAAGGAATGAGCAGAATGAAAAACATCACACGACTCACAGCAGCGGCGCTTGCGATATGCTCCGTTCTCGCGGTTACGGGCTGCGATGAGCAGCAGGAAATCAGCAGCGCTCCGGATTCCTCCAACGCTCCGGCGCAGGCAACTACCGCGGCTACCACAGCAACCATGAACAAGGATGACGCAGACAAAATCGCGGAAATCGACATCGGCGCTGAAAAGCTGGAAAACGGCGTTGTGAAGTTCCTGTCATCATGGGATTTAAACCCTGCTGAGGGACAGCCGGTGGCTCCGGCACTGGAAATGTTCCAGAGCCAGTTCGGCGGCAGGATAGAGTACATCAACACCCCGTGGGACAGCCGTTACGACAAGCTTGCAGTGCTGGTGCAGGCGGACGATTCACCGGATATGTTCAGCGCAGGCGACATGGACGTGTTCCCCAAGGGCGCTATCAGCGGAATGTTCGACCCGCTTGATGATTACGTTGATTTCAGCAGCGAGCTGTGGGCACCCATGAGTGCGGTAAATGAGCAGTTTGCATTCAACGGAAGCCACTATGTAGGCGCTGTTGATGTAGAAGGCGACTGCGTGATGTTCTACAACAAGAACACTATCCGCGATAATTCCCTTGACGACCCGGCGGAACTTCTCGCAGAGGGCAATTGGACATGGGAAACATTCTGGGATATGATGACCAAATTCTGCGACGTTGACGCTGAAAAATACGCCACCGACGGCTGGTGGTTTGAAAGCGGATTTTCCCTTACTACAGGCGTTCCATATGTCGGCATGAGCGACGGAAAGATCGTGCAGAATCTTGACAACGCCATGATCGAAAAGGCGCAGAACTTTATGCTGAATATGAATAAGAACAGCCTACAATTCCCCAAGGCGCAGTTCAACTGGCAGGTTCAGCCCAGGCGTCTTGCTGATGGAAAGACGCTGTTCTATCCGGTAGGTCTGTACGCGATGTATCCTTATAACAACTACATTCAGGATTTCGCAAACAACCAGGAAGACGTGATGTTCGTCCCCATGCCGAAATGCACCGACGCCGACGAATATTACCTGCCTGCAAGAGTTTCCGGATTCTCGCTGATAAAAGGTGCGAAGAACCCCGAGGGCGTAGCCGCTTACCTCAACTGCGCAATGGCTACCCGCGACAGCGAGGCGGCTGTCGAAATCGGAAAGCGCCAGGCATTTGATGAGTACAACTGGACGCAGGAACAGTGGGATATGTACCGCCTTGTAAACCAGATGACCGCCGAGCACCCGGTGATTGAGATGTACAACGCCGTTTCCTCCAACGTTGCCGATCTCATAAACAATCCGATGAAGGAAGCCTACAACAGCGGCGCAAGCTGGACCCAGACCCGTGAAACTATCCGCGCGGCAGTCCAGGCGGAACTTGATACGGCTAACAAGAAGCTTGCTGAAAAGAGCTGATGATTCAGCCATAACAAAATAGGTTCAGAATGAGTCCGGTTAAATGCCGGGCTCATTCGCCTCCTTATAGGAACATGGCAGCTTGATGGTTCGTAAGCGTATCAGATTGAAAAGACGGGAATCGTATTACAGCTGGTCATCTCTAAAAACCTCATATGGGCGAAAATGTACAGTGCGCGCCATTTTCCCTTTTCAAACCGTTTTTTAAAAGTGCCCCTATGTAACAAGAATGGGTGATAAGTTTTGCTCTTGTCAACTGGCTGCGCTAAGCCTTTTATAACGGTGGGCAACATTTCTCAGACAATATTGCCATCGACTTCTTGTGCAGTTCTCGTTGAAGAGGCTCTCAAGGCTTAATCTACTGCAGTTCCGCAAGATAAAAAAATTTCCGGCGTTGGTTATCCAGCGCCGGATTTTTTCTGTTTTTAGGTTTTTTGTCCTCCTTTTGTCCTCCGATTTTTTATTTATACTGGTTGAGAGTGGAGGATAAGGTGGATATTTTATGGTCACCTCTAAAAACCGGGACACGAGCAGATCTCGCACATGACTTATATCAGATTCCAGGCATCAAACCGCAGCGTTTTCAGCCGCAGGCGGATAATGCGTTTACTTGATGTATTTCAAGGTTTGACATCGAAGCAGATGATACGGTATACGCTGAATATAGCGAAGCGTAACAAAATCAGACGCATGAGCCCCCACGTTTGAACTGGTCGATTTTGTTTTATTCAGCGTTTCACTTTGGCATAGAAATCTGCCGTGAATGAGGTTTTTAGAGGTTACCTGTCGCCATTTCATTCCATCAGCTTTTTCAGATACATCAGTATCGCTTTTTCGCCGACTGTCTTTTCGACTGAGAAATTCGTTTCCGATATATCGAACATAAGGCAGCCGCAGTGTCCCTTGAAGGTCGGGAAACATACTATATGCAGATACTTGTCTATTTCCGGGCTGTAATCGACTATTTCCAAAGTCTCGCCATACAGCACGGAATGTTCGTAGCTGCGCAGCCATTTTGAATCCATGTTGGAGTAAATGCTTCCGAACGATTTCCCGATAAGCGCGTCCAGCGGAAATCTCTCCAGCCTGGCAAACGCCTCGTTTCCATAACGGAATATCCAATCCACCGCCTGACTTTCCTTGTTGAATATCATCTCAATGTCGGTGAACGCAATGGGAATATTGTCAAAGCATTTGTAGTGCTGATGGTATTCCTCTTTATCAGTGGGATTATCGTTGTCAGCAAGCGAATCTATGATAAAATGCTGCTTCATATGGAATTTCTCCATTATCTCCCTGCGGTGCTGCGTGGCATATTCCAGGGATTCGCCATTTGACAGAATAATGAGCTTGCCCACGCTGTGAATAGCCATCGCAGAAACAAGACAGCCCCGATTTATTCTTATAAAATCTGCGCTGAGCTTATCCTGAAGCTTGGCAAATGTCATACGCGTCTTGAGTACGCTTCCGTCAGAAATGTGGATAAATGCGTCCTGCTTCTTCATAGAAACATACAATATACTGCTTTCGGGTATGTCGTAATGCTTACGGTCGGATATGAACGAGATGTTTTTTTCAGTGTTCATTCGCTGGCTCCTTTATTGTGTGATATTAACGATATGTCGATAAGCGCAAAGCCCTCATCACGGGCAGTGTATGTGCGGGAACTTTTGATGTATAATAAACGCCACGAGTTTATTATACCATTAATTCAGAAATATTGCAAATAAAAAACAGCCGGAACATATCCTAAAATACATTCCGGCCGTTGAATCTCCGTATCAGAATCTTATGATCCACTTGAGAATATCTGATGCGTCAATAGCGTTTACAGTACCATCCTTGTTGAAGTCGCCCATAAGAGGATTTGCACCCTGGGATATTACAATGACGCATTTCAGCACAGCCGAAGCGTCAAGGGCGTTCAACACGCCGTCGTTATTGATATCGCCGGGTATATCGCTGAATTCGCACACCATGACAACATACTCGCCTGCAGAATCAGCACCCGGAATAGTCGCAGTACCGTCCTCGCCGAGCTTTGCGCAGCCATGGAATATCAGCTTCCCGTCAGCCAGCTTGTATACGTTCGCAAACTGGCCTGCGAACTCCTTACGGAAGCTGAGCTTCAGATCTGCCGGTATTATTGTGCCTGATACCTTGAGGTCAGCGCCAGATACGCCGCGCTGGGCGCTTCTGTCGGCGCTGCCAGGAAGTGCCGAGAAGTCCGCCGCGGTAACTGCGGTTATCTCAGAGCCATCTGTCAGCCAGCTCTTTGAGCTGTCCGCAACGAACTCGACATGGAGTTTCTTTCCTGCAATAACTCTGATAACGTCAGACGGAACTTCATATGCGCCGTTGAGCATGATTATTACCGTGCCGCCGTTCTGACGCTTAGCAAGTTCGACAGATATTTCCGCCCAGCTCATCGATTTACCATCGATAGAAGATCGGGGTTCTGTATCCGGCCTTGTCGGTCTGACAGAACCGCCGGACTGAGCCTTACGCGTGAATGCAGCCGAAGTAACGGAGCTTTTAGCTTCTCCGACAAAAGCAACTGCCTTTATCGTTGTTGTTGCCGTTATCGTGAACGCGCCGCTGTATTTTGTGGAGGAAGCAGTAGGTTCTGCACCATCGGTGGTATAATGGATCGCGGCGCCATCGGTGGCGCAGGTGATCGTGACAATCTGCGAACCGGTAAAGCGTCCGCCGTCCGGTGTAATGACCGGAGCCTCAACCGCCTTGAGCGCAGGAGTTATCACATAACCGCATGCGTATTATCGAATTTCTCAATGACGGAATACAGCTCCACGCCGTTGTCCCTGAGTATCTTCCGGCTGACGGCGCTGTCATAGCGGTTCCGGGCGAATCTGTCCAGCTTGTGGACTATCACCAGGTCAAACAGCCCACATCGCGAATCGTTAAGCATTCGCTGGAATTCCTCACGGTCGGTATTCGTGCCGGTTCTGGAACGGTCGATGTACTCTCCTTGACGATCTCAATGTCGTTTTCCTCTGCGTACTTACGAATGGCGCGTTCCTGCGCGTCAATCTTGAAACCCTTGCTCTTGAACTCTGCCAGGACGGAACTCTTGACGCGCTCGCTTGCGAACTTGTAGCCGCCGAACAGCTTCTCCGCAGCGAAATACGCCTGCTGAGCGGAAAGCTTCGCGTTGAGATCGTCGGTGTCCTGCTTGTACTTGGCGTTAAGTTCATTGAGCTGCTTCTGGAGCTCCTCGGACTTGTTGTCCGCCTTGAGCTTTTCGAGATCCTTGTCACGGGCGGCGAGCTGCTTCGTCAGTTCCTCCAGCCTGATCTTGTCAGCCGCAGCGGCTTCAGAGGAGATAAATTCCTTGCTCATTACCTCGTCGATCTGCTTGGTCTGGTCTGCGGTAAGCTCGATTCCAAGCCTCTGCAGGAGCGCCTTTAACTTATCCATTTAAAAATCCTCCTGTTATGACGCCTTACGCCGTACCTTTCTCTGCTGCCTGGCGATTCATTATGCGGAATTCCACCGCAATAAGGATTATCGCCGCAGCCGCCGAAAGGAGGTCTGCAAACGGACCCGCCCAGAGTATTCCGTCAATACCCATGAACAGCGGAAGCACGATCATCGGCGGCAGGAGGAAAATTATCTGCCTTGTGAGGGACAGGAAGGCTCCCTTGATGGATTTGCCGATAGATGTGAAGAATGTTGACGCAATCGGCTGGAGGCAGTTCAGCCAGGTAAAGAACAGGAATATCCGGAAGAAATTCACGCCGAACTCGAAGTATTCCTCGGTGCCGTCGCCGAACATGGAGATGATCTCCCTCGGGAACAGCTGGAACAGCGCAAACGCAGCAACAGACACACCGGCTCCCACGGTGAGCGCCGCACGGAACGCCTTCTTCACACGGTCGTATTTTTCCGCGCCGTAATTGAAGCTGATTATCGGCTGAGCGCCCTGACCAAGCCCTATGACGATGGAGAATGTGATCTGGTTGATCTTCATGACGATTCCGGATACCGCGATCGGTATGGATTCCCCAAAGACGGACAGCGCGCCGTAGTGCTTCAGCAGATTGTTCATGGCTATCTGCACCACCATCATCGCGATCTGGTTAAAGAACGACGCCATGCCAATGGCTATTATCCGGGAGGTGTACTGCCAGCGGATACGCAAGTGCTTTGCCTCCAGGCACACCGTCTTATAACGCGCAATGCACACTATCGCAACCGTTCCGGAGATCACCTGCCCGATAACTGTCGCCCAGGCGGCGCCGCTCATTTTCCAGTCAAAACCGAGGACGAACAGCGCATCCAGGACGGTGTTTATCCCGGCACCCAGGAGATTGCACACCATCGTCATTTTCGGGTTTCCGTCGGCGCGGATAAGATGACCGCCGCCGGTCGTGATTATCATGAACGGGAATCCCAGGGAAGTTATTCTGACGTATTCCTCCGCCAGGGGAAGCACTTCCGCCGGGGAGCCGAACAGCTTCAGCAGCGGCGTCAGGAATATCTGCGTCACAACCAGCAGGACTGCTCCGCATATCAACATCATCACCGTGGCGTTGCCGACGAAATAAGGCGCCTTTTCGCGCTCTCCCCTGCCCATGTTCAGGTTGAAGCAGCTTGCACCGCCGATCCCGAACAGAAGCGCCAGGGACAGGCAGGAGGTCGAAAACGGGAACGCTATATTCGTCGCCGCATTGCCCAGCTGCCCCACGGCATGCCCGATGAACAGCTGGTCCACTATGTTGTAGAGCGCTCCCACCAGCATTGCAATAATGCTAGGCACCGCAAATTTTATCATCAGGGAGGTTATCGGAGCGCTGCCGAGAAGCTCCGAACGGTTATTGTTCTTGTTTTCCATTTTATCACTCTTTCTGTATTTTACACAAACATTATTATTTTACCACACTGCCGCGAAAATGTCAAATCCACTTGAAAAAAACCGGAGAATAGTATATAATAAGACTATCTGGAAAGAGGTGAGTTCGTGGCAATAAAGAACGAAATAGCCGCTGTGCTTGAAAAGCGGCGGGGCGAGGCGGTTTCCGGGCAGGAACTTGCGGATATGCTCGGCGTATCCCGGGCGGCAGTCTGGAAGGCGGTGAAGCAGCTCCAGGACGAGGGCTATCACATCAGCGCCGGGCGCAACCGCGGTTACATTCTCGGGAACGAAACGGACGTTCTTTCCGCCGAGGGAATAAGGCTGAATCTCCCGGAAAGATACCGCGAGGTCCCCGTGGAGGTTTACCGCACGGTGGAATCCACGAACAACCTTGCCAAATCCGCCGCGCTGGGCGGTTCATCGCATGGCACCATAATCGCCGCCGACGAGCAGACGGCAGGCCGTGGACGCTTCGGTAAGCGGTTCTATTCTCCCTCCGACACCGGGCTTTACATGAGCGTGATATTAAAGCCGCACAAGCCGCTTTCGGACTGCTTCTTCATCACTGCTGCTGCGGCGTGCGCCATCACCGGCAGCATTGAGGAACTATGCGGAATCACCACCGGAATAAAGTGGGTCAACGACATATTCTACTCCGGCAGGAAAATATGCGGAATACTCACCGAAGCGATAAGCGATTTCGAAAGCGGAATGGCTGAGGTCGTCATCGTGGGTATTGGCGTGAATATCAGCACGGCGGAATTCCCGGAGGAGATAAGCGGCGTTGCAGGCTCCCTGGGCGTATTCGCCGAGCGCAACCGGCTCTGCGCGGACATCGCCACCCGGCTGCTGGATTACACCGCCCAGGACGATAATGCGGCGCTTATGAAGGAATACCGGCGGCGCTCGCTGGTACTCGGGCGCGAAATAACCTATCAGCAGGACGGTCATACCCTCACAGGAAAGGCTCTGGAAATCGACGATTCCGGCAGGCTCATCATAGAGAACAGCTCCGGGAGATCCGCGCTGCGTTCCGGGGAAATTTCTATCGTGATGGGAGATTCAATTCGGAATCCATAACGCGAAATTCGGAATGCGGAATTATTGTATCGGGCTTCGCCCGATGATATTTCAATAACAAAAAACAGGACGATGATAATTTCGTCCTGTTTTTTATTATCGTCCGCGAAGCGGACACCGAAATTCCGAATTCCGCATTATGCATTCCGAATTGGAATTTACTTTCTCTCCTGCTCTGGATTTTTCTCTGCCGGCTTCTTCTGCCTGTACGCCCAGAACTTGTTTATCACAAAGTTCAGCGGAATTGTGATGAACATATTGAGCAGCGGCGCAAGGGAAGCGGCAAGATCTTCCGGCTGGAACTGTATTCCGATACCGGCGAGCCAGTCGCACAGTCCGCCGATATGAGAGCCGAGATTTATCACGTCCAGCCACAGCCACAACAGCAGCGCTGTCAGGAACAGCCCTGTGATGGAATAGGAGATGTAGGTCTTTATCAGGACCTTCCACCAGACGCGCTTTTCGGCGTTCTCGTCCTGCCGGAACACGAATTTGCTCTGAAGCAGGAATGCGCTGAGTACGCTTATCACGAATCCCACCAGATTCGCGACCTGCGCACCGGAATGGAACACATAGTAGCAGAAGTTGTATATAATATAGTTCAGTACTGTATTGAACGCCCCCACCATTCCGAATTTCACGAACTGCCACAGGGCGGCGAGCTTTTTATTCTTGATTTCCATGTCATTGCCCTTTCTGAATATTAGGTCACCTCTAAAAACCTTGTTTGAGTGAAAATGTGTATAGCACACCGCCTGCTTCTTTCAACGAGCGAAATTTCTGATGCGACGGCGTCCATGCCGTCGCCTGGTTATTTCGCTCTGCAACATCGTGTTGCACCTCCTCGTAAGGCATACAGCCTTACTTCGTCGGCTTTCATCGCATTCGGCGCACTCTACCCATTTTCCCTTTTCAAACCGGTTTTTAGAGGTTCCCAGAATCTATTCTACATCAATTCGCGCCGTTTGTCAATTAATTTTGAAATACCACTTGACAAAACTGTTATCTCCGTGTATACTGTATATACAATATATAAACACGCAGAAAGGAGAAGCGCATGAAGATATTACAAAATTCTGATGTGCCGATATATCGGCAGATAGCGTCGCAGTTCAAGGACGACATTATGAACGGAAGAATATCCGAAGGCGAATACCTGCCCTCAATACGTGGGCTTGCCAGGGACCTGAAGATAAGCGTCATAACCACGATGAAAGCGTATGAGCTTCTCACGCAGGAGGGAATGATCGCGCCGGTACAGGGCAAGGGCTACATCGTTAATCCCCAGGACAGGGAAATGGTAAGGGAGCAGCAGCTAAGACTTCTGGAGCAGCATCTTCAGAATGCTATGGAAGCCGCGAAGCTTGCCGGAGTATCCCGGGAGGAACTTGTAAAAATGCTTTCAGTCCTGTACGACACGGACTGACGGAAAGGAAAGGAATTATGCTGATATTTTCACGCGACAGGAAAAAGATGATCGACTGCGTATCCGTACAGGTCACCAGAAATTTCGGCGGCGGCAAGGACGGAAAGTTCGGTCTTATCGCCTACGGCGGCGGATTAGGTAGTATGTCCTACGGCGTCATTGCGTCATTTTCCGACGAAAAGACCGCCATGGACGAGCTGGAAAAGATGTTCACGGCATTTGAAAGCGGCGCACAAGCCTACCGTCTGTGAGGACCAATATGAAGAAAAACACATGGTCGCTCATATACTGGATATCCATTTTCGTAATGGGAGTTCTCGGGGTGATATGGGCGGTGAACTCAATAGCCGCAAACAACGGCGGAGGATTCCTGCCGGGTGCGCTCAAATTGGCACTTAGTATCGTGGATATGATATGCCTTTTCCTGCTCGTATTTTCAAGAATAAAGGGAAAGGGAGATAAGGGGTAATTATTATGGATTACAAAAGCTGCGTGAGCATACGGGGGCTCACAAAAAAATACAGCAAATTCACGCTGGGGGCGCTTGACCTGGATATCCCGATGGGATTCTCCACGGCGCTCATCGGCGCAAACGGCGCCGGGAAGACAACGCTCATAGACATACTCTGCGGAGTTACCCGGCGCACCTCCGGCGAGGTGGTGTATTTCGGCTCCGACAAGGATATAGACGAGCCGGCGCTCCGGGAGAGAATAGGCTACTGCGCCAGCACAGCGTTCTTCCCGATGGGATTCAACGCAAAGGATATCGCAGTATCCATGGAAATAGCCTACAGCAGCTTTGACCGCGCGAGATTCGCGGAACTTTGCGAGCAGTTCGAGGTTGACAGCGAGCGCACAAAGAAGCCGCGCAGCATGATGAAGCAGTCCGACGGAAACCGTATGCGCACCTGTCTTGCTTCGGTATTAGCGCGCAGCACTGAACTGCTGATTCTCGACGAACCGGGAAGCTCCCTTGACCCGCTCATGCGCGACCGGCTCTGCGACAGAATGCGCGGTTACCTGGACGACGGGGACGGTAATCGTTCAATAATCTTCTCCACGCATAATATCGCAGATATGGAGAATGCGGCGGACTATGCTGTGTTCATGGACCATGGGAGGCTAATCGAGCAGGGATTCATCGAGGAGCTGAAGGAGAAATACATCGTTATCAGCGGCGACGCCCAGGACTACGAAAAAGCGAAACCGCTTCTCATGAGCAGCAGCCACAACCGCACCACTTTCGACGGGCTTGCCCTGGCGGAGCATTCCGCAGAACTTGCGGAAATGGGCGTGGAGAGCGAAGCTCCGACTTTGCAGCAGCTGAGCGTAGGTCTGCTGAAATATGCGGAGGGCAACAGATGAAGAAGTACATACGGGCATACAAGCTGTTCCTGGGCGAATTGCCATGCAAGCAGGCGCTATATTCCCTGGTCATTGTAGCAATCCTGTGCGTTATGTTCTGCGTGGAATATATCCTGGGCGGCGGCAGTGATTTCGTCATGGGCCTGTTCCATGGAATAGCTGCTATGATAGGGCCGATAGCTGCGCTGTGGGGCACTTCGCTGCTGATCGCACTCTACAACACCTGCTCTCCGGAAACCCCGGGATACAAATTCTTCAGGTGCATACCTGACGGCAGAATGCAGTTTTCCAGAGCGATAATCACAGGCAATACATTCGTCGCAATAACAAGTATTGCTCTGCTGTTTCTGGCGTATATGTTGTTCCGGCTGGCGGACTACAATATTTCCGGCGTTCTGCTCGGTATACTCATAATGCCCATTGCAACGGGATTCGTCAATTTCGCGGTATTCATCAAGCGCAATACAGCAAGAATGGTGCTTATGATTCTGATAATGACCATTCCGGGCTTTACTTCCGGATTCATGGTGGGACTGTCCGAGGACGGGGGACTCACACTGGAGGACATGGTTGCGAATAACTGCCTGCCTTTCTTTATTATCCTGACAGCCGGACTGGTATTTTTCGCGGTGAGCGTGATAATGGCGGTGAAATACGCAAGGAAAAAGTGGGGTGTGGACAAGTGCGCGGATTAAAGCTGCTCATCAACAGGTACACTAAACACAGGATAATGCTGCTGGTTTCGGTGCTGCTTATGGCAGGAATGCTCGCGGCGGTAATTATATTCCACGCGGACATGGGTGCCGAGAGCACGGAATCCGGCGACTATATGCTGTGCAAGATAATGGCGCTTTTCCCGGTGGTGATTGCCGCCGACCTGCCGGTGATATTCATGGCGTATGAAACCCAGGGCAGCCGCTTTATGCGCGCGACTCCCTGCGCGGCGCGAATGTACAGGGTGGATATCCCGGTATTCTCCGCACTGACCACCTTTGCGTGGCTCTCGCTGGAGGTGCTCGCGTATTCCGTGTTTATCCTCGTCACCGGCAGGGATATCGCGAATATATCTGATATCCTCGTGCCTGCCGCCATACTGGGATTCGTTTTCACGATAGTGATGTGCTGCCTGCTGACCCTGAGATACGGCGCGGTGGCGTTCTTCGTCTATTATCTGCCTGTCCTGGTGGTAATGGACATCTTTGGCGCAATGGACAACGGCACGGGGATTCCGCTCTGGCTGGCGGTTGTGCTGTACTTCGTGGCATTTGGCGCAGGTCTGGGCGTTTCAGCTCTGATAGCCGGACTGGCATTCACAAAAGGTAACTTTAAAGCATTGACATACAGTCAGGGTAGAACTACCTGAAATCATTGTGGTTGTGTCAAACTTTCACAGTTCCATCACATTTCATACACTATATTTTCACCGTATCTGAGTATACTATAATTACAGAAAGAACGGACGGACGAGTGTCCGGTTGACTTTCTGGTTCAATTTTGATACCGTTCATTTTCATATAATTACCAACCAAACCAGCATCAGACCCCTGTGAGAAATCACAGGGGTTTGATGTTTCCAGAACCTGGACAGCGAAAAACTCCCCCGAAGCCGAAAACTTTGGGGGAGTTTTTATATATGCAATCCGCTCAGGACTGCGCTCCGGAAATCAGCCAGATCAACACTGCCGCAATTCCGGCTACAGCCGCCGCTGCCGCTATCAGCAATCCCAGAGGAATCCGCCGGGGGGATTTTTCGCGCGGCTGCTCGCCGGGTCCGGATTTCACGATACCGCACACGGCGGAGTATTCCCCTCCGTCCCCGGAAGCCAGGATATGCCGCTTCAGCATTTCCCGAAGCCACTCTGTGGCGCTTTGCGATTTTATCAGGTCCGCCATCATCTCGCCCTCGCTCACACATCTCCGGAATCCCTCCGTGCACAGCAGGAATGCGTCCCCGGGCTGTATTTCCACGCGCCCACCCTCCGGGTGCAGGAGTACTCCCCGGCGGAAATAATACGCGCTGACGTTATCGCCGCCGCAGGTGAATACTCCGTTATGTATGTACTGCGCGGCTCTCAGCGGATCGCACCCCACCGCCCGGAATGCGCTGTCGATGTGACAGCCCTCCTCCGGAATGCCGACATCGGGCTGCTGCGAGTCACTCCACCCGGGCATGAATTGCAGAACTACAGCCGTGAAATTATCCTGGTTGGCGTATCCGCGCGCAAGCACTCGCCCGAGGATATCCTCCGCCGCGCCGCCTGCGGTCAGCGTGAGGGACTGCCGTAACTCCTCCCCGGAAAGCGCGTTGTACACGCCGTCGCTGCATATAAGCAGCCGGTCGCCGGGCTGTGTTCTCAGCGGAATACAGTTCATATCCGGGTACAGCTGCACTCCGCTGCCGACGAACTGCGCAAGCGCATTCCGCTCCGGGTCGTTTTTTGCCTGCTGCCAGTCGATCTTTCCGTCGATCACCCGGTCCAGAAGTATGGACATGTAGTCCTGGTCAGCGGTGAGCTGGGTGAACTCCCCGTCCCGCAAAAGGTAGATACGGCTGTCCCCCACGGAGCAGAAATACACTCCCTCCGGCAGGATATACACCGCCGCCAGGGTAGTCCCACCGTGGCTTCCGCCGGCGGCTATCTCGCCGCTTATCCGGCTGACCGCCGCCAGTATCTCCGCCGGGGAATCCGGCTCCGCAGCCAGCAGATTCTTCACTGTGTAGTCACTCACGAACGCCCCGGAGGACATTCCGCCCATTCCGTCGGCGACTATCACGGAGAATCTCTCCGCAGGCTTTCCCTCCGGAAGTTCGGAGAATCCCACGGTGTCCTCCTGGTAATCCCTGCCGCCCTGGTCCTGAATACAGCCCACGTCAATGCTGCCCTGCTTCAGCAGTGCGGTGAACTTACGAATCGTCATCGCCGCTGCACTTTTCCTGCTCGTCCCAGGAGAGTATCCCGGTCTTTACCGCGCGCTCGTATACGCTGATTTTGTAGTTCAGCCGCTCCAGGGTCTGCTCTATCTTCTGTTTCATTCCGAGGAGTTCCTCACGCTGATCGGTCAGCAGCTTCAGCCTGTCGGGGATCGTGCTCTCCCCCTGCTGAAACAGCCTGCGATATTCCGCGATACTGTTCATGGGCAGTCCGGCGTTCCTCATGCAGAGCACGAGCTCCACCCAGCCCAGGTCCTCCGGCTGGTAATCCCGTATCCCACCGGAAGTCCGCGTGACCTCCGGGATAAGCCCTGCCTTTTCGTAGTACCTCAGCGTGTCCTGGGATATGCCGTATTGCTCGCTCACCTGCTTTATCGTCATAGTGCTCCCCCCATTTACCAGGAAAGGGGCTGCGAACAGCCCCGTTTTTTATTGCTCTTCAGTTGCTTCCCCGGAGTGCTCCTGCTGATTCCTCGCCGCGTAGGAAAGGGTCATCAGGCTGTCGGTCAGGTGGACGTTCTCCACTGCCACCTCCGGGTGGTCGTAGTGGATATCATAGTGCGAGAAGTTCCAGAACGCCTTTACGCCCAGTCCCATGAGGGTTTCAACCATTTCCCTGGCTCCGCTCTTCGGAATGCACAGCACTGCCATTGTGGGGCAGTTCTCCGCGCAGAAATCCGCCAGGCGGTTCGTATGCATGATCTTTATGCCGGATATCTCAATATTCTCAAGAGAAATATTGCTGTCGAATATCCCGGCAAGCTCATAGCCGTACTTAGCGAAATCAATGTGCACAGTGATAGCGCGCCCCAGGTTGCCGGCGCCGATAAGGATCATCTTGTCGTGCTTGTCCAGCCCGAGGATATGCCCTATCTCGCGGCGCAGCTCCGCCACGTTGTAGCCGTAGCCCTGCTGTCCGAATCCGCCGAAGCAGTTAAGGTCCTGCCGTATCTGCGAAGCGGTCAGACGCATTTTCTCCGAAAGCTCCCGGGAGGAGATCTTCTGGATATCCTCCTTGAGAAGCTCCCCGAGGAACCTGTAGTATCTCGGCAGCCTGCGTATAACTGAATTGGAAATGTTCGCCTTCTGCATTATGTGTTCATCTCCCTGCCGTCCCTTATGCAGCGCCAGGTCAGCCCATGAGGACTGCCAGGCGGTTGTTTATCTCTGTCAGGAATGTTTCCGTATCGACCGGACGCTTGTTCTCCAGTCTGGACATTGCCGCCAGATTCTTGTCCATTACGCCGTCCTCCATGGTCTGGATGGAAGCCTTCTCAAGCTTGTCAGCGTAGTCGCACAGAGCCGGGATATTATCCAGCTCGCCGCGCTTGCGGAGTGCGCCGCTCCATGCGAAGATGGTAGCGATGGGGTTCGTGGAGGTCTTTTCGCCCTTGAGGTAATTGTAGTAATGACGTGTAACAGTGCCGTGCGCAGCCTCGTACTCGTAAACGCCGTCCGGAGATACCAGAACGGAGGTCATAAGTCCCAGGGAGCCGAACGCGGTAGCCAGCATGTCGGACATAACGTCGCCGTCGTAGTTCTTGCATGCCCAGATGAATCCGCCCTCGGAGCGGATAACTCTTGCGATAACGTCGTCGATCAGGGTGTAGAAGTACTCAATACCGGCAGCGGCGAACTTGTCCTTGTATTCGTTCTCGTATATCTCAGCGAAGATATCCTTGAAGCGGTGGTCGTAGGTCTTGGAGATGGTATCCTTTGCTGCGAACCACAGACTCTCCTTTGCGCCGAGCGCGTAATTGAAGCACGCTCTCGCGAAGCTGGAGATGGAATTGTCCAGGTTGTGAACGCCCTGCACAATGCCGTCGCTGTTCTTGAAGTCGTGGATAAGCGCGCGGGTTTCCTTGCCGTCCTTGTCGGTGACAACCAGCTCAGCCTTGCTGCCCTGCTCCACTCTCATTTCGGTGTTCTTGTAGATATCGCCGTATGCGTGACGTGCAATAGTGATAGGCTTTGTCCAGGTAGGGATATACGGAACGATCCCCTTTACCAGTATGGGCTTTCTGAAAACGGTGCCGTCCAGGATTGCGCGGATAGTGCCGTTCGGGGACTTCCACATCTCCTTGAGGCTGTACTCTGTCATGCGCTGTGCGTTCGGGGTGATGGTAGCGCACTTGACTGCAACGCCGTACTTCTTGGTGGCGTTCGCAGAGTCTATAGTAACCTGGTCGTTGGTTTCGTTTCTGTGAACAAGTCCCAGGTCGTAGTAATCGGTCTTGAGGTCAACGTAAGGGGTGATGAGGATATCCTTTATCATCTTCCAGATAATTCTGGTCATCTCGTCGCCGTCCATCTCGACCAGCGGAGTTGTCATCTGAATCTTTTCAGCCATTATGTCGTTTCCTTTCTGCACAGAAATGCGTCACTTGCCGTTCTTGGTGAAGTTCAGCAGACCGCCGGCGAGCATCATGCCCTTACCGCGCTCGGAAAGCTCACACTTTACCTCGAAGCTGAATCCCTTGGTCTTGTCCTCTACGATGATCTTTCCACCGTTCTCAACGATATTGCGGATATTCGCGATAACGAGATCGTCGCCCTGATCGATCCTGTCGTAGTCCGCCTCGTTCACGAACTCCAGCGGCAGGATTCCGTTGTTGATGAGGTTCTGACGGTGGATTCTCGCAAAGCTCTTGCATATGATTGCCTTGACGCCAAGGTACAGCGGAGCAAGCGCAGCGTGCTCTCTGGAGGAACCCTGACCGTAGTTGGTGCCGCCCACGATTATGCTTGTGCCGGCTTCCTTCGCGCGCTTCGGGAAGGTTTCGTCGCATACTGTGAAGCAATACTCGGAGATAGCCGGGATATTGGAGCGCAGCGGCAGAATCTTTGCGCCGGCAGGCATGATGTGGTCGGTGGTGATGTTGTCGCCGACCTTGAGTGTAACGCCGGACTCGATGGATTCAGCCAGCGGCTTGTTTACCGGGAACGGCTTGATGTTCGGACCGCGGAGGATCTCAACGGAAGGAGCCTCCTCAACGGAAGCCGGAGGAACCACCATGTTATCGTTGATGATGAACTTCTCGGGCATCACATAGGCAGGCATGTCGCCGCAGGTGCGAGGGTCGGTGAATACGCCGGTGAGTGCGGAAACCGCAGCAGTCTCCGGGGATACCAGGTAGATCTGCGCGTCCTTGGTGCCGCTTCTGCCGAGGAAGTTACGGTTGAATGTACGCAGGGAGATACCCTTGCTGTTCGGGGACTGACCCATGCCTATGCAGGGACCGCAGGCGCTCTCAAGGATTCTCGCGCCGGCAGCGATAAGGATAGCCAGTGTGCCGTCCTCAGCGATCTGGTTGAATACCTGCTTGGAGCCGGGGGCTATCGCAAGGCTTACGTCCGGGTGAACGGTCTTGCCCTTTAAGATATGAGCTACCTTACGCATATCCTGGAGGGATGAGTTGGTGCAGGAACCGATACATACCTGGTCGATCCTTATCTTGCCGATCTCCTCAACGGACTTCACGTTGTCCGGGCTGTGAGGACAAGCAGCAAGCGGAACCAGCTTGGAAAGGTCGATGTCAACTTCCTCATCGTAAACTGCGTCGGGATCAGCGGACAGCGGAACGTAGTCTTCTTCCCTGCCCTGAGCCTTCAGGAACTGGAGGGTAGTTTCATCGGACGGGAATATGGAAGTGGTAGCGCCAAGCTCGGCGCCCATGTTTGTAATAGTTGCACGCTCCGGAACGGAAAGGCTCTTTACGCCCTCGCCGGTGTATTCCATTACCTTGCCTACGCCGCCCTTTACGGAGAGCAGACGGAGGACTTCCAGGATAACGTCCTTTGCGGAAACCCAGTCGTTCAGCTTGCCGGTGAGGTTGATCTTGACAACCTTCGGCATGGTTATGTAGTAAGCGCCGCCGCCCATAGCTACTGCCACGTCAAGTCCGCCTGCGCCCATTGCCAGCATGCCGATTCCGCCGCCGGTCGGGGTGTGGCTGTCGGAGCCGATGAGGGTCTTGCCGGGCTTGCCGAAGCGCTCAAGGTGTACCTGGTGGCAGATTCCGTTACCGGGACGGGAGAACCAGATACCGTGCTTCTTTGCCACGGAACCGATGAAGCGGTGATCGTCCGCATTCTCGAATCCGCTCTGGAGGGTGTTGTGGTCGATGTATGCCACGGAACGCTCAGTCTTTACTCTGTCAACGCCCATAGCCTCGAACTGTAAGTAGGCCATTGTGCCGGTGGCGTCCTGGGTCAGGGTCTGGTCGATCTTTAAGCCGATCTCTGTGCCCTTTACCATCTCGCCGTCAATGATATGCGCCTTGATGATCTTTTCAGTCAGTGTAAGTCCCATTTCTTTGCTCCTTGTTGGTCAGAATTCTCCGGAGCGCCGCCCCGGCATAATTATACACATTATATTATATACTACTTTTTCCGTTCTGTCAAGAAATTCACAATACTTTTTGCAGGACTTCGCGAAAAAAGGTTCATTTCTCCGCCGCAGCTGCATAATTGAGCCGCCTGCGCTCCCTCAGCGCGAAATACACCGCCCCGACTGCGTCCGCCAGGAACCAGCCTATCGGAATGGCTATCCATATGCCGAACACGCCTATCTCCGGGACTGCGGACAGGACGTTCGCCAACAGGACTCTGGTGCCCAGTGATATCACCGTCAGCACCACGGACATGAACGGCTTATTCACCGCCCGGTAATACCCGTACATCATGAACAGTATCCCTATGCCGATGTAGCACGCGCCCTCCGTCCGGAGGTACTCCACGCCCACCGCCACAGTCTGCATGTTTGAGCCGTCCACAAAAAGCTCCATCAGCGGCTGCGCGAATATGCACACCGCTGCGCTGACTGCCGCACAGAATACCGCTACGCTTATCAGCGTCTGCCTTATTCCGGATCTTATGCGCTCCGGACGTCCTGCGCCGTGGTTCTGCGCCACGAATACCGAGAATGCGTTACCGAGGTCCTGCACCGGCATATAGGCTATCGTATCTATCTTGACCGCCACGGCAAATGCCGCCATTACCACCGGGCCAAAGCTGTTCACCACCGCCTGCACCATCAGTATACCAAGATTCATGACGGACTGCTGCAGGCAGGTCAGCCCGGACAGCGACAGGATATTCCGGAATCGCTGCCAGTCCCAGCGCATATCCTTGCGGCGTGGGCAGAATTCACGGCAGCTTACCAGGAAGTACACCGTGATCCCGATTCCCGACGCGTACTGCGCGATGACCGTAGCCGCCGCAGCGCCTGCGATACCCCAGCCAAGCGGAATCACGAACAGCAAGTCCAGCCCGACGTTGAGCACCACCGACACTCCCAGGAATATCAGCGGCACTGCGGAATTCCCCATGCTCCTCAGCAGGTTGGAAACGTAGTTATACAGCGCCGTCGCGAAAAAACCGACAAACACCCACGAGAGGTAGGTGCGCATATCCCCCACGATGTCCTCCGGGACAAGCAGCGCGGATATAATCGGGTCAATCAGCAGATAGAACAGCGCTGTCATAATCAGCGTAACGCCGCCGATAAGCACCGCAGACATGTAAACTCCGCTGCGAATCGTGGAATCATCGCGCCTGCCGAATGCCATTGAAACGAAAGCCCCGGTGCCCAGGGACAGCCCTATGACTATTGACGTCAGGAACGTCAGCAGCGTGTAGGACGACCCGACCGCCGCCAGCGCGCCGTCTCCGATGTACTTCCCCACGACCCAGGTGTCCGCGAGATTGTAGAACTGCTGGAGGACATTCCCCAGCATTAGCGGTATCGCGAACGCCCACAAGCCGGCGGTTATGCTGCCGGTGGTGAGATCGCGGTTCTTACTTAGCATGAAAAATCCCTTTCCCTGCGGCTCCAATATATCTGTACGAAGCCCCACATAACAAAAAGGGCGGAATATGTCCGCCCATAATTTTTTGAACATTTTCTGCGAAGCAGATTTGCAATCATGTTTTTTGCTCAGGGTCTCCCTGGGCAAAAAACACATCTATCTCAGCAAGTGTCTAAGCGACGCCCTTTGGTCTTACGCCGATTTATCGTGCGCGCAGCTGAGATGTTTCAAAGCAAAAAGCACATTGTGCTTTTTGCTTTGGTATCCCGAAGGGATACATTACTGCTTGTCCTCGATGAACTTTACGATGTCACCAACAGTCTTGATGTTCTCAACCTGATCCTCGGGGATCTCAACATCGAATTCGTCCTCAAGAGCCATTACCAGATCAACTACGTCCAGGGAATCAGCGCCCAGGTCGTCCTGAATGTTGGAAGTCTCTGTGATGTCGTCAGCCTTAACGTCGAGCTGCTCAGCGATAAGCTCCTTAACCTTGTCAAATACCATTGTATATACCCTCCAAAAATTGTGTTATAGTCCCTTCCGGAAACATTTCATGTTATATTATATAACATACAACGCAAATAATCAAGCCCCGTATGAAATATTTTGCAAAGAATTTTCTACAAAATTATTCAGTAAACATGCCGATTTTTCTAAATTTCGCATAACGGTGCTCAAGAAGCTGCTGCATATCCACCTTCCTTAGACGAAATACTGCGTCCACAAGGTACTCATAGATATTGTCGGCGGTCTGTTCCTTGCTCATGTGCGCGCCGCCGGTAGGCTCTGCGATTATCTTGTCGCATACTCCGAAATTCACCAGGTCCTCTGCGGTTATCTTCAGCACCTCGCAGGCTTCCTTTTCCTTGGTGCCGTCCTTCCAGAGAATGGACGCCGCACCGCGGGGGCTGATAACGGAATAAAGCGCGTTCTCCAGCATAGCAAGCTCGTCGCATACCGCCATCGCAAGCGCACCGCCGGAGCCGCCCTCGCCCAGTACTACGGATATGACCGGGGTCTTGAGAGTCATGAACTCATACAGATTGCGCGCTATCGCCTCACCCTGTCCACGCTGCTCAGCTTCCACTCCGCAGAATGCGCCGGGAGTGTCCACCAGGCAGATGACCGGTCTGTGGAACTTCTCCGCCTGCTTCGCCAGACGAAGCGCCTTGCGGTAGCCCTCCGGGTGGGGCATGGAAAAGTTGGAACGCTTGTTCTCCTCAAGGTTTCTGCCCTTCACCTGTGCAAGGACAGTCACCGGAGTGTCGCTCAGATAGCCGATTCCGCCGATTATAGCAGCGTCGTCGCCGTAAAGCCTGTCGCCGTGGAACTCCATGAACCGGGTGAACATCGCCGGGATATAGTCGTTCACCGTGGGTCTGTCCTTGTGGCGGATAAGCTCAAGTCTTTCGCAGGCTGTTAAATTGCTCATCTTCTGTAAGCCTCCTTCGGGAAGCCGTGCAGCTTCAGAATATTGGAAATGCGCTTTCTCATCATGCCGCGGTCAACGATCATGTCAACGAATCCGCATTCCTGCTGGAACTCCGCAGACTGGAAGTCATCGGGAAGGCGCTGGCGTATCGTATCCTGGATAACGCGTCTGCCGGCGAACCCGATAAGTACCTTCGGCTCGGCAAGGATAACGTCGCCCAGGCTCGCGAACGAAGCCGTAACTCCGCCGGTGGTGGGGTCGGTCATTACCGAGATGTAAAGTCCGCCGGCGTCGCTGTGGCGCTTGACTGCGCCGCTTGTCTTAGCCATCTGCATGAGGGAGATGATACCCTCCTGCATTCTCGCGCCGCCGGAAGCCGTGAACATCACGACCGGCAGGTTATGCTCGGTGGCGTATTCAAAAGCCCTTGCGATCTTCTCGCCGACAACGCTTCCCATGCTCGCCATAAAGAAGTGGGAATCCATGATTCCGATAACGGTGCGGTATCCGCGAATAGTGCACACGCCGGTCTTTATTGCGTCGTTCATGTCGCACTGCTGCTGCATTTTCGCTATCTTGTCCTCGTACTTCGGAAAGCCGATGGGATTCAGCGACTTCATATCCGCGTCAAACTCCTGAAAGCTGTCCTTATCTGCGGTGAGCTCCAGACGCTCCTGCCAGGTAAGACGCGCATGGTAATTGCACTTCGGGCAGACCTTCATCGCCTCTGTGAATTCACGGTTATACACGACCGCGCCGCAGCGCGGGCACTTGAACAGCAGATCCTGCGGAATCTCGACATCTCCGCCGGAATTGGCAGGAGCCGCCGGCTGATCGGCCACAAAGCGCTCTTTAACTATCTTGAACAGATCTTCAATTGCCATTCAGCTCACTCCCCCATAACGTTCTTGCGGTTAAGGAAACCTATGTCGAAATTGCCAGCCTCGAAATCATCGTCCTTCAGAAGGCACAGCTGGAAATCAATGTTTGTTTCTACACCCTCGATGATAAACTCCGAAAGCGCCACGCGCATTTTCTTGATAGCCTCATCACGGGTCGGAGCCTTTACAAGAAGCTTCGCGATCATGCTGTCATAGTACGGCGGAATGGTGTATCCAGCATACACCGCGCTGTCGATACGCACGCCGAATCCGCCCGGAGTGTGCAGGGACTTTATCGTGCCGGGACAGGGGCGGAAATTATGCCGCGGATCCTCGGCGTTGATCCTGCACTCTATGGCGTGTCCGTCGAGGTGCACGTCGTCCTGGGTGAAGCCAAGCTCCTCCCCGGCGGCAACCTTTATCTGCGCCTTTACCAGGTCGATTCCGGTTACAAGTTCGGTTACCGGATGCTCTACCTGGATACGGGTGTTCATTTCCATGAAGTAGAAGTTCCTGTCCTTGTCCACCAGGAATTCTATCGTTCCGGCATTCTGATAGCCGCTGACCTTTGCGGCAGCAACTGCGGCAGTACCCATCTTCTCGCGGAGCTCCGGAGTCATGATGGGGCTGGGGCTTTCCTCCAGGACCTTCTGATTGTGCCGCTGGAGGGAGCACTCGCGCTCGCCCAGATGCACGACATTGCCGTGATTGTCGGCGAGAAGCTGTATCTCCACATGCCGCGGATTCACGATGAACTTCTCGATGTACACATCGCCGTTACCAAAGCACGCAAGCGCCTCCTGCTGAGCCGCGATGTACTGCGACTCCAGGTGCTCCTCGCTCTCGGCAAGGCGGATTCCGCGTCCACCGCCGCCGGCGGTAGCCTTTATCATAACGGGATAGCCTATCTCGGCGGCTATCTTATGCGCTTCCTCGACAGACGGGACGATACCGTCGGAGCCGGGAACCACCGGAACTCCTGCGGAGATCATCGTCTGCTTCGCGGAAGCCTTGTCGCCCATCGCGTCCATTACCTCCGGGGAGGGGCCGATGAACGTAATGCCGCAGGTACGGCAAAGACGCGCGAAATCTGCGTTCTCGGAGAGGAATCCGAAGCCGGGGTGTATCGCCTGGGCATGGGTTATCTCACACGCCGCGATTATCGCCTTGGTATTGAGGTAGCTGTCCTTGGAAGCCGCCGGGCCAATGCACACAGCTTCGTCCGCAATCTGGGCATGCAGAGCGGAGCGGTCAGCCTCGGAATAGACTGCCACTGTCTTTATTCCCATCTCACGGCAGGCGCGCATGATACGGATAGCGATCTCGCCGCGGTTCGCAATAAGTATCTTATTAAACATTCTGTCAGCTCCAGATTATTCTGATTTGGGCGCAGGATCAGCCACTGCAAAGGATATCTCAGCGGTGACTACCTTCTTGCCGTTGACGGTGGCAACTGCGTCGCCGAAGCCTATCGGACCCTTTTTCTTTGTCATTGTGACGTGAAGCTCCAGCGTGTCGCCAGGGCCGACAGTCCCACGGAAACGAGCCTTGTCGATGCCTGCAAAAAACGCTATCTTACCCTTGTTCTCGGGAAGGCAGAGGGCGCATACGGCGCCTGCCTGAGCAAGCATCTCTATCATGAGCACGCCGGGCTGAACCGGCTGTCCGGGGAAGTGACCCTTGAACCAGTATTCGTCAGGCTTGAGGTACTTCTTCGCAGTCACGCTGACACCCGGCTCCAGCTCGGTAACTTCATCTATGAGCAGAAACGGGTCGCGGTGCGGGATTATTTCCTTTATCTGTTCGAGGTTAAGTGTCATTTCAGGCTCCTTATTCAATTCTCATCAGCTTCTGACCGTATTCAACAGGCTGACCGTCCTTGGCGTAGATTTCTGCGACCTTTCCGCTGAACTCGCTGTTGATCTCGTTCATCAGCTTCATGCTCTCGATAATGCACACAACGTCGCCGGTATTGACGGAATCGCCAACCTTGACGAACGCCGGCTTATCGGGAGAGGGGGAAGCGTAGAATGTTCCCACAATGGGAGAGGTGATGATGTTTCCGGAAACCGTTTCAGCAGCCGGAGCGGACTGCTGCGCCGCCGGAGCGGAAGCCGCAGCCGCCGGAGCAGCCATCATCGGCATGGGCATTCCGGGCGCAGGGCACTTCTTTCCCTCGATAACGATGTTGATGTCCTCGGTGCTTATGCGGATCTTCCCGAGGTCGTTCTTCTTTACTATTTCAGCCAGCGCTTCGATACACTCGATGGTGTCGTCGATGGGACGCGGCTCGGTGATGTTCTTGTTTGCCATTTCTGCTCTCCTTTCCGGATCAGTCAACGGGGCGCATGCAAATGCATCCGTTGTGTCCGCCAAAGCCCAGGGAATTGCTCAGTGCGCCGGTGATCTTCATATCCCTTGCACCCTCGGTGACGTAGTCCAGGTCGCACTCGGGATCCGGGGTCTTGTAGCCCAGGGTCATGTGCACCTTGCTGTTCTTTATGGACATTGCGGTGACAACCGCCTCAACGCCGCCGGCGGCACCCAGCAGGTGTCCGGTCATGGACTTGGTAGAGTTGATCGCAATATTCTTTGCGTGATCGCCGAAAGCTTCCTTGACAGCCATTGTTTCCGTGCGGTCGTTCATTGAAGTGGAAGTTCCGTGGGCATTGATGTAGTTGATGTCCTCCGGCTTCATTCCGGCTTCCTCATAGGCGAACTTCATCGCCATTGCGCCGCCCTTGCCCTCGGGATCGGGACTGGTTTCGTGATATGCATCGCAGGTGCTGCCATAGCCGCAGATCTCTGCGTATATCTTAGCGCCGCGTGCCTTTGCGTGTTCGTATTCCTCAAGAACCAGCAATCCGCAGCCGTCGCCCAGTACGAATCCGCTCCTCTCAGCGTCAAACGGAATGGAAGCCCTGTCAACATCGGTGGAACGTGTTACTGCGTGCATATTGTTGAACGCAGCATAGCAGAATCCGATGTCGCTGTGCTCGGTGCCGCCTGCGATGGCAGCGTCAAGGTATCCGTGCTTGATGGAGCGGAATGCCTCGCCGATGGACTGTGTACCGCTCGCACATGCGGTGGTCACGCAGAAATTGCTGCCCCTGAATCCGGTGCGGATAGCCACCTCGCCGGCAGCCATATTGCCGATCATCTTGGTGATGGTGAACACTCCCACGCGCTTGTTGCCCTTGTTGTGGTAGTTTGCCATTTCTTCCTCGGTAGTGTAGATTCCGCCGATTCCGCTGCCGATGACTACGCCGACGCGGTAAGGGTCGATATCCTTCAGATCAGTCCCGGCGTCCTTGAGAGCCTGCATTGCGCAGTACACCGCATACTGCACGATTACGTCGTTGCGGCGCTGCTCCTTCTTGTCGAAATATTCGGACGGATCGAAATTCTTTACTCTTGCGACCACGGAAAGGCTCTCCGGCTCCTGTTCCGGGAACCAGGGCGCCAGCTCGAAGCCGTGCTTTCCTGCCATAAGGCTGTTCCAAAGCTCCTCGGGGGAATTTCCGCAGGGGGTGACTGCTCCCAGTCCGGTTATTACCACTCGTCTGTCCATTAAACGTTGATCCTCCAACAATTCGTAGATTTTTGATTATATCGTTCCTTCACAGGTGAAATGCGATTTGGCAAATTCCGAATTACGCATTCCGAATTAAATTACATGCTCAGTCCGCCGCTGATCTCGATGATCTGTCCTGTCACATAGGAAGAATCCGGGCTGCACAGGAAAGAAACCACGCCTGCGATCTCCTCGGGCTGACCGTAGCGCTTCATCGCGATCTGAGCCAGCATTGCGCTGCGCTGCTCCTCAGTGAGCTTGTCGGTCATCGGAGTCTGGATAAATCCCGGGGCAACTGCGTTGCAGGTGATGCCGCGGCTGCCAAGCTCCTTGGCGGTGGTCTTTGTCATCGCGATAATGGCGCCCTTGGAAGCCGAGTAGTTCATCTGCCCGGGGTTGCCGTAAAGTCCTGCAACGGAAGCAAGATTAACGATCCTGCCGCTGCGCTGACGTATCATCATCTTGCCCACAAGCTTCGTCATGTTGAACACGGACTTCTGATTTACGCGGATAACCAGGTCGTATATCTCCTCGCTCATCTGCGCCATGAGTCCGTCGCGGGTGATTCCGGCGTTGTTTACCAGGACATCGATAGCGCCGAACTTCTCCTTCGCCCACTTCACCATGGTTTCGCACTGGGAATAATCCGAAACGTCCGCCGCATAGCATTCAGCCTGCACGCCGAGCGCGCGGCACTCGTCTGCGACTTCCTTTCCTGCGGTGTCCAGGATCTCCTGGGATACGTCGTTGATGATGATATTGTAGCCGTCCCTGGCAAGGCGCTTCGCGATAGCTGCGCCAATGCCGCGGCTGGAGCCGGTGATAAGTGCTGTTCCTGCCATGTTTTTACCCTTCCTTTATAATTATTGTGATCATGTTTCAAAAATAAGCGCGCCGTAGGTAAGACCTGCGCCGAATCCGACGAAGCAGACCTTCATGCCGGGCTTTACCATGCCCTGCTTGCGCATTTCGTCCAGGCACACCGGAATGCATGCACTGGAAACGTTGCCCATACGCGAGATGTTGGTGTACACCTTTTCCTCGGGAATGCCGAGAATCTCAGTTGCCTTCTTGATAATGCGGAGATTTGCCTGGTGTGGGATAACTATGTCAAGGTCGTTGATATCGTATCCGCCCTGGGCAGCGACATTCCTGACGGCGTTAGCCATGGCGTTCACCGCGAACTTGTACACTGCGTGTCCGTCGCTCTGGAGATACTTCTTCTTGGAATCCGTGTCGAACATAGCGTCCCACGGCTCCTCGCCTTCCTTGGTTTCATAGAACGGGCAGTTCGGGTCGTAGTTGATCTTGCAGTAGAGCGCCTCGAATTCATCGCCGTCTGCGCCGAGCATGGAATAGAACGGTTTGTCGGACTTTCTGTACACAACGGCGCCGGAGGCGTCACCAAACAGTATACACATCGAGCGGTCCGTATAGTCAAGCTGACCGGAAAGTCTTTCGCATGCAACGACAAGCACTGTCTTGTAATGACCGGTTTCGAGGTACTTCTGCGCGATATCCGTTGCAGTGATGAATCCTGTGCAGGCGCTGTTCACATCAAAAGCCGCTGCGTTGACTGCGCCGATCTTTTTCTGGATAAGGCATGCTGTGGAGGGATAGAAGAAGTCCGGAGTGCAGGTGGAAACCAGGACGAGGTCTACATCTTCGGGCTTAACGCCGGCGTCCTCAAGCGCTTTCTTCGCTGCCTCCACGCCCATGTAGTATCCGGGCTTGTCGGTGAGGATATGACGCTGCTTTATGCCGGTGCGCGGTGTGATCCACTCGTCAGAAGTATCGAGGAACTCCGCGAATTTGTTGTTGTCTGCAACAAACTCCGGGACATAAGCGCCCGTTCCCAAAATCTCAATTCCGCTCATTAAAAATTCTCCTTGATTTTCTTTGCAATATATAGTATAATAAACATGGTGTTTATCATTCCCAGGCAGCATTCCATATTATGCCATCTGAAACAGGGCAGAATACGACATACCATATTTATTTTACCCCATTACATGGGATTTGTCAACAGGTTTTTCAACAAATCTATACAAATCGCCGATTATCTCCCGGCATTATTTTGTTTTTCAGTATATTTTACGGAATCCGGCGGTGCAGTAACCGCAGTACCGTAAAAATATTCATATACAGAATCAGAAAGGAATTACAGATAATGAGAGAAATTCCATCATCAGTCATAACCGACACCGTTGCCCGGCTGTGCGAACAGGCGAATCTGAAGCTCCCCTGCGGAATGCGCGAGTGCATTACCGCCAGCGCCGAGAAGGAGGAAAGTCCCCTGTGCCGCAGCGTGCTCGGGGATATCGTGAGCAACATCGACTGCGCGGCGGAGCTTGGCGTGCCGATATGCCAGGACACCGGAATGGCGGTGATTTTTGCCGAGATAGGTCAGGACGTGCACATCATCGGCGACGCATTTGAGGACGCGGTGAACGCCGGAGTTGCGCAGGGCTACGTCAACGGGAAGCTGCGGCTTTCGATAGTCGGCGATCCGCTGGAGCGCAGGAATACCAACAACAACACGCCGGCGGTGATACATACCCGTATCGTTCCCGGGGACAAAATACACATCATGGCGGCTCCCAAGGGATTCGGCAGCGAGAACATGTCCCGGCTGAAGATGTTCACTCCCTCCGCGACAAAGCAGGATATCGTGGACTTCGTGACGGAATGCGTCAGCCTTGCCGGGAGCAATCCATGTCCGCCGATAGTGGTGGGCGTGGGAATCGGCGGCGATTTCGAGTACTCCGCGTACCTGGCAAAAAAGGCGCTCTGCCGCGACCTCTCCAGACGGAATCCCGACCCGGTTTACGCAGAGCTTGAGCAGCAGATGCTTGACAGCATAAACCGCCTGGGCATAGGCTCACAGGGATTCGGCGGCACAGTCACCGCGCTTTACGTCAACATTGAGAAATCCGCAACGCACATCGCGGGACTTCCCGTCGCCGTAAATATCGGGTGCCATGTAACACGCCACGCGGAAGCGGAAATCTAAATCAATTCGTAATGCGGAATGCGGAATTATTGTGCCGCTGTCGCGGCAGTATTCCGATTGTATCCATTTTTAAATACGTCCGCGAAGCGGACACCTAAATTCCGAATTACGAATTACGCATTCCGAATTATCCCAGCCCCCTTTACCAAACGATAAACATTAAAACTTTTGGAGGTTCATTATGAAGACAGTTTTCTTATTTTCCGGACAGGGTTCCCAGTACCCCGGCATGGGCGCGGAGCTTGCAGAAAAGTCCTCTGCGGCAAAGCAGATACTGGAGTGCGGCTCCGACATCATGGGATTCGACCTGATGAAGAAGCTCACGGATTCCACTCCCGAGGAACTGGCGCAGACTCGCCTTTCTCAGCCGGCAATATTCACCACTTCCCTGCTGGCTCTGGCTGCCGCCCGTGAGAACGACATCGACAACGTGGCTGTAGCAGGTCACTCCCTGGGCGAGTACGCTGCGATGTACGCTTCCGGAATGCTAGGCATGGAGGACGCCTTCAAGGCTATCAAGCTGCGCTCCGCGGCTATGGCGGAGGCTGCTGAAGCCACCGGCGGCGCTATGGCAGCCATCATCGGCAGCGACAACGAAACCATCGCAAGAGTATGCGGGGAAGTGAGCGGATTCTGCGCCCCGGCTAACTACAACAGCCCCCAGCAGACCGTAATCGCAGGCGAATCCGCAGCTATAGACGAAGCTATTGCCAAGTTCGGCGAGATGGGCAAGCGCGCAGTAAAGCTGGCGGTTTCAGCGGCATTCCACACTAAGCTGATGGCAGGCGCAGCAGAGAAGTTCAAGGGCGAGATCGCAGGGTTCCCGTTCAAGGCTCCGACCTGCGACTTCTATTCCAACCTCTATGGCAGGAAGCTGGAGGATTTCTCCGACATGCCGTCCTATCTGGCAGCGCACATCTGCTCTCCGGTACGTTTCGTTGAGGAAGTTACCGCTATGCAGTCCGCCGGAATCGAAGCTTACGTTGAGCTTGGTCCGGGCAAGGTGCTGACCGGTCTGGTGAAGAAGTTCGACCGCGGCGCAAACGCAATGCACATCGAAAATGCTGACACTCTTGACAAGGCTCTTGCCGCTCTGAAAGGTTGATGGATATGCGTAAATTCGGAATATTAGGACACCCCCTCGGACACTCGCTTTCTCCGCAGATCCACTCCGCACTGTTCGCACTGGACGGCGAAAAGGTGGATTACGAAATGTACGACATCGCGCCGGAGGAGCTGCACAACAAATTTGATTTCCTCGCGACCCTTGACGGATTCAACATCACCATTCCACACAAGGTATCCATCATAGACTTCTGCGACAGACTGGACGCAGGCGCGCAGCGCTACCGCTCCGTGAACTGCATTAAGGTCACAAAGGAAGAGAAAGTCGGCTACAACACCGACGTCATCGGATTCACGAAATCCATTGCAGCGCTGGGCGCTTCCCTGAATTCCAGAGTGCTGCTCATCGGCTGCGGCGGCGTAGGCAGAATGATGGCAATAGAAACCGCCCTGGAGGGCGGCGACCTGACTATCGCGGCTCTCAAATCCGACGCGGCTCTCGCCGAGGAAGTAGTCAAGGAGATAAAGGCGCTGAAATCCGACGCAAAGGTACAGATAGCCTGGATAAGCGGCGCGGCTCTCGACAAGGGCGACCTCCCGGGGGGAGCGCAGTACGACCTGCTAATCAATGCATGCCCCGTCGGAATGTTCCCGAAGGTGGACAGAATGCCCTGCACTCCGGCGGTGCTGGACGGCGTGAAGTTCGTATTCGACGCAGTTTATAATCCCAAGGTGACGCTGCTTTCAAAGACCGCCCGGGAGAAGGGTGCAAAGGCTATGACCGGCATGGCGATGCTGGTTCTCCAGGCGGTTGCCGCTCATGAGATATGGGACGGCGCTTCCTACAAGACCGAGGATATCAACAGGATAATCTCCGACATGGAGGACCTGATATGACAGCTTCCGTGTATCTCTGCGGCTTCATGGGCTGCGGAAAGAGCCACATCGGACGTCTGCTGGCAGCAGAACTCGGGCGTGAACTTGTTGACCTCGACAAGTTGATCGTTGACCGCGAGGGAATGTCCATTCCGGATATTTTCGCGAAGTACGGCGAGCCGCACTTCCGTCAGCTTGAGGCAAAGTATATCCGGGAACTCAGCGGCGGCTACATAGTGGCGACCGGCGGCGGAGCGCTCATCAACGAGCACACTGCGGAATTTGCCCGGCAAAGCGGACTTTCGGTGTACATCAACACACCGTTTGAGGTGTGCTATGAACGCATAAAGAGCGACCCCAACCGACCACTGGTCGTGAACAATACCCCGGAGCAGCTCCGGCAGATATACGACACACGTTCCGAGATATACCGCCGGAACTCCATGGTGATGGTGAACGGAAATGCCCGGGATTCCGTGATCTGCGGCGAGATCGTCAAGCTGGTGCGCGTATTTGAGAAGAACGGCGCGCTCTGAAAGGATTCAAATGGTAGTAATCAACGTTAGAATAAGAACAATGGCTGAATGCGACATTGACGTCGGCTATGTACGCTGCTCCGGCGGAGTATTCACGGACATCGGCGCAATGCCTGAATACGCGGAAGTACCCGGCGAGGAAGTCATCGACGGCACCGGACTTACCCTCTACCCCGGATTCATCGACGCCCACTGCCACATCGGCATGTGGAACGACGCGCTCTGCTTTGAGGGCGAGGACGGCAACGAGGACACCGATCCCTCCACGCCGCACCTCCGCGCCATCGACAGCGTAAATCCCATGGACAGATGCTTTGAGGACGCGGTTTCCGCCGGAGTCACCTCCGTGTGCACCGGCGTGGGGAGTGCGAATCCAATTGGCGGTTCTTTTATAATAATGAAAACCTGGGGAAGCAAGCGCGTTGACAAGCTCATCGTGAAATCCCCGGCGGCTATAAAATTCGCGCTTGGCGAGAATCCGAAGAACACCTACAACGATCGGGACGAAACTCCGGTCACACGAATGGCTACCGCTGCGATAATCCGCGAACAGCTGACAAAAGCGAAGCGCTACAGCGAGGATATTGCGGAATACGAGCGCCTGAAAGGCACCGATGACGAGATATCCCGACCGGATTTCGACATAAAGTGCGAAGCCCTGCTTCCGCTGTTCGACCGGGAAAATCCGCTGAAGGCGCACTTCCACTGCCACCGGGCGGACGATATATTCACGGCTCAGCGACTTTCCAGGGAGTTCGGTCTGGATTACGTCCTGATACACTGCACTGACGGCGCCCTCATCGCCGAGGATCTGGCGGAGGACATGCCGGCTGTGGTACTCGGACCGATATTCGGCGACCGCGGCAAGCCGGAGCTTGCGAACCACGACATAACCACCCCGGCGGTGCTCTCGCAGCAGGGAATGAGCTTTGCGCTGTGCACCGATCACCCGGAAACCCCGATACAGTACCTTCCGCTGACTGCTGCGCTTGCAGTACGCGGCGGGCTGGACAAGGAGGAGGCGCTGCGCAGCATTACCATCAACGCGGCGGAAATGCTGGGAGTTTCCGATCGGATAGGCTCCGTCGAAACCGGAAAGGACGCGGATTTCACGCTCTATGCTGACGACCCCATCGACATGATGACCACTCCGGTTATGACGGTTATCCGCGGAAGCATTGCGCACCGCAGGTAGTTCCATGAGAAAGGCATATTCATGAGCGGCTACAAAAACAAGAACGACAAGATGTCCCGGAAGCAGTACACCGGATTCCGGGCGCTGCTGAAGAATCCGTGGATATTCGCCGGCAGCGCTCTGCTGTTGGACACCGTAATGCTGGTGGTAGGGCTTATTCTCGCGAACCTCCACCCGGAGGTGGAATATACCCTGACCGCCGACAGCATTGAACACAGCCAGCCGCTTGCTTTCTTCGGTGTTATTGCAGCTGCCGCCATCGGGCTAGTCTGCGTATTGACAGCGTTCATCATTGCAGGCGCATTCCTGAAAAAGCGGCGCACGGCGCAGATAGTTGGTGCGGCGGCTCTGCTTATACTGTCGCTGACAATGATCGGAGCTTCCGCAGTCAACGCCGTCGGAATGCCGGCAAGAGAGCGCAGATTCGTCAGCTACTCCGACGAACAGATGCGGCTTATCATAGAGGAGGAGCACCCATATTCCGGCACCGGGAAAGTGTATTTCTTCATGACCGACACCGGGGACAGCCACAAAGTGAAGCTGCTCGCCTGCACTGATCTTGCGGAGTACTCCACTGCGGAGGACGACCGCTACAATGTGGAGTGGACGGACGACAACATCGTCACGGTCGGCTTCCTGGACGGCGGCAACTACCGCACGCTCCAGATGGAGGTTGACAGATCCTATTTCAAGACGGATACGCCAGATCTTTCATCGATACTGGACAACGCATAAAAAAAGGGGAAACTTAAGTTTCCCCTTTTTTTATGTCTATTGATCTTAGCTGATGGTGATACCGGAAAGGTAGAACGCAGCCGGCTGTCCCTCTGTTCCTCTGGGAACGATCTTGAGGGTATGCGTGCCGCTCTCGTCAAAGCTCTTGAGTTCCTTGAACTGAACGTAGTTGCCCCAGCCGCCGGTGAAATCCGCGTTGATAGTTTCGATGAATTCATCGTCCACATAGATATCAGCCATACCTGCGTTATGGGTGAGCATGCCATACAGAATTCCGATGTTCTGCGCCTCGACCTCGATAACAAGCGCGCTGTCGTCGCCGAAATTACCATCGCTGGACTTAGCAATCCAGGGATTGCTGAATCCGCCAAAATCCATCTGCTTCTGCTGGAACGCGCCGGTGGAAGCAGGCTGAGCGTCGTCAGTGGTCAGCAGCTGCGCCTTCTCGTACTTCGCGCCCTCATCGCCGGGATCCGGAAGAGCCGGGTCGGTGGTGTCAATGCTGTCGAGATTGTCCGCAATGTACTGGAGGTAAGTGGTCAGCATTGCGCTGAGGATCGCATGGCCGTTCATATTCGGGTGGATATTGTCATCGGAAATGTTCTTCCACTCGATACCCTGTGTATCCAGGAAATCCAGCATTGCGTCATGATAGGACACGAACGGGACGGAGTACTTCGCAGTAACCTCACCGTGGCAGTCCTGAACGCTGGTGCCATTGTCCTGGGTCATTGCAATGCAGATGATTCCGGGAGCGGTGGTGTACTGCCAGATCTTGCGTATAAGTCCCTCATAGGTCAGCTTATTGATGTTGTTGTTCTGGCTCTCGTCGTTTACGGAGAAATCGATGAATACCAGGTCGGGATTCTTGCTCAGCACCTGGGTGTCGCAGCGGTGTACGCCGATGTAGGAGCCGGTCGCGCCGATACCGGCATTGACGTAGTTCACTGTAGCATTCGGGTACTGCTCCTGGAGCCACTTTGCAGTGAGCGCTGCGTAGCAGTTCTCGTTGTCCGCGCCGGTTCCCTGGGTGATGGAGCCGCCGAGGAACGCTACTGTAACTTCCTCGCCGTTCTGCAGCTTCTGGAGCACCTTAGCGATACGCGCAGGATTACCCTGGGTATACATCAGCTTGGTGATCATCTGCTCTGCCGCCGCGGTCGCGGTGGATTCGTCCAGACCAAGGCGGTTCTGGATAGCTGCGGATAGCAGATCGGGCTTCATAGGATTGGGAAGCGTGATGTCCTCGGAAACATTGTCATCTGCCGGAGCGTCAGCCGTTGCCGCCGCGGAGGTATCAGCTGCGGAATCCTCCGCCGTACCCTCTGCCGCACTGGATTCCGCACTGCCGGAAGCTGCTGCGGAAGAACTGCTGTCCGAAGCTGCGCTCTCGCCGGAATTGTCGCTTCCGCCGGAGCAGCCTGCCATTGCAAGCACCATGGCGCCTGCAAGTACTACTGCCAGAAATTTCTTCATTGTGATTTCTCCTTTGAGTTAAGTAATACAAGTTATTAGGTTAGGTAATTCTTGTTCTTTACATTAAGTATTATACACTTAATAAAACGCCTTGTCAATAGTGATTTCCGCCGGATTTTCGCCTTAAATACTGTGCACAGTCACAAATACAAAACGGACGCGGCACCGGGCGCGCGTCCGTAATTGGGTCAGACCGGAACCGGGACTGACCTCAGCAGCTGTATCACCAGATCGTATGCGGCGGAAAAATCCGTCTGCCCCGCTGCGAGGATTATCCTGTGGGAAAGCACTGCACCTGCCACAGCCCTGACATCGTCCGGGGTAGCGTAATCCCGGTCGTTCATCAGCGCCATTGCCTGGGCGCTCCGGAACAGCGCGATCGAGCCGCGCGGACTTACGCCAAGTTTAACCTGCGGCAATCCTCTTGTGGAGCATACTAGAGAAAGGATATACGCCTTTACCTTGTCGGACACGGCTACCCTGGAAGCCTGCTCGCGCAGCTGTATAAGCTCCTCCAGGGACATCACGGGAGTCACGTCCACACGCTGGGGCATTACGTCCAGCATTTTCATTTCCGCCGCCCGGTCCGGGTATCCCACGGAAATGCGCATAAGGAATCTGTCCAGCTGCGCCTCCGGAAGATGATAGGTTCCGAAGGTTTCGATAGGATTCTGCGTTGCCAGCGTCATGAACGGCACCGGAAGCTGGTAGGTCCTGCCGTCAACGCTGATCTGCAATTCCTCCATCGCCTCGAGAAGCGCGGACTGTACCTTCGGCGAGGAACGGTTGATCTCGTCCGCCAGCAGGAAGTTGCACATCGCCGCACCCGGGCGGTATTCACTCTTTCCGGAATTCATATCCACCGCCGTGTATCCCACAACGTCCGACGGCATGAGGTCCGGCGTGAACTGGATTCTGCCAAAGCTGCCGGAAACGCTCTTCGCCAGCGTTTCCGCAAGCAGGGTCTTGCCTACGCCCGGGACGTCCTCTATCAGCACATGACCTCCGGCGAGCATGGCGCAGATCACCTGCTCAATGACAGGGCGCTTTCCGATTATAACGCGCTCGATATTACTGATGAGCTGTTCGATTTTACTGTTCATGATCTCCCCTCATTCTTCGCAAGTTCACTTTTTCTTTCTGGTAATTACGGTAAAAATTTTACAGAAAACAGTCGTAAGTATAATACCAACACTTAGCGAAACAACAGATACAAGTCCCATGCCGCTGCCGATCACCCCGAAAAGTATCAGCATAGGCGTGGCAATAAGGCAGCATATTGCCAGCGTCATCGGAATGATCTGCGTCACGATGTTAAACATCTGCATACTTGCATGAAGTGTCCACGCTTTCCGGGTGATCAGAGCCTGAATTATGCCAAATCCAAGGCTCAAACCAAACCCGATAAGAACAAAGATGAGCAGATCAGAGTACATCATTCCGGTGACTGCGCCGAGCACTATCAGAAGAACTCCACAACCAATCTCGGAAAGAAGCCCTGCCACTGTGAGTGCTGTGATTTGTCTATTTTTCATAAAACTATCCTTTGATACGGGGGCAGAAAAGCACGGATCTCCGCGTGCCCGACTGCAATGCAATACAAAAACGGCGCAGCCCGAAAGCTGCGCCGCAGTCAGCGTATTATGCCGCGCTATCAGTTGAGCAGGGAGTGCTCGTCAGCAGCGTCGAACAGGTGAATCTTATTAGGATCAAGAGCAAGCTTAACAACATCCTGAGGACGAGCGGTGCATCTCGGAGATACTCTGGCAGTAAGCGGAATGCCCTCGCAGGTCAGGTACAGGAAGGTCTCAGCACCGAGCATTTCGGTTACGTCAACGGAAGCCTCGATGATACCGGTCTTAGCATTGGAGAGGAACATCTCCTCATCGTGAATGTTCTCAGGACGGATACCGAGGATAACTTCCTTGTCTACATAGTACTTGAGAGCCTCGTTGTCAGCCTTAGCGGAAGGAAGCTCAACATAGAACTTGCGGCCTCTGGAGGTCTTGGTGTCCTCAGAACCGAACTCAACAGTGTACTTGCCGTTGAGCTGGAGGAGCTTAGCAGGGATAAAGTTCATCTGCGGAGAGCCGATGAAGCCTGCAACGAACTTGTTTACGGGGTTCTCATAGAGGTTGATAGGAGAGTCGATCTGCTGGATGTAGCCGTCCTTCATAACAACGATACGGTCACCCATGGTCATAGCCTCTGTCTGGTCATGTGTTACATAGATGAATGTAGTACCCAGCTTCTTGTGGAGCTTGGAGAGCTCGGTTCTCATCTGTGCACGCAGCTTAGCGTCCAGGTTGGAAAGCGGCTCGTCAAGCAGGAAGACCTGAGGATCACGAACGATCGCACGACCGAGCGCTACACGCTGTCTCTGACCACCGGACAGAGCCTTCGGCTTTCTGTCGAGCAGGTGGGAGATGTCGAGGATCTTAGCAGCCTCTTCAACAAGCTTCTTGATCTCGTCCTTAGGAACCTTACGGAGCTTCAGACCGAAAGCCATGTTGTCGAATACGGACATGTGAGGATACAGAGCGTAGTTCTGGAATACCATCGCGATATCTCTGTCCTTAGGAGCAACGTCATTTACAAGACGGTCGCCGATGAACATTTCGCCCTCGGAGATCTCCTCCAGACCGGCGATCATACGCAGTGTGGTAGACTTACCGCAGCCGGAAGGACCTACGAGTACGATAAACTCCTTATCCTTGATATTCATGGTGAAATCGGATACGGCAACAACGCCGCCCGGGTAACGCTTGTATATGCCTCTGAGTGATAAGCTTGCCATTTGAAATGACCTCCTGATATTACTTAAATATTTCAGGACCCACACGGATCCCTAGCTATTGTCGCTACTAATATAATACCAAAATACGGAGAAAAATAAAAGAGCCTAAGTCAACAAATATTTTTTGATTCGTTTATGTATATTCACCAACACCGACAAAACAACCACAAAAAAACGGCATTTCTGCTAGTGGTATTGCACAAAAATCCACCTGAAATGGTGTTCTGCCGGGATAACGCCCTGATAATTTTGGAGATTGTGCTAAATAGCCCGGCTGTAATTTGTGCATTACAGCACAAAATCTGCGAGATAATTTTCACACAATACACATATATTGTTTTCAGGGACATGCCGGCGTGAAAGGGTGACAGTTTTGCACCGGGATTTTTGTGCATAACCACTATCCGGCGGCGTTCCATATACTTCCATATACTTATTATAGAACGCTGACAGCGATCTGTCAAGGAGGGCACATGAAAGATAAGACAAAGCGCTCCCGTCTGCCGCTCGTGATGGGATTCCTGCTGCTGGCTGCGGCAGGGCTGTGGCTGGCATTCCGGCTGATGTGGACCGGCGGGGGCGGAATCCCCGGAGATACCGAGCAGCAGCGGATAAGCTACATAGAAAGCTTCGGCTGGGACGCCGGAATCACCCGGTGCGACGTGAAGGAAATACGCATTCCTGTGAATTTCGACGAAGTGTACGAAGAATACAACGATATCCAGCGCAGCCAGGGCTTCGACCTGCGCAAATACCGGGCGCATTCCGTCCGGCAGTACACCTATGAGGTCAGCCGCACGGACGACGACCCGGTACCCATGCTGGCGCACCTGCTGGTGGAAAACGGCATTATCATCGGTGCGGATATTACCTCAGCCCAGGCAGGCGGATTCACCGGAGCACTGGCAATGGATTGACAAATCACCTCTTTTGATGTACAATAATTGTGCCATGCGGCAGGAAGCCGCCCGGCAATCTGTACAAAGCAGGTGTTTTCTTGAAAAAATCTGTAATCACATGCGGTGCCGCCGCGCTTATCGTCCTCGCCGGAGGTATTGCGGCGGCAGTCGCGCTCGGCGGAGTCCCCGACAGAGGGCAGAGCAGCATACCGGATTTCATCATGCCGGCAATCAGCGATTCCCTGCCGGATTCCACAGCGGAGTATTCCGTCACTTCAGCGGAAAGCGAATCCTCCCGGGCGGATACGCTCCCCGGGAGTACCTCGTCAGCGCCGGAGGACTCCACCCCCGGCACCGGAGCGGAATCCTCCGAACCAGTCGTGATTCCGGCAGGAACCAGCAATTCCTCCATACCGCAGTCCACCGGGACTTCCGCCGCAGGGACTACAGCAGATTCTGCGCAGACCTCCGCCGTGACCGAATCCACCCCGGCGGATTCAGCGACGGGGGCAACGTCCACTGCGCCGGAGCCGGTCACAGTCCTGGATAACGTGCTGGTGACCTCCGGCGACCCGCTGCACTACATTCGGTTCGAATTCGGGAAGGACAGGATAGACTTCTCCGGAGTATATTCCGGCGCGGCAATAAGGGAAATACGGCTGTTCCGTCCGAGCGATGTCCACAGAAATTTCACCGCAGACGGAAGCAGCTTTTCCGGAAGCATTGACATTTCCGGACTGAAGCCGGACTACTATATAATTATAGCGCGGCTGGACAACAACGAAGGCATGTACTATGTATTTCAAAAGACCCCGGACGGTTCACGGGCGGTGCCTGCGGACAAGCTCCCGGCTGCACGCAACCTGGCATTCACGGAATCCCCGATGGAGCTTTCCCCCGACGGAGTGCTCCACCAGATCACCGTGAGCGACAACGCAGAAACCGCCGCCGGAATCCTGGAGGAGGTAAAATCCCTCTCCGACCAGATATGCGCCGGGATAACCAACGACTACGACAAGGCACGGGCGCTGTGCGAGTGGGTTTCCGCGAACATGTACTACGACAAGGACGCCGCAGCCGATGGCGTGACTGAAGAGGAAGTATCACTGGAATTTGTCCTGAATTATCACAGGTCGGTCTGCTTCGGGTGGTCGAATCTGTATTCCGCGCTGTGCCAGGCGCAGGGAATAACCTGCTTCAATGCTTCCGGCAGCGTGGTCACGGGCAGCCGCTGCTTTCCGCAGACGGAACTCTCCGACGAGCGATCTCACTCCTGGAATCTTGTCATAATAGACGGCAGGCTCATCTGGGTGGACACCGTGTGGAATTCCTCGAACAACTACAACAAGGGCAACTACTTTGAGGGAAACTACGACATGCAGTACTTCGACATCGACAATGTGCTGCTGTCCAACGACCACCGCGTTGCCAGATTGGAGCACCGGGATTACTATGGGATATGACGATACGCAGGGGCTGTATTCTACAGCCCCTTAGCTTGTCGAAAAAAGTGAAATTTGCCTGCGAAGCAGGCTTTTAAAATACATTTTTCTCCACGGGTTTCCCGGGGAGAAAAACACTTCTAACCGCACAAGTGTATTGGAAACGGCTTCGCCTTATTCCTTACGCGCGCAGCGTGCATTTTATCGAAGATAAAATGCGTAAGGCTTGGCAAAGCCAAGCCAGTGGTTTGTTCGGCGGAAAAGCCCCTTTAGGGGATTTTTCGACGGTCTCAAAACTCCCCATTCGGGGAGTTTCGCATTTTAGGTCAGCTGCGCATGTATTCGCGCCAGTCAAGGTCGCCGCGCTCGAGGGCGTGGATAAGAGCCTCGGCGGTGGCAATATTGGTCGCAACGGGAATGTTGTGTACATCGCAGAGTCTGAGCAGGTTGATGTCGTTAGGCTCGTGGGATTTCGCGTTCAGCGGATCGCGGAAGAATATCAGCAGGTCGATCTCGTTGCAGGAAATGCTGGAAGCAAGCTGCTGATCGCCGCCCTGTGAACCGCTCAGGAAGCGCTGGATATGAAGCCCGGTGGCTTCGGCAACGAGCTTACCTGTGGTGCCGGTAGCACGGATATCGTGACGGCTGAGAATACCGCAGTAGGCGATACAGAACTGAACCATCAACTCTTTTTTGGAATCATGAGCAATAAGTGCAATAACCAAGACTTCTTCCTCCTTAATTGATATTGATGGTGAGCGGAACGTCCTCACCGAGAATACGTCTTGCGATAGCTGCATAAGCCTTTGCGCCGCCGCATGCCGGGGGCAGCGGCTGACCCTTTGCACCGCACACCTTGATGTTCATGTCCTCGGGTACGACGCCGATGAGCGGAATACCTACGCTGTCCATTACCTCGTCGAGGTCGTAGAGTATTTCCTCGTCCTTGAAGTTGGGGCTGACCTTATTGATGACCAGACGCTGGTTCGTGCAGTTCTTCACATACAGGAAGTCGGAAAGTATCGCACCGTCGCGGACGCATACGGTATCCGGGGTGGTTACCATCAGGATAAGCTCCGCAGCCTTGATAACGCTGAACACGGAACTTCCGATACCTGCGGTGTCCATGATGATGTAGTCGAAGTGCTTGCGCATTTCCTCGCAAACTTCCATGATCTTTTCGGGGTTGATGTCGATGAACGGGTTCCTCGTTGCGCAGACCAGGTATAGATTGTCCACACGGTCAACCTTTGTCGTTGCGGTGAGTATATCGATCTTGCCCTCAAGATATTCGCCGATGTCGTGCTTTACCTTATCCTTTATACCGAGCATGATATCCAGGCATCTCAGACCGAAGTCCAGCTCAACAACCAACGTCTTTTTTCCGAGAGCAGCCAGCGCAGTGGCAACATTTGCCGATGTTGTGGATTTTCCGGTGCCGCCCTTACCTGCTGTTACCGCAATTATCTGTGACATATAATTCCCCTCTCAATCTATATTGCAATCGCAGCCGTATATCGTGCGGCGCGATAAGTATATTAATTACAGTGAGCATTATCGCCCTAATATATTCTATCACAAAACGGCTCCAAAAGAAAGCTTTTTTTTATATATTTCAAAAATTTGTGGAATATCTTCATTTTTGAGATAAGTTTTTGTGCATTTAGCTACAATGCGTTAATGTAGTTTATTGACGAAGCATTTGTCGTATATGAACACTGTTGTAATAAAATGTTTACGCTGTACATCAGGAACTGGAACTCGATGGAAAAACACGACAATTAGGAAGAGAAAATCGACAATTAGGAAGACTTTATTGACATTGGTCTTGAAAAGTGATAGAATACACTTGTAACACAACGAAATCCGGTTGATTTTCAGGGTTACAATTTTCTCCTCCCGTATAGGGGTAGAAGCAGCCTGCCGTTTGCCTGATCGGCAGGCTGCATTTATGATACAGAGAATGCAATATTCTAGATGGCTGTCCAGAAAACGGCAGCCCGGTTTTTGGAGGTAACTAATGTCAGAAGAGATCAAGTCTGTTGAAAAGAATGAAGAGCCTGCAAAGCAGCGCCGCAGCAAGGAAGATATCCTTGAAATAATCATCGCGATATTCCTCGGTATCACGGCGCTTGCCACCGCGTGGGCTTCCTGGATCGGGTCGCTGCACGGCGGCAATATGTCCACGAACTACACCAAGAGCAATAACCTTGCAGCAGACGGCAACGCGCGCTGGAACGAGGCTTCCCAGTCCCTCATGCAGGATATGCAGGTGTGGAACATGATCAGCGACTACCAGGTCGAGATACTCTATGCAAGTGGTATCGGCGACAGCGATAAGATGTATGAAAACGCCTACAAGATCAAGTTCATCTGTGCCGACAATCTCACACAGGAGATGGCTGACATCATCGCATATGATTTCAATTACGACGCAGACCAGATAATTACCTGGGTCGAGGAAGATGAAAGAGCCACCACAAGTCCCTTCGCTGACGAGGACTATGTAAACAGCTACTACGAGGACGCGCAGGCTGTGCTCGCCGAGAGCGAAGCGGTTCTGGCGGAGGGTCAGCAGGACAACACCAGGGGCGACACATTCAACCTGGTTACTGTCATCTATTCCGTCGTACTGTTCATGCTTGGTATCGTGGGAACATTCCGCAGACTTCCCAACAGAATGCTTATTACATGCGTGGCAATCGCGGGATTCCTGTTCGGCACGATTTATATGTTCACTATCCCATTCCCCACGGGATTCAATTTCCTCAGCTTCTTTGGCGGCTGATCAGTAAGGAGTAACAGATGAAACACAGAAGACTATTTGCGGCATTCACAGCGGCGGCTCTTGTGCTGTCACTGACCGGGTGCAGCGGCGACGACGAGGAGCTTTCCTTCGGCACTGAGGAATCCTCCCGGGCGGAAACTTCAGGCTCGCAGTCTGGCGACGGCGCGGAGTACGATAACTCCGGGCGTACTTTCGGCGACAGCGCGACGCAGCTTTCCATGAGCGGCGGCGATCTCCAGATTAACCGCCGCACGCGTTCGGACAATACGGCAATGGGCGACAGCGGCTGGACGATTTTCGTGTACCTCTGCGGCTCTGACCTCGAGAGCGAGGGATACGCCGGCACGCAGGACATTATTGAGGCAGTTTCCGCGCAGTACAGCGAAGATGTCCGTGTCGTATACCAGACCGGCGGCGCCAATCAGTGGTATGAGGACGCCGGAATTTCCAACAGCAATCTTCAGCGCTGGGTGACAGTGGACGGAGATATCGAGCTTGTGGAGGAGCTTCCCGACACTTCCATGGGGCAGGCGGATACGCTGGCGGACTTCGTTTCCTGGGGCGTTGAGAACTACCCGGCAAAGCGCATGGGACTTGTACTCTGGAATCACGGCGGCGGAAGCATCAGCGGCGTCTGCTTCGATGAGAACCACGACTACGACAGCCTTTCGCTGAACGAGATAGATTCCGCGCTGAACTCCGTATACGACAAGATGACTGATAAGTTTGAGTTCATCGGATTTGACGCATGCCTCATGAGTACGATGGAAACCGCGAATATTCTTGTTCCCTATGCGCGGTACATGTTCGCCTCCGAGGAAACCGAACCTGGCTGCGGCTGGAATTACACCGACATCATGAACTTCCTTGCGGAGAATCCGGACGCGGACGGAAATCAGCTTGGCGAAATGCAGTGCGAGAGCTTCTATCAGCACTGCGAAGAATATGGTGATTCCAACGGCACCACCTTTGCGATAACCGACCTCTCGAAGATGGACGCCCTGATCTCTGCGTTTGACCGCACTGCGAAGGAACTGTATGAATACGATGATCTCAGCAGCATTGCGAGGTCTGCGTACAATGCGGACAATTTCGGCGGAAACAACCGCAACGAGGGCTACACCAACATGGTGGATCTCCGTGGATTCCTGAACATGGTGAAGCAGTACGCACCGTCTGCTGAGGAGGCGCTGAGCGCCCTGGATTCCGCAGTGGTACATAACATCACTGGAATCGACCACACCGGCGCCGGCGGACTTTCAATATACTATCCGCTGAGCTTTGACGGCTCCACGGATCTGTCGATATTCTCCGGAATATGCACCAGCCCCTACTACCTTGCGCTGGTTGATGCGATTGGCTACGGAAGCACCGGCGCGGACGTGTCGGATTACTCCAACGATGGGCTGTTTGAGGACAGCGACAACTTCTGGAACGAGGACTACACCCCGGATTACACCCCTGACACCACGGGCGCCAGCAGCGCTGGCACGATCACCGGCGAGGTGTTCTTCGACAGCGATGGAACGTACACCGTTCAGCTTGACGACATGAGCGCGTTCAATTACGCCACCTGCACGATGTTCATGGATCTTGAAGACTGCGTCATCTATCTCGGCGAGGACGACGAGGTGAACATTGACTACGACACCAACACCATTACGGACTCGTTTGACGGCAGCTGGCCGTCGGTAAACGGCTGGCCGCTGGCGATCACAACCGTTGGAGTGACAAGCGACCGCAGTATTTACACGGTTCCGGTAAGGGTGAACGGCGTTGACACAAACCTCCGTATTGAGTACGACTGGAACACCTCCACCTGGAACTTCATCGGCACCTGGGACGGTATCGACCCCGAAACCGGCGCAGCTGCAAGGGATACGCAGATGCTTAAGGCAGGAGATGTGATCGAGCCTGCGTATTCAATCTACAGCAACGGCGAGGAAGCAGGTTATTTCTACGGCGATCCCATCGAGTACAGCGATGACATCACCGTAAGCTACGAATCCCTGGGCGAGGGCACCTACTACTATTCGATGACCCTCTACGACGTATACGGCAACTATTATTACACTGACACTGTGACCTTCACCTGCGATGATGAAGGTGGGATCTTCTACGATCCGGACGAACTTGCGAATTATTAATTGGTTTGGTATTATATAAGAATGACGGGCGCTGTGGTTGGCGCCCGTCCGTTTTTTTATTGATGGCACACTGCCGCTTCCGCCGCCGCACGGACCGCTTCACATACGTCACTGTGCAGTTTGCGGAGCTTTCCGATATCTCCGCTGCGTGCGGTCTGCTCGGCAGTGTAGCAGATATCCGCGGCGTGGTCCGCTCCGATCCCACGGGCGTTGTTTTTCAGCCCGTGAACAAGAGTGGTGTAGAGCGCCGTGTTTTCTTCGTCCAACGCTGCGGTCAGCCTTTCTATGGATCTGGGGACTTCCTCGGCGAACATCGTCAGCAGCTCCCGGTAGAATTCCGGATCGTTGTCGGAATATTGCAGCCCCTTTTCGGTGTCGATCAGCGGATCGTCCGGGAGTCCGTCAGTGGTAGTTGTTGGCGGCTCCGGTGCGTCGGAATGCACACTGGGACTGCCACTGAGCTTTTCGAGCAGCTGCTCCAGCTGCTCCGGGACAATGGGCTTGGAGAGGTACGCGTCGAAACCCTCCTGCAAATACCGGTCCTTTGCGCCGAGGACTGCGTCCGCGGTGAGCACCGCCGCCGGAATATCCCGGCACTTGCTGTTCGGGTCGGAACGCAGCCTTTTCAGCGCCTCCGTGCCGTTCATTTCCGGCATCATGGCGTCCAGCAGCAGGACATCAAATTTCTGCTCCCGGGCTATCTTCAGCATTTCCGCGCCGCTTTCGGCGGTGGTTATCTTCGCCTTTGTGCGCTGTAGCAGCTTCTCCAGGACAATGCGGTTGTATTTGTTGTCGTCCACCGCGAGAATACGCAGTTCCGGGTCAACGAACTGTGCTGACGGCTTCACGGGCTCCCTTTCCGCAGATGGAATGAATACACCGGCGGGGGAGCTTCCGGCGCGCTTCTGCGGAATCCTCACGGTGAACACGCTGCCTTTTCCGTAGATGCTTTCCGCTGAAATACTGCCGCCCATGCTTTCGGCAATGTTCTTGGTGATGGTGAGTCCCAGACCGGTGCCGTCGCCTTTCGCACCGATACGCTCAAAGGTGTTGAATATCAGCGGAAGTTCCTCCGGCTTTATTCCTATGCCGCTGTCTGAAACTGCAATGACCAGGTCGTCGCCGTCCATCTCCGCATACAGGTTCACATAGCCGTGATGGGTGTATTTCACCGCGTTTGTCAGCAGATTCACCGCCATCTGCTTTATGCGCGCCGGGTCGCCGATTAGCTTCTGCGGAAGATTGGGATTGGTCGAGAAATCCATGTCCAGACCGCGCTCCTCAGCTTTCTGCACGGTCAGCAGGCGGATATCCCGGAGAAGCTCCATGGTGTCGTATTCCCGGCTCTCTATCGTCAGCTTTCCGGATTCCGCCCGGGATATGTCGAGAATGTCGTTGATAAGCGTCAGCAGGGTGTCCCCGGCATCCGCTATGTCGGCGGAGTATTCCAGCACCTCCTTGTCGCGGCTGGTGCGCATGACCATCTCGTTCAGACCGAGTATCGTGTTGATAGGCGTGCGTATTTCGTGGCTCATTCTTGCCAGGAATTCCGACTTGGCGGCGCTGGCGGCATTGATCTCGTTCAGCCGCTGCTGATATTTTGTCATGTTGATCAGCCATACTACCCAACCGCATGGAGAGCTGAATTCCTGGATACGTTCCGAGCGAATCTCGTAGACGTTCCCATCTATCGTCAGACTGTCGCCGCTGCTTTCAATTGCGGCTTTGATAATGGGATTGTCAGTGGCGTTCCTCTCGCCGGAGAGGTCGGGGAGAATGCGCTTGGCAGTGGCGTTCATGTATATAAGCGTGCCGTGCTCGTCCAGCATTACCACGCCCTCGTCGCCGCAGTTCAGCAGGTTTGCCGGCGCGGAGGAAACAGAGTAGAAGTATCCGTATCTGATAAGCGACATGTACAGAAGCACAACAAGTATGAACGCGCTGAATGCAAAGGGATTATAGCTGCCGAATAATCCGCCCCACTTCATCAGCTGTTCCACGCCCAGGACTGTTACGCCGGCGAGTATCAGCCTTATGCGGCGTATCTGGATAGCGTTACCGCTCCTGCGCATTGAGAGGTGCAGCTTGACTATGATGTATACGATGATGAAGAGGATAACGGCGTAGGTGATATACCAGAAAGGTCCCTTTTCCACGACGATACGGGAGTAAATCCCGTCCGATTCCATCTCCATGGAGGAGTAGAACAGGTGGTGGTCGGTTTCCTCAGTGGTGCCGGTGGAAACGATGGCGGTGAAGCTTGCCGCGTCAAGTACTGTCATGACAGTCCAGAGCCATTTCGGCACGTGGAATCCGCCCATGCAGGAGGTGAAATACAGCAGCGACAGCGAGAACGGGTACATGCCGATGTACTGCATTTTCAGCGCCATGATTGCTTCAGCGGTGGTGTTGGAGCTGACCAGTTCAAGATACATGCCCAGGATCAGTATAAACAGCGAGAATGTGACCAGCATAAAGGATATCTTTGCCGGGGAGGTCGTTTTTCGCACGCATAGAATGAAAAGCACCATGACTCCGACCAGGACGAGTATGTGCACTCCGCAGAAAACAGCGTACATGTCACAATTCCTTTCCGCGAAGCTGCATGCGTATTTCGCGGCGAAGCCTTACCGGCACGACGACCAGGCTGCCGTCCGGAAAGCGCATTTCACCGGAGTCCTGTTCGAAGCTTTCCGCAGCGTTCAGGTTGATTATGTAGCTTCTGCCGCAGACGAGGAATTCCGGCGAGCTGTCGAAATCCGGAAGGTAGCTGCTAATGGGTGCTGAGGAGCGCACAATACCGTTTTCGGTGACGAACATCGTGGAGTGCCCGGAGGATTCCGCATAATAAATGCTGCTGAGAAAAATCCGGGTTTCAGTTCGGTTGAACTGGGCGGTGACATACCTGCGCGTGTCCTCAAAAAGCGGCTTGAAGCGGCGCATTGTGCGGTTGAAATCCTCCCGGGTGAAGGGCTTGTGCAGGTACCCGTCCGCGCCGACGCTGAATGCCTGGAGCGCGTGCTCCTCGGAGGAGGTGGTGAATACCAGCCCGTTCTCCATGCCGAGGTCAACGAGGGCGTGGGCGGCGTCCATTCCGTTGGTGCCGTCCATGTAGATATCCAGGAAGATTATGTCCGGCTTGTCCTGCCGGCTTTTGTAGTCTTTGAGCATGGCGTCCGCGCTGTCGAACACCTGTACCGTGACCGACGCGTGGAGTTCCATGGCGTAGTTGTTGATGTTCCGCGCCAGGCGGAGCTGGTCTGCTTTAGAGTCGTCGCAAATGAAAATCAGCATTGTTCCCTCCGTGGAGAATTAGAATTCCTGTACCATAACATAATTTTACCACAAAATATGTTTGTTGTAAAGTATAAAGTCGAATACTGTCAGGCGTAGTTTCGTGCTTTTATGGTAAGTTTTGCACTGATGCGCTATTTACATAATCCGGCGGAAAATCCACATAATTATAACGGCGGAAAGTTCCGCGTAAGAAAATGTGAAAGGTGGATCAGAAATGTGGATAGATAAACTGGCGCTGGTGCTGCTTATCATCGGCGGACTCAACTGGGGTCTTGTGGGAATATTCAGCTTTGACCTGGTTGCGTGGATGTTCGGCGGACAGGGCGCAGTCCTCAGCCGTATCGTGTATATCATTGTGGCGCTTTCGGCGGCGTGGTGCATTTCGCTGCTGTTCCGAGGCGATTCGGCGTCTGAGAGTGCAGCGTAAATATCCGGACTGAACATCTGGTCTGGAAAAGCTTTTCGATAAACTGTGACGGGCAGAAATTCTGCCCGTCATTTTTTTAGCAACAGGTGCGAATTTTTGTGATATTTGCCGGGGAATCTGAGCAGCGTTATTGTAATATGCGAACAAAATCTGCATAACTTATGACAGCGTTTTTTAGCAAAATAACCAATTGAGTTGCATTAAATGAGATAAAATACCATAAAAGGATAGAAAACACTAAATACTAATCAAACCGGTGTGCTTGTTTTTGTGGGGTTTGCACGAAAAATATAAATCTTCAAAAAACTTATTGACAAATTCGCTAAATCAGGGTATAATATAGACAAATAAAGGAACTGAGTTAATCTAATCTCCGTTCATTTGTTTTGTTTAGTTGTCTCCTTTCTTTTGTTCTACACATAATGATCATTTTACTTTGCAGGCTTCTGCACCCGACCCGAAAGGGTCATTTTTTTTGTCTGGATATATCTGCATATTTGTTGACAAGAGGGAGTTATACTGATATAATATAATTATATTAGGCACAGAATAAATTTTCTATTTGAAAGGAATGACCGCCATGAAAAAGCGTATTATGAGCGTCCTGTTGGCAGCGGTGATATCCGCCGGAGTGTTCAGCGCCCCTGTGCAGGAATTGACCGGAAGCACTTCCGTTGCGATGGCAGCGGAATCCGTTTCAGCGCCGACTCCCTCCCGTAAGGCGGGGACATATTCCGTTGCGTCGTCGCTTTCCGTAAAGCTGACGACCAGCACCTCCGGGGCTGAGATATATTACAGCATCGGCAGCAGCTACATTCGCTACACAAAGCCGCTGAAGCTCACCAAGAACACCACTATAAAGTGCTACTCCGTGAAGAACGGCGTCAAGAGCAGCGTAAAGACCTACAAATACAAGCTCGCACCCAAGGTCACTATCTCCGAGAGTGAGGGTACATATGATCAGCCGATTACTGTAAAGCTGTCCGCAAAGGCTTCCGGGGTGAAGATGTACTACACCCTTGACGGAAGCAAGCCGACCACTGACTCCAAGAGATATTCCAACGGCATAAAGATAAGCCGCAGCGCAACACTGCGCGTACTGGCGGTGAAGAGCGGCTGGAACAAGAAATACTACTCCTATGATTACGTCATAGACAGCGGCTCTGCCGCAGATTCCGGGAGCATTCTGGACGACTACACGAGCAAGTACGCCTACAGCACCCTGACTTCAACCCAGAAACAGATTTATGCCAAGCTGTTTGAAGCGGCTGCCGCGCACGCCGAAAAGGCAGATCTCACCGGTATAGGCGCAGTAAAGAGCGATATCGACAAGACCTACTGGGCGTTCGACTATGACAATCCGCAGTTCTTCTGGCTGGCGAACGGATACAGATACACCACTATGGGAAACAAGGTCATCAGCATGACTATGGTGTATTCCCGCACCGCAAGCGAGGCCGCAAAGATAAAGCCGAAGTTCGATGCAGCGGCACAGAAGATAATCGACCAGGCGCTTGAGCAGGAGAATCTGTTCGACCGCGTGCTCGTTATTCATGACGCAATAGTTGATATGACGGATTATTCCGTCAGCGGTCCGAGCTACATTTCCGAATCGGACGGTCCGTTGGTGTATGGGAAAGCGCTGTGTGAAGGATACTCCAAGGCGTTCATGTATCTGTGCCAGTCAGTCGGGATACAGTGTATCTGCGTTGCGGGCACCGGTAACGGCGAGCCGCACATGTGGAACATGCTCCAGCTTGACGGCGAGTGGTACAACATGGACGTGACCTGGGACGATGGAGGAAGATACGACTACTTCTGCATTCCCACCAGCCAGATCAGCATTGATCACCGATTCGACAACACTTTCCCTGTGCCCTCCGCGACTGCGACGGATTATTCCTACGCCGATGCTACTGGCGTTACGGTGCATTCCAATGCAACGGACGCATACAACTGGCTTGTAAAGAACGCTGCGTCAAACTGGGACAGCGGAGTTTACACCACCACCGTGTATGTCGAGAATGGAATTATGAACTCCCTGATATCCAAGCTGAACAAGCAGGCGTTCTTCAACGATCTGTCGGCTCAGGGCTGCAATCCCGGCGGTTGGTCCGCGAAGTATTCCGACCGCACCCTGGACCTTACCCTCACCCGATAAGCAGGCAGCGCAGGGCGCATTCCACCAGGGTGCAGGCGGTGAATATGCCGCACCAGACGAGAAAGCGCAGGGTGTATTCCCCGGCGGCAGGGGAATCCGTGACCACGCCGCAGGGCGAGGAAACCAGCTGTAATATCTGCGACGACATATTCCGTGAAGTCCCGGCGGCGAACGCAACCACGAACGCGGAAACCGCGGCAGGAATAACCACAGGCGCGGCGCTTGTCCCGGCGGTAAAAGCTGCGGCGAGCGCCGCACCTGTTCCCAGTCCGCAGACTAGCGGAGCGAGCCACACCAGCAGCCAGCCCAGCGCGAAGTATCCGCAGATGTATTCCGCCAGGAGGAATGCTCCTCCCCAGGCAAGGCGGTGCAGCAGCATTCCGGTGAAATCCCCGGCGAGCAGGAACAGGCTCCCGGAAACATCGGCGCCCTCCGGCAGCGTTAGCGCGAAGTAAACTCCGGCTCCACCTCCGGCGGCAGTGGCGAAAAGCTGGAACAGCGGTATCCTGCGGCGGCTCTTTTCCATGCGGCGCATGGCGGAGCCGGCACGGGGGAGTTCCTCGGTTTCCTCCGTGGGCGTGTCCCCGGTCAGGGTCATTCCGGGCAGCGGTATTGCTTGTCCGGTATCGTGCCTTTCCGGCAGCGGCACAGTGTATGGTTTTGCCGTGAATGAGGCGCGGCTGTCTTGTTCAAGCAGGGCAGTGTTATCCATGATGAATTCTCCAATTCAGGTATTTTACTGACGCATGTTGTTTGATACGTTACGGGTCAATACAATGTATGCGTTCCGGACAGGTTTTATGCGGCAGGAACAGAGGTGTGCCATGACAAAGGAAAATTCCGTCCTCGGCAGGGTGCTAGCAGTATCCCGGGAGGCGTATTCCGCCATCGCAAGGGGCGATGAAGAGCTGAATCAGGTCGCGCTTCTGGACGCGCTCTCCGCTGCGCTGTCGCACTACGGCAGTGAGAAGAAGCCGCTGGCAAAGTGCGTCCGGCAGCTGAAATCCGAGATAAAGCGCGCCGGAAAGGGGTTCTATGACCGGGTGAAGCCACAGTTCTCAATGTTGGTCCCGGTTCCGGAGTTCGATGCGGACAGGGCGGCGGAGCACATTCCTGCGATTATATACGGCAACGACAGGATATGCGCCAAGCTTGTGAGCGGCGAAACGGACAAGGCGAGATCCATGGCTGACGCGATGAGGAGCTATCCGGGATTCCTCTACGGGGAGTTTGAGGCGCTCACGCCGGGGCAGTTCTACGACCTGGTTTTCGGGTACTACCCGAAGCTGTTTGACGAGCCGTTTATGGAAGAAATGAAGGATAAATTCAGATAAGCGAGGTAAATGACATGATCAGACATATCGTAATGTGGAAGTTCAGAGAGGGCGAGGAGGAGAACATGCTGATATTCCGCGACAGACTCCTGGCGCTGCGCGGAAAGATCCCGGAGATTCGTTCCATGGAGGTGGGGATAAACATGAATCCCTCCGACCGCAGCTTTGACGCGGTGCTTGTCAGCGAATTCGACAGCCTGGAGGCGCTGAAGGCGTATTCCACGAATCCGCTGCATGTGGAGGTTTCGAAATTCTGCAAGTCTATCCGCACCGCTTCACACAGCGTGGACTATGAGATCTGAGCCGGTTCGTGTGAAGCACGGATTCCCACCGGTGTACGACGGGAACTCCAAAGTACTGGTGCTGGGAAGCATGCCGTCGCCCAGATCCCGGGAGCGCGGATTCTACTACATGCACCCCCAGAACCGCTTCTGGCGCATGCTGGCGGAGGTTCTCGGTGAGGAACTCCCGGCAGATATTCCCGGCAGGAGGGATATGTGCATTTCCCACGGCGTGGCGTTGTGGGACGTCCTGGCGGAGTGCACCATTTCCGGGGCTTCCGACAGCAGTATTACGGACCCGGTGCCGAATCTCCTGGAGGAGGTGTTTCGGGCGGCGAATATCTGCGCGGTGTTCACCACAGGAAAGAAAGCGCAGGCGCTGTACGAGCGGTTCTTTCCGGAGCTTCCGCCGGCGGTGTGCCTTCCGTCCACAAGCCCTGCAAACAGGACAATCTCCGAGGAGAGAATGCTCGCGGAATACCGCAGGATTGCCACGGCGCTGGAATCCCGGATATAAAAAAATCAGACGGCTCATCACCGTCTGATTCCTTTTTGCGAGTTGATCAATAGTTCTATAAGAAATTTTGCTATGAAAATGCTAGTTTCCTGTGAGAAAATACCAACCAATCCGGGCGAAATTACTCGCCTCTCATCTTTGCGAAGCAGTCGCTGCAGTATACAGGTCTGTCTTCCTTCGGCTCGAAGGGAACCTTTGCGATACCGCCGCAACCAGCGCAAGTAGCCTCATAGAAGGTTCTGCCGCCCTTGCCAGCGTTCTTCTTAGCGTCGCGGCAAGCCTTGCATCTCTGCGGCTGGTTTGTGAAGCCCTTTTCAGCGTAGAATTCCTGCTCGCCAGCGGTGAACACGAAGTCAGCTCCGCAATCCTTGCACTTTAAAGTGATGTCTGTGTACATAGTCCATACCTCATAAAAAAATATTTGCCCTGGTCGGACTTACACCGACACCTTTGATAAACAACGCTCTGGTAATTAAGCTACCGGGTCATATATGGTCACAGCTTTGGGAAAACCGCCCTCAGCTTTGCGCGCGCCCTTGTAACGGCATTGTCCACAGATTTCACGCCAATGGACAGCCGGTCGGCGATCTCGGAATATGGCATACCGAGAATGACTCCCTCAATGCAGCTAAGCTCCAGAGGGGAGAGCAGATCCTTCATTTTACTGGTGATCTCGGCGGCGTTTTCACGGCTTATGACAAGCTCCTCGGGGGTGGGTGCGCTGTCGGGGATATCCTCGTCGTCCAGTTCGGACAGCCTGGAATTCCTCCTGTCGGCGCGGCTTACCACGTTTTTCATACGGTTGGAAACGCATACGGAAGCGAATGCTGCGAAGCTACCCCTTTCCGGGTCATAACCGGAAGCAGCGGCGATGAGCGCGTCAAGTCCCTCGCTCACCAGCTCCTCATAATCCGCGCTGGAACTGAATTTGGCGGCGAGAGCCAGGACAAGCCCAGTATATCTCGACACGACCTCTGCCACGGCGTCGCCGTTTTTCGCGGAGGAAACACAGCCTGCAAGCTGCTCGTCAGTCATCTGTGAATAATCAGCCATAATTCGAAATTACTTTAAATGTAAAAATCCATCTACTACGCATAATTATATCACCTGTTTTTCTTTTTGTCAAGGAGAAATCGCAATTTTTCCAAAGTCAAGCACTTTAGATGAAAAATCATGCCGCCGTTTATGCAAAAACACTACAGTTTGTAAAGTCTTTTTCAGGCTTCCCGGGAGTACTCCGCCCTGCCTGTTCTGAACAGATTTCCGCCCACGCAGTCGATGGTCACGATCAGGGGGAACTTCTCGAAATGCAGGCGCTTTACGCTCTCGCAGCCGAGGTCCTCAAAGGCGATAACTTCGCATTCGGTGATACATTTGCAGGCAAGTGCGCCGGCGCCGCCTATTGCACAGAAATATACCGCACCGTTGCGTTCTATTGCGTCGCATACCGCCTGGGAGCGTTCACCCTTGCCGATCATTGCGGAGAGTCCCATGTCGAGCAGCAGGGGGGAGTATACGTCCATTCTGCTGGAGGTGGTGGGACCGCAGGAGCCTATTGCCATGCCCTCCTTTGCCTGTGTCGGACCTGCGTAGTATATTGCGGCTCCGTCCAGGTCGTAGGGCAGCGGTTCGCCCTTATCTATGCACGCTTTTATACGCTTGTGCGCCGCGTCCCGGGAGGTGTATACGGTGCCGGTAAGGAGTACCTTGTCGCCTGCCCGGAGGGTCTTTGCCTTTTCCTTGAGTTCGCTGGTGTTGAGTTCTATTTCCATATCTTCTGTCCTAAATCAGTTTAGTATATTGAATGCACATGGGCGGATTCGCGATCCGCCCTTGATTATTGCATGCTCAGAATCCGTTGAATCCGCCGAAATCCGAGCTCATGTCGTCATCGTCGCTGCTGCTGCCGAAGTTCCAGATGGAGGAATCGTCGGCTGAGGGAGGAGCCACCTGCGGATCCTCTGTCGGTTCTTCCTGAACGGGGTCAGGCTCCGGATCGTCGTAGGTCACTGCTGACCCTGCGCCGTTCGCGTTCTCCATAGCTTCGAGCTGCTTCTGGAGCGCAGCCCACGGATCTTCCGCAGAGGCGTCGTCATTCTCGCCTGAATCGTTGGATTCATCATCTGAGGAGGTTCCGCCAAATGCCGCCTCAGCCTCGCGCAGCGCCTTCATCAGGTCGTCCTCCTCGGAGGCGCCGGAAGCCTGTGCGGATTCCTCGTCCATGTCTATGTCGGAAACATCGCTGGGCTTGACTGCCGCAGCTTCCTCTGCCGCCCGTACAGCCGCCAGCAGATCATCGTCTGCGTCTGCGGCGAGGGAACTTGAGGGGAGGGTCTGCGCCAGCAGGTCCTTGGTGAAGTCGTGGTCGTATGCGGCTTCAGCGTGATCGGACACGTCAAGCGGAGAGATCGCGTCCACGCTCTCCTCCTGCACGGGAGCGTCTTGCTTGGATTCCATCGTGAATCCCGTCATATCATCGTGGTGATCGTTCATGCTGAACAGATCGCCGCCGAAAGGAGCGCTCGTTGTTTCGGGGTTGACCAGCGGAATATCTTTCTTCGCAGCTTCTGCCATCTGTCTTTCAGCGGCGGCAACTGCGTCTGCCATCTCGTTTCCGCTCCACTCGCCGTCGAATACTGCCGGGGATTCCTCTTCCTCTGCGGTGGGAGCTTCTTCATATACAGGCTCCGGTTCCTCTGCGGCTGCCTCGTATTCCGGCTGCTCCCCTTCGGCAGGCTCCGGTTCGGGCTGCTCTTCCTCCTCAGGAACTGCGTCGAACACGGACATGTCGGGAACCTCCGCAGGCTCCTCCGGCTGTATGAATACCGGGGCAGGTGCTGCTGCCGGCTCGGGGAGTGTGACTGCCGGCGCGGATTCTGTTCCCAGGATCTCTGCCGCAGACCTGTTGATGGAGTTGAACCCTGCGTTCATGGATTCGATCTGCTCACGCAGCTGTTCCATGAATGCTTCGGTCTTTTCGGAGATTGTGTTCCTGTGCTGCTGTGCCGCTTCGATTATCTGCTGAGCCTGCTGCTTTGCGTTCTCGATTATTGCAGCCGCTTCCTCGTTTGCTTTATCGAGCACCTCGTTGAATGCACGGGTTGCCTCCTGGGAAACTCCCTTGCCGCTCTTCAGCACATCGGTCATCTTTTTCTTCTCGGTGTCAAGACGCTCCTTGAGGTTGCGTATTTCTATGAGCTGTCTGGAGGTGGTGGATTTCTCTTCCTCCAACTGGGAGGTTATTTCTTCCACCTTCTTGTCGGCTTCTTCCTGGGCTGCCTTTATTCTGCTGTCAGCCTCTTCCGCCAGTTTTTCAGCCTCGCGCGTTTTTTCGTCGTTGGCGCGCATATCCGCTTCCAGAGCGTTCATTTTCTTGCGGAGATCGCTGATGTATGTATTTACTTCGTTCTTGTCAAACCCGAAAGGGACCTGCTTGAATCCATCGCCTGCTGCCATCTGTGATTCCTCCTGAAAAATGTGAGATTTCAAAACAAATTGGTTTGCAGGGCACAAATTACCAGATATGCCCTGATGCACAACTGCATTACTAACTGTTATTATAGCACAAAAAACTGAATTATACAAGTGTTTTAGCAAATTTTATATATACCGTGGCATGCGGTGTATATTTTTTGTGAGATTATCCAAAGTCGGGAAATTATTTTTGTAACAATTATAGATTTTATGTGGTAATAATGACTAAACTCTGCAAAGATAGTTGTAATTTCAGAAGAACTCGTGTATAATTAATACTGTAACCGATTTGTAACAATTTGGGCAAGGAAGGATTGATGTTATGCACGACAAGACCATGACTTTTTCTGTACACGATGACAGAGAAAACGAGATGAAGGAGATCCTTACTACTGTCTATGACGCGCTCAAGCAGAAGGGCTACAACCCGATAAATCAGCTTGTTGGCTATATTCTCTCGGAGGATCCTACTTACATCACGACGTTCAATAACGCACGCGGACTTATCCGCCACATTGATCGTGACGAACTTCTCCAGGTGCTTGTGAAGTCCTATCTGTCGGACTGAAAACAGAAAAAATACGACCAACGACCCCACCCAAGAAGTGGGGCTGTTTGTTATTTTACCAAGGGAATTTTTTATATGACTTATACTAAAAAGATGACCGAGGGCAGCGAGCTGAAGCACATCATACTCTTCACGCTGCCGCTCTTTGCCGGAAACGTATTCCAGCAGCTCTACAACATCGTGGATTCCATCATTGTCGGGAAGTTCCTCGGCTCGGACAAGCTGGCGGCGGTCGGTACCACCGGTTCGCTGACGTATCTGTTCAGCACACTGTGCATAGGGCTATCTGTCGGCGCCGGAATACTCATCTCGCAGCGATTCGGTGCAGGAATGCATAAGGAAGTCAAGAAGCTCATCACCAACTCCGCGTATGTGATACTGGCATTCGGTGCGGTGGTGACGGTGATATCCGTGGCACTTGCCGGGCTGCTGATGAAGATGATGAACACCCCGGAGAACCTGCTCCAGGACGCGACCTCCTACATGCGCGCGGCGTGCTCCGGAACCATCTGCGTTGCCGCGTACAACTGGATAAACGCCGTAATGCGCTCGCTTGGGGATTCCCGGACGCCGCTGATATTCCTGGTGGTGGCGAGCCTGCTCAACGTGGGGCTTGACCTGCTCTTCGTGGTCGTATTCGGCTGGGGAGTTGTCGGCGCGGCTTACGCCACGGTCATCTCCCAGGGAATAAGCGCCGCCGGAAGCATAATCGTGGGATTCCGCCGGAACCCGTATTTCAGGCTGACCCGTGAGGACGCGAAGCCGGTGGGCGAGGTGTGCCGCAAGTGCATTACCACCGGAATCCCGATAGCGCTCCAGAATGCGATGATCTCTGTTTCGATGATATTCCTGCAGCGCACCGCCAACGGCTTCGGCGAAACCGTCATGGCGGCATACACCGCGACAATGCGCGTGGAACAGCTGGTGCAGCAGCCGTTTGCATCACTGAACGCGGCGGTTTCCACCTTTGCTGGGCAGAATATCGGCGCAGGGCTTCAGAAGCGCGTTATCCGCGGATATCACAGGAGTATGCTGGTGACCGTGGGATTCGCCCTGTTCATTATGGGGATATTCCTGCTGCTTGGCGACCAGATCGTGGGAATGTTCGTGGACGATCCGCAGGTAATCGAGATCGGCGGAAAGGCTCTTCGGCTGTCCTGCCTGTTCTACATCGCGCTGGGAACTATCCACACCACGCGCGGACTTCTTAACGGCGCCGGCGATGTGGTTTACGCGATGATAAACGGCTTCGTGGAGGTCGTCGGAAGAATCGGGTTCGCGATAATACTCGTGCATATTCCGGAAATGGGCTGGTGGGCAGTATGGACCACTACCTGCCTTACATGGGTGATAACGGCGCTTATGAGTCTTATTCGTTACTGGCAGGGCAAATGGAAGAACAAATGCAGTCTTAACGCAGAAAAGGAGCCGGCGGTGTGAACTCCGGCTGAGATGGTAAGGAGGATTATATGAACGGCAGGATTTTAAAGGAAGCGGCGGTTTTATCCGCTGCGGCAGTGCTTCTGACCGGCTGCCAGACGGTGGATTCCACCCACGAGCCGGATTCCGGCAGCGTTGGTATCGGCGAGCTTATAGGTAACCTGTATGTGGACGCGAATTCCTCTGCGGAGGAGTCGTCCGTGCCGGAATCCTACTGGGATAACGCTGACGAGAGCGGCTATGATACCAGCCCGGATTATTCGGAGCCGGATCACTTCCAGGCTCCCGAGGGCGGACATCTGACTATCCTCAGCTGGACCGGAAACTCGGAAACCCGGGATATGGTGGAGCATTTTTTAAAGGACAAGGGGTACTCCGAGTCCGACATTGAGATCAAATATCTCGGGGATTATAGCGAATCGGCGAAGTCCGAATACCGCAACTATCTGTATGGCGACGGCGACGCTGATATCATCGTGCTGGACAACGATATTTCCGATGAGTTTTATGAGAGTCAATTATGCATGCCGCTGTCTGATGTCGGTCTGTTCAAGTCCGATTTCACCCAGGCATTCAATTACACTCTGGAACTCGGGACCAACCAGAGCGGCGTATTCATGGGCGTCAGCCCGATAGCATGCCCCGGCGGATTCGTGTACCGCGCCGATCTTGCAAGGGAGTATCTCGGCGTCACAAGCCCGGAGGAAATGCAGGAACTCATCGGCAGCTGGGACGGGTTCGTTGACACCGGGCGAAGGCTGTATTCCGCTTCCGGTCAGAAGCTATCACTGGCTTCCACCTACGAAGGGGTATGGCAGGCGTATAAGGGCGCGGCGCTTCCATGGGTGGACAGCGAGAGCAGGCTAAACCTCAGCTATTCTGCGGAACACTTTTTCGACATAGTGGACAGCCTGAGATACAACGGCGGCGTTTATGGCGCATTGCAGTGGGATATGTCGTGGTATGACAGCATTTCTGGTGGGTCAGCCCTGGGAGAATTCCTCCCGACATGGGGGCTGACCGACAATGAGTATTCCATGCTTGCTCAGATGTGCGGGAACGGGCAGTACGAAATGGCGTTCTGCAAGGGACCCGGCGCGTATTACTGGGGCGGTACCATATTTGCCGTTGCAAATAAGTGCGACGACCCGACCCTCGCAAGGGAATTCCTGGAGTACACCTGTCTTGACGTGGATTTCATGAGAGAATACGCCGAGGAATCCGGGGCGTTTGTCAATAACCGCGCTGTTGTCATCAGCATGAGCCCGTATAACAGCCTGCTCGGCGGCGAGGATTACTACAAGTGGCTCGTGGAATCCGCCGACGAGGTGTCCGCCTATGGGCATACCCAGTACGATTCGGAGATAGCGTACAGCTTTATCAGCAGCGCTAAGAACTATATCGACGGCACATTCACCAGAGATGACGCTATCCGTGAATTCAAACTGAGCGTGGCGGAAAAATACCCATCGCTGTATATTGACTGACGCGTCTGCATTTTTGTCCACTGAACAATCTGCCGGGACCTTCTTGTGGGAGGTCCCGGTTTTTGCGCGCGGAAAGCTGTGTGTGGAAAAATACTGTCTTGATTTTGTGATACAAATATAGGATTTTGTCTACTGAAATTCCGGACGGGATATGCTACAATAATATCACCGAAATAAATCACTTCTGCGAGGTAATCATCATGCTGAACAACGTAAAGAACGGCTCTGTAAAGATACTCCCCGGCGTATTCCGCGAGAGAATGGACGTAAACCGCCGCTATCTGATGGAGCTTGACGCTAACTGCCTGCTCCAGAATTTCTACCTGGAGGCTGGAATAATCCTCCCGGGACTCCAGGTCGTTGACGATCCCACCACCGCGAATATCCACTGGGGCTGGGAGGCTCCCGTGTGCCAGCTGCGCGGACACTTCCTGGGGCACTGGATAAGCGCTGCGGCAAAGCTTATCGCCTCCGACGGCGATGCTGAGCTGAAAGTAAAGATGGACGGTATAATCAGCGAACTTGCACGCTGCCAGGAGCTTAACGGCGGCGAGTGGGTAGGCTCCATTCCCGAGAAGTACTTCACACGCCTGATAAACAACCAGTACATCTGGTCGCCGCAGTACGTTATGCACAAGACCATCATGGGACTTTCCGATGCGTACATCTACACCGGAAACACCCTGGCGCTGGATATCCTGTCGCATCTCTCCGACTGGTATATCCGCTGGACCGGGCGCGCTGCTGAAACCAATCCCCACGCAGTATACGCCGGAGAGGAAGCCGGAATGCTGGAGGTATGGGCGCAGCTCTATCAGCTGACGAACGATGAGAAGTACCTCACCCTTGCGAAGCGCTATGCGGACGCCGGACTGTTCCGCAAGCTCAGGGAGGGCAGGGACAGCCTGACCAACTGCCACGCGAATGCAAGTATTCCGTTCACCCACGGTGCCGCAAGAATGTATGAGATCACCGGCGACAACGACTGGCTGGAGGTCATGAAGCTGTTCTGGAAGTTCGCAGTCACCGACCGCGGAATGTACTCCACCACCGGAATGAACGCCGGGGAGTTCTGGGTTCCTCCGCACTTACAGGGGCATTTCATCGGCAGCAACGACCAGGAATTCTGCACCGTTTACAATATGGTGCGCACAGCGTCCTTCCTGCTCAGGTACACCGGCGAGAAGCAGTATGCGGACTACATCGAGAGAGCGCTTTACAACGGATTCCTGGCGCAGCAGAACGCTGACACCGGCATGCCCACATACTTCCTGCCGCTGGCTGCCGGAAGCCGCAAGAAGTGGGGCACCAAGACCCGGGATTTCTGGTGCTGCCACGGCACCATGGTGCAGGCGCAGACCCTCTATCCGGAGATCATATACTACACCGGCAGCGAGCGACTCATAGTGTCCCAGTATATTCCGTCCAGGTTTGAGGGAGAGGTTTCCGGGCACAGCGTGACATTCGAGCAGACCACTGGCATGAAATACTACAACGACCAGGCGTTCTTTGACGAGAAGGACGATGGGCAGATGTCGAGATGGCTGCTGAAGTTCAGCGTAAAGTGCGCTGACAACGCGAAGTTCACGATCTCCTTCAGAGTCCCCGAGTGGACCGTCGGCGCGCCCGAGGTCGAGCTTAACGGCGAAAAGATAACCGCCCATGTTGAGGACGGCTACATCAATATCACTGCGGATTGGAGCGACAGCACATTACAGATATTCTTCCCGTCGGAGCTCCGCATGGAGCGTCTGCCGGATATGCCGGAGCTTGGCGCGGTCGTTGACGGACCCATCGTGCTCGCCGGACTGACCTCCGCCGACTGTGGAATCAAGGGCGCTGACAAGCTTCCCGAGCAGTTCATGCCGCAGATGGAGCACACCTACGGCACATTCCCCTGGCGTCAGAACAGCTGGCGAACACGCTATCAGCCGCAGTCCGTCATGTTCCGTCCGCTGTATGAGATCAGGGACGAGGAATACACCGTGTATTTCACAGGAAAGGACGGGGAGTGATCACTTCACCCCAAGTGCGGCGCGGTACTGCTCCGGGGTCATTCCCTCGGCGCGCCGGAATACGCGCATGAAATACTTTTCGTCACTGAAGCCGCAGGAATATGCGGCTTCTTTTATTGTCACGCTGCGGTCGGAGAGCAGGCGTTTGGCTATGTCCAGCCGGGCGCGGTTCACGCTGGCGGTGAGGGTTATTCCAGCCGCCTTGCTGTAGAGCGCCGACAGGTACTCCGGGTTGTAATGGAACTCCTCCGCGATCATTTTCACGTTCAGCTGGCGGTGGCAGTTCAGTCGTATCCACTCGTTGACGTCCTCCACCAGCGGCGGCAGGGAGGCGCCCTTTGCCACGCTGTCGCGGTATTCCTGGGTTATCTCCATCAGGAGCAGCTGAAGCGCGCATTCCGTCATTCTGGGGGTGTAGGTTTTCCGGCGCGAGTAGTTCACCAGCTGCCGGAACAGCAGGCTTATCCGCTGGGAATTCGCCCTGCCGTGCTCCGGGAGTATCAGCTCTCCGTCCGGCGCGTTTTCGCGGCAGGAGAGTTCCGGCGCGGCGCTGAAATGCCCCCACAGGTAGGATAGCTCCCCGGCGGACTGCCGCGTGCCGTAGTGCTCCGCGCCCGGGCGCAGCAGGAGCCACTCCGCAGCCACGGCGGAGTATTCCCTGCCGTCGGTGAAGATATCCAGCCTGCCGGAAAGGACGTATATCAGCACCCAGCACTCCATGGTGCGGCGCTGGTGAATGAATCCTCCCCGGCTGACAATGTCTCCGCCGTTGAAGAAGTGCAGCCCGGGCATTGTGTCGCAGCAGTAAAACATAGCAGAACCCCCTTTTCATTTATTATACAAAATACAAACTGTCAAGTCAATATCCGTCTGCAACTTTTTCGCTCCGTATTCTGTATTATATGTAAAGACCGATTCTGTGAAAGGGAGGTACACCATGAACAAGGGAACATCAGAAAAGAACCGGAAACCGCTGTGGATAACGCTGGGCGCAGCTGCGGCGTGTCTTGGTATAGCAGGAGGTATCATAGCGATGAACATGAATTCCATCAGCGTTACCGCCGGGGCGGAGGCGGTATATCCGAAGATGGCGCACTATCCGGACGAATCCGCCCTCACATTTGAGCAAGATTACGACAGCTGGTGGAGCGACCGGAGAGCGCAGCTTGACCAGCCGGAGGGCTACGCCGACAGCCTGTGGGATTTCTATGGGGATAGCACCCGGGAATTCCTCTCTGCCGGAGAAAACAGCGCGTATTCCCCGGTGAATCTTTACATGGCGCTGGCAATGCTGGCGGATACCTGCGACGGGGAGAGCCGCGATCAGATACTTGATCTTCTCGGCGCGGACAGTATTGAATCCCTGCGCACCCAGGCAGGGCAGGTGTGGAACGCGAATTACTGCGACGACGGGGCGCTGACAAGCGTGCTGGCGAATTCCATCTGGCTGAGCGAGGATTCCGCCTTTAACGGCGGCACGCTTTCCGGATTAGCACGAAATTACTACGCGTCATCGTTTACCGGGAAGTTCGGCACGGATAAGATGAATTCCGCGATACGGGACTGGCTGAACAAACAGACCGGCGGATTTCTGAAGGACGCGGTTGAGAACGTGGCGCCGGACGCTTCCACGGTGTTCGCACTGTATTCCACGGTATATTTCAAGGCAAGATGGGACAGTGAGTTCAGCAAGTCCCGGAATACCACGGAGATATTCCATGCGCCGGGCGGAGATACGGAGCGTGAATTCATGCACAGTACGCTGACTTATGGCCCGTATTATTACGGTGCGGATTTCAGCGCGGTTTACCTTAACTTCAAGACTGGCTGCGGAATGTGGCTGATACTTCCGGACGAGGACAAGGACATAGGCGCCGTGCTTGATTCCGGGGAGTATCTCCAGATGATAAAGGCTCCCGGGGAGTTCACGGGTTCCGGCAGAGTGCAGGTGGAACTTGCGGTGCCGAAGTTCGACGTGTCCTCCACTTTCGACCTGAAGGACGGACTTGAATCGATGGGCGTCACGGACATATTCAGCTTTGAGCGCGCGGATTTCTCCCCTATATGCAGCGAAAATCTCGCGGTCGGCAGAGCGAATCACTCCGTCCGGGTGCAGATCGACGAGGAGGGCTGCACTGCGGCTTCGTTCGTTGAAATAGCGGCGTGCGGTGCGGCAATGGCGCCGGAGGAGATCGTCAATATGACGTTTGACAGACCGTTTATGTTCGTCATTGCCGGAATGGACGGTCAGCCGCTGTTTACTGGTACGGTATGCGATCCATAAAAAAACTGCCGATAAAGGCACATCTGAGCCCTTATCGACAGTATGACCGGGCAGCCGCAAACTGCCCGGTCTTTCTATATGAAGGAGGATCAATAATTTAGAAAAATACTGAATAGGATCAGACTAACTGCTCGCCGTTCACATACAGATGGAATCCGTTGGCGGTAATCTGGGAGATGTCGCCGTTGAATTCGGTCACATAGCTGTCTGCGGTAAGTTCCCAGGTAGAGCCGCTGTCCATTGTCACCTTGACTGTGCCGCCCTCGCCGTCGGGATTTATCGCGCCCTTGAGGGTGGAGCCGGTCATGGTCATGTCAAGGCTGGAAATGCTGTCAACCAGGATATTGCCCTCGATGGACTGCTGCTCGGCGTTCAGTATGACATCGCCGCCGTTTGCGCCCTCAGTGCCCCAGCCCCTGGAGCTGGAGTTGCCCTCCACGCGCAGGAATGTGTCGTTGGCAAGCGTGAATTCCACGTCCTTGAGGGAGATGGTGCAGTCGGTGTTGGTGATGTAGAACATATCCCCGGATAGCCCCGTAATGCTTCCGCCCTCGGCAGTGAAGTAAGCCTCGCCGATATCAGCGTCGCCGGACATGCTCTGATATATCATGATGGTGTGTATGTTCTCGTCGGAATCACCGCCGTAGGTGTTCTCCATGTTTCCGGTAAGGGTGCAGTTGTTCAGGGTAACGCTGTTCTTTCCCTCTACTACAACACCCTCGCTGGAGTTCGCGGTGAGTTCCGCATTGCTGGCGGTTATGTCGGCGGTGCAGTAGATCGCAGGGCTGCCGGTGCCGTTGGTGACGTACTTTCCGCCTTCGACGGTGACTGTTCCGCCGCCGCGGTCAGTGCGTATCGCCGCGGAGGAGTTGCCCTCGGTCTGAACATCAAGGTTGGTGGCGATCATGGTTCCGCCGCCGGTGGTCTGGATTCCGCCGGAATTGCGCTCTGTGGTGCGTATCTTGCTGTCAGAGATGTTGACCGTTGTCCCCTCGCCGTAGCTGAATACCGCGTTGCCGTTTACCACGCCGGTATTGAAAGTGGAGTCAGTGATGGTCACCTTGGCTCCGTTCAGTGCGAGGAATCCGGCGTTCTGACCGTAGAAGTCCCCGTCTTCGGTGTTGGAGGAATTGCCGGCATTCTTGTTGACTGTGATCCCGGTGAGGGTGGCTTCTGCGCTGTCAACTCTCAGCGCGTTTTCGTCATCGCCGGTGGAATTATACTCGGTGTCGCTTTCGGTGGTGTTCTCGGTTATCGTGTTAGCGGAGGTTCCGTTAGTTACTTCGCCGCTGCCGCCGAATCCGCTGCCGGCGTTCATGTTCTTCACAACGATGGAAGCTGCGGTTCCATCGCCGTTCAGGGTGACTGCGAGGACGCTGCCGACTGCGATGTCGTCAATGGTGCCGTCACTGCTTCCCTGGAGGAATTCCACGGAGATCTTGGTGTCGTCGGTGACGGCGAAGGTTACGCTGCTGCCGGAGGACTCAAACGTGCTTCCGCCCATTCCGCCGGGAGCTTCGCCGTCCGGCTTGTCAGGAGCATTCCCGGAGCCGTCGCCGGAATCCCCGGGCGCATTGCCGGAATCCTCGCCGTCGGGCTTTGCCGGAGGTTCGCCCTCGGGCTTGTCGGAGTTGTCGCCGGAATTGTCGCCGCTGTCGCCGGGCTTTTCGGGAGCGGAGCCGCCGTCCCCGGGCTGTCCGGGCGCACCGCCGGAAACTATCTCGCCCTCGTCGGCGGTTATGGAATTCCCGTCAACCGCTGTGACCTTTACCGTCTTGTAGACCTCAGAGGATTTCACTTCGCCTGTCCCTGCTTCGGAGGTCTGATGTGATGCGTCCGCTGAGGAAACCACTGAACTGCCGGTATCGGAGGAAGTTCCGGAATTGCTGGAGCAGCCGGTGGAAGCCGCAGCCACGACAGCTGCGCAGATCAGTGCGAAATATTTGTAGGTTTTCATAATATCACGAGCCTTTCTGATTTGTTGATGCTGCCGCCTTCCTGCAGCTTTCCGTTTACATACACAGTATAAGCCTCTTTTGTGACATTTTGGTGATATAAATACATGCAAACAATGAGCATGCCGGGAAATCATACAAAAAAACAGCTGAAAAGCTTTCCACTTTTCAGCTGTATGTATTACGTCCTTCCGATGATTGCAGGTACGTCCGCCAGGGAATCCGCCTTTGCGAAGATGAGCTTTTCCAGCTCCTCGTCCGGCTGGGTGAGGTCCGGCACCATCACTGTGACGCACCCTGCCGAGGAAGCGCTGCGCACCCCGTTCGGGGAATCCTCCAGCGCCAGGCACTCGTTCGCCGGAAGTCCCAGCTGCTGCGCCGCGTAGAGGTAGATGTCCGGCTTGGGCTTGCCGCTTTCCACCATCGAAGCGCAGACTATCCGGCTGAATCTCCCAAGCAGCCCTACTTTTCCCAGATAATCCTCCGTGCGCTGGATATCGGTGGCGGTGGCTATCGCCGCCGGTATCCCACGGCTGTCCAGGTAGTCCAGCAGCGTGGTTATCCCGGGCTTGGTTTCAAGTCCGTGGGCTGCGATGTGTTCTTTCATGAGTTCCATGCGCCGGGAACGTATCTTCACATAGTCGAAGTTTTCGCCGAAGATTCCCTGGAGGTAGGGTATCGCAAACTTCCGTGCAAGACTGCGGATATTCAGCGCATGCTCGCGCTGCATGGGAAATCCTGCTTCGTTAGCCGCCTGGCACCAGTATTTTACCAGCAGTTTTTCGGTGTCCAGTATCAGTCCGTCCATATCAAAAATTACAGCTTTTATCATCTTAAGTCCTTTCGTTTGTTCCGTCAAGTATTGCAGCCATGTCCTCCGGCAGCGGCGCGGAAACCGTAATGCGCTCGCCGGATACCGGCAGGGTGAATTCCACTTCGCCGCAGTGCAGCGCCTGCCGGGAGATCGCGGTGCAGTCGCCGCCGTACATGTCGTCGCCGCATAGTGGGAATCCGATATGCGACATATGCACGCGGATCTGGTGGGTGCGTCCGGTTTCCAGGGTTATCCGCAGCAGCGCCCGGCGTTCGCCAGCTATCTTCCGGAAGTGCGTGACCGCCGGCTTCCCGTCAGGAGTCACGCAGCGCTCTATTACGCTGTCCCCGAGTCTGCCTATCGGCGCGTTCACGGTATTGCCGGGCGGAGTTCCGTCCGTGATCGCATAATACACTTTGGATATGCTGCCGGAAAGCGCCGCCGCTGCGAACTGATTCTTCGCGCACACGCAAAGTCCGCTGGTGTTGCGGTCCAGGCGGTTTATCGGCCGGAAGGGAAGCCCCGGGTATCTTGCGGCGAACAGATTCGCCAGCGTATCGTCATGGTGCCGCTGGGACGGGTGGACCGGCATGAAAGGCGGCTTGTTGAATACCACCACGTCCTCGTCCTCGTACACTACGTCGGCGGAAAGCTCCGGATTCGCCGCGACGGAGGTTTCGCCGCCGTCCAGCCGGAGTGTAATGACTTCCCCGGCGTGTACCGCGTCAACAGTGCGGAGTGTTCCGCCGCCGCAGGTAAGTCCGCCGGAGCGTTTGAGCGCTGTCAGCACGCGCCGGGAAATTCCCCGGGATTTCAGGAACACCTGCGCCTGCACGCCGTCAAATTCCGCCGGGACCGTGTAGCTTATTTCTCTCATGATTTCTGCCATTCCTTATAATATTGCGCCAGGATAAGGTCGGTCACCCTGCCGTAGGACTGCGTGCCGTCCTGCACTCCCTGTGCCTTTATGAATCCATCGTTGACGGCGGTGGATATTTCCTGGACGCTTCCGGAGAATCGCTCGACGTAGTCATTTGTGGAAAGCAGGTCGCGCCACATTCCGGCGCTGGTGTCCTGTGCCATTTCCAACCACAGCTCATAATCCGCGGCGTAGAGCGAGTTGGAGCAGAACATGAATGCGGACGCATAGCCGGAATACCTGAATTCTGGATATTCGCTGTTTGAGCAGGCAAGGAAAGCCAGAAAGTTGCACTCGTTCTCGAACGCTATTCCACGGGAGTGCGCGCTTTCGTGACTGGCGGTGAAGGGCTTGCAGAAATCCGGCTCTTCGGTATTGATGTTGCATTCCGCCAGGAAAGGGAAGTACATTCCGACAATGCCGGTGTAGCTCCACAGATAGGAAAGCTGCACGGGCTTCTGGCGGCTGACGCTGGTCCACAGGAATGGGTATTCCTCCACCAGGGTGGAGTATCCGCTGTTCGTGCGTGAAAGCTCTGTCCAGATATCCTCGGTTAATTTCACGCAGCCGTTTTCGTCCTCCGTCAGGAGTTCACGCTCCTCGGCGGCGTGGGCGGCGAGGTCGCGGCAGACCTCCGCGAGGAACTCAGTGGATTTCGGCGAGGCGTCCAGTTCCATCAGCTGCTCCATTGGCTGCCGATAGTAGTTCGCTCCGTGCCCGGTCATGTAAATGAATGCTGCAAATGAAACGAATCCGGCGATGAAGCGCCCTGCCTTTATGGCAGTCCGGCGGCGGTCGGTGCTTTTGCGAAGGCGCATGATGAATACGACCACAAGCGTGACGACTGCCGGGATTGCGAGGACTGCGCAGACCTCCGTTAGGGATATAGGCACAAGGGATGTCAGGAATCCCACCGGTACGGTGAATACTTTGAAAAGCCCCCGGGAAATTACATGCTCGGTGAATTCCGGGAAGAGGGGAAGCAGGAAATACATTGCCGCCGCCAGAACCAGCGGAATGAATATCCACAGCAGCTTCAGCAGCCGCAGGGCAGTGGGAGAGGAATCCGGCTTTCTGTTCTTCATGCGTACCTCCTTTGACGGTTCAATATACATTAATTATACAGTCTCCCGGGCGCTTCGTCAAGATTTTTTAAAAAAATTCATATTTTTTTCAAAAACCCCTTGACAAAGTGATATGTTTGTGGTAGAATATATACGTTGCTGATGAACGTCAACAACAAAGCGCATGACACAAAAGTGTTCGCCCCGGCTTTTTCTGGGAGCTTACTCCCGGCGTTTCTACCGAGTCAAAAACAGAAACAATTTATACGCAGGTGTGGCGGAATTGGCAGACGCGCTAGCTTCAGGTGCTAGTGATCGCAAGGTCATGTGGGTTCAAGTCCCGTCACCTGCACCAAAACCTCGATTCTCAGTATGAGTGTCGAGGTTTTTTGTTATGTTTATATTGCGCAAAAAAGCGGGGATTCAAAAATCTCCGCTTTTTTCAGTTGTGTAAGGCTCACTGCGCCTTTTCCGGAGTGTAATCCTCTCCGCTGACTGCACGCTGGAGCGCTGAGTGCATCTGCTCGCTGCGCCATGTGTTCATGCTGCGGTCGAACTGACCGTTTCCGTTGTCCCACAGGAATGTCGCGATTCCGTAATCGTGGCACATCTTCACAAGTTTCTCGCAGAAGAAAACGCAGCTGTTGAAGTCGTTGCCGCTGGCGGCGTATTCGCCTACGATCACAGGGATTCCGTTGTCGGTGAAGTTGGTCTTCATCATTTCGATAAGGCTTTCCATTTCCCTCTGCTCGGATTCCGTGCCCCATTCATTCTTTATGTTGGTCGTGCAGAAATCCCAGGGAGTGTAGTAGTGGACTGACACGATACAGCGCCCTGCCGGATCCTCGGGCATCTGATAGAGGTTGTTGCAGGTCTTCTGGATATCCGTCCAGTATCCTGCGATGAGAAGGTGGCGCGTTGGATTCTTTCCGCCGGAGGAGCGTATCAGGTCAACGAATGCCTGGTTCAGCCGGTTCAGCGTTTTGTAGGCCTTCGGGACGGAAAGGCTGTCGAATCCGACTTCGTTCATGCTTTCGAATATCAGGTGCTCGTCGTAGTCCTGGAATCTGTCAGCGATCTGCGTCCAGAGGTTCGTGTAACGCGCGAGGGTGCTGTCGTAATCCGTCGCCGCGTTGCAGATCCAGGCGCCGAACTGCGGATCTCCGCCGCCGTCGTGGTGGACGTTGATGATGACGTACATTCCTATGTCGTAGGCGTAGTCAACGACCTCTTGAACGCGGTCCAGCCATGAAGCGGAAATGTTGCCGGCTTCGTCAATGTGATCCCTCCAGGTCACGGGAATACGAACAGCGTTCACTCCGCTGTCCCACAGAGCCTGGAACAGCTCCGGTGTCGCTTTGGGATTTCCCCAGAGCGTTTCGTCGGGCTCCTCGCCGTCGGGCACATGCTCGTTTATCACGCCGTCGCCGTCGCGGTCAGCCTGGCAGGCGTCAAGGGTATTTCCGAGATTCCAGCCGATGGTCATGCTGCTGACTATTTCCTGCGATGTAAGTCCGGAGATGTCGGGGCGCTGGGGTTCTACGGTCGCCGCTTCCGCCGTTTCAGCGGAGTTCACCGGGCTTTCCTGTGGCTGACCGGAGCACGCCGTAACGCACAGGATAGCCGACATCAGCAATGCTGCAAGTATTTTTTTCATAATAGCACCTCTTTACTGTTTTTGTTGATTCAAATATAACACAAAACCGCAGAGAACAATAACAGAAATTCACGCACAAGTGCATTGCCGCCGGAATGCTGCGGGAGGACACGTCTTCCCTCGGCGACATGTTCATTCGCTGCGCCCTGCCAATTCTTACTTTTCATATCGGTTTTTAGAGGTTACCAGTTTATATTGCATGAAATTATCGTTATGAACAAATCCGAAATCTGTATATAGTTTGACGCCCATATCTGACGCCGTGATTTGAACTGTTCCACAGCCATAATCTCTTGCATCGTTTATTACCCGAGATAACAGCTCCTTTGCGATACCCTTTCTTCTGTAATCGGGGTCGGTAAACATACTGGACAGCAGCCCTATCTTACCGCTTGGGCATCCGAAGTAGGGCGGCTTCTCAACAAAGGACATTCCGCTGGTCCCAATAATTTTATTTCCATCAAGTGCGATCCAGGAAATAAATGTTCCATCTAACATGTGGCGGGTATAATATTCATTCAAAGCAGGAACAAGATCGATATCTTCCTTAGCGCCTTCTTCTCTCAGTTGATTTATTCTCATATGAATAAATGTATCCAGTTCATTTTCGGTAAGTCTTTTATATTCTATTTTCATATACCACTTTACCCTCCGTAAATTCTAATTTATCAGTCTGGCTAAAAAGCCATGCTGTAAACAATATACCATATATCAAATGAAAAATCAACCTATGGTCACCTCTAAAAAACCTCGTTTTAGTGAAAATGTGTATAGCACACCGCCTGTTTTGTCAAGCCTCCACATAAGACATACAGTCTTATGTGGAGGTTTTCCTCGCATTCGGCGCGCTCTGCCCATTTCCCTTTTCAAACCGGTTTTTAGAGGTGCCCCTATGCAACAATGATATATTGGGGGCAACACCTCACAAAGACCATTTGTTGGATTTTGCGCATTTCTTGCTTGTATTTTCTGTCAGATTGCACAACGCGCACAATCTTTGTTCGGCGTTTAATCGAGAAAACGTTTACACCATATATTGATTTCTGTGTGATGATTTTACACAATTTTAGCGTTCAAAAGCCGGAAGAATTCACAAGATTAGCTTTGATTGTACAAAATCAACAAATATCGCTTTACATGTTGAAGATTTTGTTGTATAATGTAATGTATACTAATGTATACGATGAATGCTTTCGGTATATTCTGTATTCATCACCACAATAACTCTGAAAGGAACGGTGGCGAAATGTCCAAATCCATACTGATAACAGGAGGAGCGGCGAGTGGAAAATCCCGGTGGGCGGTGACGAATTACTCGCGCTACGACTATGTTCTCTATCTTCGCACCGGGGAGGCAGTTGACCCGGATATCCTGCACCGTATCGAATACGGCAACAATCAGAACGGCGTAGAATGGGACATCGTGTCCGGGATCACGGACAATCCTGCGGCGGCTATCGGCGACCATAAGTTCGTTATCTTTGACCGGCTGAGTGATTACGCTTCTCTCGTGCTGGACAGAATGTGTCCCGATATCACCGCGATGACCGACGAACTGATGAAATCCATCGAGAAAACGGTGATCGCCGACGTGGAGTCCATGCGTGACCGTATCCGCGAAAACGACGGCAGCATGACAATAATCACCCTCGAAACCGGATTCTCCGTTGCTCCTGACGACCTCCGACAGAAGGTATTGCGCAGGATAATCGGCGACATCAACCAGCGTATCGCAAATTCCTCGGACGAGGTTTATTTCTCCGCGAGCGGAATTCAGTTCAAGATAAAGTGATCCGCGGCTCCTGAATACAACAAATCAAGAATACATACACGGAAGGAAGAACACCATGACTTTTGAAGAATTCATCATGCAGGCGCGAGAAATGAACGCCTCCGATATCCACCTCACCGTAGGCGCTCCCACCGTTGTGCGCGTCAACGGCGAACTTCGCAAGTACACCGAGCTTTCTGACCAGGTGGTCAACCGTACTATTCTTTCGATACTTTCCGCCGAGCAGGAAAAGGCGCTCAACGAGGGCAAGGACATTGATTTCAGCTTTGAGCTGAAGAACGGCGCCCGTCAGCGCGTCAATGTATTCCGCCAGAGCGGCAAGCTCGCGGCATGCATTCGTCTGCTGAACGCCGAGATACCCACCCTGGAGGAGCTGAAAATGCCCTCCGTCCTGCTGGATTTCGCCAAGAAGCGCAGAGGTCTTGTGCTGGTAACAGGCCCCACGGGAGCTGGTAAATCCACAACGCTGGCTGCGATGGTGGAGTACATCAATACCACGCGCCCCTGCCACATCATCACTATAGAGGACCCTATCGAGTACCGCTACAAGCAGGAGAAGGCGACTATTCACCAGAGGGAGCTTGGCAGGGACGTTCCGTCATTCCACGAGGCGCTCCGCAGCGCCCTGAGAGAGGACCCGGACGTAATCCTCATCGGTGAGATGAGAGATTACGAAACGATCTCCCTTGCAATGACCGCCGCCGAAACCGGACACCTGGTATTCGGCACGCTGCACACCTCCAGCGCCGCGCAGACCGTTGACAGAATCATCGACGCGTGCCCGATACATTCCCAGGAGCAGGTGCGTTCTCAGCTGGCGAGCATGATACAGGCGATCATCGCCCAGTCGCTTATTCCGCGCTCCGACGGCAAGGGCAGAGTAGCCGCCGTCGAGGTCATGGTCGGCACCGACGCCATCAAGAACCTTATCCGCTCCAACAAGATAAACATGATGGAAACCACAATGGCGGCAGGCGGCAGGGACGGAATGTGCACCCTCAGCGACAGCCTGGCAAAGCTGTACAGATCAAACCAGATATCCTATGAAACCGCCCTGGAGTATGCAACGGACAGAAACGAGATGGAGAAAAAGCTGCTCAGCGGCATTTGATAAGACTTGACAGAACGGGCAGTCCGGCATATAATAAAATAGAACAGAATACACGTCCGCAGTTTCAAAGCTGCGGACGTGTCTGATGAAAGGGGAAAACTATGAAATGTATTCCTGTAAAGGAACTTAACGACAGCGCCGCTGACCCACAGGAATTCGTGCTGAGTGCCGAAAATGCCTATGCAGACCAGATATCCGCTGCCGCTGAAAGAATATATATGGAGCGCAAGGAGCGCCCGGTCGTGCTTATCTCCGGTCCCTCCGGTTCTGGTAAAACCACCTCCGCCGGAAGGATAGCGCAGCTTCTGGAGGATAATGGCTGCCGTGCGCATACTATATCCATGGATAATTACTTCCTTCCGCTGACAGAGCAGGATAAGCGCCTTGCAGAACTCGGACAGTTTGATTTTGAGTCGCCGAAACGTCTGGACACTGAGCTTTTCAGCAGGCACCTGAAAATGCTGAGCCGCTGTGAGGCGATCGACGTCCCGGCGTTTGACTTCACTGCGCAGGAGCGCCGTCCGGGGATTGCGCTGGAATGCTCTCCCGGGGACATCGTCATCATGGAGGGAATACACGCGCTGAATCCGGAGGTGACGGGGCATTCCGATGAGTTCACCAACCGGGTTTATGTGTCCGTGCGTACCAGGCTGGAATCTGACGGTGCGCTGCTGCACCCGTCAAAGATACGCCTCATGCGCCGCCTGATACGCGATAAGCTGTACCGCGGACGGAGCATTTCCGAAACCATGGATTTCTTCCGGTCAGTGGAGCGCGGCGAGGATCTTTACATCATGCCGTTCAAGCATCGTGCGAGCTTTGATATAGATACGTTCATCGCTTATGAGCCGATGGTGTACCGGGATATCCTGCTGGGCGACCTGGAGCAGGTTTCGGGCACATATGGGGATTATGAGCACTACGCGGACATCGAGCAGTTCCTGCGGAAGCTTCAGCCGATGGACAGGGAAGTGGTGCCGGAGAATTCACTGGTTCGTGAATTTATCGGGTGAAATGCGATAATTAGAAGGAACAGAAATGGAGATCAGGAAGTTTGAAAAGCAGGACATTCCTGCGCTTATGAGAATCTGGAACGAGGTAGTTGACGCCGGGCAGGCATATCCCCAGGAAGAGGACCTGACGCCGGACAACGCGGAGGAATTCTTCGCCTCCCAGAGCTTCACCGGCGTTGCCGTGGATAACGGCGAGGTGGTGGGGCTGTACATACTCCACCCTAACAACGTCGGGCGCTGCGGACATATCGCCAACGCAAGCTACGCGGTGCACTCGGATATGCGCGGAAAGCACATCGGTGCGCTGCTCGTGACGGACTGCCTGCACAGGTGCCGGGAGCTTGGATTCCGGGTATTGCAGTTCAACGCGGTGGTGGCGGACAACAAGCCTGCCCTGGCGCTGTACAAGTCCCTGGGATTCGTTCAGCTGGGCGTTATTCCCGGCGGATTCCGGAAGAAGGACGGAAGCTATGCGGACATAATACCGCATTATTTTGATGTGACTAGATTATGATAAGACCATGGTTTTACGATAAGTTTGTATGCATTGCGGACAGGTGCACCGACAACTGCTGCCGCGGCTGGGAGATAGATATTGACGAGCCGGCAATGGAGCGATTCCGCGGCGTTCCCGGGGAATTCGGCGAGCGGCTGCGGAGCGCGATACGGGAGCAGGACGGGCAGCGCAGCTTCGCGCTGTCCTCCGGCGACCGCTGCGCACTGCTGCGCGAGGACGGGCTGTGTGAGCTGATACTTCACTGCGGCGATGGGATACTGTGCGATATCTGCGCGCTGCATCCGCGGTTCTTCAACGAATCCGGCGAGGTGCGCGAGGGCGGACTGGGACTGTGCTGCGAGGAGGTATGCCGGCTGCTTTACAGCAGCAGGGAGCCTTTCCGGCTGGTGCAGGACGACGAGGATTTACTGGCGCAGGAATCCGACGACGAGTTCACGGCTTCTTTCAGAAAAGAGCGCGAGGGGCTTTTCGCCGTGCTCCAGGACAGGCAGCTTGGAATTCTGGACAGGATTGGCAGGTGTGCGGAGTACGCCTGGAATATCCAGCAGCAGATAGAGGGCGGCGCCCCGGCGGAGATTCCGCAGGAGTGGGAGAGCATTACCGGGGAGGAGAGCGTTTCCAGGCTGATGGACACGCTTTCTGGCATGGAGAGCATAAACGGCGAGTGGACAGAAGTCCTTTCCCGGCTGACTGAGCGCCACGCGGAGCTTGTCCGCAGGCTGCCGGAATTTCTCGCGGAGAATGGGGATTGGCGCTACGAGCACATCGCGGTTTACGGGATTTTCCGGCACTACACCGAGAGCCTGGACGACAGTGCGGCATACGCCCGGGTAATGCTGGCGTGCTGCTCTGCGCTGACCGTCATGCTGATGGACTGCATGAAGTGGCTGGACGGCGGCTCTATAAGCGAGTGGGACATGATACTCGACCTGAAGCTGTATTCCAAGCAGGTGGAATATTCCCAGGAGAACATTAACGCATTCCTGGAGGAGTATTACTGACGGCTGCCTATAAAAATGCCCCGGCGGTGTTTTCACCGCCGGGGAAGGGTATATTAACACACCGGGCATGCCTCCGGCTTCTCATGGACGCTCCGGTCGGGGCGCCACCTTCGGCTCGGCGTGGAGTCGGCATAGCGATTCCGTTTCTGCCTTACCCTGCCTTATTGTATGCCTGGTCATACTGTTGTGTGATTAGTCCGCAGCGCCGTCTGTGATTCCCGGGTCGTATGCCGGGGTGCTGAATTCCGTGCCGGTCTGGAGTCCGAATACATAGTCGCAGCTGCCCTGTGGCATCTCAACGGTCACGCAGCATACTGCGGAAAGCTCATCGGAGGGCATTGTGAGTGTTCCGCCGTTGTATTCCAGAGCATGGCTCTCGTCCTCGGAGGTGTAGTATACCGCGGACGCGATACGGGAATCATCCGGAAGCGCTATTGTAAGGGCACTGCCCGGTTCGGCAACAAGCCGGGTGATATCGCCGGAGGATATCTGCCAGGGTGTGGGGCAGTCCACGGTTGCAGTCATGGCTTCGTCGCCGTCGGTGACTGTCCAGGTGTATCCGCCCTTTGTCATGGCAAATCCCATATCATTCTGGTAAATGCGCAGCGCCGGAGGTTCGGAAAGGTCGGTCTGGCTGCGGTGCACGCTGAAGCAGTATTCCGCCTCGCCCTGCTCATATTTGACGGAAACGCTCACCACGCCGCCCGTGACATCTTCCGGGAACTTGATAACTCCGTCCTGCGTGAAATCAAGGTCAATGCTGTCGGAATCCTCCAGAGTGTACAGCTTCGCCGCCGTTATTTCGGAACCTGCCCGAAGTCCGATCTTTGGCTCGTTAGCGGAAACCAGGTCAAGATCGACATCAGCGCTGATATTGCCGCTGACAGCCTCGGATACAGGGTCTGCTCCGCAGGCAATCGAGCCGTCCCAGTTGTAGTTCATGAGCGTCATCATAGCCGCTGATGAAACCCCGTCGCCGCTGTATTCCACCATTATCTGCGGCGGCTTGGTCGTGTCCTCGGGCGTTACTTCGCCGGTGACCCGGGCTATTTCAGTCACGTTGTCGGCGGATATGAGCGCATTGGAGCTGTCGTCCCGGGAATCGCTGCTGCCCTGCGAGGAACAGCCGGAAAGCGCTATGACCGCGGCAAGCGTGATTACATACAGGTATCTTTTCATATTAACTAACTCCTTTTCAGGTGGTTCATTGAAACGCAGAATAAAAGCACACTCATGCGTCTGATTTTGATGCTCTTCTGTAAATAAAACAGGGAAGCCCGGGGAAAGGTTGCACAGCGGAGGATTTTATGACAGCCAGAGAAATAAAACAGCGCCTTTTTGAGCTGCAGGACGTGAAATTCCGGGAGTTCCACTCGCGGCTTATCCCGAACATCGACCCGGCGACGGTTATCGGAGTGCGCACTCCGGAGCTTCGCAGGCTGGCGAAGGAGATAGGCGAGGACGAGGGATTCCTCCGGGCGCTGCCGCATGAATACTACGAGGAGAATCAGCTGCACGCCCTCATCATAACCGGCATGAAGGATTTCGGCGGCTGTATCGCGCGTCTGGACGAATTCCTGCCATATGCGGACAACTGGGCGACCACGGATATCATGACCGTGAAGCTGTTCAAGAAGCACACGGCGGAGCTTCTGCCGCATATCCGCCGCTGGCTGGATTCCGGGAGGACGTACACCGTGCGGTACGCCGTGGGGTGTCTGATGAACTTCTGCCTGGACGGGGAATTCCTCCCGGAGTACCCGGAGATGGTCGCTGGGGTGGACTGCGGCGATTATTACGTCAGCATGATGGTCGCGTGGTATTTCGCCACCGCCCTGGCGAAGCAGTACGACGCGGTTATACCGTATATTGAGGGACGGCGGCTGGATACGGCTACTCACCGGAGGACGATACAGAAAGCGGTCGAGAGCTTCCGCATAACGGACGAACAGAAAGCGTACCTGAGAACGCTGAGATAAGAAAATACCGGACGAGGTTTACGCTTCGCCCGGTGTTTTATTATCTTGCCACCCCGAGGAATTCCTCCAGGGTGAGTCCGCTGTCGTGGACAAGCTTTGCTGTGCTCTTTCCGAGGTAGCGCACATGCCACGGCTCGTAGATGTATCCGGTAATGCTCTCGCTGTTCTTGGGGTAACGCAGCAGGAATCCGTATTCCCAGCAGTGTTCTGCCAGCCATTTCCCCTCCGGAGTGTTGCCGTAGCTCTGTTTCAGCGAGGATATATCCATGGCAAGTCCGGTCTGGTGTTCTGAATGCCCCGGCTGTGCGGAATATCGGTCCGCGCGTTCGAATCCGTCTATGCTTTCCCAGTAGGCAAAAGTTGTTTTCTGCTTCTCGTATGAGCGGAATCCGGAAACGATCTGCATGTCATACCCAGAGGCTTTCCTCATCTTCAGGTAGGCATTGTAGGTGGCGCTGTCAAGTCCGCTGCCGTAATTCTCCGGCAGGTCGAATTCACGGTTGACGATGATGACGCCGCCAATGGTGGTCACTCCGTCCTGCTCCACGGGGTCGGGAGCCTTTATTTTGGCGGTGACTTTTCCCTTGCAGCTGATGTCGGAGAATTCGTTGAGCACCTCCAGCGTGCCCTGTCCGAGGACGGTTCCGCCCTTGTTCACAGCGAGCTTTCCGTCAAGGGAAACGCAGCCGCTTTTCTGAATTTTGAGCCTGCCGGTGCAGGATACCTTTCCGGTCTTGTGGATATCTATATTACCCTGCACAAACACCGAACCGCCGGAAGCGATCTTGATGGTGCCGTTCACAGTAAGATCAGCGCCGGGGAGGATATACAGCTTTCCGCCGTTCTTTACGGTCAGGGTCGTTCCCTCGGGGAGCACGCTGTCTTTCTTGATGACGTATTTCCCGGTGATCTTCCTGGAGCCGGAGCTGAACAGTACTTCCGCCGACGCGTCCGTCACGGCGCTTTCCGCTTCTGCCTTCCCGGTCGTTAGCGGAGTTATGAAGAGAAACAGCGCAAGCACCGTGATCACTGATAATAAAATTGCCGCTGTTGAATTGACTGTCCGTATCATGGCGACCCTCCTTTTTATACTCAGTATGCGTGAATCTGTGTGGTATTCCTGCGCATACTATGCTTTGGTATTTCTAATGCTCTGCGTTTATTATATAACAATGAACAGATTTTGTCAACGCCATGTCCGGAATTTTTTTCGACAAAAAATTCAGATACCCCCTTGACAAATACCCCCAGGGGGTATATAATGAGCCTGTGGGGTGATAAGATGGAACAGAAAGAATGCTGCCACTGCAAGGAGTGCAGAAAGACCAAGGAGCGTTCCCCGGAGGAATACCGTGCGCTGATGAACCGTATCAAGCGTATCCAGGGTCAGCTTAGGGGAATAGAGGGAATGCTTGAGAACAACGCCTACTGTACGGATATTCTGGTACAGGTGGCGGCGGCGAACGCGGCGCTGAACGCATTCAACCGCGAACTGCTTGCAAGTCACATAAAAAGCTGCGTCGCCCAGAACATACGCGAGGGCAACGACGAGGTAATAGACGAACTGGTGAACACTTTACAGAAGCTGATGAAATAAATACAGCGAAAGGACAAGAGAATGAAGCAATTTGACGTCACGGGAATGAGCTGCGCCGCATGCAGCGCCCGTGTGGAAAAGGCAGTGTCAAAGGTGCAGGGAGTGAATTCCTGCTCGGTCAACCTGCTGACGAATTCTATGGGCGTGGAGGGAACAGCTTCAGCGGAGGATATTATCGCCGCCGTGACCGCCGCCGGATACGGCGTCAGCGAAAAGGGCGCAGCGAAATCAGCGGCAAGGCCGGCTGCGGATTCCCAGTCCGCATTCCGGAGCATGAGGACGCGGCTCATTGCGTCACTGGCGTTCCTTATTATTTTGATGTATTTCTCTATGGGGCATATGATGTGGGGATTCCCACTGCCGCCGTTCCTGAATGGAAATCATGTCGCGATGGGACTTGTTCAGCTGCTGCTGACTGCGGTCGTTATGGTGATAAATCAGCGTTTCTTCATAAGCGGATTCAAGGCGCTGTTCCGGGGCGCTCCGAATATGGACACGCTGGTTGCCCTGGGAGCTTCCGCGGCGTTCGGATACAGTACATTTGCGCTGTTTGCCATGACTGACGCGCAGCTGCACGGCGGCGCCGAAGCGGCTATGAAGTATATGGACGAGTTCTATTTCGAGTCAGCCGCCATGATACTTACCCTTATCACCGTGGGCAAAATGCTGGAGGCGCGCTCCAGGGGAAAGACCACGGACGCGCTGAACTCCCTCATGAAGCTGGCTCCTACATCTGCAACGGTTATCCGCGGCGGAGCGGAGGTTGAAATCCCGATTGAGCAGCTTTCCGTCGGGGATATATTCGCGGTGAAGCCTGGTGAGAGCGTTCCGGCGGACGGCGTTATCACCGAGGGCGAGAGCGCGGTGAATGAATCCGCGCTGACCGGCGAGAGTATTCCGGTAGATAAGTCCGCCGGGGACAGGGTTTCCGCGGCGACCATCAATATGTCGGGATACCTCCGCTGCAAGGCGACCCAGGTAGGCGGCGACACCGCCCTTTCCAAGATAATCCGCATGGTGAGCGACGCCTCCGCGACAAAAGCGCCGATAGCGAAGCTCGCGGACAAGGTATCCGGCGTGTTCGTGCCGGTGGTCATCGGGATTTCCCTGGTCACTATCGCGGTGTGGTTACTGTGCGGTCAGACTGTGGGTTATTCCCTGGCAAGGGGAATTTCCGTGCTCGTAATCAGCTGCCCCTGCGCGCTCGGACTTGCTACTCCGGTGGCGATAATGGTCGGCAGCGGAGTCGGTGCAAAGAACGGAATCCTGTTCAAGACTGCGGAATCCCTGGAGCAGACCGGAAAGGTGAGCGTAGTCGCCCTGGACAAGACCGGAACCATCACCAGGGGCGAACCTGCGGTCACAGACATGATCCCGGCAGGAGTTACCCGGGAGGAGCTGCTTTCCGCAGCCTGCGCGCTGGAATCCAAGAGCGAGCACCCTCTCGCCGCCGCAGTAATGAAGCTGGCGGAGGAGGAGAACATCACCCCGGAGCCTACCGAGGATTTCACTGCGCTCCCCGGAAACGGGCTGTCCGCAGTGCTCAACGGTTCCAGGGTGCTTGGAGGAAGCGTGAAGTTCATCTCGTCCCAGGCGGAAATTCCGGAGGATATCCGTAAGGAGTGCGACAGGCTTTCCGGCGAGGGAAAGACGCCGCTGTGCTTTGCCCGGGACGGAGTCCTGCTTGGTATTATCGCAGCAGCGGACGTAATCAAGCCGGAAAGCCCCGAAGCCGTGAAGCAGCTGCGTAATATGGGAATACGCGTGGTAATGCTGACCGGCGACAACCAGCGGACTGCGGACGCGATAGGAGCGCAGGCAGGCGTTGATGAGGTTATTGCCGGAGTGCTCCCGGACGGCAAGGAGGAGGTTATCCGCCGCTTGAAATCTCAGGGCACTGTCGCGATGGTTGGCGACGGAATCAACGACGCGCCGGCGCTTACCCGGGCTGATCTGGGAATCGCGATCGGCGCAGGTACGGACATCGCCATCGACGCCGCTGACGTAGTGCTGATGAACAGCCGTCTGACGGACGTTCCGGCGGCAATACGGCTGAGCCGGGCTTCCCTTAGGAATATCAAGGAGAACCTTTTCTGGGCGTTCATCTATAATATAATCGGAATCCCGATAGCAGCCGGAGTGTTCGTGAACCTCTTCGGCTGGAGCCTTGACCCGATGTTCGGCGCTGCGGCGATGAGCCTTTCCAGCTTCTGCGTAGTCACAAACGCGCTGCGGCTGAATTTTGTGAAGGTGCACAACGCGGTACATGACAGAAGAATACACCACAAACACAAGGAGGAAAAAACAATGGAAGTTACAATGAAGATCGAAGGTATGATGTGCGGTCACTGCGAGGCGGCTGTAAAGAAGGCACTGGAAGCGATCCCTACAGTAGAGAGCGCAGAGGTGAGCCACGAGAAAGGAACAGCGGTAGTCAGGCTTTCCGCAGACACTCCTTTCGATGTGCTGAAAAAGGCAGTCGAGGACAAGGACTACAAGGTAGTAGGCTGATTTGATTATGAGGAGGGGTTCGCCCCTCCTCTTTTTCTGACTGCGGAAAAGAAAAATGAAATAATATGAAAAAAGGGCTTGACAAATCCGGACAAGTGGTGTATAATATCATCATTGATACTTTAGAGATAAAAAGCACAAAAGCATAAAAGTGCTAAAGCAATGAAAGGAATGTATCAAAATGAAGGAAGTTTCAAAGCTCATGGATTACAGGTCAGATATCAGAATAGTGGACGCAACGCTTCGCGACGGCGGACTTGTGAATGCGTTCAGATTCACGGACGAGTTCGTAAAGGACCTGTATCAGACTAACATAAAAGCAGGCGTGGACGTGATGGAGTTCGGATATAAGGCGTCCAAGGAGATGTTCGACGTCAAGGATTTCGGCAAGTGGAAGTTCTGCGACGACGAAGATATCCGCGCAATAGTCGGCGACAACGACACTAACCTGAAAATCGCTGTAATGGCGGACGTTGGCAGATGTGATTTCCGCAAGGATATCCACAAGCGCAGCGAAAGCCCCATCGACGTGGTTCGCGTGGCGACCTACCTCAACCAGATTCCGGCGGCGGTAGAGGTTATCGAGGACTGCGCTGCAAAGGGCTACGAGGTTACATGCAATATCATGGCGATATCCAATGCCCAGGACGCGGACATAAAGGTCGCACTGGATATTCTCGGCAAGTCCCCGGTGGACGTAATCTACATCGTGGACAGCTTCGGCGCCCTCTACCCGGAGCAGATCGAGCGTATTGCGGCGCTCTACGGGGAGTACGCGGCTAAATACGGCAAGAAGCTCGGAATCCACGCGCACAACAACCAGCAGCTTGCGTTCGCGAACACTGTCGAGGCAGTCGGCGACGGCGTCGATTGGCTGGACGGCACTTACGCCGAGATGGGCAGAGGCGCAGGCAACTGCGCAATGGAACTGCTGCTCGGTTTCCTCAAGAACCCGAAGTACAACATCTACCCGGCTCTCCAGTTCATTGAGAAGCACATGAAGAAGCTCAAGGACGAGGGCGTTGTATGGGGCTACGATACGCAGTACCTGCTGACTGGTATGCTCAACCAGCACCCCAGGACTGCTATCCAGTTCACCAACGACAAGCGCAGGGATTACTCCGAGTTCTACAAGGAAGTCACTGCTCAGGAATAATACAGAACTGCCCCGGATTTTCCTCCGGGGCTTTGTTATGCCGTTTTGCGCGGCTCTCAAAAAAATATTCGAAAAATCCGATTTTTTTTGAAAAAGGTGTTGACAAACGTGAAATAATGTGATATAATATACAAGTCGTCAGGGAACAGAACGAAATATAGAACTGACAACGCTTTACGCTGGTGTAGCTCAGCTGGTAGAGCAGCTGATTTGTAATCAGCAGGTCGGGGGTTCGAATCCGTCCACCAGCTCCATTTTTTTAATGGAACTTACAATTGAATATGGGAGCTTTCCCGAGTGGCCAAAGGGGACAGACTGTAAATCTGCTGCGTCATGCTTCGGTGGTTCGAATCCACCAGCTCCCACCAAAACACCGTACTGAAAAGTGCGGTGTTTTTTTGTGTTCAGATATACGGGCATGATTCCGGGGCAGGGGAGCATGCCCGTATTATCGCAGGTGGCACTCCACGCAACTTGTTCCGGTTCGCCAATATGATTCTATAACACGGACGGTACTATGGAACGATCAGCAGATAAAAGAAAAAACCATCGTACATTTCTGTACGATGGTCTGGTGCGGGTGACGGGACTTGAACCCGTATGTCATACAACACACGCACCTCAAACGTGCCTGTCTGCCAGTTCCAGCACACCCGCATTTATTCTTTTCTTCGTTTTGAGTTCTTAGCTCTCAACGACTATATTATTATATCACAGCTTTCTCGATTTGTCAATAGCTTTTTTCAAAAAAATACGACTTTTTTGAATTAATTTTTAGGGAACGCCAGGAAGCGCACTGTAGAGCTATTCAGCCGTGACTGCGTTCGAAATGCTCCACATGTGCGCCCATTTTCCGTGCCTTCTGGTTGAGCGCTGCCAGCCGGCACTGTACTGCGTTCTCCTCATAGATCAGCGCGTCGATAAGGGAATCCTCGTCGGCGAGGTCAAAGCAGGTGCGGATCTGCTCCAGGCGCTCGGATAGTTCCTCATATTCCCGGATAAGATCCTGAGTGCGGCAATGCTCCGGGGTATCGCGGTGTTTCATAATCAACATAGCTGCTCCTTTCACGGTCGTGTCTATGCTGATTATATTCATCCGTCCGCCGGATTATGCCGCCTGTATTCCCTCACCTGCCGCAGTTCCTCGAATCGCGGTCACGGTGTAGCCTGCGTCCGCCAGCTGCGTGAGTATTGACGGCTCCGCAAAGTAATGCATTGCGCCCACGAACACGAATCCCTGTTCGCCGCACTTCAGGCTGTCGATGATGAAATCCGACATCAGCTTCTGACGGTCGGTGTACATCAGGTCATAGTACTTCTGCCAGTCCTCCGGGGAATCCACCTCAGCCGGGTCGTAGACCTCCAGGGAGCCGAGATATTCCTCGTCGAAGCAGCTCCAGGCGTTGTAGAGCTCCAGGCTTGCTTCCGCCTGAGCGCTGATCTTGTCGTTGCCCACGCACTCCGCCAGGGACTGCACCTGCACGCTCATGGGGATCTTGCCCATCATCTTGTACTGCGCCTCGCCGCCCTCGATCTCGCGAATCTCGATTTTCTCGGAGTGCGCCAGCTCCAGCAGCACGCTTTCGGTACCGCTGGAGGAATCCAGACCGGCTTCGTCAATCACCAGCCCGGAAGCCATGGAAGCCCAGTAAAATGGAATCATTCCGTCCATTCCCAGCTGATAGATACCCTTGCTGCGGAAGTAATCCGCAGTGCGGTCGTAGTCCTCGCCCAGTATATCCTGCATTGTTGTTCCGTTCAGCAGGAGGTACTGTGCGCATTTCTGCTGCTGAACAAAATCCCTGCTGAAATCCACGGTGTCCATTTCCGGTGCCGCCCAGCTGCTGTTGCGCAGGGCTTCGAGAACATAGTCCGGGTATTCAGCGCCTTTTATTCCGGCGTGCATGCTCCCCAGAAGGAATATCTGCGCTCCGGTGGAATCGTCCTCCACCACCCAGAAGGGCGGCGTGACGCAGTTCTCGCCGACCACGGGGGAGGTGTTCACGTCCAGCCGCGGCTTCGGATCGGTATTCCCGGAGCAGCCGCACAGCATTGCCGCCGAGATCAGCACCGCCATGGTTCTGATAAGTCTTTTCATGGCGTTACTCCGCTAACCTGCTGAGGCAGTCCGCACAGGCGTCCTCCTCGGTGGAGTACTCGGAAAGCTCCATGCGGTCGCCGTCCTCGCTGTAGTACACCAGCCATTTTCCACCCTCGTTCATGACGCAGATACGCTGATCCTCCTCGTCGCCGCTTCCGCAGATATTGTAGTAGTAATGCGGTATGTCAAGCTCAAAGAGCCTGGTCTGCAATTCCTGTACTGTCATAATTTCTCCTTTATCTTGTCAGAATAATCTTCCGCTGATCTCGAATACCGGACCCTTCTGCCACAGGAACGCCGACAGGATAATTTCGTATCCGCCGCCGGGGGGCAGCATGAAATCCGCAGGCTTTCCCTTGGGGAGTCCGAATCCGGCAAGCAGGTTTGTGATAACTCCGCCGTGGGTGATCACTGCGGCGCGTGTAAGCTCCTTTTTCATCATGTCGCTGAATATCACGTCAAGTCCGCTGATACACCGCAGGGAGAAATCCCCGAACTTTTCTCCGCCCGGTGGACATGCTTCAGGACCGCCCTTCAGCCACTCGGTGTATTCCGGCAGACCAGCGATGTCTTTCTGACGTTTTCCCTCAAATTCGCCGAAATCCATCTCGGCGATTTCGTCAACCTTTGTCAGCTGGATCTTCGGGTAGATTATCTCGGCGGTTTCGGTGCAGCGCTTTAGCGGCGAGGAATACACCCTCTCTACGTCCGGATATACTCCGCTGTCCGCAAGCCGGCGTATTTCCTTTTCGCCGTCGGGGCAGAGGGCAAGGTCGGTCTGCCCGATGTATTTTCCGTCAAGATTACCCTGGGTCAATCCGTGACGAATCAGATACAGATAGTAATTTTTCATGATGATTCTACCTTTCGTTAATTGTGCTTCTATATTCATTGATTAACAAACAGTATAATATTTAGGCGAAAATACTATTTGTTTATTTCGTGCATTGCTGTTCGTGATATTGACTATTACTACATTTTGCGGTGCCAGCCCCGGCGGTCACTAAATCCTGCCCGGAGGGGTGGTGAGTTATAGATAATGCCCTATGAACCTGTCGTAATTTTGTGAAATATGACACTTTACAAATCGGAATATTCAGTTTATAATATACAATATGGTATTATACATAAAAACAAAACCATGGGGAAAACAATAACAAGGAGAAAATGTATGAATAAAGACTTCCCCCGTATCATGACGCTGCTGCGTAAGGAACGGGGTCTTAGCCAGAAGCAGGCTGCCGCTGATCTTGAGGTCACCCAGGCGCTGCTGTCACACTATGAGAACGGCAAGCGCGAATGCGGTCTTGACTTTCTCGTGCGTGCTGCTGATTACTACAACGTGTCGATAGATTACCTTCTCGGCCGCTCACCGATGAGCACCGGCGCCGCTGTTACCGAGCAGGAACTTCCAGAAAGTTCTGCGGCGGAGAAATACGATGGAGCGCCCTCTGGGCTGTCGGTGTTCTTCCAGAAGAAGCTGCTGACGAATTCCATCGAGATAATCTTCACCCTGCTTATAAAAGCAAAGAACTCCGAGCTGTCCAGGGCGGTGTATTCCTACCTGTCTATGGCGGTCTACCGCTGCTACAGAATGATCTACAGCGCCGGGAAGTCCAATGACGAGCATGTGTTCAGCGTTCCCGTGGACAAGGTGTCCGGGCTTACTTCCGCAGCTCTTTCTATTGAGGATATCAAGGCGCGTTCCGCAGCGGAGAACGGCGGCTCTGAGGACGAGCGAATTACGACCGCACGCATCGAGCAGGAGTATTCCAAACAGGCTGCCGCGCTGCTGTCAGTGGTGAACAGTTCCGAGAAGATACTCAACAAGTTACAGTGAAATATATCCCAGATCACCTGTCGGCAACGGCAGGTGATTATTTTATTCCTCGGCGGAACCCTTGCCGGTCTTGCGGCTGATGAACAGCTTCACCGCGCGAACCGCGGATTTGAAGTTGATCGCGACGATCAGCAGGAATACCACGGAGTTGACAACGTTCAGGATAAGTCCCTCATCCATAAGCATTACGCAGGCGGACATCACGCCGAGCAGCCCGAGGTTCAGGAACATCATCGGGAAGTTCACAGACATGTAGAGATATTTCCGGGTGTCGATCACGCGGTAGATGTACACGAGAACGTAGCTTATGAAGGTAGCAAGCGCCGCGCCCAGTACTCCCATGGGGGAGTGCAGCAGTATCAGATTCAGCAGAACGTTGCTGGACGCGCCGATGATACTGGAGATGAGGGAGTGCATTGTTTTCTGGCTCGCTTCGTATATTGAACTGAGAAAGTTGTTGAAACTTTGGAATACCACCGCCGCCACCAGGAACGGAACGTAGATATACGCGCCAGCGAACTCCTCGCTGCCGAAGAACGGCATGATCAGCGGGCGGAGTATCAGCAGGATACCCGAGGCGGCGATGAACATGACGGTTTCGATCATGCTGAATACGTTGGAGTAGAACTGGCTGATCTTCCGGGAATTCCGCTCGGTGATCGCGGACATATGCCACGCCTGGGAGAATATCCCGACGACGATCGCGGCGAGGTTCGGGAACTTGAACGCGAAGGAATAGACGCCGTTTGCGGCGCTGCCAAAGAATGCGGTAACCATGAAGGTATCCGAAACGTTGATTATCCACCACATGATCGTGGTCGGCATGAGGGGAATGCTGTAGCGTATCATGGATTTCGCCAGTACCTGGTCGTTTCCGAGGGGGCGGTACTGCTTATACAGCTTCGCCGTCAGGGTAAGGAAGATGATGGAGCAGAAATCGCCGAGGGAAACGGACAGAACATATCCGACAACGCCGAGGTTGAAAACGCCGAGGAAAAGCAGATTCAGAAGTATTACGGTGATCGTTGTGATAATTCCGTCGGCGGCAAACAGTTTGACATGTCCCCGGGCACGGACATAGATGGCGCAGATTCCCTTTATGCTTCCGGTGGCAACGTACATGTAAATGAGCCACCTGTATTCCGCCAGCATGTCGATGAATCCTATAAGTGGGACTGCCGCCGCGAATAAAAGCAACCCAATTATAGCGGTGTTAAGCCCAATGGAAAGCACGTGTTTTCCGTTGTTTGACCTGTCCAGGGCAAAGCGAAGCACACCCTCGTTGATCGAGAGAGTCACCACTGATATAAGAAGCGATGAGGCATTGATGATGTTGTTGACATCACCGAAACCGTCCGCGCCCAGCATGCTGGTGTAGTATTTCAGCATGAAATACACTAGCAGTTTTGAGCCGAACTGTCCTATCGCCAGAATTATGGTATTGCTTGCCAGCTTCTGGTATTTGTTCATGTCATCGGTCTTTCGTCTTATTTATCGGGGCTTTCTCTCAGCTCCCGGAAGAATTTCGTGAGTATTTCGCTGCATTCCTGCATGAGTATGCGGCTGCGGATATATGGAATATGCGTGAATCGTTCCTCAAAGAGGTTCACAACGGAGGCGCAGGCGCCGTTCTTATCGTCGAATGCGCCGTACACCACGCGTTTCAGTCGCGAGTTCATTATTGCGCCGGCGCACATGGGGCATGGCTCCAGCGTGACGTACAGCGTGCAGCCGGAAAGCCGCCAACTGCCCAGCGCTTTTGCCGCCTGTTCTATCGCCAGGATCTCGGCGTGGGCGGTGGGGGACTGCATATGCTCCCGAAGATTCCACCCCTCGCCGATAATGCTGCCGTCCGGAGCCGTGACTATCGAGCCCACCGGGATCTCTCCCAGGTCGTAGGCACGCTGAGCCAGCGCCAGGGCTTTGGTCATGTATTCCTCGTCCAGGGTCATATGCGTCTGAACGCCATCACAAGCGTGGTGAGAATCAGCCATACTGCGTTATATCCGGCGAGCCAGAAGCTGTCCAGAAGCGAGAAATTACGGAACACGGCAAAGATGAACACCAGCAGTATTCCAAGGGAAATGCCTGCAATCTCCATTATGCAGCCCATTCTGATACGCTCCCGAAGCGCCTTCGCGCCGTTTATCGCGGACGCGAGGGAAGAGAACGTGCCGTCGCAGGATACTGCGGCGCTGCCCTTTCCGGCATACTTTGTATGCTCATCGAACTGGTCGTGAGCCTCTGCCGGGAGTATCTTCACGTTTTCCGCATAGATGTCGAACAGTTCGGATACCACGCCCTCGCTCAGGGCGCCGTCAACCGTCTTGATTATAAGGCTGACGCCGTTGTGGGCGAGCTTCTGCACATGCTTCTTCACCTGGGGATTTGCGGAGAGGGTCACAAAGAACAGCATGCAGACTTCGCCTGCGACCGCGAGGTAAACTACCTCGTCGTGGTTCTTGTTGAGGGCGGATTCCTTCTTGCTGTCCGGAACCACGATCCCGTGGGACTTCATGTGATCCCTGCTGCCCAGGAGTATTCTGCGGCTGCCTATCCAGCCGGAAACGCCCAGTCCGCTTTCATAGACGCAGTTGGACACTTTCTTCAGGAGCGCCGGCTTGTAGTTGAGCATATTGAACAGCGGGTCGGCGAGTATGCTGTCGGAGCTTACTGCCAGACTGGCTGCATAGATTATTGCTTCGTCGATGGTGACGTGCTGCGCACCGTTGGTGCCGTTCTTGTTGTAGTCCCAGATGTTGCGGATAGAAACGGAGCCGGAGGGGAACAGAGTTTTTGCTTCAGCGAGAACGGAGTTCACTGCGCTGAAATCCTCCACTGCGCTGTAGCCGAGAATGGCTGCGCGGCGCTGACCGGTCTTTCTGGAGGCGCTGAGCATGGGTAGCATTACGATGAGCGCTCCGGTGAAGGAGGCACCCACGCAGAGTATCGCGGAGAAAACCGTCGCCGCAAAGGACCACTGGTTGGTAGCACTGCCGGTATTTATCGCGCCTGCGCTGAAATAGCCCACAGCGCCGCCGGCGATGGACAGCCCGAGTACTATCGGGGTGAGTATTCGGGAAATGCGGTCGGAAATATCCTCGCAGTAGGTAGATATGATGAAATCGCACAGCATTTCGGTCTTGCGCATTGAAGCCACCACCGGGAACCCTCTTACAGCGCCCCGGGCGAGCTGCTCTGCGTCCTCGCCGTCGGTGCATTCCACGAAGAACTTCTCGCTGTCCCCGGTGACGAAGCGGAAGTTGTTCTTTGCCGCCCGTACAGTACACAGCTTGGATACGGTGTTGAAGCACAGCGCCAGCATGGACACTATGAGGTACACGAAGGACTGCTTCATCAGCGTGTAGTTCGGATTTGCGAGGTAGAATATCATACTGCCGAGGGCGCCGAGATGTGCAAAGGCGCACAGTGTGTCACCGTCCGGCTTTTTCTTCATCAGTCGTGAAAATCCGTTGGTGATAACGCTGGAGCATGCTCCGAAGCTCAGTATCCCGATGGTGAGGTTGGTGTATAGGAACACCTCCACGTCGTTGGAAAGCGACGACAGTATCGGAATGCCGTCGATACGGAATGTGAAGAAGATATCGGCAATGAACGCCGCGACAGTCAGCAGGGCAAGTATCACCAATCTTCCGGTGAGCCCCTTTCCGGCGCGGTTCAGACGTTCGGTGATGACGTTCTCGTCGTCGAGGTCGATAACTTCGTCCTCTTCTTCGTCGTCCTCCTCGTCGGAATCCGGCTCCTCTTCTTCGTCGATATCCTCCAGCATGAAGTTGGAGATACGGCGCTTCTTGCGCGCGGCGAGGGCTTCCGCCTCCTGCACTGCGGCAACGGGGTCGGTCTTGGGGAGAATGCTGGTGTCGATCACCTTGTCGTAATCCAGGTTAAGTCCCTTGGGCGGAAGCGCCTTCGGGTCGGAAATATCGCTGAGGGTCACGGTGCGCTCTTCGGCGATGCTCTTCTCGCGCTGTTCCTTCAGCTTCTGGTTGAGGGAGGCGATCAGCGCGTCCTCGGAGCGGCGCTCCTTTTCAGATATATCGGATTTCTTCTGCGCGCCTGGTGTGAAAAGCACGTCGTCCGCACTATGGGATTTCTTGCGTGATGTCACGGGGGCGTACTCCTTGACGTGCTCGGATTCCCCGTTGGACATCTTCTTGAGGTCGTTTCCGGATACCGCGAGGGTGTCGCCTATCTCCTGGGGAGCGGCGGCGTTCTTCAGCTCGTCCACCGCCTTCTCCCGGGATTCCATCGGGTTGAGGGAATCCACGAGATCGTCCGGTTCCTCGGCTGCGCGGTCGGCGGCGAGAAGGGCGCGGTTGATCTCCTCAATACGCTTCATCTTGCGGAGCTTCTGCGTTTCGGTGGGAACAAGGTCGCTCTTTGTGTGGAATATGATATCATCGTCCGCGCCGGATACCGCCGGCTTGACGAACGGCTGTACATGCTCGCTCTTCGGCTGGACTACCTCCGGCTCCTTGTCGGCGAACAGCTTTGCTGCCTCGCCGGGGGAGGAGAGCTCCGCGGTGAATCCGGAGTGCGCCGGCTCCTCCTGCTCAGGCTCCGGAGTGAACTGCATGCTCTTTTCTTCTGCGGCGCGCTCGGCTTCAATGCGCTTCTGCTCCTGCTTCTTGGCTTCCAGACGGAGCTTTTCAAGGCGGCGCTCTTCGGCAAGACGCTCTTTCTCAACGCGCTCCTGGCGGCGCTTTTCCTCGGCTTCCGTCTTTTTGCGTAGCTGCTCTGATTTGCGCTCGGCGGCGCGGCGGATATTTTCTGCGCGTTCCCGTGCGGCGGCTTCCTCGGAATCATCGGAGAAGCTCTCTTCGGTGCGGCGCTCAGCGGCACGGCGGATATTTTCCGCACGCTCCCGGGCAGCGGATTCCTCCGCGCGCTCCTGCTCGCGGATCTCGCTGTCGGACATACGGGTCTTTACTCCGGAGGTGCGCATGAGGTCGTCAAGCTCGTTGCCCCCGATTATTTCGGTGACGCTCTCGACGGGCTTCTGCTCGCTGTGTCCGCCGCGCTTTCTGTCTACTTCTGCAAGAATATCGTCAATGCTGTACTTATCAGACATCAATATCTCTCCTACTTGAATTTCCAGGGTCAGCCCCGGTGCTTTACTACCTCATACATGAGTATTCCGGCTGAAACCGACGCATTCAGCGAATTTACCTTTCCGAACATCGGCAGGGAAAGGGTCATGTCGCAGTTCTCACGGACCAGCCTGCCGAGTCCGAATCCCTCGCTGCCGATAACCAGCGCCACCGCGCCGGAGAGGTCAGCCTTGTCAAAGGGAGTTCCGTCGGCCTCCATGCCGTATACCCACACGCCGTGCTCTTTCAGGCGCTTGATGGTGTCCACCAGATTCGGCACTCTGGCAACTTTGAGCCATGCCGCCGCGCCGGCGGAGGTCTTGAATACCGTTGCGTTGAGGGAAGCGCTGCGGCGCTTCGGGATTATCAGCCCGTCCGCTCCGGCTGCTTCCGCAGTTCGGATTATTGCGCCCAGGTTGTGCGGATCCTCGATCTCGTCCGCGATGATGATGAACGGAGGCTTGCCCTTTTCCTCCGCTGCGGCGAGGATATCCTCCACCGTGGAGTAGGACGCGGACGCGAGTTCCGCCGCGGTTCCGCCGTGCTTGGGAGTTCCGCACATGGCGGTCATCTTCTCATCGCTGACTTCCTTGACCACTGCGCCGGATTTCTTTGCCAGCGCCAAGATCTTCCCGAGGGAAGCGCCCTTCTGCACATAAACTGTGTCGATCTCCCTGCCGGAGGTCAGGGTTTCGGTGACGGCATTTTTGCCGTATATGATACTTGTTTCCTGTTTTTCCATAGTGTTTCCTTTATATATTATAGTATAGATCTTGATTTGCGCATTAATATACAATTTACATTATAGCATAAATACACTCTTAATGCAAGCGCAAATCCCGGGGTTTAGGTGAAAATTTGGTTACATTTGAATCGGAATAAAAAAGCGCCCGGCGGTTTCGCCGAACGCTTGCTGCTTTCAGTACTGACTGCTGAATTTAGTCCTGTAGTAGTATATTCCCCAGAAAAGTCCGAAAAGACCTCCGGTGATGTGACCGAACTGCGACACGCTATCCGGAGTGAACGCGCTCACGATTTCGCGTCCGAGGTATATTGCCGCCACCAGAATCAGCGAAAGCGGTATCTCTCCTTTGCGCATGTTGGTGAAAGCGCTGAGAATTATCATCATGAACACGATTCCGCTGGCTCCGATTATCCCGGATTCAAACAGCAGGCAGTTGAGGATTCCGGAGGCGATACCGGTTATCAGTATCATGAACGCCAGGTTTCCGCTGCCGTATTTTTCTTCCACCACAGGACCCACGAGCAGCATTAGAAGCATGTTGCTTGCGTAGTGGCTCCAGCCGGAATGCCCGAAGAAATATGTAACGCAGCGCACATATGTCATGGGATTCAGCCAGGACGGGTGTCCGTAGCATACCATTATGTTCGCGTTGAACCAGCCCTGGGTGAGCATGTCCACCAGGACGAACACCAGGCAGACCGCCGCGTAGGTCAATACTACGGGGCAGTTGTAGGTGAGCTTGAATTTCCTTTTAGTCGCCATATCTTCTCCTTTTCCGGAATCACTCCGCGCCGCGGAAGTACAGTCCCCGGGTCAGCGCGCCGGAAGGCTTCCTGTTGGAAAGGTACATGTCCAGGACGGGTTTGATTTCCTGTTCGGTGGTGAATTTCAGCACCGCAAAATCGAAAGGCTCCAGCGCGTTCATGCGGTCGCTCATTATCAGCATGTCGGGATTCAGTATCTCCACGCTGTTCCCTCCGCACAGCACCGGGAGCGGATTTCCGCGACGGTCGCAGATGTGTTCGCCGCAGGGAGTTCCGCTGTCGTCGAAAGGGTGCACTCTGCCGCAGGGCGCGCCGCCGCTTACCGGACAGCGCCGCATTATCATCAGCGGAAGCCTGCCGTATGCTATGATACCCCGGGGCAGGGGAGAGCGTATCTCCGCCAGCTGCGCCGCGGTCCCCTCGAATGAAAGGGTGATGTCCTGGAATCCCAGGCGGCCGCAGACTTCGGCAGAGTAGCTGTTGATGATATTCATGCGGTGTCCGCCGTGAATGAGGAATCCCTCCTCCGACAGAATCTGCGCGTGCCCCAGTGTGTGCGCCATCGCCTTTTCAAATCCCATCGCACGGAGTTCACGCAGCCGCTTCCTGAGCTGCGGCTCACAGTCCTGAAGGACGAACGGTGGGATTATGACTATGCGTTCCTTGCCGGGAGTATTACCGTCCAGCAGGCGTATCGGCGCGTAGATGAGTTCAAACGGAAGCTCCAGCGCCTGCCGCAGCTGGTCAGCGGAATACACCTCGCAGCGCCACTGGAATCCGCTCTTTTCGTGAGCGGGACTGCACGGCGGCGAAAGGGGGAACGTCCGGTATTCCGGAGTGCTGCGGCGGAGAACCGCTTCGTCAAGATGCTCGGTCAGACTGCGCCGCAGCGCGTTCAGCGCAGACGCCGGGAGATTCAGACCCTCGTCCACCTCGGCGGTGACTTCGCCGGGGAAGAACTGTGTTCCGCCCAGCTTTGACATGCGCTCGCACACGCTTTCCGGAGTGAGCGGCGCGTTCTTTGCCGGCTGTGGTATTTCGCCCTGCACTGCCGCCGCGCAGCCCTCCGCAGTCCCGGAAGCGAACGCCGGCTTGCCGGAGTGCAGCTCCACATGGATATCCGCCCGTATCCGGGGGTATTCCGCCTTGTAGAGCGCCTTGATTCCGTTCAGCGCCTTTGCGGAGTTCTCCACGTCCTCGCGGCTGCGGATCCCCTGCATGTCGCGCATGCTGCCGTTGTAGTAGCCGTCCGTGAGTCCGCCCCGGGAGAAAATCCCGGCAAGGCGGTCGTAGTCGTAATTCTCCCCGTCAAGGGACTTCCGGCAGGCGTCCACGGCGCAGGCGATGTATTCCGGCCGCTTCATTCTGCCCTCTATTTTGAGGGAGGCAATCCCCATGCCGTCAAGCTCCCCGAGGTGCTTCACCAGGGAGCTGTCCTTCAGCGAGATGACGTTGTGCCGGTCGCCGCAGGTGAAATCCAGGCGGCAGGGCTGGGCGCACAGTCCGCGGCTGCCGCTTCTGCCGCCGAAAACGCTGCTCATGTAGCACTGACCGCTGATACACACGCACAGCGCACCGTGCACGAATACTTCCAGCTCTATGCCGGCGCTCTCTGCTATCTCGCGGATCTGCTCCCGGGAAAGTTCACGGCCGATAACGGCGCGGGTGAATCCCAGCTGCTGAGCGGCTTTCACGCCGGAAACGCTGTTCAGCGTCATCTGCGTGGAGGCGTGCCGGGGGAGCTCCGGACATACCCGGCGGACTATGTCAGCAGCGCCCAGGTCCTGGATTATCAGCCCGTCCACGCCGCATGCCGCCGCGCTTTTCACGCATTCCGTGAATCTTTCGATCTCGCTGTCGTATATCAGCGTGTTCAGCGCTGCGTAAACCTTTACGCCCCGGCGGTGGCATTCACCGCAGGCGGTTTTAAGATCCTCAACAGAAAAATTTTCGGCATTTTTGCGTGCCGAAAAATCAGACATTCCAAGATAGACTGCATCGGCGCCGGAGTTCAGCGCCGCATGCAGATCGTCAATCCCCCCCAGGGGTGCAAGAATTTCACTCATAATGTAAGCTGTCCGTCCTCAAGCATTTCATTAAGCTGGCGATTGAGGGAGGCGTTCGTCTTTTTCAGGTCGCGCGCTTCCGCAAGCGCCTCGTCAAGCCGCTTTTTCAGGGATTCCACTTCCCGGGCGAGTTCGCCGGGATCTCCGCCGTCGTCGGAGTTTGCGGCCTTGAGAGCGTTGTTCTCGCTCTCCATCTGGGAGTACTTCACGGAGAGCTCCTCTAGCTTGTCTGCCTTTTCGCGCAGGACTGCCAGTTCGTCCGCCGTATCCGCAGCGCTTGCCCGGGATTCCTCGGCGGCACGGCGCTCGGCTTCCAGGTGGTGCTCAAGCTCGGCACACTTGTTCTGTTCGGCGGTGAGAGCCTGCCTGGTTTCCTCAAGCTCTTTCGCGGATTTCTCAGCGGCGGAGAGCTTTTTCTCCAGGTCGGAGTTTCTGCCCTTTTCAGCGGCGAGGGACTGCTTTGTATCCTCGAGTTCCTTCGCGGATTTCTCGGCTGCGGAAAGTTTCTTCTCCAGGTCGGAGTTCCTGCCCTTTTCAGCGGCGAGGGACTGCTTTGTATCCTCAAGTTCCTTTGCGGATTTCTCGGCTGCGGAAAGTTTCTTCTCCAGGTCAGAGTTTCTGCCCTTTTCAGCGGCGAGGGACTGCTTTGTATCCTCGAGTTCCTTTGCGGATTTCTCAGCGGCGATAAGTCTGCGCTCCAGGTCGGCGGATTTTCCGAGTTCCGCTGCCAGGGACTTCTTCACGTTATCAAGCTCTGCGGCGCTTGCCTTGAGTTTCTCGCGGTCCTTTTCCAGCGCGGTGGCGCGCTCCTCGCTGCGGCGGAGGGCTTCCTCCGTGTTCGCGGATTTCTCCAGCTTTTCGGCCAGCTTTTTGTTCTCGTCGGTGAGCGCGGCGAGTTTCTCGGTCTGCTTGCGCAGGTCGGCATTCTGCCGCTGCATTTCGGCGATGGATTTGTCCTGCTCGGCGGCTCTGTTCTCACCTGTCTTCACGGACTGCGTCAGCTGGTCGTTCTTCTCTTCTAGGGATTTTATCTTCTGGTTTGCGGCGTCCAGGTCGGATTTTGCATTGCGGTTTTCGTCGGCGCGCTCGTTCGCTTCCCGGAGGGTATCCGTAAGCTGCGCGTTCTTTCCCTCAAGCTCGGTGAAACTTTTCTGGAGCGCTTCAAGCGCAACGCTGTCCTTGCGCAGCTCCCTTATTTCAGCGGTCAGGCGCTGATTTTCCTCGGACGCCTTAGCACCGTTTTCCGCTGCGGCGGTCATCTCGGAATTACGCTTGGCAAGCGCGCTGCGCTCGGCGGAAGCCGTGTCGAGTTCGCCGAGTAAGTCCAGCACGGTGAACACGCATGCGTCCTCCTTAGGGGCAGGGTTGTTCGGCATAAGCTTGCAGTATTCGGTTATGCGCCGGTCGGATTCCTCAGCCTGACGCCTCAGCGCCGCCGCGTCGTTTGTGCGGAGATTATACGGCTTTCCGCAGATGGTTACCGTGACTTTTTCTTTAAGCATATCGTTTCCCTTTCTGACCCCACCTGGTCAAATGATATGATAACGCCCGTTCAGCCGGGCAGATGTATACTATAATTCTATTATACAGTATACAAAAGTTTATTGCAAGTCCTTTTTTCAAAAATACCGCTGAGCCGGAAAAGTATTTTCCTTCCTGCGCGATAATGGATAAGCGGCTTAAACGTATTACCGAAAAATAGCCAAAAAATCCTGGCTATTTCGTGAATTTTTATGATAATAATGCATTGCGTACAGAGCACAATAATGCTATAATTATAATTGTACTATTATGTATAATTGCCCGTGCCGAAGCGCGGAAATCTTTAATATATTCACGGAGGAACCACAATGTTTGGAATGACCAAGGATATCGGTATCGACTTAGGAACAGCAAATACGCTGGTATATATGAGAGGAAAGGGAATCATTATCCGCGAGCCGTCCGTCGTTGCAGTGGACAAGAAGCTCCAGTGCGTGCGCTACGTCGGTCAGGAGGCGAAGGACGTTATCGGACGTACCCCCGGCTCCATCGTTGCAGTGCGCCCCCTCAAGGACGGCGTTATTGCAGACTTCGACATGACGTCCAGCATGCTGGAGCAGTTCATCAAGAAGGCGCTTCGGGGCAGAGGAAAGGCACGCGTTATCATCTGCATTCCCTCCGGAGTTACCGAGGTAGAGCGCCGCGCCGTTAAGGAAGCAGCGCAGAACGCAGGTGCGAAGCGCGTTTCCATTATTGAGGAGCCTATGGCTGCGGCTATCGGCGCAGGACTCCCCGTGGCGGAACCTGTCGGCAGCATGATAGTCGATATCGGCGGCGGCACCAGCGAGGTTGCGATCATCTCCCTGGGCGGTATTGTAACCGCGCGCTCCGTAAGAGTTGCCGGTGACGAGTTTGATTCCGCGATAATCAACTACATCAAGAAGAAGTACAACCTGCTCATCGGTGAGCGCACCGCTGAGAACATCAAGGTCGGCATCGGTTCCGCATATAAGACCGGCGACACCGAGCCGGTAATGGACATCAAGGGACGTAACCTGCTCAACGGACTTCCCGAGAACATCACCGTCACCAGCGAGGAGATACGCGAGGCAATTTCCGAGCCGCTTTCCCACGTCATTGACGCCATCAAGACCACACTGGAAAAGACACCGCCTGAGCTTGCTGCGGATATTATCGAATCCGGTATCATGCTTGCCGGCGGCGGCGCGCTTCTGAAGGGGCTTGACCAGCTTATCCACGAGGAAACCGGAATGCCCGTCAAGATTGCGGAGCACCCCCTGGACTGCGTTGCGGACGGAACGGGTAAGGTTCTTGAGAACATCGACAAGCTTGAGGACGTTCTCAGCGAGGACGAGAATATCTACTGATATTACCCCTACAGAATTAAAGAGAATCAACAATATCTATGAAAGAGTTTTTTCACAGCGTCAAGTTCAAAATTCTAATATGCATTGCGGCGCTGCTGCTGGGACTCATGACCTATGTCGCGGTTGCAGCCGGTACACAGACCCTGCCCGAGCAGGTGATAAATACGGTGACATATCCGTTCGTTACCGCGGCAAACGCCATTTCCAACGGCGTTAACGGATTCATAGACAAGTGGGTGAATGCCGATACCTATAAGAAGCAGAACGACGAACTGCGCGAGCTTGTTTCCAAGATGTACGAGCGTTCTGCGGATTATGAGGAGCTTCAGCGTGAGAACGAGCAGCTCCGTGAAATGCTTGATCTCAGCAAGGAACACAAGGATTTCGTGTTCTCGGAGCCTTGCAGCATTATCGCAAGGAACGCCAACGATATCTACGGCGGCTTCACCATTAATCAGGGGAGCAATTCCGGAATCTCGCTCAACGACCCGGTGATCACCTCCGTGGGACTTATCGGAAGGGTCACCGAGATCGCCGGTAACTATTCCAGGGTGTCCACGATACTTTCGCCTCAGGTCAATGTCGGTGTCTACACGCTGCGCACCAAGGCGACCGGCGTTATTGAGAACGACCTTTCCACTGCGGAAAACAAGCAGTGCCTGATGAGCCAGATACTCAAGGACGCGGACATAGTTCCGGGGGACGTGATAGTCACCGCCGGTCAGAGCGGACTGTTCCCGGAGGGACTGATGGTCGGCACCGTCAAGGAGGTCTACAACGACTCCAACGGGCTTTCCAAGCACGCGATAATCGAGCCGATGGAGGATTGCTTCGCAGTCACCTCAGCGTATGCGGTCATTGACTTTGACGGCAAGGGATTATCCTTTGACACCGGGGATCAGGGGGCGGCATGGTAAAAAAAATATCCCGTATCAAGGCACGCACCAGAAGGGCGAGGCTGCGCGGCTTCCTGCGCTGGCTGTGCTATTCACTGGTGCTGCTTTTGTTCTATCTGTGGGAGGTTGCGCCGCTGATCAGAGGGTGGTGTCCGCTTCTCATTATACCGCTTGCAACGGCTGTCGCGATGTTTGAGGGAGAGTTTGCCGCAGGCGTATTCGGCGTATTCTGCGGATTTATGCTGGATATCGCCAGCGGCACGCTTATAGGATTCTCTTCCCTGTGGCTGCTGACGGCATGCCCTGCCATTTCGCTGCTGGGGCAGTTCTGGCTTAAGAGAAACTGGGTGACGCACCTGGTTATGAATACGATCACGGTTATCCTGATCTGCGGTCTGGATTTTCTGTTCCTTCACTGGGTGTGGGAGCGCGAGCTTTCCGGAATTTCGTTCATGCACTCCCTGTTGCCGGCGTATTTGTGGGCAATTGCGCTTTCGCTGCCGGTTTATCTGTTGATTCGGTTTATATCGATGAGCTTCCGTCCGAAGGAGGAGCGCCGCCTTGAGGAGGCGGTCGCTGACAGTTCAGACGAAGAAGAATGAGCTTTTATGCTGAATTGCTTTTGGTGATATTATGTCTAAATTTTCAAACGTGTTCCGGTCGGCAGTACTTTCCTCCCTTGTGATTGCAGCGGCGTTCCTGTGCGGACTCCGCCTGCTGGAGATTCAGATAGCTGACGGCGGAAAATACCTTGCCATGACGCAGAATTCCTACACCGCACAGCAGGATATCGAGGCGGCACGGGGTAAGATCGCCGACAGCACCGGAAAGATACTCAACACCAATCAGCTGAATTGCAGTGTGAATCTCCAGAAAGCAAGCCTTATCGCAGGCACAGAAAACGAGGTTATTTACCGCATTCTGTCCGTGCTCACCGACAAGGGCGAGGAGTGGAATGAATCGCTGCCCATCACGCGCACGCAGCCATATCAGTTCCAGGCTGACCGCGAGAATGCGGTGGATTCCCTGAAAATGCGTCTGGGGCTTGGCGTTTACGCCACCGTTGACAACTGCGTGAATGCGCTGTACGAAAACTACGACATTTCCGACAAGTACGAGGAGCCCATGCGGCGGTACATCGCCGGAGTGCGCTACGAGATGGATCTGATGGATTTCAACTATCAGAATAAATACGAGATTGCTTCCGGGCTGTCCAGTGACACGGTGCTGGAGTTGAAGGAGCTTTCCGCGCTCATGCCGGGCATGGAGATATCCGAGGGCTGGGACCGTATCTACCTTGACGGAACCACCGCGCCCCACCTGAGAGGGACAGTCGGTGCGATATCTGCGGAAAAGTACGCTCAGCTGAAGAGCGCAGGCTACACCATGAACGACATCATCGGCACCTCCGGAATAGAATCCGCGCTGGAAAGCACGCTCCGCGGCGAGCGCGGCACCCGGGAGATCACCCGGGATTCCAACGGCGTGAAGATTTCCGACGAGATAATCAAGGAGCCGCAGGCAGGCAATTCCGTCATGCTCACCATTGATTCGGATTTTCAGAACATGGTGGTGGATATCCTGCAATACCACATGGACTTTCTGCATTCGCCGTACTACACCACAGCGATGGACGCGAACCTCCGCGGAAAGGACACCGAGGTAGGCTCCGCGGTAGTGCTGGACGTCAAGGATGGCTCGGTGCTTGCGATGGCGACCATTCCTGGATACGACCTGAACGACCTCGTGGAGGATTACGGCTCGGTGCTCAACGCCAAGAATTCGCCGCTGCTGAACCGTGCGATAAACGGTGAATACCGTCCCGGCTCCACGTTTAAGACCATCACCGCCACCGCCGGACTTGCGGACGGCGTGATAGACGCCTCCACCACGATAACCTGCGGAGGACGATACCAGTATTACGCGCCGAGCTACACTCCGGGCTGTACGGGGGTTCACGGGGCGATCACGGTGCAGTTCGGTCTGAAGCATTCCTGCAATATATTCTTCTACGAAACCGCGCGCCGGCTCGGAATCGACCGGCTGGACTACTGGGCGGAGAAGTTCGGCATAGGGCAGGACCTCGGATTCGAGATACCGATGTCCACCGGGCGCATGACCTCGCCGGAGCTTTTTGAGAAACTCGGGATAGAGTGGAATGCCAGTGATACGATACAGGCAGGAATCGGTCAGTCGGAAACGCTTCTGACGCCGCTGCACCTGGCGACCCAGGCAATGACCATCGCGAATAACGGCGTGAGATACCGTCCGCACATTGTCAAGGCAGTGTACAATTACGATTTCACCGAGCTTATCAGCGAAACGAAGCCGGAGGTCATGGAGGATTTCTCGGAAGGAATGGAATCCGTGTTCTATGAGGTGAAGGAGGGCATGAAGCGAGTAAGCGAGAATGCGAATTTCCTGCTGGACGGCGGCTGGTACAATATATATGACTATAAGGGAATAGGCAAGGAGAATGTCTGCACCAAGACGGGTACTCCGGAGGTCATCGCGATGACCAAGTTCAACTCCACCATTGTTGGATTCTACCCCGCGGACGACCCCGAGATCGCATTTGGAATATGCCTTGAGAACAGTGAATACAGCCGACATGTTGCCTGCAACATAATTTCCGCCTACGTTACCGGAAAGTTCGAGCCGGTTTACGACGAGGACGGCAACGCTATGTATCCCCTCGGGGAATCCAACCGCGCAAAGCAGCAGGCGGCGGAACAGAATAACAGCGAACAATAAAAAACACGCCGCGCTCAATACAGAGTGCGGCGTTTGCTGTCCCGGGGACCCCGATGTCCCGTGGGACGTCAGCCAATTCCGTTGTTCAGACGGCTTGAAACTGAGGTTAGTGCGTATACAAAAGGAGGTAATTCTGTTAATCGTGCCGTTGATTTGTCGGCGGCAAGTGCGTCCGGCGTCAGCGATTCTTCATCAAGAAAAATGCGTTCGTCGTTCATCAGGACTGCTTCATCTTGAAAGACAGGCAGTCAGTGCACTGACATACGGTGGGATCAGCTTCGTGAGTTCCTACCTCTATCTTGTCAAGGGAGCAGTAATCCTCGCAGCAGCAGTGGTGCTCGCAGTTGTGGATCGTACAGCCGATATGCTTGTTTGCAAATTCAGTTCCCATTATGATCATTCCTTTCTGATTGAAAAAGTGCGGTCTTGTTGCCGCACATATATTATCTGCAGAGGACGTTCAGATATTCCTGCGGAAATATTTTACATGGTTGACAGCGCCGTTTTTTTGTGATATCATATAGAAAAGTAATATCTGTGAGGTGTCGCCATGGAACAGAATCTCAGCAATGAAAAAAAACTCGTCCGCCGCGGAAGCTTTCGCATGGCATACAACAACGAAGGAACGCTGCTCATTGGCTGTATTGTCGCAGCAGTGCTGTGTGTGCTGATGTTTATTGTGGGACTGGTGCTTTTCGGCGCGCCAGAGGACTTCATGGGATTCATGTGCACTTTCTTCTGGCTTATTCCGGCGGTGGTATGCGTGCTGTGTATCCCGGTGATGATCTACGGCAGGAACTGTTCCTACAACGCCGGGGCAACCGAACTGGAGGTGAAAACTCCCCGGGGCAGCGATTACCTCTATTACAGCGACGTTTCCGAGGTCATCTACAAGCCGTCGTTCCTTTTCGGCAAGCCGCGTGGACTCCTGATAACCGTTGTGACCGGCGTGCGGGATTTCACGTTCCGGTACATATACGACGGCGAGGAATTGAGAAAACCGGAGCACACTCCGTTTTATCTGCTTGAGGTGAACTCCGGACTGCGCAAGCCGGAAAAGGACGATCCGGAATTCGCCGCCGCCATCATGTCCCAGTTCGCGGTGATGAAGGAAAAGCAGGACGACAGGGTGTCAAAAAAGCGCCCGAAAAAGACGTGGAAGAATATGTTCGGTGACTGAAAAGATCCCCGGGAAGTTCCCGGGGATCCGCTGTTTTCAGAGGGTCATCTCTGGTTCTGACCCTGCTGGTTCTGTCTGTTCTGACCGTTCTGGTTCTGGCGGTTCTGACCCTGCTGATTCTGACGGTTCTGCTGATTCTGCTGGTTCTGATTGTTCTGTTCGGACATTATATTTTCCTCCTGGAGTGATTCTCCGTGAAATTTCCGGCTTTTCGCCGCAGAAATATTGTGTCCGGTTTATGTCCTATTATTCTGGGAATTTTTTACTTATCCCAGTATGCATTTACGATGTCCCAGCATTCGTCGCCCGGAGAATGCGCCACGATGTAATCAAGGAAAATCTGCTCGTTTTCCGGTGATTTATTGCGCAGGAGCGTCTTGAATGCTTCGGAATTCGGCAGGTCGTGGCGGTCGGCGGCGATTATTTTCCTGGCGATACGCTCAGCAAGGTCCGGGTCGTGGAATCTGTTATACTCCATGACTTTGCAGATTTCGGCATGATTGTCGCTGCTGTTCGAATTGATCTTGGATTCTATAAGCTCGTCCGTTATCTGAGTGCACTGGAGGTCCGCGGCGTAAATCCCGGTAAGTTCCGACAGGGTAGGGTAGATCTCGGATTTCCCCTTATAACGCAGCGCTTTCCCGGTGATAAGGCGGAATTCCTCGGGCTGTAGTCCCTGCTTTCTCGCTGAAAACTGGTGTGATTCATCAAGCTGGGAAGCGTCAATACTCAGTGCGGAGAAGCATGCGGTTTGTTCGATTTTTTCCCGGGTATTGACGTCAAAGCGGCAGCTTTTGCCTGTCATTCCAATGATGGTCAGGCAGTTCAGTGGGATTCCCAGCTGAGCCGCCGCGGCCGCCTTGTGGTGCCCGTCTAGCAGCGCGCTGATAAATCCGGCTTCGTGGTATGCTATGCCGTGCGGCTTTTTTCCGCAGCGGAATTCATCGACATAGTACTGCACGCGTTCATCGTTCAGCAGATCGTCTGACTGGGTGGGATACAGATACGCCGGGAAGCTGTTCACAGCCGTTAGGAATTCATGATCGTAGCAGCAATCGCATGTAGCCTGCATGCTCGTAAGTTCGTTCGGGATATCATAGAAGAACCTGCCCTCGCCGTCCGTCGGGTAATGCGGCACGTCCGCCAGGACGTAATACCCGTCGCTCAGCAGCCCCAGGAGCGGACTCAGCTGCTCCGCTGCCGCGCGGATATCCGTGAATTCCCCGTTCACGGTCTGGCGTACCTGCTCGACTTCGGCGCAGGAGATGTTCTCGATTCCGTATCCTGCCGCCAGTAGTCCGGAGCATGTAGAGCATACCGGCAGCGTAGCCTGCACCAACGGCTTTTCGTTCAGAAGCAGGTGGGAGAATATATGATAATAATCCTCGTCATCTTCGCCGCAGCGGCGGCTGAGCGAGGCTTTACCGTTTATTACGCGCAGAAGTACTGCTGAATCGCACCACGGATATTTGGCTGCGTCAATTTCGCATATTACTGTTATATCTGTCATTATATCCCTCCTCACATGATATTATAATAGCATAAAAAACATGTGATGTCAATAGAAAAGCGCCCCGGAATTTACCGGAGCGCTTCTTGCTATTCTGACTATCAGATCATGCTGTCTTCCCAGCACTCGGGAGCCTCAAGACCGAAGATCTTGACAACTGTCGGAGCGATGTTAGCCAGTCCGTACTTGTCGGAGGGCTTGATCTCGAACTTCTGATCCTTGTCGTAGATGATGAAAGGAACAGGGTTCAGGGAATGAGCGGTACGAACCTGGATATCACCCTTCTTGTTCTTCTCAAGCATTTCATCTGCATTACCGTGGTCGGCGGTGATGAGCAGTGTTACCCCGTACTCGTCGCAAACTTCCTTCAGTCTTGCGAGAGCCAGGTCAACGGACTCAACGCCGATGACTGTAGCGTCCATGCTTCCGGTGTGACCTACCATATCGCCGTTCGGGTAGTTGCAGCGCAGGAAGTCGTACTTGCCGGACTTGATGGCTTCGATAAGCTGGTCGGTGATCTCAGCGGACTTCATCCAGGGGCGCTGATCGAAGCTTACGTTGTCAGACGGGATCTCGCAGTAGGTTTCGAGTTCCTCGCTTACCTTGCCGCTGCGGTTTCCGTTCCAGAAGTAAGTTACATGACCGTACTTCTGGGTCTCGGAGATAGCGTACTCGTTGTAGCCAGCCTTTACGAACACCTCGGTCATGGTGTTTGTGATCTCCGGAGGATTTACCAGGAAGCGTGCCGGCAGCTTGAGGTCGCCGTCGTACTGGAGCATACCAGCGTAGCATACGTCGGGCTTCGGACCTCTGTTGAAGTGGTCGAACTCAACCATATCGAATGCCATGGAAAGCTCGATTGCACGGTCGCCGCGGAAGTTGAACAGGATTACGCTGTCGCCGTCAACGATTTTGCCGACAGGCTCGCCGTTCTCAGCGATAACGAATGCCGGGAGATCCTGGTCGCTTGCAACGCCGGTCTCCTCGCGCAGGGTGTTCAGTGCCTCGATACCGGAAGCAAACTGTCTGCCCTCGCCGCGAACGTGAGTATTCCAGCCACGCTCAACCATCGGCCAGTCAGCCTGGTAGCGGTCCATTGTAACCTTCATACGTCCGCCGCCGCTTGCGAGCCTGCCGTCGAATGTGGAGTCATTAAGCTCAGCGAACAGCTCGTCCAGCTGCTGGAGGTAGATCTGCGCAGTCTGCGGAGGAACGTCACGTCCATCGAGCAGAGCGTGTACTCTTACCTTGGAAACGCCCTCAGCCTTAGCCTTGCGGATCATGTTGAACAGGTGCTTGATGTTGGAATGTACGTTACCGTCAGAAAGCAGACCGATGAAATGCATGGTGGAATTCTTGCCCTTAACGTTGGCAACAAGCTCCTTCCAGGCGTCGGATTCGTACATCTTGCCGCTCTCAATGCTCTCGTTTACGAGCTTGGCGCCCTGGGAGTAGATCTGACCGCAGCCGATAGCATTGTGGCCGACCTCGGAGTTACCCATGTCGTCGTCGGAGGGAAGTCCTACGGCGTCGCCGTGAGCCTTTAAGCGTGTGTTGGGGCAGTTGGCGAGCATCCAGTCGAGGGTAGGTGTACGAGCTTCGCCCACAGCGTCACCCAGATGGGTCTTGGAGAATCCAACACCGTCCATTACTACCAATAATACGGGTTTTTTTGCCTTCATAGTTTGTTACTCCTTACTGTTTGAGGATGAAAACGGAGCAGCGGTGAGCGCCGCTCCGTGTGTCTTTTCTGCATATATGTTACAGACAGGCGCATTATGTTCCGCGTAGGAACACAAAACTTCGACAGCGCCTTTAGCCGTGCCGGACTTAGCCGTTTACTGCTGCGGTGATGATAGTGGTAAAGTCAGCAGCCTTGAGGGAAGCGCCGCCGATAAGACCGCCGTCAACGTTGGTCTTGGAGAGCAGCTCAGCTGCGTTCTTTGCGTTCATGGAACCGCCGTACTGAACGGTGATTGTTTCTGCAACGTCTGCGCCGTAGAGCTTAGCGAGGGTAGCGCGGATAAATGCGCAAACTTCCTCGGCCTGGTCAGCGGTAGCGGTCTTGCCGGTGCCGATTGCCCAAACAGGCTCGTAAGCGATTACGCACTTCTTGAGATCGTCAGCGGAGATTCCGAAGAAGTCCAGCTTGATCTGGCGAGCGATAACTTCCTCAGTGATGTTGCACTCGCGCTCCCACAGAAGCTCGCCTACGCAAACGATCGGCTTCAGACCAGCAGCCAGGGCAGCCTTGGTTCTCTTGTTTACGGTCTCGTCGGTCTCAGCGAAGTACTGACGGCGCTCGGAGTGACCCAGTACAACGTACTCAACGCCCATCTCAGCCAGCATGTCAGCAGAGATCTCGCCGGTGAATGCGCCGCTCTTCTCGAAGTGGCAGTTCTCAGCGCCGATCTTGATGTTGGTGCCTGCTGTTGCAGCAAGTGCGGTTTCCAGGTTTGTGAAAGGTACGCACGCTACGATCTCAACGTCCTTGACGTCAGCTACCATCGGCTTGAGTTCTTCAAGCAGAGCCTTTGCCTCGGGACGGGTCTTGTTCATCTTCCAGTTGCCGGCGATTATAGCCTTTCTTACATTTTTCTTCATGTTTATTCTCCTTAGGTTTTATTTTTGTCAGCAGTGCTGACGATGTTTGTCAATAGATCACGCACTCTGGATTTGCTTTGAGTACTGCCTGGCGGATATCCGACGGGAGCCCGTCAGTCCAGAGGAATTCCAGTTTCTTCATTCCAAGAAGCACAGAATAGTCTGTTATTCTGTTGCCCTGAATGGACAGCGACTTCACGTTTTTCAGCTTAGCCAGGGGAGATATGTCGCTTATGCCATTGTTCCCCATGCTAAGCGTTTCCAGCTTCGTGAGCTTTTTCAGCGGCGTCAGATCAGTGATAGTGCCGTTTTCCTGAAGCAAGAGGTTTTTCAGCTTTTTGCAGTTCTGCATTCCGTCAATGCTGTTCAGCCCGACATACAGTATAGAAATCGTTTCGAGCTTCTTAAGCTTTTTCATGAACTTGCAGTCCTTGCCGACATCTACGTCAGCAAGACTAAGCTCCTTTAACGCAGTGAGCCCGGAGATCACAGATCTTGCATCTGGGCAGTCAACATACATCACTGTCAGGGACTCCAGCTTCTTGAGTTTCTTCAGCGGAGCAAGCGAGTTCACTTTCATAGAGTGAAGCATCAGCGTATTCAGCTTGGTGAGCTTGCCGATGACTGTGATGTCCTTTATGTTATTGCGTTCCTGTATCTCAAGGGTGGTCAGGTTTTTCAGCTTGCTGAGCGTTGAAATGTCGCTGAGAGCGTTGCTGCTCACTTTGAGCGTTTTGAGCTTAGTAAGCTTGGCAAGCGGCTTCAGGCTTTTGAACTGAAAATCAATGTCCAGATATGTGAGCTTTTTCAGACCGCTGACAACGCTCAGATCACTGAGCGTGCCGGAGGGCGAAAGCACCAGCGTATCAAGCTTTTTCAGCGACTTGACCGGAGAAATATCCGTGCAGTTCTTATCGATATATTTAAGCGTAGTAAGCTTAGTCATACCTTTAAGAAATGATATGTCAGTCGTGCCGCTGCACAGCTGCAGTTCAAGCGTTTTGAGAGATTTCATTCCGCTCAGCGCCTTTAGATTTGTAACATCACTTTTCAGAATGGAAAGCGACTGCAGATTGGGGAGCTTTTCAGCTATCTCGGTGCAGTCAACGGCATAGAATTCCGGGTGGAAATAGTAAGCGTCACCGTAATCCGGACAATAGCTGGTCTTATATACGTCTGCCATAGCGTCGTACTCAGACCCTCCGATCAGACATATGCTGGTTGCATCTGCCGGGATCGTACAGCCAGCTATAGTTACGGTATTTTCATCTTCCTGCGCTGTATCCAGCGGTTCGGTCAGCGCCGTATATGGAAACTCTTCATCGGCTGCTGCACCAACTGATATGGTCCCGAATGCTGAAACAGCCACGGAAAAGGCCGCTAAAAGTGCTATTATTCTTTGTTTGCGCATTTTCAATATACCTGCCTCTCGGTTTCAAATTTGATGTTAGTCTATTCTGAAATGGGATATGCCGGGTATTGCCTGAAATATGCCGTGTAAAGCTGAATTGCACTATGTAAATCAAAACAGGAGAACAGGAATTCCTGCTCTCCTGCTTTAGATCAATTACTTGTCCTGGATAGCGTCGATGCCGGGCAGACCCTTGCCTTCGAGGTACTCGAGGGAAGCGCCGCCGCCGGTGGAAATGTGGCTCATCTTGTCAGCGTAGCCGAGGTTGATGGCTGCGGTAGCGGAGTCGCCGCCGCCGATGATGGTGGTAGCGTCAGCAGCTGCGAGAGCCTCGCAAACAGCAACAGTACCCTTCTTGAGAACAGGGTTCTCGAATACGCCCATCGGGCCGTTCCATACAACGGTCTTAGCGGTCTTTGCAGCCTCAGCGAACAGTTCCATGGTCTTGGGGCCGATATCCAGACCCATCATATCAGCCGGGATCTTGTCGGAATCAACAACGGAAACCTCGATCGGAGCGTCGATAGGATCAGGGAATGCCTTTGCGATAGTGGTATCAACTGGCAGGAGGAGCTTCTTGCCGAGCTTCTCAGCCTTCTCGATCATCTGCTTGCAGTAGTCGATCTTCTCGTCGTCAACGAGGGAGGTACCAACCTCATAGCCCTTAGCCTTCAGGAAGGTGTAAGCCATGCCGCCGCCAATGATGAGTGTGTCGCACTTCTCGAGCAGGTTGGAGATAACGTTCAGCTTGTCAGCAACCTTAGCGCCGCCGAGGATCGCAACGAAGGGACGAACGGGGTTCTCAACGGCGTTGCCGAGGAACTCGATCTCCTTGTTCATCAGGTAGCCTACAGCGGTCTCCTTCATGAACTTTGTTACGCCAACGGTGGAAGCGTGCGCTCTGTGGGAAGAACCGAATGCGTCCATTACGAAGATGCCGTCGGTAAGGTCAGCCAGTTCCTTGCTGAACTCCTCGCCGTTCTTGGTCTCTTCTGCGCCGCGGAAACGTGTGTTCTCGAGAACAACGATCTCGCCGTCCTTCATCTCAGCAACAGCCTTCTTTGCGATGTCGCCTGTTACCTTGTCGTCCTTTGCGAATACTACCTTTGTATTTACGAGCTCTGCAAGTCTGTCAGCGGCAGCCTTCAGGGAGAACTTCTCCTCCGGACCGTTCTTCGGCTTGCCGAGGTGAGAGCAGAGAATAACCTTTGCGCCGTTCTCTACCAGCTTGTTGATGGTGGGGAGAGCTGCGGTGATTCTGTTGTCGTTTGTGATCTTGCCGTCCTTCATGGGAACGTTGAAGTCAACGCGGACAAGCACCTTCTTGCCCTTGACGTTCAGATCTTCTACATTCTTCTTGTTCAGTTTGCTCATTGTTATTATTTCCTTTCATAATGAAATATTGAACATACTCCGGCAATGCCCCGGCAGCAAACCCGGACACGCCCTACATATTTATTGTACTATATTTTCCTCAAATTTGCAAGTGTTTTTTTATATATTTTGAGATAAATTTGTGCACCATATCCGGGATCGCTTTAGATATTTTGGCTAACCTGGATTTTATCCTGTGAAAAGGGCGTGAAATTATGAAAAAGGGACTGGAAAAAAGATTCGGAATGTGATATACTATATAAGTTACAGTATATTCAAAGGAGATGACAGATATTCTGGACAGGAAACAGCTTTCCGACGGTATCTTCTTTTCAAGGATAACCGACGGAAGATTCAAGACCAACCGCATATCTATTACGTTCTATAACGAATTCAGCGAGGGACGCCGCAGTGATTACGCAATTCTGCCGTATATCCTCACCGACAGCTGCCGGAATTACCCCAACCTCACCCGGCTCACGGAGAGGTATTCCGACCTGTACGGCGCTTCCGTGTCCGACAATCTCGGGTGCAGTTGGGACCGACGCTCCATGACGTTCACCATAAGCAGCATTGACGACCGATACACTCTCGACGGCGAAAAGCTGGAGGAGCAGTGCTGCAACCTTCTGCTGGACTGCCTGCTGGACCCGGTGACGGACAACGGCGCATTCCCGGCGGATTCCGTGGAGATCATGAAGCAGGAACTTATCGACGCTATCGAGAGCGTCAAGGGCGACCCAAGGAGTTACGCTGCGCAGCAGGGCGCGATTGCTGCATTTGAGGGCGAGCCCTGCGGCCTCCCAGTGAACGGCACCGCGGAGCAAGCGAGGGCAATCACGCCGCAGTCCGCGTATTCCGCGTACCGGGACATGCTGGAGCACTCCCGTATCGAGATATTCTGCTCCGGGTGCAGCGACTTCTCCGTCAGCGAGCGTATTTTCGCGCAGCGGCTCGGAACGGTGCAGCGCAGCGGTGTCTGCGAGCTTTCCCCGATGCCTAGCCCCCTCAAGGATGTCATCTGCCGCAAATCCGAGAAGTTCGGCACGCAGCAGGCGATTCTGCGTATGTACTTCAAAGCTCCGCAGCTGACCGACCGCTATGCCGGGGCAATACTCTCGATGATACTGGGTGGAATGACCACTTCCCGGTTCTTCACGAATATCCGGGAGAAGCAGTCGCTGTGCTACTATTGCAGCTGCTTTTCCAACCGCTTCAAAAAGACCGTCACGGTATATTCCGGCGTTGACCCGGCGAATGTCGCCAAGACGGAGCACGCAGTGATGAGCGAATTCATGAACGTGTGCATGCGCGGTATCACCGAGGAGGAGCTTGAGCATGCCAAGCTGGAGCTTGCCGAGAGCGCACGGGCGGTGTACGATTCGCCATCTGCGCTGTCCTCGTGGTATTCTTCCCAGGTGACCGACCCTGAGATACTAACCCCGGAGCAGTTCGCGGAGGGCGCACGGAAGGTGACGGCGCGGCAGGTAATGGAAGCCGCCCGTATTTACGCACTTGACACGGTATTCATCCTGTCGCCCGAGGAGGTGGAATAATGCTGGAGGAAATAATCAGCGAGCGCCTTGGCGAGCGCTATTACAAATACACCCACAGCAGCGGCGTGACCGTCCTGCTGTATCCGATGAAGGGGTATTCCACCGTGACGGCGCAGTTCTCGGTGAAGTTCGGCTCGGTGGATAACTGCGCCAGCATAAACGGCGGCGCACCCTGGCGCATTCCGGACGGAACGGCGCACTACCTGGAGCACAAGCTGTTCGAATCCCCGGAGAAGGAAGCGTTCGCGCGGTTCGCGGAAACCGGCGCCTCCTGCAATGCAGGGACCTCCTACGACAGCACGCGGTATTACTTCAGCTGCTCGGCTAATTTCGAGAAGAACCTCGAGATACTGCTGGATTTCGTGCAGCACCCGTATTTCACCCCTGAGAACGTTGAAAAGGAGCGCGGCATAATCACTCAGGAGATCACGATGTATCTCGACAGCCCGGCGTGGCGCGTATGCATGGAGCTTTACCGCGGAATGTTCGCGAACAATCCCGTGCGCAACGACATCGCCGGCAGCGCTGAAAGTATCGCGCTGATAACAGACAAGCTGCTCTATGACGTGTACGACGCATTCTACGAGCCTTCCAACATGTATCTCTGTATTGCCGGAGGCTTCGACATGGAAAGCGCCATCGAGGTATGCGAGCGCTGCCTGCTTCCCGGAAAGACGATGAACACTGCGTCAATTCTCCCGGAGGAGCCGGAGCGTGTTATCATGCCCCGGGTGCAGATGTCCATGCCCCTCGGAAAGACCAACTTCGCCCTGGGATTCAAGTCCCCGGCGTATTCCGGCAGGCAGATGACGGAGGAATACATCTATCAGACGCTGATGAACGACGCCACGGTCGGCGCGGCTACGGATTTCTACCGCAGCATGCGCGACAGCGGACTTATCAACGAAACTTTCGAGAGCAGCATTATGATGGGCAGGGGATTCTTCGTGCCGGCAATCTTCGGCGAATCCGACGACCCGGACAGGGCGGCGCAGATGATCTGCGAGGAATACCGCCGCAGGAAGTCCGATCCGCCCACAAAGGAAGCTTTCCTGCGCGCGAAGAAGTACCTCTACGGCGACAACGTGCGCACCTTCAACAACGTTGAGAGCGTGGCGCAGAATCTTTCCGACGCGGCGCTCACCGGGACTTCCGCGTTTGACTACGCCGAGCTTGCTGCGGCAGCGGATTACGAGGGAATGCTCCAGCGTATTGAGAATTTCGACGAGGGCAACTGCTGCCTTTCCGTCATCACACCTTCGGAGGATTGAACATGATAAATACACTTATTTCGGCGGCTTCCGCATTCAAGGAAGTGGAGCTGACGTTCCCGAACCTGTTCGGCGGCTTTACGATAAGCTACTTCCAGGGGTTCGAGCTATTCGGTATCAAAATCTACTGGTACGGTGTTCTGATCACCATCGGCGTTATCCTGGCGTATCTATATGCCAGCCGCCGGGCTGAGAGCTTCGGCATTGGCAGGGAGAGAATGTTCGATGTCGTGTTCGTGGCGCTGATATGCGGATTCCTAGGGGCGAGAATATACTACTGCGTATTCCAGACCCTTGACCCGAACAGCGGCATTGACTACGACTTCGTGACGACTTTCACGACGATACGCGACGGCGGACTTGCGATCTACGGCGGCGTCATCGGCGGATTCCTCGGCGGATTCATCGCGTGCAGGGTGCGCAAGGTGAATTTCCGGGCGATGGCTGACCTGGCTTCCCTGGGATTCCTCATCGGACAGACTATAGGCAGATGGGGCAACTTCATCAACCAGGAAGCATTCGGCGCCACCTGCGAGCCGGACTGGATATTCGGCATGACCAGCGTTGACATCGTTGCAAGGGATCACCTGGCGGCAGGCACGCTTGTTCACCCCTGCTTCCTGTATGAGAGCGTGTGGTGCCTGATCGGATTCATTGGGCTTCATTTCTATTCCAAGAAGCTGCGTACATTTGATGGCGAGATCATGCTGATGTACCTCGCGTGGTACGGTCTTGGCAGAGCGTGGATCGAGGGGCTGCGCACCGACAGCCTTATGGCAGGTCAGTTCAAGATATCCCAGGTGGTTGCCGCAGTTTGCTTCGTGGTATGCACAGCGCTCGTTATCGTGTTCAAGATACTCACCGAAAAGAAGAATATTCCGCTGTACGTTACCACTGACGCCTGGAAGGATCAGCAGGCTGCCGACCTCGAAGCGGCTAAGAATCCCAAGAAAAAGAAGAAGGAAGAGAAGCTGGCGCCCTCTATCCTGTCGGCGGATTCCGCTGACGTTACGCTGAACGACGGCAGCAGCGCGGAGTCCTCCGCGGACCCGGAGGAGGATCCCACCGGAGAAGAGAGCGGCGAATCTGCTGAGGAAACAGCGGAGGATTCCGATGACACAGCCGGTGAAGCTGATGAGAATACAGAAACGACAGACGAAAGCGAGGAACAGTAAATGGCAGCACAGATAATTGACGGAAAGGCAGTTTCCGCGAAGGTAAAGGAAGAAGTCCGCGCGGAGATAGAGCGCGAGGGGCTTGACGTAGGACTGGCGGTAGTCATCGTCGGCGACGACCCTGCGAGCCGCGTATACGTCAACAACAAGAAGAAGGCGTGCGAAGTCTGCGGAATCAAGAGCTATGAGTATGCGCTCCCGGCGGAAACCTCCGAGGAACAGCTGCTGGAGCTTATCGACACCCTTAACACGGACGCAAAGGTGAACGGTATCCTGGTGCAGCTGCCTCTGCCGAAGCATCTTAACGAGGAGGCTGTCATTGCAAGGATATCCCCTCTCAAGGACGTGGACGCATTCTCCGCTTCCAACGTGGGAAAGATCATGATAGGCAATTACGCGTTCCTGCCCTGCACTCCGGCTGGCTGCATGGAGCTTATCCACAGCACCGGCATTGACGTATCCGGCAAGGAGTGCGTGGTCATCGGCCGCTCCAACATCGTGGGCAAGCCCATGGCAATGCTGCTCCTGCATGAGAACGGCACCGTGACCATCTGCCACTCCCGTACAAAGAATCTCAAGGAAGTCTGTCAGCGTGCGGATATCCTGGTTGCCGCTGTCGGCAGACCCGGTTTCGTTACCGGCGACATGGTGAAGCCCGGCGCAGTAGTAATTGACGTCGGGATCAACCGTAATTCTGAGGGCAAGCTGTGCGGCGACTGCGTATTCGACGAGTGCGCCGAGAAGGCTTCCTACATTACCCCTGTACCCGGCGGTGTAGGTCCCATGACCATCGCAATGCTGATGAAGAACACCGTTATGGCTAAGCGCATTCAGTCCAGATGAGAAGGGACGCTAAGCCTTTTCTGCGCAACGCGCTGATACTCACGGCTGCCACCGTCCTGGTGGCGTTGCTGATGAACGAGTGGGGCGCCGCGCAGATCATCATAATAGTACTGCTTGCGCTTATTTCGGCAGGGCAGTGGGCGCTGTTTCTTTATATGAAGAAGAAATAGGCATGGGAGATGGAAGTTCTGAATTCGGAATGCGTAATTCGGAATTATTGTGTCCCACTCCGTGGGACGGATTCTGATTGTCCAGGAAATAATGGGCTGCGTTGAACTACGCAGCCCATTTGTTTTATTATCGTCGGCGTAGCCGACACAGAAATTACGCATTTTGAATTATCTCATTTATCCCCCACTGCGCCGCCATCAGTATCGCCAGCACGGCGAAGTTGTATATCGTGAACTCCAGAAAATAGCGCCCTTTCCGCGCTTCTCCGGAGGCGCAGTACAGCTTGAATGAGATGAGGCTTGCAAGGGAGGCGATGAGCGTGCCCAGACCGCCTATATCCACGCCCAGCATAAGCTGACCGGCGTTCTCCGTGAATCCGGACAGCATGACCGCGCAGGGGACGTTGCTTATCACTTGGGACAGAGCGGCGCCTACCAGTAGCTCGCGCCCGGTCACGATTCCGCTGATGAATTCCTTCACCGCAGGTATCGCCGAGATATTCCCCACGAACAAAAAGAAGCACACGAATGTGCCCAGCAGCGCGTAATCCACCCGGGCAAGCACCCGGCGGTCCGCGATGAGCACGCACGCCAGCGTGATCACAAGGGAAATGCGCCAGTCAAGCAGGCGTACCACCGTGCACAGACTTGCCGCCGCAGCAACGCTGTATAGCGCCACCCGTAGCTTCCCGGGTCTGGATTCGGAAGCGGATTTCCGGACAGCAGGGTCCAGCTCTTGAGATGGGATAAGCAGTGCCGACAGCGCGATGATCACAAGGCTTATCACTGTCGGGGGTAGCATGGTGCGGAAGAATTCCCCGAGAGGCATCTGGTAGTGGGAATAGATGTACAGATTCTGCGGATTTCCCATCGGCGTGGTCATGGAGCCGAGGTTGGCAGCGGCGGTTTCCAGGATCACCGTGCGGAGCGTAACCTCCGGGCGGCATCGGAACAGTGTTATCGTCAGCGGAACAAGTGTTATCAGCGAAACGTCGTTGGTCACCAGCATGGCGAGGAAAAAACACATCAGCGACAGAGCCGCTCCGAGCGTCCGGGTATTTCGGAATCGCCGCGTGAGCACTCCGGACAGCTTCCGGAATGCGCCTATGCTTCCGAAGCCCTGCACCGCCGCCATAAGGCAGAACAGCAGTCCGAGCGTGGACCAGTCCACATATCCGAGGTAATCCGCGTTCGGCGGCACGAATATCATTGAAATGAGCGCCGCTGCGAAGGCTATGCACAGCACGGCTTCCTTCTTGATGAATTTAACTATTGCATTCATATGTTTACATTCCCCGGAAATTACGCCGGTTCCATAAAGAGCCGGCGTTTATTGTCATTCAACTATAATTACATTCTTTCCGCTGGTCTTGCCGCGGTACAGGCGCTTGTCCACGGTGTTCAGCAGTGCGTCTATGTCGGTGTTGCTGTTACGGCTTGCGGCAAATCCGAAAGTCATGGAAACGCTTACATCCATGCCGTTATATTCAAGCCCCATGGAGTTTACTTCCGAACGGATACGGCTTACTACCGGCAGGCAGGAATCAGCGCTGCCATGCATTATCAGCAGGATCTCCTCGCCGCCCCAGCGGCATGCCGTGTCAGATTCCGGCAGGTTGCGCATTATCGTTTCCGCAACGGAGCGCAGTACAATATCGCCGCATTCATGACCGTAGGTATCGTTGACTTTCTTGAAATCGTCAATATCTCCCATTACAATGCAGAAAGGTTCGCTGCAATGTTTCAGTTCGATCAGTTTGGTGTTGAGGCTGTGTCGGTTATAAAGTCCGGTGAGTGCGTCGTGGGTCGCAGTGAAATTCAGACGATCGTTGGTTGCGTTCAGCTTCTTTATAAGGGAGTGTATCTCCAGAATGAACAGGCAGGAGAATCCGAACAGCAGAATAAGGTTGAACACGACATTGACGGCGCGCATTAAGTCTATCTCGCAGCGGGTGAGTTCCCGGCGCGTGGTGTAGTAGACCGGGGTGCTGAGATAATTGATGAGAAGTCCTGCCAACAGCAGTGCAATGGACATAAGCGTGAATATAATGGTCCAGCGCTTGAAAATCTTGTTGCTGCAGGTAAGGAACAGATAGTACAGCACCACCGGGATAGTCATCATTGTATACAGGAAGAAGCAGGTGTCCGCTCCCAGGAACAGCGTGCACAGGAACGCGTGAATACTTATTTCAAAGTACATTGAGCGTATCCACGCAAGGGCGTGCTTTTCGAACGAGTCCTTCTTGCAGTTGGCGCCCATTATTATGTAAAGCGTGACGCTGAACACATTGAACACTACCATCGTGTTCAGCTGTATCACAAGGAAAATCACCAGGAACGTCAAATGCATGAACGCACCGGAAAACGCTGCCGCCATGTATTTCAGCGACTTGTCGATCTTCAGATCAAGAATATCCAATTTCTTTTTTTCTCTGTTCATTTTCACAACTCCAAATCAGTCTTGCCTAACACCAAACTATATCCATGTTTACTATTATAAATCCTTTACGATAAATTTTCAAGGCTAAATTGAAAATTTTTTTAAATACCCCCTTGAAATTTTCAGATAAGTATGATAGAATAAGTACATCGGGTGTGTAATCGATTACCCACCCATTACGGAGAAATCTTTTTACGGAGGATAACACCAATGAAGTATGCAGACGGATTATGGCTGAACAAGCCCGGTTATGGCGTAAACTACGCAACACAGATGTACGAGGTAACAGCAGATGAGACCTCCATCAACGTGCTTGCCACAAATCAGTGGATCGGCAACAGAGGCATGACCCTGGGCGGTCCTGTTCTTGAGATCACATTTACTTCCACACTGGAGAACACGATAAAGGTGTCCATCGACCACTACAAGGGCAGAGTACATAAGACACCGGATTTCCAGCTCAACGAGGACAAGAACTTCAAGCCCGTTATCAAGGAAACTGAGGACGCATTCGAGCTCATTTCCGGCAGCACCAAGGTTGTTGTCGCAAAGGGCGGCGCATGGGATATCAAGTACTACTACAACGACAAGCTGCTCACCAAGGAAGGCTGGCGCACCACCTCCTACATCACCGAGGACCAGTGGAAAACCAACGAGCGCATGGCAAACGACCAGATGAAGCCGTTCTTCTCCCACGATGAGACCGCTGACGGCGCTGTAATGCGTGAGATGCTCAATATCTCCGTCGGCGAGAACCTTTACGGCTTCGGCGAGAAGTTCTCCACCTTCGTAAAGAACGGTCAGACCGTCGAGGTATGGAATAACGATGGCGGCACAAGCTCCGAGCAGAGCTACAAGTCCATTCCGTTCTATGTATCCTCCAGAAACTACGGCGTGTTCGTAAACCACCCCGAGAAGGTAACATTCGAGGTTGCAAGCGAAACAGTTTCCAAGGTTGCTTTCTCCGTTCAGGGCGAGCACCTGGAATACTTTGTTATCGGCGGCGAGAAGCTGACTGACGTGGTTTCCACTTACACCACGCTGACCGGCAAGCCGGCTCTTACTCCGGCGTATACATTCGGTCTGTGGCTGACCACTTCCTTCACCACCAACTACGACGAGGCTACTGTTTCCAGCTTCATCGACGGCATGGCTGAGCGCGATATTCCGCTGGAGGTATTCCACTTCGACTGCTTCTGGATGAAGGAATTCAACTGGTGCGACCTCACCTGGGACAAGAGAATGTTCCCGGATCCCAAGGCTATGCTCGACAGACTGAAGGCAAAGGGTCTGGAGATCTGCGTATGGATCAACTCCTACATCGCACAGCGTTCTTCCATGTTCGACGAGGGCGTTAAGGGCGGATACTTCCTCAAGACCAAGGACGGCAGCGTATGGCAGGGCGATATGTGGCAGCCTGGCATGGCTATCGTGGACTTTACCAACCCGGCTGCATGCGAGTGGTACAAGGGCAAGCTCCGCGCACTCTGCGAGATGGGCGTGAATGCGTTCAAGACCGACTTCGGCGAGCGTATCCCGACCAAGGACGTTGTTTACTACGACGGCAGCGATCCCTACAAGATGCACAACTACTACACCTACCTCTATAACAAGTGCGTATTCGAGGTGCTCGAGGAATTCTACGGCAAGGACAAGGCGTGCCTGTTCGCGCGTTCCGCTACAGTCGGCGGTCAGCAGTTCCCGGTACACTGGGGCGGCGACTGCTTCTCCAACTACGAATCCATGTGGGAGACTCTCCGCGGCGGACTTTCTCTCTGCATGAGCGGCTTCGGCTACTTCAGCCACGACATCTCCGGCTTTGAGGCTCAGGGTACTCCCGACCTCTATAAGAGATGGTGCGCATTCGGACTTATGTCCTCCCACTCCAGACTGCACGGCAACAGCTCCTACCGCGTTCCGTGGAACTTCGACGAGGAGAGCTGCGACGTACTCCGTCACTGGACTAAGCTCAAGGGCAAGCTGATGCCTTACCTCTGGGCACAGGCTCAGAAGACCCACGCTACCGGCGTTCCGATGATGAGAGCAATGGTCATGGAATATTCCGACGATCCTGCTACCCTGTCCCTCGACCGTCAGTACATGCTCGGCGACAACCTGCTGGTTGCCCCGGTATTCAACGAAGAGGGCATCGCGGACTTCTATGTACCTGCCGGCAACTGGACTGATATCCAGAGCGGCAAGGTATACGAGGGCGGCAAGTGGTACTCCACCAAGAACAACTACTTCGAGATGCCTGTCCTGGCTAAGCCGAACAGCATCGTGGCTTACGGTAACTTCGAGCGCGCATTCACCTACGCTTACGGCGACAAGGCAGATATCGTGATCTACCAGCTTGAGGACGGCAAGACCGCTGAAACCAAGATCTACGACGCTGACAGCAACGTAGTCCTGACTGTCAAGGCAGTACGCTCTGGCGACACTATAAAGGTGACCGCCGAGGGCTCCGCAAAGGATTACACAATCAGAAGCGCTGAGGGTCTCAAGATCGAGATGTGATCTTAAACCGACAGTATTCCTCCTCCGGAAACGGGGGAGGATTCTTTTTGCCGCATTTTCTGACAGGAGCGTGCATATCCTGCTACGGGGTGATAGTATGGTGTACAGCTTCAACGACATTCGCTGCAAGGAGATAATCAACGTGCGCAACGGGTGCAGGATAGGATTTCCGGACGACATAGAGTTCGACAGCTGCACGGCGAAGATATGCCGGCTGGTGGTGTTCGGCAGGGCGAAGTTCTTCGGGCTTTTCGGCAGGGAAGAGGATATCTGCATTAAATGGTGCGATATTGAGGTCATCGGCGAGGATACGATACTGGTTTCCTGTGATACGCCGTCAATATTGCCAAGGAAAAAGGGGAAACTATTCGGAAATTTGTTGAAATAGACGGGAAGAAATTTATTGAAAAAAATAACTGAATGTGATATAATATTCAAGTAAGTGTGCGGAATAATATGCACAAATACACACACGGTAATGCCGTTCCGTCGGTGCGCTCACGCGTCCGGAGCGTTCAGCCGTGGAGGAAATCACTTTTATCAACCAAAATCAGGAGGAAAAACAAATGGCAGTAGTATCTATGAAGCAGCTTCTCGAAGCAGGTGTACATTTCGGTCACCAGACAAGAAGATGGAACCCTAAAATGGCTCCCTATATCTTCACTGAGAGAAACGGCATCTACATCATCGACCTGCAGAAGACCGTAAGAAAGCTTGACGAGGCTTACAACTTCATTCACGAAGTAGCTGCTAACGGCGGCGAAGTTCTCTTTGTAGGCACCAAGAAGCAGGCTGCTGATTCCGTCAAGGAAGAGGCTACCCGTGCAGGCGCTCACTATGTAAACGCTAGATGGCTGGGTGGTATGATGACCAACTTCAAGACCATCCAGAGAAGAATCGCAAGACTTGAGCAGCTCCACACCATGGAGACAGACGGCACATTCGATCTGCTCCCCAAGAAGGAAGTTATCAAGCTCAACCTCGAGATCGAAAAGCTCGAGAAGTTCCTCGGCGGTATCAAGAACATGAAGAAGCTCCCCGGCGCTCTCTTCGTTGTTGACCCCCGCAAGGAGAAGATCGCAGTAGCTGAGGCTAAGAAGCTCGGTATCCCGGTAGTTGCTATCGTTGATACAAACTGCGACCCCGATGAGATCGACTATGTGATCCCTGGCAACGACGACGCTATCAGAGCTGTAAAGCTGATCGCAGGCGCTATGGCAGACGCTATCATCTCTGCTAAGCAGGGCACTGCAGACGCAGCTGAGGAGCAGGCTGCTCCCACTGAGGACGCTGAGTAATCCCACATCGGACGATATACGAAATCATATAAAGGAGAACAAAAATGGCTAATATCACAGCAAAAGAAGTTGCAGAGCTGCGTGAAATGACAGGCTGCGGCATGATGGACTGCAAGAGAGCTCTCGTTGAGGCTGACGGCAACAGAGATGAGGCTGTAAAGATCCTCCGTGAGAAGGGCCTTGCTAAGGCTGCCAAGAAGGCCGGCAGAATCGCTGCTGAGGGCGTTGTAAAGGCTAAGGTAAACGGCACTAACGGTGTTCTCGTTGAGATCAACTGCGAGACCGACTTCTGCGCAAAGAGCGACAAGTTCCTCGACCTCGTTGAGACGATCACTGACACTATCCTTGCTAACGATGTTGCTGACGTTGAGGCTCTCAAGAACTGCACTGTCGCTGGCGGTTCTCAGACCGTTGCGGAGTATATGACCGAGAAGATCGCTACTATCGGTGAGAACATGAATATCCGTCGTTTCACAAAGATGACAGGTACTCTGGTTCCCTACATGCACGATGGCGGCAGAATCGGTACTATGGTTAAGCTCGCTACCGACAAGCCCGATGATGCGACTGTTCTTGCTTGCGGCAAGAACGTAGCGCTCCAGATCACCGCTCTGAACGCTCAGTATGTTTCTCAGGCTGATATCCCTGCTGACGTACTGGCTAACGAGAAGGAAGTTCAGTTCGGTCTGGTTAAGACTGAGAATGCTCAGTCCGCTAAGCCCAAGCCCGAGAATGTACTTGAGAAGATCGTTGAGGGTCGTCTCAGAAAGTACTTCGAGGAAGTTTGCCTGCTGGATCAGAAGTACTTCAAGGACGACACAATGTCCATCGGCAAGTATGTAGAGTCCGAGGCTAAGGCTGCCGGCGCTTCTATCAAGGTTGAGTCCTTCGTTCGCTACGAGCGCGGCGAGGGCATCGAGAAGAAGCAGGACGATTTCGCTTCCGAAGTTGCTGCAATGGCAAAGGGCTGATTAAGCTGTAAATATCAAACCGCTGTGGGATCCCCACAGCGGTTTTTTTATTTCAGAGGATCCTAAAAAAGCACAAAAAACAAGGCTGCCCGAAAGCAGCCTTGAATTATTTGTGCAGGAAGAATTACTTCTTGGTGGTCTTCTTTGCAGCAGCCTTAGGAGCAGGCTTCTTAGCAGCAGGAGCCTTCTTGGCAGCGGGAGCAGCCTTCTTGGCAGCGCCTGTGCCGGAAGCTACGTCCATGTCGTCAGTCCAGCTGTAGAGCTTACGGAGCTCAGCGCCAACCTTCTCAAGCTGGTGCTCGCTCTCAATACGGCGGCAAGCGTTGAAGTGGCTTCTGCCCATCTTGTTCTCGGTGATCCAGTTGCGAGCGAAGGTACCGTCCTGAATCTCGTGGAGAACCTTCTTCATTTCCTTCTTGGTGTCCTCTGTAATGATTCTCTTACCGATCTCGTAGTCGCCGTACTCAGCGGTATCGGAGATGGAGTATCTCATCATGCTGAAGCCGCCCTTGTAGATCAGGTCAACGATCAGCTTCATCTCGTGAATGCACTCGAAGTAAGCGTTCTGAGGATCATAACCAGCCTCAACCAGTGTCTCGAAGCCAGCCTTCATCAGGGCAGTAACACCGCCGCAGAGTACGCACTGCTCACCGAACAGGTCGGTCTCAGTTTCGCACTGGAATGTGGTATCAAGAACGCCAGCTCTGGAGCCGCCGATGCCAGCTGCGTAAGCAAGACCGATGTCGTGTGCTCTGCCGGAAGCGTCCTGATATACAGCGATCAGGCAGGGAACACCTCTGCCGATCTGGTACTCGGAACGTACAGTGTGGCCCGGGCCCTTAGGAGCGATCATGATAACGTCAACGTCAGCCGGGGGAACGATCTGACCAAAGTGAATATTGAAGCCGTGAGCGAAAGCAAGAGTCTTGCCGGCAGTGAGGTTCGGAGCGATGCTCTGCTTGTAGAGATCAGCCTGTCTCTCATCGTTGATGAGGATCATGATGATGTCTGCCTTCTTAGCAGCCTCAGCAGCAGTGTAAACCTTGAAGCCTGCGTCCTCAGCCTTCTTCCAGCTCTTGGAGCCTTCGTAAAGACCGATGATAACGTTAACGCCGCTATCCTTGAGGTTAAGAGCATGTGCGTGACCCTGGCTTCCGTAGCCGATTATAGCAACGGTCTTGCCGTCCAGCAGGGACAGGTTGCAGTCTTCCTGATGATAAATCTGTGCCATTGTTTTGTATCTCCTTTTGAAGAATTAATATACGACGCCTTTTGAGCGAGGTTATACGGTCATACTCTTACAGCGGCTTCGCCCTTCTGCATCGCGATGGTTCCGGTGCGGACTACTTCCTTTATGCCGTAAGGTCTGAGCAGTTCCTCGTATGTATCGAGATTCTGCTTCGTGTCGGACAGTTCAATCGTCATAGAGTTAGGGGAGATGTCCGAGATCTTCCCCTTGGCAATCTCAGCAATGCTGATAAGCTCCGCGCGCTGTTTCTGTGTGCAGCTGACCTTGATGAGCACAAGCTCCCGGGTCACGGCGGAATCGTTATGCAGGGTCTTGACCTTGATAACGTCTATCAGCTTGTTCAGCTGTTTTTCTATCTGTTCAAGCGTGTATGCGCTGCCGTCTGCGACGATGGTTATTCTGGAAACCTTCTCGTCGTCGGTCACGCCTACCGCAAGACTGTCAATGTTGAATCCGCGGCGTGCGAACAATCCTGCGACCCTCGCAAGAACGCCTGCATGGTTCTCTACCAGTACTGATATTGTATGCTTCATGCCTGCACCCCCGTCATAGAATCGTCTTTTCGAAGTCCTCGACAGCCACCTCAAGGAGGAAAGGCTTATCGGAGTTCATCATGCGCTGTATGGCGGAATCCATCTTGTCAGTGCTGTCCACCAGCTCGTTTTCGATCCCGTAGGCGTCCGCAAGTTTCGTGAAGCAGGGGCTGCCGTCAATAGAAACAGCCATCAGCCGGTTGTCGTATGCCTTTTCCTGGAGTTCACGGACCATGCCGAGGTAGTTGTTCCGCATCACGACGATCTTGACTGCGACATCATGCTGTACTGCGGTCGCAAGCTCCATCATCTGCATCTGGAAGGATCCATCGCCGCAGACCGCAACGACCTGTCTTGAGGGATCCGCGAGCTTTGCGCCTATCGCCGCCGGGACTGAATATCCCATGGTGCCCATACCGCCGGAGGTGAGGAACCGCCCGCCGTTGATGGTGATATTGCGTGCAGTCCATATTTGGTTCTGACCAACGTCGGCAACGACGACTGCGTCGTCCGGGAGGTACTTGTCCAGGGTCCTGATGAACTCCTTGGGATTCACGAATCCGGCAGGAGCAGGCTGCATTGCCTTATCCTCGCGGTAGCCGTCGAGCCACTGCTTCCAGTCGGAGTGTTCCCCGGCGCTCACTGCTTCGAGGAGCTGTCCCAGAACCAGCGTAAGGTCGCCAACGATCGGGATATCAACATCAAGATTCTTGCCGATCTCGGCAGGGTCGATATCAACGTGGATAACTGTGAGATCGTCGCGCTGCTCCATTGCGGCAATTGCGCGGTCGCCGACTCTTGCTCCAAGAAGCACCAGGGTGTCGCAGGAGTTCACAGCGGTGTTAGCCGCCTTGCAGCCGTGCATTCCGAGCATTCCGTAGAACAGCGGAGAATTGGTGGGCATAGCGCCGAGTCCCATCATGGTGGAAACCACGGGGATATCGGTGTGCTCCGCAAACTTCCGCATGAGATTTACGGCGTCGCCGGTGAAGAGTCCGCCGCCGGCAAGTATCAGCGGCTTCTTTGCGGAAGCGAGCTGGACCGCGGCGCGCTTTATCTGGTTGCCGTTGCCGGTGCTGCTGGGACGGTAGCTGCGGATATCAACGGTGTCGGGATACTCGAAGTCGATCTCGGCCTTCTGCACGTCGAAGGGCACGTCGATAAGAACCGGACCTCGTCTGCCGGTGCCGGCTATGTAGAAAGCCCTCTTGAACACCTCGGCGGTGTCCTCGGGGCGCTTCAGCAGGTAGCTGTGCTTTACGAAAGGCTCGGCGGAACCTGTGATATCCGCCTCCTGGAAAACGTCGCGGCCGATCTGGTCGGAGTTCACCTGACCAGTGATAACAACCATCGGAACGGAATCCATATAGGCGGTCGCGATGGCGGTGATGAGGTTCAGCGCGCCGGGACCGCTGGTGGCGATAGCAACGGCAGGCTTTCCGGTTATCCGCGCGTAGCCGCTGGCAGCGTGGCCGCCGTTGACCTCGTGGCGGACGAGGATATGCCGGATATCGGTCTTGTATAATTCATCGTAGAAAGGGCAGATAGCCGCGCCGGGATAGCCGAAAACCGTGGATATTCCCTCGGCGGCAAGGCATTCTGTCATCGCCTTTGCTACAGTCATTCGAACAGTACTCAATGCTTGGAACATTCCTTTCATACGCTGCACACAGTGGATTAATATTTTTCTATACGCTATTATTATACCAAACATCAGAGGTATTGTCAAGAGAAATATACGATTTTTATGCGCATTACGCTGCTTTTTGTGGTTAGGTGGGGACAACAGCAAGAAAGCCCGGCAATATTCTGCCGGGCGCCGTGATTATTTTCTTGTGAGTTTTCTGTAGCGTTCCAGGGGCTGGAGCCATTTTTCATGCTCCTGCGGCTGGAATTTCTGCGTCATTCCGGAGTTTATGATCATTCTCCGGGCGGCGGAAACATCACTTATCTCTCCCAGTGCGATCAGTGTGGAGATCGCATTGCCGAGCGCTGTGGCTTCGGTGGGACCTGCCACCGCCGGTATTCCTGCGGCGTCCGACGTCAGCTGGCACAGCAGCTTGTCCTTGGTGCCGCCGCCGATCATGTTAATCTCGCGGAACGTATGTCCGGTAAGCTCCGATATCTCGCCGAGGGTCAGTGCGAATTCACACGCCAGGCTCTGGTATATGCACCGCATGATCTGCCCGGGAGTTTCCGGAACCGGCTGCGCAGTCCTGCGGCAGTATTCCTGTATCTTGAGCGGCATATCGTCCGGAGCCGCGAAATCCGGCGCGTTGGGGTCGATGAAGCTGACGAAAGGATCGCTTTCCCTCGCCATTGCTTCCAGGTCCGCGAAGCTGTATCCCGAGCACTGGGTGGAATTATACCAGCGGCGCGTTTCCTGGATAAGCCACAGTCCCATGATGTTCTTGAGCAGGGTAGTGGTGCCGCTGCTTCCTGCCTCGTTGGTGAGTCCCATCTTCAGCGCTTTTTCGGAAACCAGCGGTCGGCGAAGCTCCGTGCCGAAAAGAGTCCAGGTTCCGCAGCTGAGGAAGGCGAAATGCTCCTCCTCCGTGGGAACTGCCATCACCGCCGATGCGGTGTCGTGGGAGGCGCAGGCGTATACCGGCACCGGCTCCATGCGGAATTCCTCCGCAAGCTCCTGCTTCAGATCTCCGTACCTCTCCCCGGGCTGTATAAGCGGCGCGAATATGCGCTTCGGGATTCCTATCGCTTCAATGAGCTGCAAATTCCACCCCCGTGCTTTCTGGTCGATGAGCTGGGTCGTGGTGGCTTCCGTGAACTCGCTGCGGCATTCCCCGGTAAGAAAATATGCGAACAGATCCGGCATCATCAGCATTTTCTCCGCGCGGAATATCGTGTTCTTCTCGTGCTTCACGAGGTAGTGCAGCTGGAACAGCGTGTTGATGTTCATGGACTGTATTCCGCTCTGCTCGAACAGCTTTTCCTCCGGAATACGGGAACAGACCTCCTCCACCATGCCCTCGGTGCGGCTGTCGCGGTAGTGCACCGGCTTTTCCAGCAGATTCCCGTCCTGACCGATAAGCCCGAAATCCACGCCCCAGGTATCAACGCTGATGGCATCGAATCCTCCGTTGAACACGCCGAAGCTGATCGCGATCTTCATCTGCTCCCACAACTCGTCGATATCCCAGCGGAGGTGCCCGTTTTCAGTCACGGGGACGTTCGGGAAGCGGTGAATCTCCTCAAGCTCGAATCCGCCGTCCTTGACTCGGCAGAGCATTGCCCTCGCGCTGGAGGCTCCGAAATCGAATACTAATACGGTCTTAGACATAAAAAACTCCTGTTGTCAGATCTTCTTTTCAAGGCAGACGAGCTGCACGCCGGGGAGCCCGTTGAATGTGCAGGGTACTATCCCGGCTTCGCGCCAGCCGTGTTTCGCGTACATCGCCCTGGCGGCGGAATTGCGCTCGTTGGTGTCTATACGCAGGACGTGGCAGCCGCGCTCCAGCGCGTAATTCTCGTAGAACTCCAGGAACGCCCTGGCATAGCCGCGTCCGTTTGCGGAAGGCTCAACCACCAGCGTGTGGAGCACCCACACCTCATCGTCAGCGGCTTTGTAGAGCCATTCTGCGTCAGCATACTCCGGCACCTGCCGCTGATTTATCCGCCCTGCCGCGAGGATTTTTCCGCCGTCCTCCAGCACGAACAGGTCGCCCAGGGAAACCGCGGTTTCAGCGGTAGCGCGGATCGGGTATATTCCGCGCTGCCAGCCGATCGTCATTGTTCCTGCTTCCTCGCAGTCGTGGATATGGTCGTATATCTGTGTTACGGCGTCTATATCCTGTGTTGTCGCTTTTCTTATGTTCATTGTGCTCTACGGATTCAGTGATACTTGCGGTATCCCGGGTGTCTGATGGGGAAACTCTTTCCGATCTCGCAGCACTCCTGAATCTTGTCCATCGGAAGATCCTTTGCGCCGCCCAGCTGACGTGCCACAAGGCTCACCTTTGCGAAGTGCTCGAGGGTTTCCATGCGGTAGTACGCCTGGGTGATATCGACGCCAACAGTGAGTGCGCCGTGGTTCTCCATGAGTATCGTGTCGTGGTTCTCAAGGTAGGGTACTATGCTGTCAGCCACACCGACGGAGCCGGGGGTGTCATAGGGCGCGATCGGCACGCTGCCCAGGAAGATTATTGCTTCCGGCATTGTGTAGTCGTCCAGCGGAATGTGGGCGATGGCGAATCCGGTGGCTGTCGGGGGGTGAGCGTGCACCACGGCGTTGACCTCGGGACGCGCGGCGTAGCAGCGCAGATGTACCTTGAACTCGCTGGTAGGCTTGTATCCGGGCAGCTGAGCAGGTTCAACGACCTCGTTGTCGGCGTTCATCTTGATGAGCATTTCGGGCTTCAGCAGAGCCTTACTGGTTCCGGTTGGGGTGGTGATGAAGTTGCCGTCGGGGAGTCTTGCAGAGATATTGCCGTCGTTTGCGGCAACGAATCCGAGCTGCCACAGTTTGTGGCCGACATCACATATTGCTTCCTTGATTTCCTGTTCGGTCATGGTGTTTTCCTTCCTGTATCCGGGCGGAACTGCGCCCATATTTTCCGGCTGTTAATGCCGCTGATTTTATTCTACCATTTATCAGGCGAAAAGTAAAGCAGATTATTTCCAGTTTCTTTTGTGCAAAATAGCCAAAAATGCGCCGCTGTATTTTTTATCGGGAGTGCCTTTTAACGGCTTGTAATATTCAGACTTTTGTAGTATAATGTTTACATGGTTCGTTGTACCCGGCGGTTAAGACTGCCTTGACGGTACGACATTCCGCTCCCGGTTTCGGGGAGCGGTTCAGTACAGTAATTACGGGGGTGTGCTAGGTGAGTGGCAACAGTGTGAAATGGATACCTCTCGGCGGCATGGGGCTGTCGGCGGCTAATCTTGCGCCTGCGGAAAAGCTGCGCAGATTCGGCTTTTCGCTGATGTGCTGCGAGTTCGGCTCAGAAAAGCTGACCAAGGCGGGCATATGCATATATGACGTTCTCGCTGAAAAGGAAACACCGAATATCCTGCTGATAACGTCCAGACGCGTTATTTACGGCTGGTACAGGATCCTTATGACTGGTATCGGCGCGGATTTCAAGGTGGTTTCCGGCGCTGAAAACGAGATAGTTTTCTTTTCGGAGGGCAGTTCCAATCTTTATCTTATGCCGTCCGATATTCTTGAAAGCCCCAACGGGCTGAAGTCCAAGATCCCTGCGGATTTCCAGTGGGATCTCATCATCATTGACGATGAACAGAATACCGATGTGCCGGATTACAGGCACTGGCAGGACAGCATTCCGTGGAAAACCGAGCGGCTGCTCGTCATGACCCAGTTCCCGGCGAGGCACGCACAGGACAGGGCTGCGCTGATTTCACTGGTGAAAGGGCTGCTTGCCGACGAGGAGCTTCACGAGGCGGCAGACGGGATCTCCTTCGGGACTGACGAGCTTCCCCTCAGCGCGGATTCTCCCGTGCTCGAGGCTGGCGACAGGCGTATCTACGCCGGAGGTATCCAGCGTAACGTGGAGTTCGTGGATTACTCCATCGACAGCGAGTTCCTGGCGGGCGTTCGCCGCCGAATCGATATAAGGACCGGACTGCCGAGCTACAAGTACGGCGGTGCGGTTTTTGAGGAATACGATGTTGATGAGCTGAAGAACACCCTCAAGAAGCCGGTGTACACTCCCTCCGATGTGGCGGAGCTGCGTGCTGTGGACAAGAAACTGGACGAGTTCCTGAAGCTCACCGACAGGATCTCTGCGGAGGAAAGCGACCGCGCGATCGTTTACTGCTGCGACAAGAACACCATGGAATACCTGAGAAAGGTGCTCTGCGCAGTGTATTCTGACGGCACGGTAAAGACTGCAAGGGGAGAGCTGTTCAGCAACCGGGATATCCTCAGGAAGCTCCGGGTGGACGACAGAACGGTTTATCCCAAGTTTGTGCTTTCGCTGGACGACATCGGTGCAGTCGGCGATGGACTTGACCGTATCACATATGTAATCAACTATGAGCTTCCCGGCTCGCCGGCGCTTCTGGAGCGCCGCATGACGCGTCACGGTGCAAAGCGCGAGAGCGAAAGACACTTCGTGATATTCCGTGACGGCAACGGGCTGTTCGACAGCAGAATGCTCAGCAGAGTGCTTTACGCGGCGCTTCCGGACGCGTTCTGCGGAAATATTCCGGGCAGGAATATCCTGATGGATTTTGCGGACAAGGCGGGTTTCATCGCAGACCTCATCGCGGATCTGAAGTACACCGAGAGCTATTCCAGCGAGGTGGACAACTGCTACGACCTCATTAAGAAGTTTAAGGGCGAATACGAGCTTGTGGGTGCGGCAAATATCGGCAATTCCAAGCAGCTGGCGGAGTTCTCCGGGAAACTGCTTGAAAAGGTGTGCAGATTCTACGGCGTGAGCAGGGATTCCTCCAGGGAGGACGTTGCGGCAGCCGTTGACAAGCTGACAGGATTATGCGTGGTGAACGACGGCGCTCTGAGCGCAGTTCCGGCGGATATCCTTGAAAAGACTGCCGCCAGCCTTGACGCGGATCCTTCCGCGCAGCCATTCGGCGAGGAGGCTGTCGCAGGACTTGCAGAGGCGCACAAGCGTATCGACGAACTGCACAGCGGCGCGAACTACCACCTTATGATAAAGAACGACATACAGTCCCTCAACGACTGCATTCAGTACCCGGTGCTGTACGGCGTATGGCGCTACAGGGTGCGTGAGCAGGACAGTGTTCGCTCGTTCAGGGATTTCATAAAGATCTATAACGACGGTATCTGACCGTTTGGCAAAGGTAATTATCTGTAACGCCCTTCCTCACCGCACGGGGCAGGGCGCAGTCAGAAAGTGCGGAGAAACGGGGCGTATTTATGAGCGAAAACAACGAGCAGGTCGAAAAGCTCCTTGGTGACTTCTTTGAACGCCACACTGCCGGCGACAGGGAGGGCATGAACCAGGTACTCCAGAAGATCCAGACGATGCTCTATTCCGGCGAGGTTGACAGTACGCCGTTCAAGGATTACTTCAACAGCATGTATACGGGCAGAAGCGCGATAAATGTCGCTGGAATGGTGAACGACTACCCCAGGGAGTCCATCATCAGAGAGCTGCTTCAGAACGTATTCGGCTGCGACTACGAAGAGAACGATATCAAGGTGATGATCGAGTTCCTGGACGAGGGGCAGGTCAAGCTGACATACAACGAAACGGGATTCTCGCTTGAGCAGGTGTTCTACTATCTTTCAGTCGGCAGAAACGACGGAAACAAGGAGCGCGAGGGTCGCTTCGGTCTTGGTGCGAAAAGCGTGTTCGCGAACGTTGACTGGTTCAAGATGCGTTCGAACAACTACTCCCTGCGTGTGGTAAACGACGGCGGCACCCTCAAGGTGCGCGAGCTTGAGCTTACCGCGCCGCAGTTCAAGCACACTGAGATCGTGTTCGCACTGGACGAGGAGGATCAGAAGAAGCTGCACCACAACCTGGTGACCATGACCTCTGAGAAGGGCGACTACATGAACATGGTCGATCTGTGCTTTGCGTTCATCAGAAAGAAGCATCTCAAGGCGACCGACGAGCAGGAAACTCCATCCAGGACCTTCAATATCGCGATCATTTCCTTCGGCAAGCCCGAAGTCGTGTATAAGATCCAGGAGCACCGCCGAGATGAGAACGATCTTCCTAAGATACGGTTCAGCGAGAACGGCAAATCCGTTGCGGACTTTATCCACATGGAGGAGAACGGATTCGTTTACCTTATTCCGTTCGCAATTTCCGGCGCGAAGCGTGAAGCGGCGAAGGTGCTGATGAGCAAGTACAATTACTTCTCCACCTTTGAGCTGACTGGTCTTGTCAAGGCGAGCAGGCAGGATTTCTTACAGGAGCAGCTGTCCGCTTTCTTCGTCAGCGTTCCGAACAGATACATCACCAACAACCGTGCCGGAATCCGTCACGACTGCATCGAGGAGGTTTCCACCGAGATCGAGGAGGATATCCTGGATATCGTGGACGAATACAGAAAGCTGTTCGTGCTCCAGCTGACCAAGCGTCCGGATAATCCCGAGCGCTACATGCTGCGCCCGGCACAGTATGTGTTCGAGTTCTTCTATAACTATATTTCTACAAGTTCCCTGGTGAGAGGACTCCGGGAGAAGTTCGCCGAGAGCATTTCGGTCAAGTTCCCGGACCGCGACGAGCCGGTTCCGTTCCCGGAGCTGCGCGAGCGCGGATACTTCACTGAGAGGGCGGATACCGACATCGAGGCTCACGACAGCGGCGAGGCGGCGCAGATGCTGCTTTCCGAGCTTGCCCAGATGCAGGAGTGGTACGGCGAGGACGGCGACCGCGTATTCGTGGCGAAGTACGACTGGTACCGCCAGGAAACCAATGAAAAGGGCACCGAGTACGCCTACTCGTTCCGCCAGGACGGTCAGGACTACCTGATGTGCTCCGACAAGAACCGCAATATAAAGGATTACGGTCTGTCCGAGGGCTTCATGAACATCATCAGCCTGAAGCTGAAGAACTGCATCGTGAACGGCGCAGTTGCTGATGAGAACGCCCTTGAGGAGGCGTTCCGGGTTATCGACGAGATGTTCGGCGAAAGCTACCGGATCGACATGAAGTACTTCCAGTTCATCATCACGTCCGGCGGTAGCGAGATACATTTCGAAATATCCAAGATACAGATAAACAACCTCAAGAAGGCGATGGACGTTATCCAGCGGCACGAGATGCGCTTCGAGAGCCACCAGATATACAACCAGGTCATCACGCTGCTGGTGAACTCCTTCACCAACGGCAAGGACACCATGACGTTCCTGCGCGAGATCAAGAGCCAGGGCGGCGAGGTAACGCTGGCGCTGGATATCAACAAGCGCTACCGCTTCTCCGCTTACGGAAAGCAGTTCATGATCCCACCGAACATCAGCAACACCGATCTTCTGGAGATCGTCGGTGATGTTTACATGCTCATCGAGAGCGGAATGTTCAACGGACGTGTGTTCGATTTCCCGTATAATCCCGGCAGGTACGACTACGACGCCGAGGAGATACTCACGGTGCTGCCCTCTATCGGCAACGCCGAGGCGGCTGCAGACAAGATCTCGAGAACTTACACCTGCGACCTTGGATTAAGCCGAGTTGCTCTGCTGGACGAGAACGGAAAGATACTCCGTATCATCGACCCCGTGGACGGAATTCCGGCGGATCTGGAGTCCAAAACCGCAAAGTACGTTGTGCTGCGCGACGGACTGAACAAGCCGCAGTTCGCAAAGTACATCGAGTTCATTCTCACCGGCAAGGTCGGCGGTGCGCTGGCTGCGCTGTATTCCAGCTCCGAGGAGCCTAACCTGGTGCTCGTGGACCAGATCCCTTATTACTACAAGCCGATCCCCACGATCCAGCACCGCGAGTTTGAGTATCTGCGCGGCGAGGTAAGGCGCATTGCAGGTATCAAGGATCCCAGGCTGTACAAGAACTACTTCGCCCGGGACATCAACGCCAAGCTGTACGGCTACGGCGCTTCCTGCCCGTGCTGCGGATACGAGTCCAACATGATCAACAGCTTTATCCTGAAGGATTTCTCGATAGGTCTGCTGAACGATGAGGGCAAGGAGCAGAAATTCCGCTTCTCGCTGTACCTCTGCGCGAATGATTCCTACGCTGCCGGCGGCTGGATAATCGACGATGTTTCCATCGGCGGAATGTCCCCGTTCCTGTGGCTGGAGGAGGTCTCCCAGATAGACTATATCCCTCCGGAGTTCCTCTACTGCCGCATAAAGTATCGTCCGCAGGTGACATACGATATCTGCGAGGTTGGCTCCGGCGAGGAAACCAGCTCCGGAAACGTATATGACGGCGCCCAGGAAGTACTCGACTTCGTGCTTTCGCCAATGATGGCGGCAAAGTGGTTTGAGGAAAACCAGAAGTAATTAATACATTATCCCCTTTTCTTGCCGGAAAGGGGATAATTTTTATGCTCAATTAATGTGACACGGTTTTTTACAGACGCGCGATACCATGCTGTATACTATATCATATAAGGTACCTCTGTGCTCCGGAATCGGGGAATAAGTGCCGCACGGAATATGCACCGGAAAATGGTGTGCAGAATGTGAGGTCAATGATATGAAAATCGGCAGGTTAATCGCAGCAGCGGCCGGGGTCGCAGTACTGGCGTCAACGTTGGCGCTGACAGGGTGCAGCAACGATAATGAGAAGTACGTTAATGTATACACGGTGGAGGGCGGAAATCCCCTTGGCAGGCTTAGCTACAGCAATGAGGGCGGCATTGCCGTTTATGATCTGAAACTTTCCACGCTGGGAGTTATGTTCCCGGACGAACTGGACGGCGAGCCGGTGGTTGCGATCAGCGGCAGCGCATTGAGTTCCGACTCCGGAATAACGGTGGCGGTTCTACCGGATTCTGTGGTCAGGGTCAGCGACGGCGCATTCACGAGCATGAGCAAGGTGTATTGCAGCAATCCCGATAATATCCAGGCTGGTTCCGCGGCGTTCACCGGCGGAATGTGGTTCTCCACAGGCTTCACCGACGACGGCAGTATCCACTTCTGCGACGGCGAATACAGCTACACCGAAACCGAGGGCGGAATTGAAATCACCGGATTCAAGCCCAGGGCGGATCTGCTGTTCCCGGACGAGCTGAACGGCGCCGTGTCAATCGAGGACTACGCGTTCTGCAATAAGGACATACTCACCAGTATCAGCAACATTCCGCAGGCGGTGACCAGGATAGGCAACCGCGCTTTCTATAACTGCTCGAACCTCCGCAGCGTTACCTTTTCCGGCGAGAGCGCGGAGGAGGGAGTTGCGAACCTTTCCACCGTTACTGAGGTCGGGGACTGGGCTTTCGGCGGCTGTGAGGATCTTGCGTCGGTCAGAATGTCCGATGACATGAGGACCATCGGCGAGGGAGCTTTCTCCAGGTGCTCGTTCACTGACGTGAGCATTCCGGCAAGCGTGACCAGCATAGGCACTTACGCTTTCGACAACTGCGGCGACCTTCAGAACATCAGCATTGCCGAGGGCAACAGGAAGTACGTCGATGTTGACGGCGTACTCTACACCCTCAACCAGAAGGAAGTCCTGAAGTTCCCGGAGGGCAGAACGGGCACATATGAGATCCCGTACGGAGTGCAGACCATCGGCGTTGCCGCGTTCCGTGGCTGCGGCGATTACCAGGTGGTTGTTCCGAAGAGCGTGAAGTACATCGACAACCGCGCGTTCATCGGCAACGGCGACAAGAAGAACAACCAGCCCACAAAGATCTACATGCCGGCTTCCGCCGAGGTGGATACACCGGTGCTGTCAAATATGCTGACAGTGGATTTCCCGACGTTCAACAGTCTGAGGGGCTGACAAGGCAATAAATAAGTAATGGGAGGGCGATTATTGCCCTCCCAACAGACTGTCGAAAAACTCGAATTTGCTCGCGAAGCGAGCTTTTATTATCCGTTTTTTGCCACGGGTTTCCCGGGGCAAAAAACACTTCTATCCGCGCAAGTGTGCGAATTGTCAGCGTAGCTGACAATGAGTGCGCGCGGCGCGGATGTTCGGCGGAAAAGCCCCTTAGGGGATTTTTCGACGGTATCACGGGAGGGCAATTATTGCCCTCCCGTTTTGTTTACAGTATCATGATTATCTTTCCGGTGCTGTCGGTAGTGTATTCTATCTTCGGTCTGCGCAGGCAGTATCCGCTGGAATCCCTCTCGGCGGTCCACAGCATGTGATTTATCGTCAGCATGTCCTGGGCGCCGTATCCGTTCGGGACAAGAGAGAAATACCCGACGTACCGCTCCGGATTTTCCGCCTTTGTGATAACGGTCATGTCCTCGCCGTCAACGACGTCGTTCACGTCCGCCGTGGGGTCGATCTCGTACCACTCGTTGCCGATGTATACCGCCACCCACATGTGGGAAGCGCCGTCGTTCTCAATGCTCACCGCAGGAATTCTCTGCGCCCGGCACATCGTTATCAGCACGTTCGCAAAATCCCAGCAGACGCCGACGTGGGTGCTGTACATGTTGTAGGTCCCGGTCCAGTCGCTGTAGTGCACCTCGCGCCTTTCGCCGAGCACGTCAGCCATGTAGTTGTCGTAGGCGAGATTGTCGCTGAGCCAGTCGTAGATCGTTACTAGCTTTCTTCCATCTGACCAGTCCTGCCGGGTGATTTCGGAGGAAAGCTGTATCCACAGGTCGGTGTCGCAGCGGTAGCTTTCGTCGTAGGGATACCGCGGATATGTAAGCCGCATTGTTTCGTAGCTGTTTCCGGGCTTGATCTCAAATAACTCTATCAGGTCGTAGAGCCTTTTCCGGCGCTCTGTATGCAGCTTTGCGGAGTCCTTGTCGCCGCTCACGGTGCAGAACATGGAATCCCCACCGTCGGTGTAGAAAGATAGTAACGCACTGCTTCCGTCGGAAAGTTCCGCCTTTATGTAGTAAAGCCCGGCATCCAGTTCCTTGGTGTTGATGGTGACCGCCTTTTCCTTGAGCACTATGTCCCGGGAGGAGCTGTCGTTTATCAGCTGCGCGCTCTTTACGGTGACTCCACTGATGGCGTAGTCGTAGAACCAGTACGAAAGCTGAGTGCTGGAAAGCTCGCCTTTCAGCCCGTAATACATCTCGGCGTCGCGGTAGGTGCCGTCCATTCCGAATCCGCAGGCGGCGGAGTAACGGAAGTCGAACAGCCACGGGTCGTTGCCGTCAATACGCAGATTGTCGGTGGTGCAGGGGTATTCCGCCAGGGTGAACCTCTCCGGCTCCTCGGCGAGGGTGGGCGGAAGCTCCGGTTCCGCCGCGGTCTGCAATGCAGCCTGGGTCTGGACGGAGGTTACCTCCGGGGACTGTTCCCCGGGAGCCTGGCAGCCGGAGAGTAGGATACCGGCTGCGAGCAGGGTAGTTAGCGCCAGCTTTTTCATAAGCGATCTCCTGTTATTCCTCGTTTGTGAATGAAGGTATCTGCTGGGTTATGCAGTGGATATTTCCGCCGCCGATCAGGATATCCCGGGCGTACACCGGGATCACTTCCCGGTCCGGGAAAAGCTCCTGGAGCTTCTGCCGGGCAGGCTCGTCGGCAGGGTCGCCGAAGAACGGCATTACCACCGCTCCGTTGGAAATATAGAAGTTGACGTAGCTTGCCGCCAGGCGCTCGCCGGGAGTGCGCGTCGGCTCGAAATCCATCGTGTCCAGACCGTCGCATTCGTCAGCGGTAATTGTGACAGGCTTCGGAAGGTACAGCTTGTGCACCTTTATTCTGCGCCCCCTGGCGTCGGTGGAGTTCTCCAGGATCTCCAGGCAGGAGCGCGACATTTCGTACTGTGGGTCGGAGGTGTCGTCAGTCCACGCGAGGACCACCTCTCCGGGCTTCACGAAGGCGCAGATGTTGTCAACGTGCTCGTTCGTTTCGTCGTTATAGATTCCGCGGTCCAGCCAGATCACCTTTTCGGCGCCCAGGTATTCCAGCAGCTTTTCCTCTATCTGCTGCTGCGACATGTCGGGATTCCTCCCGGCGCTGAGCAGGCACGCCTTTGTGGTGAGTATCGTGCCCTCGCCGTCGGAGTGTATCGAGCCGCCCTCCAGTACGAATCCGGAGGCGTCGTACATGTCCTTGTCGTAGAGGTCGCAGAGTTTCCGCGCCATTCTGTCGTCAAGGTCCCAGGGAAAATACAGCCCGTCCACCAGACCGCCCCAGGCGTTGAAGCTCCAGTTCACGCCGCGGATAACGGAGCCGTTCGTGACGAACGTGGGGGCGTAATCCCTCGCCCAGCTGTCGTTGCTGGACATCTCCACCACGCGGATATGCGGCGGCAGCATTCTGCGCGCATTCTCGTACTGCTTCGCGCTGGCGCAGACGGTGACCTGCTCGCTCCTGGCGATAGCGGTGCAGACCTGCACGAAAGCCTTCCGGGCGGCGTAGGCGCCGTACTGCCAGGAATCCGAGCGCTCCGGGAATATCAGAATGCAGCCGTAGTGCGGCGAGAATTCCGCCGGCATGTGGAATCCGTCCTGCTTCGGGGTTGTGTCAAGTACTCTCATGCGGTCACCTCTCGGTTATCTTTCCGTACATCTCGGGGCGCCTGTCGCGGAATACTCCCCAGCTGAGCCGCATGTCGCGCAGTTCATCCAGGTCGAAGCTGTGGGTGAGCACCGCGTCGGAAGTGCGGTCGGCGCACTCCACCAGCGCGCCGGTATTATCGGCGATGAAGCTGCTGCCGTAGAATGTCAGCGCCGAGGACTGATTCTGGTTCTCGCTGTCCGGTGTGACGGTTTCGGTGCCGGTGCGGTTCGCGGCGATCACCGGAACGAGGTTTGCCGCCGCATGTCCCTGCATGCAGCGCTGCCAGTGGGGCATGCTGTCACATTCCAGAACAGGCTCGGAGCCTATCGCGGTGGGGTAGAGAAGTACTTCGGCACCCATCAGCGCCATGCAGCGCGCCGTTTCCGGGAACCACTGATCCCAGCAGATCCCTACGCCGATCTTTCCGAACCTGGTGTCCCAGACCTTGAATCCGGTGCCGCCGGGAGTGAAGTAGAACTTCTCCTGGTAGAAGTGATCGTCCGGGATATGGGTCTTGCGGTAGACTCCCAGAACGGAACCGTCCGCGTCGATCATGGCAATGCTGTTGTAGAGCACGTTACCGTCCTGCTCGTAGAAGCTTATCGGCATTGCGACATTAAGCTCCGCCGCGACTCTGCGGAAGTGCTGCACCGCCGGATTCTCCTCCACGGGCATGGCAAGCCTGTAGCTGTCGTAGCGGCGTTCCTGGCAGAAATACCAGTTCTCGAAAAGCTCCGGCAGGAGTATCACGTTCGCACCCTTTGCGGCGGCTTCCCTGACAAGCTCCTCTGCCTTCCTGATGGATTTTTCCGGCGTGTCCGGAACGGACATCTGTATTGCTGAAACTGTGATTTTACGCATAATGACTCCTTTTTACAGCGCGAAAACAGCGCCGTATAGTACGACGCTGTCCGTGAATAATAAGCGCCCTGCGCTTATTATAGCATAGTAACTAATTCCTGTCAAGTCAGCTGAAATAAACCACGTTTTCACGCTGGGGAGTGTACAGCCTGTCGGCGATGTAGGAGGTCAGGTCGTTTCCGCTCTTGGTGAATTCCAGCGAATAGTCGCTGGAGAGGTCGCCGGTGGTGTCGAAGTTCGCGGAGCAGTCCGCCTTGTAGCCGCTGGTGATTTTGTTCTGGAGGGAGGTGAAATCCCGGGCAGAAACATCGGCGTAGGCGCCGTTGACAATGGAGCCGGTGTAGGTTATCTCCTCGCCGTGCTTGTGGCTCTCAAAGCTGCCGAGCAGGCTGAACTCCTTCTTGCCGATCTGGTAGTAGTCATCGATTATCGCAAGGCTGGTGGCGCCGTTGGTGCCGGATATGAAGGACTGCGTGCTGGTGCTGTGAAGAATGTAGTCCGAGCCGTTCTTCAGTACAGTCAGCTCAAGACCGCAGTTGCCGGAGCCGATCTCGGTCACCTTTCCACCGGCAAGGCGGTAGAACACTGCCTGGTTGGACTGGTAGGAGGGATAGATCATCGCAGCCAGCCAGCTTCCGTCGCTCATTTCATATGTGAACACGGAAACCTCCTGTCTAACCATGCCGGACTGCTCCGAGCTGATGGTCTTCCACTTCTTCAGGAATGCCGCTGCCAGCTTTTCGCTGTAGTTGGTGACGGGGTCCTTGAGGTCGGCGGTGACGAATATCTTGGTCAGCGGAGCCTCGCCTATGCAGGTTATCTTTCCGTCCATGAACGAGAACTCAATACTGCTTCCGTTGTCGAACAGTATCTGGGTGTGCTCGCTGGGGCTGCCGGCAGGGAATTCGTCCCGGGTGAAGTAGTCAACGTCCACCATGGTGAGGGCAATCGCCGCGGATATCTTCTCGGAATTTATCACAACATCGCCGGTGTCCCGGGTGGTGTTTATTCCGGAAACCGCCTTCGGCAGGAGCTTTGTCTTCAGCGCGGAGGAGCACCTGGTCACCCTGCTGCTGCCCAGGCAGGCTACGTCTGCGCTGCTGTCTATGGTTATCCTGTTGGTGGCGGATTTGAAGATGCCGTCGGCGGAGGTGTAGAGCACGCCGCCGTTGAGTACGTCCAGCGTCGCCCTGGAGCCTACGGAGATGGTTCCGTCGTTTACTACCGTGCCGGATATCTGCATGGTGCCACCGGATACGGAGAGTATTCCGCCCTGCTGGATATAGAGTGTTCCCTGTATCTTGCAGCCGTTCTTCAGCACCAGTTTCTTTCCGGCAGGGACGATGAACGCTTCCCCGGAGCTTACTTTCAGGGTATTCTTGACGGTGCGGCTGGTGAGCAGCTCTGCGGTGCTTGCAAAGCTGGAGCTTGCGTATTCTGCGGTCTTTCCGAGTCGTTTCATTGATATGTCAGCCGCAGAAGCGGATACGGTCACGATCATTGAGGCTGCGAGTGCAGCGGCTAAAGCAGCGTTTTTTTTCATAATTATTACCTCACTTTCCGGGCAGGAATTTGCCTTCTGCAAATAAAACCAGTTACCATGAATCAAGGTTGCAGGGAATTTGCGTTTGTTGAACAGTTTCGTTCCGCTGTTTCCGACTGGATTTGTGCAAACATAACAAACCGGGCGTGCATGATATGTACGCCCGGTAGTTCCATCAGCCGGCGGAGAGATCCGTATTCATCACAGCCGCCCGTATGTCCTCCAGCAGGTAGGAGGGCGCGCATATCTTGTCGATACCCATGCGGAGGAATTCCTCGGTCAGTGAGGTGTCTGCCGCCAGGGAGCCGCAGATACCGATCCTGGCGCCGTTCTTCACCGCATTGCGCGCACAGTATTCTATCAGCCGCAGGACTGCAGCGCGCTGTCCCTCGGCGAATTCCTCGGAGAACACGCTGCCCTCGCTGCGTGCCAGAGTCAGCCTTGCCAGGCGGTCGCTGTCGATCATCAGAGTATCCGCCATCGGCGCGAGAAGATCGCTTATTATCGCCGCCGCAGGTGTTTCTATCATGAATCCCAGACGGGAATCCTCGGAGCAGTCCAGACCTTCTGCCGTCAGCTCGTTGCGGATCTCGTCGCATGCGCCGAGAATCTTCCGGGCCTCCGTGACGGTGGTTATCATCGGGAACAGAATACTCGGGCTTCCGTGGGAGCTTGCGCGCAGCGCCGCCCGTATCTGCGTCTGGTATTTCTTGTGGCGGTGCAGATCGTAGGGGCTTATCGCCGCCAGCCTTATTACAGCCTTGCTGTAGTCCGCGATCTCGGCAATGCTGCGGTAGAATTCGTATTGCTGATCCTCGTTCTCGATCTCGTGGCAGTCCAGCACAGCGATACCATCCGCGTATTCCGGGATCTGGGTCGTATCGCAGGCGAGCATGGTGACGCGCTTCCCGTCAAGGGTGCGTGTTTCCTGGTCGGCGGCGGTAGAGGTCCGCGCACGGCGCTTGGCGTCCAGTCTGGATCTCGCGTCCGGATCCGGGCTGAGTATCACCTGTCCGGCGAATCCGTCCACGATAACCTCGTCGCCGTCCTTTGCCCGGGCGAGCAGGTCGCTTCCGGTGCCGATAACCGCCGGGATATCCATGCTGTGGGCGAGTATAGCGGTGTGTGAGATTGGCGAACCGAACGCCGTCACGAATGCGGCGATATTCCGCTGTTCCAGCAGCGCTGCTTCAGTCGGGGTGATATCGTCGGCGCATACCACCGCGTTTTCAGGTATATCGCCAAAATCTCTTGGAACCCCTGAGAGATTGGATATGAGCCGCTGGCACACGTCCCGGATATCTGCAGAACGGGCGCGCATGTACTCATTATCCATGGATTCGAGCATTTTCGCAAAAACCTCGGAGGTCTGCTCCACGGCGTATTCTGCATTCACATGCCCGTCAGTGATCATTCCGGTAATGGAGTCGCAGTAATCCTCGTCGTCCAGCATCATCATGTGGATATTGAATATCTGCGCGTTGGGTTCGCCGATCTGGTCGATGTACATGTCGTACAGTTCCTGGAGCTGACTTCCTGCGGTTTCCTTTGCTTTTCCGAACCGTCGTATTTCCTCCGCAGTATCCTCTATCGTCCGCTTCTCAGCGCGGAGGGCAGGCTTTTTCAGTACGCACACGCAGCCGGACACGATCGCTCCGTAAACGCTTTTCCCGTTGAATACTGTCATAGAATTTCCGCCCCTTTGCTGATTATTGGACTGGGGATTCCCCCATATTTCCTGTATGGTACTATAATAACATATTTGTGGGAATTATTCAAGTGGGTTTAATGATATTCGCCAAAACTCAGCAAAATCGAGAATGATATTAGTGCAATGTGCACATAATTTACACTGCTTACACGAAAAAGCAGACCATAATTGGCAGGGTGCGGTCAGAAAAAGTCAAGTGGGAGCCGGATTCTGGGGTAATTTTGCAAAATATCTTGAAATAGAACGACTTTTATGATACAATAATAAAGTAGTATATTTTACTCTGAAAGGACGTTAATATTATGAATATTCTGGTAGTAGGCGGCGGCGGACGCGAGCACGCGATAATTGCGGCGCTTGCAAAATCCCCGAAGGTTGACAAGATCTGGGCGGCGCCCGGCAACGGCGGAATCTCCGCGCTGGCGGAGTGCTTCCCGGTTAAGGCGACCGACCTTGACGGTATCCTGGAGCTGGCGAAGAAGCTTCAGCCGGATTTCGTGTTCGTGGCTCCGGACGATCCCCTGGTAATGGGAATGGTGGACAAGCTCAACGAAGCCGGATTCAAGACCTTCGGACCGCGTGCGAATGCTGCGATACTTGAGGGCAGCAAGGTGTTCTCCAAGGCGCTGATGAAGAAGTATGGCATTCCCACCGCCGGATACGAAACATTCACCGATGCCGACAGGGCAATAGAGTACATAAAGGCGCAGAACAGCTATCCGGCAGTCATCAAGTGCGACGGACTTGCTCTCGGAAAGGGCGTCATCATCGCCAAGGATTTCGAGGAAGCTAAGGCGGCGGTGAATTCCATGCTGCTTGACGGAAAGTTCGGCAAATCCGGCAGCGAGATCGTTGCGGAGGAATTCATGACAGGCCCCGAGGTTACAGTCCTTGCGTTCACCGACGGAAAGACCGTGAAGCCGATGATCTCCTCGATGGATCACAAGCGTGCCAAAGACAACGACGAGGGACTCAACACCGGCGGCATGGGCACTATTGCGCCCAATCCGTGCTATACCGACGCATTCAAGGCGGAGTGCATGGAGAAGATATTCAAGCCCACCATCGCGGCTATGCAGTCCGAGGGACGTCCGTTCAAGGGCTGCCTGTACTTTGGACTTATGCTGACCCCGAACGGCGCAAAGGTGGTAGAGTACAACTGCCGCTTCGGCGACCCGGAGACCCAGGTGGTTCTCCCCCTGCTGGAAACCGACCTCGTTGACATTATGGAAGCCGTATGGGAGGAGAATCTCGACCAGCTGGACATCAAATGGAGCGACAAGTCCTGCGCATGCGTTGTTATCGCGAGCGGCGGATACCCCGAGAAGTACGAAACCGGCAAGGAGATCTCTGGTCTGGACGAAAAGGGACAGTCCGGTCTGGCGTATGTTTACCACGCAGGAACCAGGCTGGAAGGCGGAAAGTACTACACCGCCGGCGGCAGAGTGCTCGGCGTGACTGCGACTGGCGACGACCTCAGACAGGCGCTCGACAAGGCTTACAAGGCGGTTGAGAGCATTACCTTTGAGAAGGCACATTATCGCAGGGATATCGGTCAGCGTGCGCTGAAGGCACTGTAAAGGCGGAACGGTATGAAAAGGACGATCAGGATAATTTCCTGGCTCAGCGGAATCATGGCTGTGCTGACGCTGGTGCTTAATATAAAGGTGGTTTTCGGCGGAGAGAGCTACTTCTTCCGCTTCGCCATGTTCAATATGGTGAACGAAGGCGGAATCATGGGCTATCTAGGCAACCTGCTGAGCATGCTGCTCGTGGTCATCGGCTTCGGCTCGATGTTCATTTTCGGGCTGTATGCGCTGAACGGCGGCGGCATGAAGGCGGTCCGCCCGTCGCTGGTCGCCGGGGCGCTGATGTCGCTGCTGGCAGTGATCTCGCTGTTCTGTAGTATTTCAAGCGGAAAGTTCAACTTCTTCGGCGATATCATAATTCTTGCCATGCCGGTGGTTTACACGCTGTGCATGTTCAGTGCAAGCGATAAGCTGTAAAAAATGGCTGTCGGAATCAGACTTCCGGCAGCCATTTGTGTTATTCAGCCGTGGGGGAATACTCCGCGGCATTTATACTGTTATCTGACCGCGGATATTCGCCAGGGTCTTTTCGCCGATTCCCGGGACGTTCAGCAGTTCGTCCACTGAAGTGAATCTGCCGTGCTGTCTGCGGTATTCCACGATAGCGGCGGCTTTGGTTTCCCCAATTCCGTTCAGCGCCGTAAGCTGGGAAGCGGTGGCGGTGTTGACGTCGATAAGCCCGGAGTTGTAATCCTGCGTGATTTCATGTGTAGTCCCGGCGGAAGCCGCAGTAACGGATGGCGCGCCTACAGTTACCTGGTCGCGTAATCCCTCGAGAATTTTCTCGCCGATTCCCGGGACGTTCAGCAGTTCGTCAACGGAGCCAAAATCCCCGTACTGTTCGCGGTATTCCACGATGGCGGCGGCTTTGGATTCCCCGATACCGTTCAGCGCCGTAAGCTGGGAAGCGGTGGCGGTGTTGATGTTGATAAGCCCGGAGCTGCTGTTCTTTGCAGTCCCGGAAGCCGCAGACAAAGAAGCAGTGCTCATGTCCGAGGAGGACAGCGGCGCGGATTCCACATCGTTGATGGAAATGGTGGAAACGGCGCCGTTGGAAGTAAATCTCATGACCACGGTAACCACGATCGCGGCGATAAGTCCGAAGCGGATAACGTTCAGGGCGATATCAGAAGCGGATAGTTTTTTCATTGCGGTTCCTTTCCGGTGGATTCCCTGACGAACACGCCGTATTTAGTCCTGATACGTTCCAGTCTGCGGCCGAGCGGCTTATTGAGCACCAGAAGGAATACCACGTTGGAAACGCAGTATATTCCGGTAACAGGCAGTGCGGAGATTATCGCGGCGATCCACAGACTGCCGGTGAAGCTGCCGTTCATTGAGAGGACGGTCCACACGTCCATCAGCATGGAATATCCTATTCCGGCGGCGATTCCGGCAATACACAGCGGAACGGGTCTGCTGAGTCTGTCACCGAGCAGTCCGGCGGAAGCGCCTATAAGTCCCCAGCACAACATCTGGAAAGGCGTCCAGGGACCCTGCCCGAACCAGATGTTTGAAATAACGGCGGAAAGCGCACCGGTCATGAATCCTGCCTGGGGACCGAAATGCCGGCCAGCGATGATGACTATTGCGGAAACCGGCTTGAAGAAGGGTAGGGGGGCGAAGATGAATCTCCCGGCGGCGGAAAACGCAGTCATTACTGCGACAAGAACCAGCTCCCCGGCGGAGGGCGCGCGCCTTTCAAACGACAGGAAGAAAGGAACGCAGCACAGCAACGCGGCGGCCGCGGTTGCGAACCAGAAACCCTTTCCGCCGGATATTACTGCGCCAAAAACGGCGGCAGCGGCTACCCCTGCCGCCGCGAGGACGGAGATCGTTTTTTTCATTGCTCATGGTGCCTGCGCTCGATTCCGGCGAGGATATCGTCCACGTCATAGCGTGACTTGTCACGGCTGTCGTCGTCATCGGGAATAAGGTCGCTGCGGTTCTTTGCGGCGAGGATATCGGCGCTGCGGCGGCTTCCCTCCGGCTTGGGGCGCGAGGGCGCAGTGGCGAGCGCGTCCTCAAGGTCTATTATTGCCTTGCTGGACTGCTTCCCGGTGAGTCCTCTGCCAATCTGCGGCGCTTCGGACTGTGCAAAGAATGCGTCGGAGCGCTTTTTCCTTTTCGGCTTTTCCATCAGCGGAAGCTCCGCCGTGTCGATATTTTCCGGCGCTTTCGGGGCAGGGGCTATGGTATTGTCGATGTAGCGCTTCGCCGCGACCGGAGCCGGGAGCGTGGGCTTATCCAGTGGCATTGCAGGGGATTCCGGCTTCTTTTCTGCAGCATGTTTCTCGACTGGCTTTGCGGATTCCTTGTTCTCGCTGACTGCCCTGGTGGAGGGCGCGTTGAGCAGGGAGAGCACATCCTTGTCGGACATGGTGGGCGCGGAGGAATCCGGCTGCTTCTTCTTCGGAGAGGAGTTGTAGGTGAACAGAATGCTGTCCGCGGAAACGCTGCGGCTTCTGTTCCGGTGGAAAGCGGCGCTGCCATTCTCGTCCACGGATATCTGCGGAGCGGCAGGGGAAGGATCCTCGATGCCCTTCACCTGGGGGACTACCTCTGGGAGGGGGCGTTCCGCCGCCTTGACGCGGAGCAGGTCGATTATCAGCAGAAGCGCGCAGGGGATCACCGCCATCACGAACACTCCCCAGGGGGATTTCATGAAAGTAATGAACCATCCCAGCGCAGGACTGCACCAGCCTGCCTTGCCGATAAGGGCATTCTCGCTGATGACGGTGCTGTCGCTGCCGTTCACCAGTGAAAGGTAGTAGACTCCGTCCATCACCTTGAAGTCCGAGTAGTACCCCATGGCGAGGTCGGCGCGGCTGTTCATGGGATCGGTGCTGTACAGCACCAGGTTTCCGGATTCCAGGTCGTAGGGCTCGCACCTGGTGGCAATAACGGCGCTGCCTGCGGGCACGCTGTCGTAATCTCCGCTTTCACAGATGAACAGGTCAAATCCGAACACCCTGACAGCCCCAGTGGAACCAAACGCAGCGGCGGTGAATATCATCAGGACGAATACCAGTCCGAGCAGCACACATACGCCGATTCCAATGCCGCGGATAATTTTTTTCCCGGGATTTATAAAAAACACCTCTTTTGCACTTGACAAATCGTTGAATTAAGTATATAATAATATAGTCACAGTGTTGCTGTGGGCAGCAACATACATTTATTATACCATATACGCCATTCCTTTGCAAGTGTTTTTGCAAATTTCTTTGCTGGTATAGCTCAGTTGGTAGAGCAGCGCATTCGTAATGCGCAGGTCGTGGGTTCGAGTCCCATTCCCAGCTCCATAGCATTGGTTCCCGTCATGCGGCTCTGTGAGCTGTTTGGCGGGGATTTTTTATGCCGGAAATTAAGCTTAAGATCTGAGGTTTTGTCCTTCATTTGTCCTTTGGAACTCACTACGGTTCACCATAAGCGCCTGTAAACGCTTAAGTCAATTATCCGTGAAGTTCATTACGGAAGCTATGACCTTTCCAGTCCTCGCCTGCGCTTCCTGGAAAGCATGGAAGTAGATGTTGCTGACGGTGTACAATACACGCACAATCTTTGTGCGGTATTGCCCTTATCATTTTAATTTGTTTTTGAGTTTTTCGAAAACAAAAGTCAAAAGAACAATTACAGTTATTTCACTGGTTATCAGAAATGAGGAATCAGACTTAGGGATAGAAAACTTCTTTCCAAACATTTCTCCACCACCAGTGAACAGCAACACATAAAATGAGGGAAATGTATATAGATTAAAAAGAAGAAAAAGGATTATGGCTGAAATCCAAGCAAACTTTATAGTTAATGCGAATTTTTTAATGGCAATTGTAGACAAAATTGAAATAATAGTAATTTGTATTGCTGCATTGGTTATTATGGCAATTAATAGATGACAGAATGAGTGTAACTGGGGAATCAACAAATGAAATACATATACTTCAAATGTGATCAAAGCATAGATTGTTACAGAAAGTAAAATAGATACAAATAGTGAGATAACATTCTTTTTTATATTACCAACCTCTTTCCATAAACTAAAAACTCCAAAAGCTCTACCCCTAAATCTGTATAAAACACAAACGCTCATTAAGCAAAATCTGTAAGTTCAGGTGCATTGTGATAGATTTGTGGATTATTTTATAGCAGCACAAATCGATTAAGCTGTCAATAGATACTGCGCTCTGTCCACTTTTTGTGATGTCCAGCTGAGGGATACCTTAAAATCCATAAGGCGACCTGATAAGGAACGATCCCGTGTAGCTACCGGCGCAGATAGACGAGTTCAAAAAACTTATTGACAACCGCCTGATAATAATGTAGAATAAATATATACGAGTCTGTATTCCGGAGCGCTGCGACGATTCCGGCTGCTGAAAGGAGTTCCAAATGGAGAGTATTATTTCTGAGGACATCATGTTCCATCTCAAAACGCGCAAGGGCGAAATCGGGCGCTATGTGATACTTCCCGGCGACCCCGGGCGCGTCCCGAAGATTGCGGCGAAACTGGAGAATGCACAGCTTATCGCAAGCAACCGCGAATATATAACCTACACCGGATATCTTGACGGCGAAAAGGTCAGCGTATGCTCCACGGGTATCGGCGGTCCGTCCGCGGCTATCGCTGTGGAAGAACTGATACAGTGCGGTGCGGATACGTTTATCCGCGTGGGTACCAGCGGCGGAATCGACCTCAAGGTGGTCGGCGGCGATCTCCTTATTGCCAACGCCGCAATACGCAGCGAGGGGACCAGCCACGAGTACATTCCTGATAACTACCCGGCAGTGGCGGATTTTGACGTGGTATGCGCTCTCAAGGCGGCTGCCGATGAGCTTTCTACCGATGAGGACGGAAACCGTGCGCATGTTGGCGTGGTGCACTCCAAGGATAATTTCTACGGCGAGATTGACCCGAAGAACACCGCAGTCCCGGATAAGCTCTGTTCCGCGTGGGAGGGCTACCTCAAATGCGGCTGCCTGACCTCCGAGATGGAGGCTGCGGCGGTATTCTCCGTCGCCCTGCTGAGAAGAGTGCGTGCAGGCGCAGTACTCACGGCGCTCTGGAACGTTGAGCGCACCAACGCCGGACTTCCGGACAAGCGGTGCAACAGCAGCGAGCGCGCAATAAACTGTGCGATAGGCGCAATACGCAGACTTATCGCGGCGGACAGAAAGGGTAAATAATGGCATTCAGCACAATACTTCTGGACCTTGACGGGACTATCACCGACCCGTATATCGGTATCACCAACGGCGTTATGTACGCCTATGAAAAGCTGGGGCTGGAGGTCCCGGAGAGGGAGAGCCTGCGCAGCTTCATCGGACCGCCGCTGATGGTGGAATTCACCCGGCGTGGATTCCCGGAGGAGCAGGCGAGGGAGGCAGTCCGCCTGTACCGCGAATATTACGGCAGGACGGGACTTTTCGAGAACAGGCTTATCCCGGGCACGGTGGAATTTCTGAAGGAACTGAAGCGCATGGGAAAGCGCGTGTGCCTGGCAACCTCCAAGCCGGAGGAGTTCAGCGTGCGTATCCTTGAAAAGTTCGGGGTGCTTGAGTACTTCGACTTCGTGGGGGCGGCGACCATGGACGGCTCCCGGGGGAGCAAGCTGGAGGTTATCCGCTATGTTCTGGAATCCACCGGGGCAAGGCCGGCGGAGTGCCTGATGGTCGGCGACAGAATGCACGACATCATCGGCGCCCACGACGCAGGAATGAAGTGCGCTGCGGTGCTTGTGGGATTCGGCAGCCGTGAGGAATTCGCACAGTACAAGGCGGATTATGTGTGCAAAACGCTGGAAGATGTGGCAGACGTGATTTGCAGGTCATAAAATAAGGGGTACGGCAGCAGACCGTACCCCACTTTTCTTATGCACCCGAGAGCGATTTCACTGCTTTTGCCAGGCGGCTGACTTCCTCCGGCATGGTGAACGCGGATGGTGCAAAGCGCACCGTGCCGGTTTCCAGCGTGCCGAGTTTCTTGTGGGCGAGGGGGGCGCAGTGGAGTCCGCCGCGCAGGCAGAATCCCAGGTCACTGAGCCGGGTCGAGGCTTCCGCTGATGGAATGTTCCCTATATTGAATGACACCACCGGCGCGAATTTCTCCGGCTGGCGGTCGATGTCGGAATACACCGTTATCCCGGGGATCTTCCGGAGCATTCCGCACAGGCTGCGGCAGAGCGCCGTTTCATGCGCGAGTATTTTCTGAGGAGTCCTTGCCTTTACGAATTCCACACCTGCCCCCAGGGCTATTGCTCCGGGGGTATTTATTGTGCCGCTTTCGAATCTGTCCGGGAGGAAGTCCGGCTGCTCCAGGCTTTCGCTGGCGCTGCCGGTGCCGCCCTCCATGAATGTTTTCAGAGGGTATTTTCCATCGGTCAGCATGAGTCCGGTGCCCATGGGGCCGTAAAGCCCCTTGTGCCCGGCGGTGCAGATGATGTTTATTCCGTCCTTCAGGCTCAGCGGAAGCAGCCCTGCTCCCTGGGCGGCGTCCACTATGAAGCAGATGTGTTTGCGGCGGCAGAGGTCCGCAAGCTCCGGCAGCGGCATTCGCTGACCGGTGACATTCCCGGCGGCGGTGCAGATGAGCGCCACCGTTTCCGGGCGTATAGCCCGTGCGGCGTTCATCACGGTCTGCCACGGCTCGGAGGAGCTTTCGAACAGGGTGTACCTCACTCCGCTTTCCGTCAGGGAATGCACCGGGCGGATAACCGCATTGTGCTCGATGTCGCTCAGCACAAAATGCGCGCCGGGGCGCGCAAGTCCCTTTATCGCGATATTCAGCGCATGGGTGCAGTTAAGGGTGAACACCGTGTTTTCCGGCTCGGCGCCGAAGAATTCTGAGCAGGCGCTGCGGCTGGCGAAAACCGCCCGGGACGCCGCCATCGACATCGCATGTCCCGACCGCCCGGGATTGGCTCCGTAGGCAGTCATGGCGCGGCTCCACGCCTGGTATACGCTCCGGGGCTTGGGGTAAGTCGTGGCGGCGTTATCGAGGTAAATCACAGCTTATCCCTGCCCGGGAAAGCAGAGGGCAGACTGTCCCCCTGTCCCCGAATATTTTCAGCGTGAATGTGCACCCGTTCCGCCCCGTAGTGCGTATTACAGCGCTTTTTATCCCGTTCCGTGCCAGGAGGAGCCGAGCCTTCTCCGCCTGGGTCATGGACCTTGTATTTATGAGAAAGAAGTTCATTGCAGTTCTCCTTTGATTATTGCAGGGGCTTTGCGCGGTATGTCCCGGCGCTCCGCCGTTATTCCTGCACTTTATTATATGCGCCCTGGGCGGAAGCGGTCTGCCCGGGATTTGTGCAAAACTGCGAAAATAGTTCGTTTCCCCCTTGATTTTTTATCAAAATGATGGTACAATAATTATGTAGATATTTCTGTATCCGAACATTGTAATGTTCACCCCTATTAACTCTGAGGAGCAACATCATGACAATCAAGACATTCAATATCAATTCAGACAAGACTGCTTATGTCAAGGCGTATCTGCCAGATTCCATCGCCGGACTTCCGTTCTGCGAAAAACGCCCTGCCATGATCATCTTCCCCGGCGGAGGGTATGAGTTCTGCTCTGACCGCGAGGGCGAACCGATCGCATTCCAGTATCTTGCGATGGGCTATGCGGCGTTCGTCGTGACCTATGCCTGCAACGAGAAATTCCCCGAGCCGCTGATGGACGCGGCGTACATATTCTACAAGATACGCATGAGAGCCGAGGAATTCGGCATAGATCCGCAGAAGATGGCAGTCCTGGGCTGCTCTGCCGGCGGACACCTCGCTGGCTGCCTTGCCACCATGTGGAGCGACGTAATGCTCACCAAGACCATCGGCTGCGAGCCGGAGGATCTCCGCCCCAACGCCGCAGTACTCTGCTACCCGGTGATCAGCGGCGTGACCGCTCCCCATGAGGGAAGCTTCAAGGTGCTGCTCGGCGAGGACGCCTCCCGTTCCGACCTCAGCAGGCTTTCCCTGGAGAACCGCGTGACCCCGAAGACTCCGCCTATGTTCATCTGGGCGACCGCAAACGACGACTGTGTATCCGCGCATAACTCCCTGGTGATGGCGAAGGCGTGCGTTTCCAACAAGGTCCCGGTGGAGCTACACCTGTTCGACGAGGGACCCCACGGGCTTTCCACCTGCGACAAGGCGACCGGCTGGAACGAGGCGTTCTATCTTGAGAACGTCCGCCGCTGGATCCCCATGTCCATTGAATTCCTAGCGAAGTACATGAACGTCTGATCTGGCGCACCCGCGTAACTGAGAAAGGACATCAGATATGATACCAGACAAAGTTGCTTACACTCGTGGCGAGAAAATCGCTGAAATAGCAGGCGGTGCGCTCATGACGGCGTTCGCGGCAGTTATGATAACGCTGATGGCGCTGAATATCACTGGCGGTGGGAATATCATAATGCTGGTGGTAATGCTCGTCATTTACGGCATATTCTCGGTCTGCGGTGTTTACCCACAGGGTTCCAATATACTGAAAAAGCCGGAAACCGCTTCCGACCGGGATTATCACCGGGTAAGGCGCGGCTGCATTATCGCAAAGCTGGTGCTGATATCGGCGGTGTTCCTGCTTTCAATGCCGTTCCTTAAGTAAGACATATTACAGGCGGCGGAGCTGTCCGCCCCTGGCAAATAAAGAAAGGACAAAAGAAATGAAGAAACCATTCGTGACCAAAGAGCAGATCGAAGAGATCGCAAAGACCTACCCCACCCCGTTCCACATCTACGATGAAAAAGGAATCCGCGAGACCGCGAGAGCGCTGAACAAGGCGTTTTCCTGGAACAAGGGATTCAAGGAGTACTTCGCTGTAAAGGCTACCCCGAACCCGTTCATCATGAACGTGCTGAGAAGCGAGGGTTGCGGCTTTGACTGCTCCAGCTACACCGAGCTGCTGCTCAGCGGTCAGGTCGGCGCCAAGGGCGAGGAGATCATGTTCAGCTCCAACGCCACTCCCGACGAGGATTTCAAGCTTGCCTACAAGATGGGCGTGCTGATAAATCTCGATGATTTCACACATATCGACGTTCTCGACAAGCTGACCGGAATCCCGGAGACCATCTCCTGCCGCTACAATCCCGGCGGAGAGTTCAAGACCGACGGCAGCCCCAACGTAATGGACACCCCGAAGGACGCGAAGTACGGCTTCACCCATGATCAGCTGATCGAGGGCTACCGCATTCTCAAGGAGAAGGGCGCGAAGAAGTTCGGAATGCATGCGTTCCTTGCCAGCAACACGCTGACCAACGACTACTACCCGACCCTGGCAGGGATCCTGTTCCGCACTGCCGTTGAGATCAAGGAAAAGACCGGCGTGGAACTGAGCTTTATTAATCTGTCCGGCGGCGTCGGAATCCCCTACCGCCCCGACCAGCCTGCCAACGACATCGCTGTCATCGGCGAGAAGGTACACGAGAAGTTCGACGAGATACTCGTTCCGGCAGGGCTGGGCAACATCAGACTGTGCACCGAGCTTGGCAGATTCATGCTCGCCCCGAATGGAATGCTCATCGCAAAGGCGATCCGCGAGAAGCACATCTACAAGGAGTACATCGGACTTGACGCCTGCGCCGCAAACCTCATGCGTCCGGCTATCTACGGTGCTTACCACCACATCACCGTTCTCGGCAAGGAGAACGAGCCGTGCGACCACAAGTACGACGTTACCGGCGGTCTGTGCGAGAACTGTGACAAGTTCGCGGTGGACAGAATGCTCCCGAAAATAGACATCGGCGACTACCTGGCTATCCACGACGCCGGCGCCCACGGATTCTCCATGGGTTACAACTACAACGGAAAGCTCCGCAGCGCGGAACTGCTGCTCCGCGAGGACGGCTCAGTAAAGATGATCAGACGCGCGGAAACCGCCGCTGATTACTTTGCGACATTTGATTTTGCGAACTTCAACTTTGATGTTTAATTGTTGAAAAATATTATGCCGCCGTGCGGAGTATACTGCACGGCGGCAGCTGTATAGAGGTAAAAACCAATGAGAATGAGAAAAAAGAAGCATCTTGAGGAGCGCCTTGAAGCCTGCGCCCCCGTTATGCTCACAATGCAGAACCAGAACGAGCACGCTAACGATCCGCTGGACGACGACCTGTTCTTCGACAGCATGAAGGTGTTCGGAAATAATAATCCACTGCACCTGGAGATAGGCAGCGGCAAGGGCAGCTTTATTCTGGAGCTGGCAAGGCGCAATCCGGATATTAACTACGTTGCGGTGGAAAAGACCCCGAACGTCCTCGTCACCGGCGCTGAAGCCCTAATGAACAGCGATATAAAGAACGTGCGTTTCTGCCTGGGGCAGGCTGAATATCTGGAGCATCTGTTCCGTCCGCACACCGTGGAGCGGCTGTATCTTAATTTCAGCTGCCCGTTCCCGAAGGAAACCTACGCGCGGCACCGCCTTACGCATACGCGCTTCCTGAATATATACAAGGCGGTCATGAAGCCCGGTGCGGAGATACACCAGAAAACCGACAACCAGCGTCTGTTCGAGTTCTCCATCGAGCACTTTTCCCAGAACGGATTCCCGATGAAGAACGTAAGCCTCGACCTGCATAACAGCGGTTTCGAGGGGAACATTATGACTGAATACGAAAAGAGATTCACGGAGCTTGGTCAGCCAATCTACAGGCTTGAAGCCGTGGTTCCGGAGAACTGATCGGAGGAAGCTATGAAATTTGTCACCGGTACTTTTCCCAGCACGTCTGGAATAACACGCTGCCGTTACTACATGTATCTCCCGGAGGAGCCGAGAGCCGCCCTCATGCTGTCCCACGGCATGTGCGAGTATATCCGGCGGTACCGTCCGTTCGCGGAATTCCTCTGTGAGAACGGTATTGCGCTTGTCGGCAACGACCACATCGGGCATGGAAATTCCGTCACCGACAGCGATATGCTTGGCTACTTCGGCGAGGAGGGCGGATTCATGTACATGGTCAAGGACCTGCACCGCATGAAGATCATCATGGAAAAGAAGCTGCCCGGGATCCCACACTTCCTGCTGGGGCACAGCATGGGAAGCTTTATCGCGCGTATTTACCTGTCGCGCTTTGAGGACCGCTGGGACGGCGCCATCATCATGGGCACCGCCGGGGGCGTTACCGGTTCCGCTCCGCTCAGGAAGCTCCTGGATATTCTCTGTCACTCAAAGGACAGCAGATTCCGCCCGGAGATAAGCAAGAAGCTGGCTTTCGGGCTGTTCAACGTAAGATTCCACCATCGCCGCACGCCCAACGACTGGCTTTCCAGATGGGACGAGAATGTGGACAGATTCAACGCGGATCCGCTGTGTAATTTCACGTTCACAGTTGCCGGATTCCGGGATCTGCTGAACGCATTGATGTGCGCGAATTCCGACTGCGTGATAGAGAACACGCCAACAGACCTGCCCATGCTGTTCATGTCCGGCTCGATGGACCCCGTCGGTGAATACGGCGCCGGAGTGCGCGAGGCGTGCATGCGCTATCTGGAGCACGGGTGCATGGTGAATATCCACATCTATCCCGAGGCAAGGCACGAGCTGCTCTTTGAACTCAACCGCAACGACGTAATGGAGGATATCCTTGACTTCATCAGGGATCATATAAAGTAACATGGAAAGATATCTTGACAAATCGATGACTCCGCAGGAGCGCGCGGAAGCGCTCGCTGATACCCTCACGGTACAGCAGCAGGCGGAGCAGCTGAAATATGACGCGCCGGCAATTCCGGGAGTGCTCCCGGCGTACAACTGGTGGAACGAGGGACTTCACGGCGTTGCCCGGGCAGGCACTGCAACGATGTTTCCGCAGGCGATAGGAATGGCGGCGATGTTCGACCGCGACCGTCTGCGCCGCGCCGGGGAGATAACCGCCGAGGAGGCACGGGCGAAATACAATGCCGCCCAGGCTCACGGAGACTACGATATTTACAAGGGCCTAACGCTGTGGGCGCCGAACGTAAATATATTCCGCGACCCGCGATGGGGCAGGGGACACGAAACCTACGGCGAGGACCCATACCTGACTTCCCGGCTTGGCGTTGAGTACGTCCGCGGACTCCAGGGCGATGGAAAGTACCTTAAAACTGCCGCCTGCGCGAAGCATTTCGCGGTGCACAGCGGTCCCGAGGCGGAGCGTCATGAATTTAACGCCGAGGCTTCCGCAAAGGATATTGAGGAAACCTACCTCCCGGCATTCCGGGCGCTGGTGGAGGAGGCTCATGTCGAGAGCGTTATGGGCGCCTACAACCTGGTGAACGGCGAGCCGGCGTGCGCCAGTCCGTTCCTGATGGGGAAACTCCGGGAGTGGGGCTTCGACGGCTATTTCACGTCAGACTGCTGGGCGATACGGGATTTCCACACCACCCACTGCATAACCGCCACTGCGCCGGAATCCGCCGCAATGGCGCTGAAAGCCGGCTGCGACATGAACTGCGGCAATACATACCTGCACATACTGGCGGCGCTGGAAAAGGGGCTTGTCACCGAAGAGGACATACGCCGCGCCTGCGTGCATGTGCTGCGCACGAGAATACGTCTGGGGCAGCTTGACAGGACGGAATTTGACGATATCCCGTATACTGCGGTCTCCACGGAGGAGCACAAGGCGGCTTCGCTGGAATGCGCGCTGCGCTCTGCCGTGCTACTGGAGAACGACGGGATACTGCCGCTTTCCGACAGCATCGGGACTATTGCGGTGATAGGTCCGAATGCGGACAGCCGGGACGCGCTCACTGGGAACTACAACGGCACGGCGGACCAGTACATCACGTTCCTGGAGGGAATCCGCGAGCGGTTCAGCGGACGAATACTGTATTCTCAGGGCTGCCATCTCTACAAGGACAGGTGCCAGGGGCTTGCTCAGCCCGGTGACCTGTATTCCGAGGCGCTGGCTGCGGCGGAGAATTCCGACGTCGTTATTGCCTGCGTGGGACTTGACGCGACATTAGAGGGCGAGGAGGGCGACACCGGTAACGAGTTCAGCTCCGGCGACAAGCCCGACCTGCGCCTGCCGGAAAGCCAGCGGATTCTTCTTGAGAAGCTGTCCGCACTCGGCAAGCCGCTTGTTATCGTACTTGCGGCAGGAAGCTCCGTGAATGTCGGGGTGAAGTGCAGTGCGCTTCTCGACATGTGGTACCCCGGGCAGATGGGCGGCAGGGCGCTGGCTCAGCTGCTTTTTGGGGACGTTTCCCCGAGCGGAAAGCTTCCGGTCACATTCTATAAGAGCGCGGAGCTGCTGCCGGATATCCGGGACTACAGCATGCGGGGGCGCACCTACCGCTACTGTGCTCCGGAGAACGTGCTGTATCCATTCGGGTACGGGCTTAGCTACGCGAAATTCACGCTGTCCCAGCCGGAGTTCACGCAGAAAACGGTAAGCGTCACACTTGCCAACGGCAGTGGATTTTACGCTGAGGACGTGCTGCAGCTGTATATTCGGGGGGATTCCGAATATGATGTGCCTAACGGCTCCCTCTGCGGATTCAGCCGCGTGGGACTAGCCCCGGGTGAGAGCCGCCGTATTACTCTGGAAATTCCGGCGGAGGCGTTTGACACGGTATTCCCGGACGGCAGCCGGAAGCGCGTTGGCACGCATTACATTCTGACAGTGAAAGATGGTACAGGAACAGATGTCGCCGGCGAAATAAAGCTCTGACGGAATTGCCAAAAACGCGCTGTATCGGTTGACATAACCCGGCAAATGTGCTACAATTGATTTATTGAACGGTTTGCTGAAACATACGGGAAACCGCTATTTCACTCGTAAGTGAGGTCATTTTTATGAAGAAGAAAAAGAAACTCGGCACAAGGATAATTATTGCCGTCATGGCAGTGCTGGCGTATGGTATCCTTTCCGCAGGTATCACAGGAATGGTCTGCCTGACAAAGCAGAGCCAGGCGGACATGAAGAACTCCATGACGGAGCGCGTATCCGCGGCTTCCAACCTTGTCAGCGCGACATTACAGCACTACATCAGCCTGGTGGCTTCCCTGGACGGCACCACGGCACAGATTGACAAGCTGAAGGCGGCGGATTCCAGTATCGTGGACATAAACACCCATGCGGACACCACTCCGGGAATCGCCCTCAGCACTGACGGATACATAGTTGTCACCGGCGAATTCGCGAAGGGGACTGCATACATCGCCACCAGCACCGACTGGCTCACCAATATCATGGCGACCATGCATACCTCAGACAGCACGGAGTTCTATCTGCTGTCCTCCGGACAGCTGCTTGCCAGCGTCAACGGTTCTCTTTCACAGGAGCAGATAGCGCCGTATGCAGGGGCAAACAAGGTGCAGACCGTGAACATCAACGGCAGCAAACGTATCGTTTACGATTCCCAGATTCTCGGCACTGACTGGACAGTCCTTGTCAGCTGCGACGCCAGCGAGTTCCTCGGCAGTTCCTCCATCGCACTGCTTATAATGCTCATCACGTCTGCGATAAGCTTTGTTGGCGGCGCGCTCGTTATCACAAAGTTCGTAAAGCGTATCGTCGTCCCGCTGGACGCGGTGAACAAAAAGATACTCGGCATGGCGAAGGGCGACCTTTCAAGCGCCCCGGTTGAAGTTAAGACCGGTGACGAGATCCAGACCCTCGCCGAGGCTGTCAACGACATGACGGTCTACACCGAGAGTATCATCGCGGATATCCGCCAGGTTGCCGCAAAGCTTGCAGCAGAGGACCTGACTGCGGAAACCACAGTGGAATACGTTGGCGATTATGCTCCCATCAAGACGGCTCTGGAGGGAATCATCGACAGCACCAGCAATGTCATCAGACAGATCAATACTTCCAGCAAGATGGTGGCAGACGGCTCCTCCAAGATGAGCGACAACTCCACCACGCTGTCCCAGGCGGCTACACAGCAGGCGGCTACCGTTGAGGAACTGAACGCTTCCATCGTTGAGATATCCTCAAATATCAGCGCCAACGCCGACAGCGCCGAAAAGGCGAAGTCCCTTTCGGACGACTGCCGCACGATCGTTGACGAGGGCAGTGCAAAGATGAACGACATGCTGCACGCTATGGAGGAGATCAACGAAACATCTTCCAAGATCGCGAATATCATCAAGGCGATCGAGGATATTTCCTTCCAGACCAACATACTCTCGCTCAATGCCTCCATCGAAGCCGCAAGGGCAGGCGAGGCAGGCAAGGGATTCGCAGTGGTTGCCGGCGAAGTAGGTCAGCTTGCAGGCAAGACCGCCGAGGCTGCAAAGAATACCACCGCCCTCATCAAGACAGCGCTCTCCGCTGTAGAGAACGGTACAGTCATGGCTAATGAAACCGCCAAAATGCTGGATAAGATCGTTGCTGAAACCGACGACACCGCGAAGGTCATCGACCAGATCGCGGACGCTTCCAGGGAACAGGCGGACAGCGTAAAGCAGATACTTGTGGGCATGGATCAGATCTCCACTTCCGTACAGATGACGAGCGGCTCTTCCGCAGAGTGCGCTTCTTCCGCCGAGGAGCTTTCCGGACAGGCGCAGGTGCTGCTTGAACTGGTCGAGAGATTCCAGCTCCCGGACGCTGAAACAGTCCGGAAAAGACAGGCGGCAAAGCGCGCAGCCGAAAGACGCGCGAAGAATTCCGACGGCGCGGCTGACGTGAAGAAATCCGAGCCTGCGAAGGCAGAAGTAAAGCCGGAGCCGAAGGAATCCACGAAGGAGCCTGCAAAGCAGGCTAAGGATTCCGAGGCGAAGCCGGAAGCAAAGACGGCTCCCGTCCGGAAGTCCGCTCCGGAAGTAAAGGCAGCCCCTGTGCAGGAGCCGAAACCGGCTGCCAAGACAGAGCCCGAGCCAGTGACTAAGGCTGCGGAAGCCCCGGCGACTCCGGCAAAGAAAGAACCGGAAGTCAAGCCGGCGGTAACAGCCGCTGCAAGGCCGCATTCCAAGACCATCATACTTGATGATGACAAGTATTAATTAAACTGGAGGAAGATCTCATGAGCATTTCAAAGACTGAATTCGGATTTTTCAGAGGTTACAAGTGCTGGCTGTTCACGCTGACGAACAGTAACGGAGCAGTAGCAAGGCTGACGAACTTCGGCGGCGCGGTAGTCGGTCTGGAGGTCCCGGACAGGAACGGGAAGAATGCGGACGTAGTCCTTGGCTACGACACGCTCCAGGGCTACATTGACGGGAATTCCAGCCACGGCGCCCTCGTCGGAAGATACGCCAACCGCATTGCCAACGGTGAGATCACGGTTTCCGGAAAGACCTATAAGCTTGACCAGAACGATAAGACCAACACACTGCACGGCGGCTCCTACAGCTACAATAAGCGCGTATGGACGGTTGACGCTATGGACGGCGGCGACGAGCCTTCCGTTACATTCGGCTACATAAGCCCGGACGGCGAGGGAAATTTCCCCGGCACCCTCAGGATCAGCGTGAAGTACACCCTGACCAATGAGAACGCACTGGTGCTGGACTACACCGCAGTTCCGGACGCTGATACCGTTATCAACCTCACCAACCACAGCTACTTCAACCTCAAGGGTGCAGGTAACGGCGATATCAAGGATCATGTTGTGCAGATAAATGCAAACCAGTACACTCCGGTCGATGATCTGCTTATTCCTACCGGAAAGCTCGCGTATGTCACCGGAACTGCGTTCGATTTCAAGACTCCGAAGCCCGTCCGCGAGGATATGGACAACGGGAAGCTCCCCAATGGATACGACCACAATTTCGTGCTCGGCGAAGCAGGAGTAATGCGCACAGCTGCGGAAGTCTACGAACCGGAGAGCGGCAGAGTTATGACCGTCAAGACCGACAAGCCTGCTGTCCAGTTCTATATCGGCATCGGACTCAACGGCGAGAACGGCAAGAACGGCGCTCATTATAATAAGTACGCCGGACTTTGCCTTGAGAGCCAGTTCTCTCCCGATTCTCCGCACAATCCCCAGTGGCCAAGCTGCGTTTACAAGGCAGGTCAGACCTACAGATTCACCACCGTATATCAGTTCTCAGTGAGATAAAAAATGAATGGGAGGGGTTCGCCCCTCCCGTGATTTTTTGCGGCTCCGATCCGCATAATAACGCGGTTTTCAAAAAAATTAAAATTTTTTCGATTTTTTTTGAAAAAGGTATTGACAATCCGGACAAAATGGTGTATAATACAATAGTCGTCAGGGAACAGAAACAAATGAAACGAAAATCCAGGGCGTGAAAGAGAATGTGGAAGTTTAGCTCAGCTGGGAGAGCATCTGCCTTACAAGCAGAGGGTCA
>OMDR01000010.1_pt1 | contig 171222 bp, 146 predicted proteins | sample 1645251 | NCBI WGS metagenome assembly OMDR01 (sample SAMEA103958142, study PRJEB25191) | human gut metagenome | biome: human-associated habitat [ENVO:00009003]; feature: intestine environment [ENVO:2100002]; material: feces | place: Germany | collected 2013/2015 | reverse complement strand
ATCCGGGGCTTCGCTGCTTCCGCTGCCGGAGTAGCTCAGACCGCTGCGCGCGAAGTACGCCTTCACGCCGTCGGCTATGCTCTGCGCGATTCCGTCCTGGTAGGTGGGGTCCGCCATGATCATGCACTCACGCTCGTTGCTGACAAATCCCATCTCCACAAGAACTGACGGGAAATCCTGCTGGAGCGTTACCCAGTAGTAGCTGTACTTGTCGCCGCGGCTGCTGTTCGTGCCATCGCCGTAAACCTTGCTGTCGTAGTAATTTGAGAGGTTGTCGTTGATGTACTTCGCAAGCGGCTGCGAGAATGACGTGAAGTAATACACCTCAACGCCGTGCGCCTGCTGATTCAGCGCCGCATTGCAGTGCAGCGAGATAAACATATCAGCACCGTAACTCCGCGCAACTGTCGGGCGCGTTTCCGTCAGAATGAACTCGCTCTCGGTCTTTAAGCGGACAACGGTGGCGCCCATCGCCGTGAGCTTCTTCTCAAGCACCTTTGCGACCGCAAGATTCACGGACTGCTCCGTAACATTGCCGATGGAGCCGGGGTCCAGCTTTCCGGCTACCTTTCCGTAGCCGTGTCCCGGGTCGATGACGATGACCTTGCCGGAAAGCGAAGCCGTCGGCACATCAAAGGTTATCATCAGGTCGCCGTTTTCGTCGTAATACGCGCCGCAGCCGCTGTAAATACCAGCCTGGCGCAGCGTGAGCGTCAGCCGGAATTTCGGCACGCCCTTCTGTTCCACGGTGTCCCAGCTGCCTTCGCTGAACAGGGAGCAGTTCTTGAAATCCGGGAGCTTTGTTACGCTCGTCACGTTGTCGAAAACTATCTCCACCTTGGTGGCGTTGTAGTTCGTGACCCCGTAGGGTCCGTCCAGTTCCTCAACATAGGAAACCGGCGCAGTCACGTTGAACGTGGATTTATAGTCGAGGTGCAGCTTCAGGTAGCTTTTCCCGTTGGAATTGCCCACAGCCTTGACGTACAGCGCATTCGTACCAAGTCCGGTGTCGTAGAACGTTGTGACGTCGGAGGACTTGTAGCGCCTGCCGGAGGTCGAGATAACGAAGTCGCCGGAAGCGGTCTTGTAGTAGTCCAGACTGCCTGCCGGGAGCTGCGACAGCACCGGCGACGGGATATTTCCGGAGGTCTGGCTGTCGAACACCTGAGTGTAGTTGTTCAGCGTCTTTATGTAGGTGACGTACTCGCTGCTGGTGACCATCGGGGCGATGGTTCCGACCACCTCGCCGGTGCCAACGCTGGATTCGTCCACGAAATTACTTTCCACCTGCTTGGGAGGCTCCGGCTCGGCGTCTATCGTTATGCTTCCGCCGGTCATGTACTCCTCTATTCCACGATACACTGCGTAGTAGCTCACGCTGCCCAGGCTCTGCTGGGAGCCGACTATTCCCTCGGGGACGCGATAATATCCCACGAACTTCGCGTAATCCGAGTTGGAGTCCAGGTCCTCGCTGGCTCCGGACTTCTCCTTCAGCGTCACGGTCTTTCCGGCGATGACGGCGGAAACGCTGCTTCCGCTGTATGCCACCGCCTCCAGGGTAACTCTGGAGCCGCCCTCGACCACGATGTCCTTGGTCTGCCCGATGGAGCGCAGCACGTCCACCTGGCGCTCTATAGTATAGTATATCTTCTTGCCCTTATGCTCAATGACGAAAGAGTTCCTGCCGACCTTGAGATCCTTCTGAATGAAGAAGTTTCCTGCCTCGTTCAGCTTTACTCGGCTGCCGTCAAAGTACACATCGAAATTCTCATCGAACGTTCCCATGAACTTCACGGTGGAATCGTAGGTCACAAAGCTTGTCTGGGTCGGCGAGATCATCTGGAGCGTGTCGAAAAGCGTGCTCGTATTTATCTGCTCGTCGAAGTACTTCATCAGCGTGTCCGTGGAGCCGAGCAGGTTATCCCGCAGCCCCTGGAGGGAATTGAAGCAGCTTCCGCCGATGTCGTCGTAATCCTCCATGATGGAAAGCTGGCGCAGCAGCTGGTCCTCATACCAGCCGGAATACTGCCCTATCCTGTCGTTAAGGTGGAGCACATACATCTTCACGCCGTTCTGCTTCGCGAGGTCGTACCACCAGGATACCACGCTGTTGAATCCCAGGGAAGCGTCGCTGTCGGTGCCGTACGCCTTAACCATCACCATGTCTGCGTAGCCACGGCGGATATACTCCCTGGTGTCGCAGTTCCCGTCGTACAGCGCCTGGACGGTATCCGCAGTGGCGGAGCCCTCCTCATTGCTGGAACTGTTCGCCCACATGTCGGTTATCAGCAGTCCCACCGCCGTGGTATTGCTGGTGCGTCGAATAACCTCCGATACGGTGCGGATAATGTACTCGTTCGTTTCATACAGCCAGTTGCCGTAGCCTATTCCCGAGCCGCTGCGCATGTACTCTGCGTACATCTCCGGAGTGTCCTGCGTGTAGTAATCCGACAGGAGTATGCCCTCGCAGGCATACTTCATCACGAACTTGTGCACCGCCGCCGCAAATCCGGATTTCAATCCGCCGCCCTGGGCGATAACTTCAGCGACCAGCGAATCCACGTCCAGCTGAATATACGCCGACAGCCCGTATTCATGCGCCTTGTCGATCACTGTGCCCAGTACTCCCCTGCCGGATGTCATATCCAGGTCATAGTATTTCTCCCCGTTGGCGTCAGAATTTATGAGCACTGCGTTCATTTCATACCCGGAAATCTCATCGAACAGCGCCGGGAGTTCCTCCGCAAGCGCAGCGTCAGTGGTTTCCCCGGTGCAGAAATCCTTCCCCGGGAAGAGGGTGACGGCGCGCAGCCCGTTCGGCAGGAACACCATGCTCTCGCCGGAAACCAGGTCAGCGGCGGTGAGGTCGCTCTCCTGCTCCGCCGGAGCTTCGTATTCCTCCGCAGTCTGCTGCGGCTCCTCCGATGTCGGGAGCGCTGAAGCGGCGCCTGTCAGGATACTCAGCGATAAAACGGCGCCGAGAATCCCTTTAAATAGTCTTTTCATTGCAATTCCCCATTATATCAGATCTTTCAGCGCGGATATCTCCTTGTTCACTGCGGCGCTCACCGAGTTTTCCGGCGAGAACACGCTTCGATAGCTGTACAGCGCGAATCCGCCGTAGGAACGGCACTTCTTCGCTGCGGCAAGCTGTCGGGAGATGATGTCGCTGTTGTTTATCCACTCGTATTTTCCGCTGCCAGCCCAGGTGTCCTCGCAGCCCACCTTCGATACGGAAAGCCCGGCAACAAGCGGAATTCCGCCCTTCACCGCCAGAGCCTCCCACTCGTCCAGGGTCACCTTGTACGGCGCAGCGGAATTCTCAAAGCCGTAGTATATCTGCGGAATTATCACGTCCAGGTACCCGGAGGTCGTGCACCATTTACGCACGTCGGCATACATCTGGTTGTAATTATTGTCGATGCGTCCCTGGACGCTCACGCTGAACAGCGCCGTGGGATTCGTGCCCTTCACCGCGCTGTAAAGCTCCTTCACCATTCGGTCGCAGTTGGCAAAGCGGAAATCCGACAGGCTGGAATAGCCGCTGGCGGAATACGCACTGCTGTCAAAGGAAGCATCCGTTGTCGGGTAGAAATAGTCGTCGATATGCAGCCCGTCCACGTTATAATTTGCGAGTATTTCCGAAGCGCCGGCGGCGATGAGCGCCGTTACCTCCTCATACGCCGGATTCAGGTAATACGTCCCGTTCACGTCAACGGCGTACTTTCCCTTCATTCCAGCTGCCGTTGCGAAGGAATACACCGGAAAGTTCCCGTAGGAGCCTATCTGCCCGGTACTGCATGCCCTCAGCGGATTTATCCATGCCTGAAAAGACAGGCTGCGGCTGTGCGCCTCCTTCAGCATTACCGCCAGAGGGTCGTAGCCGGGGTCCTTCCTGAGGGTTCCCGTGATATACTTCGACCAGGGGAAAAGCTCCGACTTGTAGTAGGCGTCACTGTGCGACCGCACATGGACGTACACCGTGTTTATCCCCAGGGAAACGCAGTTATCGAACATCGCCGCAATACTCTTGCGGAATCCCTCCCTGGACTGCCCCTGCATTATCTCCGCAAGCTCGATGTAGCTTATCCAGATCCCCTTGACCTCGGAGTAATTCACCGCCTGGTAGCTGTTGCTGCCGTAGTCGTACTCCGGGATATCCGGCGCTGGGGCCGTCGTCGCGGTAGTCCCCCGGGTGGATTCCTCCTGCCGGGAGGTCGCGGAGGTGCTTGTTGTTGCGCTGACAGTAGTCCTCGGCTTCTCCGTCCGGGAAGTCGCGGCGGCGGATTCCGCCGGCATGCTCTTCTGCGTCGAAGCAGAAGTCTGCTCCTCCAGCGTAGTCTGCGCGGTGCTTTCCGCCGGAAAGTCCGGAGTGCTTGCAGATGTCGTGACAGGCGATTCCTGGACGCTTTCGGGGCTGTCTGTGGACTCCGCCGGGAGATTCACGGCAGTGCCCGAGTAGTTTACTCCGCCGGAGCCGCCGAAATCCGCAATGCTGACCCCGGAGGAGCCGCCCTGCGAACTGCACCCCGTAAGGAGCGCCGCCGCGAGGAATGCGCAGAATCCTCTTGCTATGTTATTTCTCATGTATGTATTTTCCTCAATTCAGCAGGCTTCCCCATTCGTTCGCCTGCTTTCTATCTTATGGTCACCACTAAAACCTCATGTAAGCTAAAATGTGCAGCATCCCGGTCGCCACACTTTGAAAGACATACGACCTTTTTAAGTGGCTTTACTAGGGCAGCGCCGCGCATAACCATTTATTGGATTTGACGCATGTATTGCTTGCATCTTTTTAAGTTTTCGCTTTTCAATCCGATTTTCAGGGCTGACATTATATTATACAGATTTATTATAACATCGTTGCATAGGATTGTCAATACCAGACCCAAATCGGGTTTTGCAAAAAGAGTAATAAAGCGCAATATGCGCACAATCTTTATTTGATGTTGCCTTTAGAGGCGAACTTGAATAAAATGATATAAGGTCACCTCTAAAAACCTCCTTCACGGCAGATTTCTATGACTTAGGGCAATACCGCACAAAGATTGTGCGTGTATTGCGAAGTCAGTTTTGCCAATATTACGCTTCGCTTATTGGCAAAACTCGATTTTTCGTCAGATTGTACAATGAGGAGTTGTTGACGGAAGCGATAGCGTTTTCAAGTCAACAACTATCGACGCAAGGCTGGTCTGTCGCTAGTTTGGCGCAACACGAAACTTTATCGTTAAGCAATAAGTTCGGTTTTGCGCCAAACTAACCCCTCTGTCACTGCGTGACACCTCCCCCACAGGGGGAGATCACGCCTTGCTAGGACGAATTGTGCAAGATGCAAGTTTGGCGCAACATGGAACATATCCGTTGAGTAATCATGTGATTTTTTGCGCCAAACTAAAAAGATGCAAGCAAGACACGTGCAAAATCCAATAAATGGTCTTTGTGCGGTGTTGCCTTAGATCATCTGCGCCGTTACCAAACCTGGAAATACATCAAGTAAACGCATTATCCGCCTGAGACGGAAAACGCTGCGATTTGGCGTCTGGCACCTTATATAGGTCATGTACAAAATCTGCTCGCGTCCCGTTTTTAGAGGTGACCACAAAAAATGAGAGGACCGAAATCCTCTCACAATTTATTCACGCACCAACATCATCCCTTAACGTTGTAGTCCTCGCAGAGAGCGTTCATTGCGCTTAATAACTTAGCCATGTAAACGAATGGGCCAACAACGATAAGTGATCCCAGTACATTCCAGAGCCAATAAGTGGAAGCGCCGAACTCTATGGGAATGCCACGTCTTTTAAGCTCATTGCCGACTCTGTCAGAAAGGTTATGATACCATACGATTCCGCCAATGCCCAGTGTGAGACCGGCAACCAGGAAGCACAGCAGACAGAAATGCATCGTTCTCCTGTTATCATAGCGTGAAGCTATAAGATTGATCCTCTCGGAAATAGAGGACATGACAACGATCGGATAAATACCCAGAGTGATAATGCCCAGGAAAATGTACTTTACCAGGGAATAGTTAGCCTTCAGCTTAAGCGCAGGAGCGTTGGAATAATTAGCATTCTGTGCTCCATCAGTCAGCGCACCGCATGCAGGACAAGCAACAGCACCATCTGCCATTTCGCTACCGCAATTTGTACAAACCATAATAATTTCTCCTTTTTATGTATTTCATCGTTGTATCCCGATGAGATTGGTTTAATTATACACAATAAGCCACATTTTGTCAATACAATTACACACAAATTTATACCTATTGAGTAATATTAGCGATCTCAACAAATTTGATTGCCTTTTATTGTAGGCTCTTCCAATAAAAAACCTCCCTGCAATGCAGGGAGGTTTTTTATTATTTGGTGTGGTCAAGGTTGAAGTTGCAGTTTTCATGAAACTGCTTGCTTTCCTTTGCGCCTTTTCCCGGCTTTCTGTCGTCGGGGTGAAGCTCGGTGTGCAGCTCAACATCCTGCGGCTTCTTGTTTCCGCGGACGAGGTCAGCGTCCTGCTTCATAGTGTGAGTTTTCTTATCACTCATAGCGCCACCGGCTCTGCATTAAACGCAGCCCTGAGCCTTCATAGCCTCTGCAACCTTCAGGAAGCCGGCGATGTTAGCGCCTGCCATGTAGTTGCCGGGCATGCCGTACTCCTTGGCAGCCTCGTCGCAGCTCTTGAAGATGGATACCATGATGTTGTGGAGCTTCTCGTCAACTTCCTCGAAGGTCCAGCTATATCTGATGGAGTTCTGGCTCATCTCAAGACCGGAGGTAGCTACGCCGCCTGCGTTTGCAGCCTTTGCAGGACCGTAGAGCATCTTGTTAGCGAAGTAAACCTCTATAGCCTCAGGAGTAGAAGGCATGTTAGCGCCCTCTGCTACTGCATATACGCCGTTCTCAGCGAGGTTCTTGGCGAAGTCGCCGTTGATCTCGTTCTGGGTTGCGCAGGGCAGAGCGATGTCAGCCTTGATCTTAGCGCCCCAAACGCTGCCATCGTGATACTCAGCGTTCTTGTGAGATGTTCTGTTGACATACTCCTTGATTCTGCCGCGCTCAACTTCCTTGATCTGCTTAACTACATCAAGTTCAATGCCGTCCGGGTCGTAGATATATCCGTTAGAATCGGATACGGTAACTACCTTGCCGCCAAGCTCGGTAGCCTTCTTGGTTGCGTAGATAGCAACGTTGCCGGATCCGGAGATGATAACAGTCTGATCCTTGAAGCTCTTGCCGTTAGCCTTGAGCATCTCGTCAGTGAAGTAGCACAGACCAAAACCGGTAGCTTCGGTTCTTGCAAGAGAACCGCCGTATGTAAGGCCCTTACCAGTGAGAACGCCGGAGAACTCGTCGCGGATTCTCTTGTACTGACCGAACATGTAGCCGATCTCACGTCCGCCGGTACCGATATCGCCGGCAGGAACATCGCAGTCAGGACCGATGTGTCTGCAAAGCTCAGTCATGAAGCTCTGGCAGAAACGCATAACCTCTCCGTCGGACTTGCCCTTAGGGTCGAAGTCGGAACCGCCCTTGCCGCCGCCCATAGGAAGTGTGGTCAGGGAGTTCTTGAAGATCTGCTCGAAGCCGAGGAACTTGATGATACCGATATATACGGAGGGGTGGAGTCTGATACCGCCCTTGTACGGACCGATCGCGGAGTTGAACTGGATACGGAAACCTCTGTTTACCTGTACCTTGCCGTTGTCGTCTACCCACGGAACGCGGAAGATGATCTGTCTCTCAGGCTCAACGATTCTGTCGAATACGCCTGCGTCGATGAGGTCCTGTCTCTTTTCAGCAACCGGCTGAAGGGTCTCAAAAACCTCTGTAACTGCCTGAATGAACTCGGGCTCGCCGGGGTTTCTCTTCTTTACGGTCTCCAGTAAGTCTGCGAGATACTTGTTAGTTAACGCCATTGTTAAGCAACCTCCTAAATAAATTCCTCCGCAGGCGGTATATGCTCCGGTCTTTCTCGGCGGCTCTGCCTGAATGTGCCGCAGCCCTACGGACTGTATACATTATACAACATGTTCTATGATTTTGCAAGATGATTTTGAGATTTTTTCATTGCAAAAATGCTTTTTGTTTACTTACAACAATACAGCTGTGCTCAAATTGGATACATTGCACAGTATTATTTACTAAAAAAACCTGCTTCGCGGCTGAAATCCTGCAAAAGTGCGCAGAAATCCACTTGGTTTCCAGTTAAAGCAATTGTGCCGGTGCACAGAACGAACGGCGCTGTAAAGCCATCCAAGTACAATGCATACATGCCACATAGGATTTGTTATATGTCCCAGTACACGCTCCAAAGCCGCTTTATGAAATATTGCAAACAAAAAATTTCATTTTGCTGCCTATAAAAAACGAGGGTCGATGCTTTTTCTCTCACTGTGTCAAAAAAATTGCAGTTACCCCCTTGACAACACCAAGTAACTTGTGATATAATTTGTTCATACAAAGCTGCGTTCATGAACGTGGCAATTCGTGAACAGAGGAGTGATCAAAGTGGCTGACATTATAAAAGTCCTCGAGCGAGCGCGCTCCATGGAGCTTGAAGTATCCACTCAGCTGGAGCATATAGAACGCCTGGAACGCATCGCAAAACGTGCACATGATTCCACCGCATATGCACAACAGACCGTAGAAAAGCTTGCGCGCCTGGAAAAACAGCTGAACGACTGGATCGACCTGATGTGCGACGCAAAGGCTGACGCCCTGCGCTATATCAGCTTCCTGACCGGGGAGGAGCGCAGCGTTATCGAGGGATACTACATACTGGCAAAGAACTGGCAGCAGCTTTCGTACGACCTGTACATGAGCGAACGGCGCGTATTCATGCTGCGAAAAAGCGCCCTTGAGAAGCTTCTGAAAAGGTACGGCGGAGATATTCCGCGCGGCGATGGAAAAAACGCCGCACGAGCCTAACTCACATAACTGAAAGGAGAACAATATGGGAATCGGCACAAGGATACGCGCCCTCAGGGAACGCGAGGGAATCACTCAGGAGGAGCTTGCCCGGCGGCTTGGAGTGACTCCGTCTGCGGTGGGTAACTACGAACGTGAGATAAGTCACCCAAAGGAGGAAGTACTCTACCGGCTGTTCACCGCGCTTTCCTGCGAGCCTAACGAACTGTTCGCGGATTACTACAATGCGAAGCTTTCACCGGCGCAGATCCATCTCGCAAGGTACCGTGAACTCGACGAGCATGGACGTGAGCTTGTGGACGCCTGCACCGAAATAGAATACCGCAGGTGCACAGACGGACTTACCGCAGTCGCCGCAAGGAGCTTCTCCCGGGATCCCTCGCAGCACACGCTGCGGCTTAAAAGGCGCGAGGGCGCCGGGAGCATACTCGACCAGCCGGACGACAGAAAGGACAAGCTATGACAGGTACTCAGGCACTTATACGCGCCGGGGCGGAATCCCTCCCGACGAGCATTTACTCCCTGGCGGACTGCTTCGGGATAAAGATAGTCACCTACGATGAGTTCACCCGGGTCTACGACATTTCCCGGCAGGAGCTCTACACCTACGCCAGCCGGGGCGGATTCAGCCTGCTCACCGACGGAAGGTTCCTTTGCGTACTGAACACCTGCCTGTGCCATCAACCGCGCCGGAAATGGACTGCCGCACATGAACTGGGGCACATACTTTCCGGACACATCGTCAGCGAAAGCAGCGCTCCCACCCCGGCGCAGGAGAGGGAAGCCGACAGCTTCGCCGCAGAGGTACTTGCGCCGCTGCCTGTCCTGCATTTCTGCGGAGTTTCCTCCGCTGCCGAGATAGAGCGCCTGTGTGGAATCTCAAGACAGGCGGCGGAAATACGATTTACGGAACTTACCCGACTTCGCCGTGAGCAGGAGGACCTATACCGCTCCGGACTGCGGAACATCGCGGATTTCTCCGCCGACGAGATCCCGGAATACACCGAGCCACGGAGCGTATTCCTCCGCCGGGACATCGACCGTGAACTTTTCGTCCAGTTCTCGCCGTTCATCAGCAACTACATAAGCCACCGCGCCGCGCACGACGGATATGAACAGTATCTTACAAGAAACAGCCGCCAGCCTATGGCGATATAAAAACGGACTGCAACATTATCATTACGTTGCAGTCCAATATTTTTTACTGATCCAGTCTGAAGTGCACCGGGATTCCGTTGCGGTACTCCACCTGCGGCTCTCCCTGGATAAGCGGCAGGAAGTAATTCAGCGCGTCCACGGTGACGTTGTTTCCGGCTTCGTTTATCCACTCCCGGGGGAACTTCTTCTCCTGGTTCGCGACCTTGTTGATGTCCGCTGCCACGATCTCCACGCGGTAGGGATTGTTGCTGATACGATGGAACGCCATCATAACTCCGCTTCTGCCGTACTCCAGCGCGAACCGCACCGCTTCCCTGCCGATCCGCTCAGCCTCGTTTATATCGGTAAGGGAAGCTATATGGGAGCTGCACCGCTGCATTACGTTAAGCTCGATGGAGCGCACCTTGCAGCCGATGTTTTCCTTGGTGTATTCCTCCAGCCACTTCCCGATTCCTGAAAGGTACTTATGCCCGAATGCGTCCACCGCCTCGGAGGAGTGGAATCCATCGCCGGGGGTGATTCCCTCGGACACCGCCACGATCACCGCCTTGTATCGAAGCTGCGCCTGCTTGACGTCCTCAAGGTACTTCTCGGGGGAGAACTCACCCTCCGGGAGATATATCATGTGCGGCGCAGGCTCGCCGTTTGCGCGCAGTACGCAGGAACTTGCCGCCAGCCAGCCGGCGTCCCTGCCCATGATCTCAACTATGGTGACCGAGGGAATGGAATACACGCGGCTGTCGCGGATTATCTCCTGGAGGGTCGCAGCAACGTACTTCGCCGCAGAGCCGAATCCCGGAGTGTGGTCGGTTTCAGTAACGTCGTTGTCGATGGTCTTTGGAACACCAATGACGCGGATTCGTATATCCTTTGCCGTGAAGTAGCTGTGCAGCTTCATAACGGTGTCCATCGAGTCATTTCCGCCGATGTAGAAGAATGCCCGGATATTGTGGCGGTTGAACACCTCTGTAATGCGGAGGTAATCCGTTTCGTCCTCGTGCCAGTCCTTCAGCTTGAATCGGCAGGAGCCGAGTATCGTTGACGGCGTGGTCATGAGCAGCTGCTTGTCATGGTCGTCCATCAGTATGCTGCGCAGATTCAGCAGTCTGTCGCCGAGGATACCCTCGATTCCATTTTCGGCGCCGAATATCTCGTCTACCTCGCTGTTCTGCTCCGCGCCGTTGAATACGCCGGTCAGACTCGCATTTATGGCGGCTGTGGGACCGCCGGACTGTGCCACTGCAATATTGAACATTCTTTCGTCCTCCTGAATTATCTCTGTGGGAAAATCCTGATATAATTTTAGCATATTGTTATATAATTTTCAATAGCCGTAATAGACAAAAAGCCGGGGATATATTCCCGAATGGCTGTGCACATAAACAATAACACTCAATATCTTGTCCACCGTAGAACGAATCATACGGTCAGAAAAATACAGGGGCTGTTCTGGCAGCCCCTGCAGGTTTTATTTCAATGAACCCTCGCCGCCCATCAGGCGCGTCAGTTCCTCTATCCTCTCGACAGGGAACGGCGGCTCGCAAAGCGGCTTCAAAGCAATGCTCATTATCTTCATGGGATTGTCGTCCGCGGCTGTGCGGTTACTGGACAGCGCTCCGTAGCGGCGGCAGCGGTGTATCACCGCACACTCTCCGTTATTCCTTACCCACAGCGCTATCGCGTCCATTATTCCGCCGCACTCCGACTGGCGGTCCCCCGGCTCGTTGTCCACATGCAGGCTCGTCAGGCAGTTCAGGCAGTGATTCCGGTGGTCACTCCCGGCGCCTGCCGGCACCACTGTCCTTCCGCAGACGCGGCAGGTGAATACCTCGCTGCAGGGGTGATTCCTGTAATATCCCTTTTCGTATTGCTTGCGTTTATTTTCACGGTTCATGTCGTTTCCTCCATACAGTATCCGAAGTTTACCTCAGGTACCGGGAGGAATGCAGTCCGCAAACCTCCCGGTCAGCGAACAATCTCCGATTTAGAATTACTCAAAAAAACTCTCCTTATTATACGTTCACACCAAAGCCGCGGCAGATAGCCTCAAGACCGCCCTGGTAGCCTGCGCCTACTGCATTGAACTTCCACTCGCCGTTGTGGCGGTAAAGCTCCGCGATTATCAGCGCCGTTTCAATGGAATAGTCCTCGGTAAGGTCGTAGCGGATAAGTTCCTCGCCGTTTTCGGGATTGTACACCCTGATGAAGGCGTTGCTCACCTGACCGAAGTTCTGGCTGCGCGTTTCCGCGTCGTAAATAGTTACTGCGAATGCGATCCTGTCGATGTTCTGCGGAACAAGGCTGAGGTCGATCTTTATTGTTTCATCATCGCCGTCGCCTGCGCCGTCACGGTTGTCGCCGGTATGCTCCACAGCACCGGATGAATGCTTCAGATTGCCGTAGAACACAAAATCCCCGTCTGAAGTTACCTTGCCGTTGCTTCCCAGCAGAAATACCTCGGTGTCAAGGTCGAATGCGGATCCGCTGTCGAATCCGTTCACGTCCCAGCCAAGACCTGCGTTGATCTTTGTCAGTCCGGGGTTGCTCTTTGTCAGCTCCACTTTCTGACCCTTTACAAGATTGACCATAATATATACCTCTCTTTCAGAATTCAAATATATCACCGGATTCCCGGAGATCACTAATTCACGGGCTTACCCTCCCGGGCAAGCCGCTCGCGTTCCGCCTGGGGGAGTCTAAGATAGCTCGGCATGAGCGCCGCCGGGTCTATCTGCTCCTTACCCTGCGCCGCGAAGCACACGCCGCTTCCGCGCTGAAACCGCAGGGGGTACGGCGCAAGATCGTATTTCTGCTCCGTTGCCTTGTGCGCCAGCTCTGCGCCGTCGCCGGCGAGTATCACCCTGCCGGATATGGAATCCAGCTCCTTTGTCAGGTCCTCCAGGCGTATTGCCCGGTCGTCGCACAGGCGCGTAATGACTCCGCCCTCGCTGCGGAATACAGCATTGTACACCTGACCGCAGCGTGCGTCCATGCAGCAGACTATCGTGCCGTCGATACCCGGGAAATTATACGCGATCGCCTCAAGCGAGGAAACCGCGATACACTTCTTCCCGGCGCCGAAGCACATTCCCTTCACAGTGGAAACCCCGATACGCAGCCCGGTGAATGAACCCGGACCCACAGTCACCGCCGCTGCGTCAAGGTTGTCTACAGTCACACCGGCGCATTTCATCATGCTCTCCACCATCGGGAGCAGCGTCTGTGAATGCGTATGCTTTGTGTTAAGAAACTGCTCTGCGATTATCCTGCCGCTGTCGTCCATAAGCGCGCAGCCGACGGATACCGCGGAACTGTCTATGCCTAGTATCATGATGTCACTTCCTTATCGGGTCACAGGTATTCCCTGTCCTCAAGTTCGTTGCAGAAAGGCTTCAGACCCTTGCTCTCCATGTAATTGGTGAACGTATCAGCATTGTCAGCAGATATACATACGCCTGTCCAGAGAGCGCCGCAGTCCTCGCATACGCGGACAGTTTCTCCGGTCTTGATGACCTTCGCCCGTACCACTTCACCGGAGCACTGAGGGCAGATTATTTGTCCGCTGACTTTTATACAACGCTCTGTTTCGCCGGATTTCTCAATGCGTATTTTCAGTATCGTCCGTGAGGAATCCCCGGAAAGCTCCTGCTCAAGCCCCTCAATATTCTCGCTCCACTCCGCCGCGATAATTCCGCCGCGGTCGAGGTAATCCAGGAATCCGATGGCGTACAGGTCGTCGTAGCTGTCGATACGGTAAAGATCAAAGTGGAACAGAGGAATACGCCCCTCCGGGTACTCGTTCACCAGCGCGAATGTCGGACTCGTGACCGGGTCGGTGATACCAAGCGCCGCCGCAATTCCCTTTGTAAAAGTGGTTTTCCCGGCTCCCATGTCGCCCTCGTACAATATTATATCCCCTGCTTTCAGCCGGGAGGTCACTTCTGCGGCAATGCGTGCGGTATCCCCCGGGCTGTGAGACAGGTACTCAACATATTCTTCCATCAGAACAGACCTGTGATCTTTCCGTCTTCGTCAACATCGATGTTGTCCGCAGCAGGTACCTTCGGCAGTCCCGGCATTACCATGACGTCGCCGGTGTAGACTACCACGAACCCTGCGCCGGCGGACGCCCTGACATCGCTGACGGTGATGGTGAAGTGCTCCGGCTTGCCCAGCTTCGCCGGGTCGTCGGACAGGGAGTACTGCGTCTTTGCAACACACACGGGAACTCTGTCCAGACCGAGATCCTCGATCTCCTTGAGCGCCTTTGCAGCCTTGGGCGCGAAGTTCACGCCGTCTGCGCGGTAGATCTCCTTTGCGATGATGTCCAGCTTCTCGCGGACGGTGAGCTTCTCATCGTAAAGCGGTTTGTATTCGCTCTTTGTGCTTTCAATGGTTTCAACGACTGCGTTTGCAAGCTCGATTCCGCCCTCGCCGCCCTTGAGGAACACGTCGGAGAAAGCTACCTTTGCGCCGTGCTTCTCGCAGTAATCCTTGACTACTGCGATCTCGGCGTCAGTATCCGTGTAGAAGTGGTTTATAGCAACGACTACCGGCACGCCGAACTTTCTGAGATTCTCAATGTGCACGCCCAGGTTCACGATTCCCTTTTCGAGGGCTTCAACGTTCTCCTTGGTGAGGTCGGGCTTTGCAACTCCGCCGTTATACTTCAGCGCGCGGATAGTCGCTACCAGTACGGTGCAGTCCGGCTTCAGTCCGGCGCAGCGGCACTTGATGTCGAAGAACTTCTCTGCGCCGAGGTCGGAGCCGAATCCTGCCTCGGTGATGGTGTAATCCGCCAGCTTCAGTGCGAGCTTAGTTGCGCGGACGGAATTGCAGCCGTGTGCGATATTCGCGAACGGACCTCCGTGGATAAGCGCAGGATTGCCCTCCAGAGTCTGGACGAGGTTCGGATTGATGGCGTCTTTGAGCAGGGCGGTCATTGCGCCCACCGCGTGGAGATCACGGGCGAACACCGGTGCGCCGGAATATGTGTAGGCAACAAGAATATTGCCCAGGCGCCGCTTCAGATCCTCAAGATCAGCCGAAAGGCAGAGTATAGCCATGATCTCGCTTGCAACGGTTATCTGGAAATGATCCTCGCGGGGGATTCCGTTCACCTTGCCGCCCATGCCGATAACGATGTTGCGCAACGCCCTGTCGTTCATGTCCAGGACGCGCTTGAACAATATCCTGCGAACGTCTATCCCGAGGGCGTTACCCTGCTGGATATGGTTATCCATGAGGGCTGCGAGCAGATTGTTAGCAGCAGTGATGGCGTGCATATCGCCGGTGAAGTGCAGGTTGATGTCCTCCATCGGGACCACCTGGGAGTATCCGCCGCCGGCTGCGCCGCCCTTGATTCCGAACACCGGACCGAGGGACGGCTCACGCAGAGCCAGGATAGACTTTCTGCCGGTCTTGTTCATGGCTTCGCACAGACCAACGGAAGTCGTGGTCTTGCCCTCGCCTGCCGGGGTAGGATTGATGGCGGTCACGAGTATCAGCTTTCCGTCCGGCTTATCAGCAAGCCTGTTGAACAGCTTCTGGTTCAGCTTTGCCTTATAGTGACCGTACTGCTCTACCTCGTCCTCCTCAATTCCGAGATTTGCTGCTATCTCGGTTATCTTCTTCATCTTCGCCTGCTGTGCGATCTCAATATCTGTAAGCATTTTGTGTCCTCCGTTATTACATGAGAGTTATCTGGTCTATGTCTTCGTCTGTCGCCGTTCCTGCCGAGGGAATGGACTTGATACGCAGCGCTTCCACGTCCTTTACGCCGCTCTTCTCCGCCGGATAAGCCCCGGCAAGCTCCGCCTTCGTCAGGCGCATTACCTGCACGCCCTGTGTGTCACGCGCAGCCTTTGGAAGCACCAGCGCCGTATTGAACGTCAGCGCCTTTCCTGCCGTAGATTTCAGGACGAAATCCGCGTCGTCCCTGATGAGGAATATCCCCACCAGCTCCGACAGGTCGGAATACGCACCAGAAAGCTTCTTGCGGCGCGTCTTGGTTTCATAGCTGGAAAGCGGAACCTTGGCGCACTTTCCGTTCCGGAAGAACATCACGAGGGTTTCGCTGTAGTCCTCCGTCACCGCCATGAACCGTATACTCTCGCCGTCGTCGAATCCCAGCTTCGCAGGAATGTAATCTCCCATCACGCTCGCCTTGGTTTCATCGAAATCCGCGCAGCGCGTCTTGTATACCTGGAACTTGTCCGTGAAGAACAGCAGCTCCGCACCGCCGTTTACCTCGCCGGAATAGATTATCTCGTCGTTCTCCTTGAGCTTGTGCTGACTGCTCATGCGCAGGGACTGCGGCGTGATCTTCTTGAAATAGCCCTCCCGGGTGAGGAATATGTTCACCGGACCGTACTTCACCGGCTCCTCAACTGCCGCCTCGGATTCCTCCACATCGTAGAGGAACATCGTGCGCCGCGGCTGACCGTACTTCTTGGATATATCCCGGAGTTCCTCGATTATCAGCTTGTTCACACGGTTATCGCTGCCGAGGATATCCTCCATATCCGCGATTTCGTTCTCAAGATCCGCAGTTTCCTGGGTGCGCTTGAGGATATATTCACGGTTGATGTGACGCAGCTTTATTTCCGCAACGTACTCCGCCTGAACCTCGTCTATCCCGAATCCTATCATCAGATTCGGAACTACCTCGGATTCCTCGTCGGTTTCGCGAATCAGCTTTATCGCGTAGTCAATGTCCATCAGTATCTTCTTCAGACCGTTCAGCAGATGGAGTTTCTCCTTCTTCTTCTTTAGATCGAACGCCACGCGGCGCTTAACGCAGCTGCGGCGGAATATGGTCCACTCGTTCAGTATCTCATATACTCCCATAACACGCGGAGATCCGTTTATGAGCACGTTGAAATTACAGTTGAAGTTGTCCTGCAGCGGAGTCAGCCTGAACAGCTTGTTCATAACCGCGTCGGGATCCTGTCCCTTTTTCAGGTCGAACGCCAGGCGCAGACCGGAAAGGTCAGTTTCATCGCGGACGTCGGAAATTTCCTTGACCTTGCCGTCCTTGACAAGCTCGACAACCTTGTCGATTATCGCTTCAATAGTGGTGGTCGGAGGTATCTGCGTGACCTCAATACAGCGCGCGTCCTGGTCGTAGTTGTACACAGCGCGCACCTTTACAGCGCCGGTTCCGGTGCGGTAGATCTTGTTCATCTCGGCTTCGTCGTAGACAATGTAGCCGCCGCCCGGGAAATCCGGACCTTTCAGTGTGGAAAGCGCATTGTGCTCCGGATCCTTCATAAGTGCGATGGTGGTTTCACATATCTCGCTGAGATTGAATGAGCATATGTTGCTCGCCATGGATACCGCAAGACCGAAGTTGTTGTTGACCAACACTGCCGGGTATCTCACCGGGAACAGGCTCGGCTCCAGCATGGTGTTGTCGTAATTCGGCACCATATCCACGGAGTCCTTGTCGATCTCGGCGAAAAGCTCGCCGCTTATCGGCTCCAGCTTCGCCTCGGTGTATCGGGAAGCCGCATACGCCATATCCCTGGAATACGCCTTGCCGAAGTTGCCCTTGCTGTCAACGTATGGGTGCAGCAGCGCTTCGTTGCCGCGCGCCAGTCTTACCATGGTTTCGTATATCGCGGCGTCGCCATGGGGATTCAGCCGCATGGTCTGACCGACGATATTCGCGGACTTCGTGCGGTTTCCGGTCAGAAGTCCCATTTTATACATCGTATAGAGCAGCTTGCGGTGAGAGGGCTTGAAGCCGTCTATCTCCGGCAGCGCACGGCTGACGATGACGCTCATCGCATAGGGCATGTAGTTCTCCTCCAGAGTGCTTACTATGTCCTTCTGCTCGACTATTCCGCTGCCCTCAATGTACGCTCCGGATATCGGGGAGCTGAACTTCCTGGGCTGCTTCTTTGGAGTGTTTTTCTTCAATTCTATCTTCCTTTGATTTAACTGATATCTGCCGCCGCGAGGTACCTGCTGCCGTTCTCCCTTATGAACCGCTTACGTCCCTCAAGGTCGTTGCCGAGAAGCACGTCGAACATCTCCCGGGTAGCCTCCACATCAGTAGGATTCACCTTTATCAGGCGGCGCGTTTCGGGATTCATGGTGGTAAGGCTCATCATGTCCGGGTCGTTCTCGCCAAGACCTTTGCTTCGCTGAATAGTGTACTTTGCGTCGCCTATCATGCCGAGTATCTTCGTCTTTTCCGGCTCGGTGTAGGCAAAGTAGGTGCGCTCCTTAGTGGTTATCTCATACAGCGGAGATTCCGCGATGTAGACATAGCCCTTCTCGATGAGCGTGGGGCAAAGTTCCTGTATCATCGTGAGTATCAGCGTGCGTATCTGGAATCCGTCCTCGTCGGCATCGGTGCATATTACTATCTTGTTCCAGCGCAGATTGTCCAGGTTGAATGTTGAAAGCTGCCTGTTAGCCTTGGTCTTGACCTCCACGCCGCAGCCCAGCACCTTTATCAGGTTGGTGATGATCTCGCTCTTGAATATCTTGTCGTAGCTTGCCTTCAGACAGTTCAGTATCTTACCGCGGACCGGAATGACCGCCTGGAACTCCGCGTCGCGCGCGAGCTTTACCGAACCCAGCGCGGAATCACCCTCCACGATGTAGACTTCGCGGCGGGACACATCCTTGCTGCGGCAATCCACGAACTTGTCTATGCGGTTGGTGAGGTCGATGGTTCCGGTGAGCTTCTGGAGCGTACTCTGGCGCACCTTGTCGGCGTTCTCACGGGACCGCTTGTTAATAAGCACCTGGGTGCCTATCTTCACGGCTTCGTCCGGATTCTCCAGGAAATAGACCTCAAGCTGGTGCTTGAGCCACTCGGTCATCGCCTCGGTGATGAACTCGTTGGTGACCGCCTTTTTCGTCTGGTTCTCGTAGCTTGCCTGGGTGGAGAAGTTGTTGGAAATAAACACCAGGCAGTCCTCGACATCCTCCCACTTTATGCTCTTCTCGCCCTTGTTGTACTTGTTCCCGTTCTTGAGGTAGCCGTCGATCTGGGACAGGAACGCCTTCTGGAGCGCCTTCTGCGGACTTCCGCCGTGCTCCAGCCAGCTGGAATTGTGGTAGTGCTCGATGAACTGGACTTCCTTGCTGAACGTGAACGCGACGTTCATCTTCAGCTTGTATTCGTCCTTGTCCTCACGGTCACGACCCTGGCGCTCGGCAGTCCAGTGCTGCGGCGTAGTCAGGGATTTATCGCCGACCACCTCCAGCAGGTAGTCGCTGATCCCGTTCTCGTAGCAGTATATCTGCTCGGTGAACGTTCCGTCCTCGTGCTCGTCCTTGAGAACAAGCTCCACGCCGTCGTTCACCACCGCCTGTCTGCGGAGGATATCTGCGAGGTAATCCGCGCCGATGTTGATGTCGGTGAACACCTCCAGGTCGGGCTTCCAGTGTATTTTGGTTCCGGTAGTCCCGTCGCCCCGGGACTTCTTGAATCCGCGCTCGTCCTGGGTCACGTTGAATCCCTTTTCGAAGCGCAGGGAGTAGTTCCACTGACCGCGGTGGCTCTCTACCTCCATGTATTCGCTGGAGAACTGGGTAGCACAGAGTCCCAGACCGTTAAGTCCCAGCGCAAAGGAGTAGTTTCCGCCGGAGTTATTATTATACTTGCTGCCGGCGTACAGCGTACAGAATGCCAGCTCCCAGTTATATTTATCCTCAGCCTTGTTGAAATCTATCGGGATACCTCTGCCGAAGTCCTCAACGGTTATGGACTTGTCGGCGTGCAGCGTAATGATTATGCGCTTTCCGTAGCCCTCGCGCGCCTCGTCGATGGAGTTCGAGATTATCTCGAACACCGAGTGGCGGCAGCCGTCAACACTGTCCGAGCCGAAAATTACGCCCGGGCGCAGACGAACCTGGTCCGGTCCCTTCAGCGACACAAGGTCGTTGTAATTGTTTTCCTTTGCCATTTATGCATCTCCTGTTTACCGCAGCAATGCCGCAAACGGGCACAAAACTGCATTATCTTATTCAGTATATCACAAATCCAGGAAAAATGCAAGCCCAATGTTCGCACCGATTGACAAATCCGCCCGGGCATTGTATAATTAGTGAAAGACCAACACGAAGGAGAACGACAATGAAAAAAGCGATAATATTCGACCTTGACGGAACTCTCTGGGACAGTTCCGAGAGCGTGTGCGGCTCCTGGAACGAGGTATTCCGCCGCTACCCGGAAATAGACCGCGTGCTTACCCCGGCGGACATCCGCGGATTCATGGGAAAGACGCTGGAGCAAATATTCCCCATCGCGCTGCCGGACACCCCCGATGAGCTCCGCCGGAGGGCGCTGCGTGAATGCGTGGGGTATGAGCTGGAATACATCGCGCGGCACGGCGGAAAGCTGTACCCGAAGCTACGGGAAACGCTGGAGCTCCTCCGGAAGGAATACACGCTGATCATCGTCAGCAACTGCCAGGTGGGGTACATCGAGTGCTTCCTGGATTTCGCTGGAATGCACGACCTGTTCGACGACCACGAGAGCGCCGGGGGCACAGGTCTTTCCAAGGGCGAGAATATCCGGCTGGTTATCCGGCGGAATTCCATCGACAGGGCGGTTTACGTCGGGGACACCCAGGGCGACCTGGATTCCGCGGATTTCGCCGGAATACCGTTTATCCGCGCTGCCTACGGATTCGGTCAGATGAACCGGGCCGTGCCGGAAATACGTTCCTTTGAGGAACTCCCGGAAAAGGCGGCGGAGATATTATAATAAAGGGGTATAATAAAAAGGGAAGCGTTACCGCTTCCCTTTTATTCTTAATAATTGTAAAGCTTCGGAGCAGTACCTATCACCGTTCCATCGGGAGTAATCCCATCGCCGCTTCCAAACGAGAACCAGCCGTAATAATCCCAGCTGTCATAATTAGGCAGTGTACCAGTGTATACTGACGTTCCGGGAACATAGGCAACTCCCGTTACAGAGCCGTTTGTTATGATGATCTCAACCGTTCCGTCGTCGATGGAGGGCAGCATATCTTGAATGAAGAGGGCGAAATCCTTATCCTTGTAAGAGCCGCCGTCCCATGTGAACGCATCATTGCGGAAGTATCCAGGGGTGCTGTATAAAGTCCAGTAGCCGCCGGATACATAGGCGTACAGCGTACCATCACCTACCAAGGTAGCACCATATGTATCAGCTTTCGTAAGGAATGTGGTGGTTGCCGCCTTTATCGTCGAAGCCGTGGAATCCGCCTCGGCTACCCTGCTGGAATCCAAATACCCCTTGAAGGTCGGAGTGTAAATGCTGTCGATTATCGCGTACTTTTCAGCAAGCTTCCCGATGTGATCCATGAGGTCAGAGTTGATCTCGTTCAGCATGTCGCTGTCGGTGGGGTCGTACAGCTTGTAATTATTGCCCGGCTTGGGAGCCACGGTTCCTGCGGCGTCGTAATCAATGTTCAGCATTACCTTGCCGTAGTCGTCGCTGCTCACTCCGGCGGAAATCTTCATTCCCTGGCCGTTCGGGGAGATGGAGAGCAGGAGCTTCGCGCCGCCGATTCTGCTAATGTCGCCGCTTATGTCATACAGCTCGCCGGCGTCAAGGCTCATCTCGAAATCGCCTTTGATGCAGGGCATGCCGAACGCGGTCATCATGCCGAAGTTCTTGTAATCCACGGTGTAAGTCTGGACGTTGGAATAATATCTGTCGGTGATCACCAGCTTCGCTGTTCCCTCGCTGGCGGATTTACCCTCGGCATTGAACCTGACATACTCAGTATCGCCTTCCTTATAGGAGAAAGCGGCATCCTTACCGTTGGAAATGAAGATGGTATTGACATCGTCCATCTTAATTCCGACGCCGGCAAGAGTATTGTTGTTGTTCATGTACGCCGTGATCCTGTACTCATCGCCGCCGTCGTAATACTCATTGAGGTACTCGATTTCGGAGTTGTTATTCTCAATGACGTACTCAATACCGGATATAAAATCATCGGCGTCAGTTCCGCTTATCTGGGACATGTATCTGACGAAACTGCTGTCGTTCTTCATTACTTCCAGAACGACGTTGTAAAGCTCGTAAGCGTCAGCCACATTCAGCGTGATCTCGACCTTCATGCCGTCGAATTCCACGCCCCTGACGAGGTCGCTGCCGGTGGTGTACTTGTACTTGTAGTTCTCAAACAGCGGTCTTGTCTTCTGCTTTATTTTCTGCTCAAGCGCGCTGAAGTTGTAGCTGCTGACAGTCCCGGAAGTACGGCTGTCCATATCGAGCGTAGGAAGCTCGCCCTTGATACCGATGTCGGAAATCCCCGGCAGTATCACTGTGTAGGTGCCGTCCTTTTCATAGCGCACCTGCGCCGCAGCAATGGTATCGCTGCCTATAGTGAGGGAAGCCGCGCCCTCGATGGTGTCGTTCTCCACCTTCTCGGCTGCCGTGAACTTCAGGTCGGATATCGACTTCAGTATCTCGTCGATATCGACGCTGCTGCCGACCAAGCTCTCGATGGCGTCCTTGCCGTCACTGTTGAGCTGGACGTCCGCGGAAACGGTCATCTGCACGCCGGACGTACCGATGTAGCTCTGGAGTATCTGGGAATAGTACTCCAACGCCAGGGTGTCCTTGTAGTTGTAGTATGTATCGTAGCCGCTGTCATAATACAGGCGGTTGATGGCGCTCTGGGCGCTCATCATGTTTCCTGCGGCATTGAGCGACTTGTTCAGTATTTCCCCGGTCTTTCCGCTGGTCAGCGTGCCTATCACCATTTCGTGCGCGTAGCCTGCGTCGCCAAGCGCGGAATGCGTGAAGAACGCCTTGTTGCAGTTGTACACGATAAGCCCGGTTCCGGCGAGGACTACCACGCCGCCGGCTATGCACGCTGCCGGCAGGAACTTTCTGAACTTGCCCGGCTTCTTAATAGGCTTCACTGCCTGGGGATACGCGGAATACGCCTCCGGCATTACGCCGGGCTGCTGCGGTATTCCCTGGTAGGGATTCGCACCCTGCGCCGGTATCCCGGTATTCTGCACCGGAGCGCCGTTCGGATACCCCTGGGGCTGCGCGCCCTGGGGGAATGCCGCGCCCTGCACCGGAACGCCCGGCTGTACCGGAGCACTCGCCGGAGCAGCGGAGGGCTGAGTTCCCTGCGCCGCACGATAATAGGAATTCATAAGATCATTGACTGCGCCGGTGCCACCGTTATTTACGGGGGCAGGCGCTCCCTGCTCGGGCTCGCTTACGCCGACAGGGGCTCCGCAGACGGTACAGAATTTCATACCTGCACCAAGCTGCGCACCGCACTTTTCACAAAACATAACCAATCTCCTTTTAAATACGCATTACGTCGGGAATCGACGATAGATTACAGATTCAGTATAACACAACGAATGCTATTTGTCAATCAAAATCTGGAATTTACAACAAGTGTTGCAGAAATTTCCGGAAAAGCGCTGATTACATTGCGGTTTGTTTCCTCAATGCCCGGCTGGAATGCATCAGCATATACACAGCCATCGACAGCACAGTCAGGCAGACAGCCGCGCCGACGATACTGTTCATTATCATACGGAAATTGCTGTCGCCGCTGCCAAACCTGGAAGTCAGCGCATTCTGGAGCGTGAACAGCGACATGAGCGCTCCGGCGAGGTTCAGTGCCTTGGAAGCGGACAGCACCGGGCTGTTCAGCCGCCGGAACTTCACAATGTTCACGATGGAGAGCGTAAGTATATAGAAGGTGTAAGCCGCGGTTATGTAGATGATGGAGCCTGGGTATGCGATGGTGTGTTCCTCCCGGATAAGCTGGACCACCATCACCTGAATACCGACATTCAGCAGGAACATAAGACAGCCGCACTGCCGGTAACCTTTCAGTTCTCGGATACGGCGCCGTTCTCCGCTCAGCTTCTGGGATTTCCGCCAGCTGCGCACAAGGAGCAGCCTGGATATTCCGAAGATGATGTAATACCCGGCAACCGCCGCGAACCACTGGGACTGGTAGAATATCGCCGCAGCGCCCTTGAATACCGCAAACAGAGTGCTCATCATAAGTCCCTGGTACAGCGACAGTTCCCCACGGAACCGGAAATCGCTGATGAACAGGCTTGCGATAGGATTGCTCTGCGCCCACCGCCACACGCGGCTCCCATGGAATCTGCGCATGACGTACTTTGAAACATCGCTCATGCCTACAATGAGTACCGCAAGCGAATATGCGGATATCAGATATATCGTATATTCCATCGCCGGGAACAATCCACGATTATTCAAAGCGATAATACACAGCACCATCGTTGCAGGGGAAAGAACAAGGATAACCCCCGGCGGAAGCAGGAAAGCTCTCTTTATCGCCGGGGTAAGTTTTCTGATATATTTCAGCAGCTTTTCCCAAAGTTCTTTCATCTGTCCGCCTCCTTTCCGCATAATACATCTATTTTATACTACCATAGAAATATTATATTTTTGTTAACTTTTCAGGCATGAACTGACAATTAATCAAATCGGAACAATACTGCTTTACAAATCCGCGGAATAATGATATAATATCAAGTATGAAAACCAACGCAGGAGGACAAAATGGATCCGAGAAAGCATTTCAGCGCACTTAACATAATCCACAGGATAATCGAGGAAAAGGTACAGCCGGGCGATATCTGTATTGACGCCACCGCCGGCCGCGGAAACGACACGCTGTTCCTGGCAAAACTGGTCGGAGAAACCGGACATGTGACCGCCTTTGACATACAGCAGGACGCAGTGAACAGCACCCGGGCGCTGCTTGAAGCAAACGGAATGTCCGACCGCGCGGACGTACTGCTGAAGAGCCACAGCGAAATGGACGAAGTATGCGAGGAGGGCACGGTGTCCTGCATTACGTTCAACTTCGGCTGGCTCCCCAAGGGCGACCACAACATATTCACCAACAAATCCACCAGCATTCCAGCGATAGAAAAAGGAATGAAGCTGCTCAAAAGCGGCGGAATCATGACGCTGATAATCTACTACGGCAGGGAAACAGGATTTGAGGAGCGCGACGCCCTGCTGGAATATCTGCCCACCATCGACAGCGGAAGATACACCGTCATTGAAATGCCCTTTGTCAACCGCCCGAACTGTCCGCCTATTCCCATCGTGATACTCAAGGATATGTAAACGCAAAAGCCGCCGTAAATAATTTACGGCGGCTGTTCTATTTATGCGCTTACTCCTCGGCGCTCTCCTCTTTCCTGTGCGTCTTGACCATGAACGCAAAGTAGATTATGTGGAAGAGCCAGACTCCCCCGAGTATCATGCATGGTATGTAAACCTCTCGTGCGAACATCACCGCGAATCCCACTGCCATCAGCAGGGTGACGGTTATCATCACCTTTATCTTGGTGCGCTTCGTCATTCCCTGCCCATTCACGAAGCTCTCCAGGTCGTTCTTGTACAGCTTCGTCCCACGGAACCATCTGTCCAGCCGTTCGGAGCTTTTCGCAAAGCAAACCGCCGCCAGCATCAGAAACGGAAATGCCGGCAGAAGCGGAAGCACTGCGCCCACAGCGCCAAGTCCAACGCCTATGCAGCCTGTAATTATCAGAATAGCCTTCTTCACTTGTTCATCTCCAGTCTTCGTTTTTCCTTCTTGCTCTCAATAACATGACGGACTGCCATCACCGGGTGGTAAAGCAGCATTCTCGGTCCCGAGAACCGCATTACCTCGCGTATCTTCTCGCGCATTTCCGGCTTGTAGCAGTGCACCCGGCAGTTCGAGCAGAATGTCTTGGTTTCCATGAACGGGCAGCGGTCGCTGCGCTGCACCGCGTAATCCGAAAGCGCCTGGCACTCGGCGCACAATCCGCCGGAGGTGTGGTGCCTTTTCCTGCAATACAGCCGTATCATGAGCGATACCGTCTTTTTTTCGCGCTCGCGCTTCTTGTCAGCATTCATGCATTATTCCTTTCTCGACGCGGTAAACACGGTCGGCAACCGCCATCGTGCTCTCACGGTGCGAAACAAGGATTATGCTCCTGCTGCGCTTCTGCTCCCGGAGCGCTTTCAGTATGATACCCTCGTTTATGCTGTCCACATTGCTGGTCGGCTCGTCCAGGAGTATCAGGCTGCTTCCGCGCAGGAACGCCCTCGCAAGTCCCAGGCGCTGCTTCTCCCCGGCGGAAAGATTGTCGCCGAGCGCCCCGACCCGGGTCTTGTATCCCTCCGGCAGCGACATGACGAAATCGTGTATCGACGCCATTCGGCAGGCTTCCTCGATCTCCTGCTGAGTGGCTTCCGGCTTCGCAATGCGCAGGTTGTCCTCGATGGATTCATCGAACAGGTATGTTGTCTGGCTGACCATGGTCACGTTGTCCAGCAGGCTGGCGCCGTCTATTCTGTCGATGTCCGTGCCGTTGTAGGCAATAGTTCCACGGTTCTTCTGCCAGAATCGCAGCAGCAGCTTCAGGAACGTGGATTTTCCGCAGCCGCTCTCGCCCACTATTCCGATAATCTCGCCCTTGCCGGCGTGCATACAGATATCGGACAGCACAGGATTTTCCCCGTCGTAGGAGAAGGAAAGATCCCTGACGTCCAGGTTGTCAAAGGTGAATTCCTCGCCGTTCTCCACAGGCTCCACTGCAGGCTTTTCGGAGAGCAGATTAAGCACTCTGTCGCCGCTTGCAAAGGTCTGCGTGAGATTCCCCGGGAGGGAGGAAATCGCGATGACCGGTCCGAAGGACCCGAACACCGCCGTCACTCCTATGATCATTCTGCCGGCGGAGAGCATTCCACAGCCGACCAGGAGCACTCCGACCGCCAGCGCCGCGATTATCGCCAGGGATACCGTAAGCTCCGTGGCGGCGGCAGCCCGGGTGATGTCATTCTTCATTTTCCGGGTTTCTTTGAGGAGTACGTCGGAGCGGCGGTCAACCTCCGCCCTGCGGCTTTCGCCGGCGTTGTTCAGGACGATCTCCCTAATTCCCTTTATGCTGTCCAGGAAGAACGCGTTGAATCCGGCGAACTCAGCGCGGTATCTCACGCCGCTTTCCTTCAGCCTTGCCGAGGATATCAGCGGCAGCGCTATCCCTACAGCCGCGTATCCCAGAAGCGCCACAAGCGCCAGATACCAGTGGGCGATATTACCAACGAAGATGAATACTGCCAGCGATACTATTACAGCAATGCATATCGGCGAAATAGTATGCGCATAGAACACCTCCAGGGTTTCGATATCCGAGGTTATCATCGCGATTATCGAGCCTTTCTGCTTGCTCTCGAGCTTTGCCGGGCACAGAGTGCGCAGCGCTCCGAAAATCCTGCTGCGCAGCACGGCAAGCAGGCGGAATGCGATGTAATGATTCCCGTACTGCTCCAGGTAGCGCAGCAGTCCGCGCAGTACTCCGCAGCCTATCGCGAGCGCGATTATCCAGCCGTAGGAAAGCGCGATAGCTTCCCCCATGACCTTCGCAACTCCCACCGCGCCGAAAAGCGTAACGCCCATGGCGCAGAAAAATCCCAGGGAGCCGTTTATTACCGCGAGCACCATTATGTATGCCAGGCTTCCGAGCAGCATGACAAGGCTCGCCATTATCCTGGCGCCGCTCCTGCGTATCGACTTCTTCATTCTGCCACCTCCGTATAGCCATTTTCCAGTGCCTTCTGTGCCGTATACAGCGCGAAATATCCGCCCTGCTGCGCCATCAGCGCGGCATGCGTGCCGCTTTCCCGGACCTCGCCGTTATCCATGTAGTATATCAGGTCGGACGGCACCACGTTTTCCAGGCGGTGGGAGATAACGATAACGCTTTTCATCCCGGACAGCGCCTTTATATTCCGCATTATGACGGATTCGCTCTCAATGTCGATATTGCTCGTCGCCTCATCAAAAATGTAGATATCCTTATCCGCCACAAGATTCACCGCAAGAGCGAGCCGCTGCTTCTGACCGCCGGAAATATTCGCGCCGTCCTCGGTCACTGCCTTGTCCAGTCCTCCGTTTTCGCGGATAAAATCCGCCAGGTTCACCTGCTCCAGTGCAGATATTATATCATCGTCCGTGACGTCCTTTTTCGCCAGACGGAAGTTCTCCCGGACGGTCGTATTGAAAACATAAGTGTTGCAGCTCACCACCGCCACCCGGGAATAATATGCCGCCCGGGAAAGATTCTCCAGCGGCTTTCCGCCTGCGATCACAGTTCCGGAGCCGGGGCGGAGCGCTCCGGTCAGCAGTCCCACCGCCGTGGATTTTCCACAGCCGCTCTCGCCGACGATAGCCGTCATTCCAACCGCCGGGAATTTCATGCTCACATTCCGGAGCACGCTGCGCTCACCGTCGTAGCTGAAGGTCACGTTATCCAGCCGGAGTTCAGTACCGGAAAGCTCCTCATCTCCCCAGACGGGATCCGGCTGCGCCAAGAGGGAGAGTATCTTCTTTCCTGCGCTGACTCCGTTCATCGCCACATGGAACGCCGAGCCGAATGCACGCAGCGGCAGGAAGAACTCCACCGCCACCAGTATCAGGAACAGCGCGTAAACCGGCGGAAGTCCGCGATACGCCGCCCCGGTAACAGCGAACGCTATCCCCAGTCCGGCGCCGCCGTATGCCACCATATCCATGATCGTGGTACTTGCCAGCTGCATTACCAGGACCTTCATGGTGATCTTCCGGAATTCCTCCGCGCTACGGTTCATCTTCTCATGCCGGGCGGCGTCCGCACGGAATATTTTCAGCTCGCGCAGTCCCTGGACGCTGTCCAGGAAGCTGTCGCCCATAGAGGTGTACTTCCCCCAGTACTTCGCGAATATCTTCTTGGCGTACTTCGACACCGCAATGATGGACACCGGAATAAGCGGAACGCAGCAGATAAGCGCTACCGCCACCCTCCAGTCAATCCACACGGTCACCAGGAACAGCACCAGCGGCGCCAGCATGGCATAGAAGAACTGCGGAATATACGAGGAATAGTACAGGTCAAGCTGCTCGATCCCCTCCATTGCCACCTGGGTCAGCCCGGCAATGCTCATTCCATCGGTGCTCCGTACTCCCAACCTTACTATTTTGTCGTAGGTCTTTTCCCGGAGGTCCTTCTTGGCTTTCCTGCCGAGAATATCCCTCAGATTTCCGGAAACCCGGCTCGCGGCATAACGCACGATTATCCCGCCTGCCGCCAGCAGCGCCGGCATGAGGTAGGCTCCCGGCTCCGCCTGCTGCGTCAGCAGATATATCGCTGTGCAAATCCCGGCGGTAATCGAGAGATTCGCCAGAAGCCCAGTCATCATGACCGCCACGGTGTAAAATATGTATTTTCTGTTGCCGCCCAGAAGCCGCAGCAATTCCTTATCCAGCATGTCTTTTCTCCTTTTCCGACTTTATGAATTCCGTCAGCGCCGATATGCTCTCATCGCTGAACGCGCATATCGCTCCTGCGGCGTCGCGCCTTGCCGTGTCCGCAGGCACCCGGCAATTCTTCTCAAGATGTCCGCTGAGCCAGCCTATGAGTATGTTATATTTCTCCAGCGTATCGCTGCCTCTCTGCGTCATTATCACACGATTTCTCGCGTCCCGGGCGATAAGACTATCATGTTCCAGACGCTCCACCGCCTTGAATACACTGACTTTAGTCACGTCCATCGCGGCGGCAATGGCACTGAGCCGTATTCCCACAGTCCCATCGTACAGCCCGTTTATCGTTTGCAGATACCTGTATTCCGACAATGTCATACGAACCTCCTGGTTAGATTTGGCTAACTTAGCTTTGCACTCAAAACTGCTTTGGTTAGTATGCAATAAGCGAGTTAGTTATAAATAACAGTATATATGATTATAACACAGCCAGTCCGGTTTGTCAATAAAAAGTTAGCCGCTAGTTAACGGAATTTTTTCTGGAATATAAAGGGGCTCCCGGGCAGTATTCACGCCCGGGAGCGGATATATTGTCGGGAATTTCAGCCGAGCGCCGTGTCAAGACTCATCATGATAATGAATCCAACGGCGAAAGCGACTGTACCGATATTGGAGTGCGGCTCCCCGGACATTTCCGGGATAAGCTCCTCCACGACGACGTAGATCATTGCGCCGGCTGCAAAGCTGAGCAGGTAAGGAAGTACCGGCACCACGAATCCGGACAGCAGCACCGTCAGCACTGCCGCGACCGGCTCCACCGCTCCGGAAAGCGTTCCCAGCAGGAACGCCTTCCCCTTGCCCATTCCCGAGGAACGCAGCGGCATGGAGATTATCGCGCCCTCCGGGAAGTTCTGTATAGCGATTCCAAGGGAAAGCGCCAGGGCGCTGGCGGCAGCGATATTTGCGCCGCCGCTTGCAAGCCCGGCGTATACGACTCCCACCGCCATTCCCTCCGGAATGTTGTGCAGGGTGACCGCCAGGAGGAGCATGGTGTTCTTCCCCAGGGTGCTGCGGTGCCCCTCCGGCGTGTCGGAATTCATGTGCTGGTGCGGAATCACCTGGTCGAGGATCAGCAGGAACAGTATTCCGAGAGCGAATCCCACCGCCGCCGGAATGAAGCTCAGCCTGCCCATTGCGGCGGACTGCTCCATCGCCGGGATAAGCAGGCTCCACACCGAGGCGGCGGTCATGACGCCTGCCGCGAATCCGGTCAGGCTCCTCTGCACAAGGAAGTGCGGCTCCCTGCGCAGGAAGAACACGCAGGCGGACCCGGCGGTAGTCCCGATAAACGGTATCAGTATGCCATATATTATCTGCGTAAACATTGTAATTCTCCTTTCAGTTAGTTATCGCTAACTCATTATATCACAAATCCCCCTGTCTTGCAACAGTAAACGCGACATTTGTAAGTTCTGACTAACCGACACTCTCCTGCTGAAATATTTTCGCCGGAATTCACAAAAAGTGCTTCCGCCCATTGACAACCGTCGAAGTATGTGGTATTATAACAGTGTTATATAACAGTGTTATACAAGAAGGAGAGTCAGCATGCCCGACGAAAACAACACCCTTGAAAGGATAATTTCCGCTGGTGCGGCTGAATTCCTCAGCAAGGGATTCCAGCGCGCTTCACTGCGGAACATAGTCAAGGACGCCGGAGTTACCACCGGGGCTTTCTACGGCTACTTTTCCAGCAAGGTGGAGCTGTTCAACGCCCTCGCCGCCCCCGTCGATCATTTCATGGAGGAATACCGCAAGGTGCAGAACATGTTCGCCAGCCTTCCGCCGGAATCCCAGCGGAGCCACCTGGGAGTGACCTCCAGCAGCTGGATGATGGACATGATAGACTATCTCTACGAGAACAAGACCGCATTCCGACTGGTGCTCACCTGCTCCGAGGGGACAAAATACGCCGCCTTCATGGACGAGATAGTGCGTATCGAGGTGGAAGCCACACATAAATTCTACGAGGTGCTGCGCTCCCAGGGAATTAATGTCCCGGATATTGACCAGGATCTTGAGCACGTTATCGTCAGCGGAATGTTCGCTTCCTACTTTGAGCTGATAATCCACGACCTCCCCCGGGAAAAGAGCCGGGATTACGTCCGGCAGATGTACATTTTCCAGGCGGCAGGCTGGTCGAAGCTCATGGGAATCCCGGACGTTGCAGGAGCGGACGACCTGTTCACATAAACAAGTAAACAAGCCGCAGCTTACAAACTGCGGCTACAGATAAACCAAAGAGTTAGCTCGGGCTAACAAAAGGAGGAACATCAACTTGAAGAAGAAATCAGATCTTTATGTGCTGATGGGATACGCCGGAAAGCACAGGGTGCTCACCTATCTTTCGTGGGTGCTCGCCGGAATAAGCGCTGTGATCGCACTGGTTCCGTTCTGGTATCTCTGGAGGATAATCAGGGAGGTCCTGGACGTCAGTCCGGATTTCAGCCAGGCGGTACACATCAGCGAATGGGGCTGGGCTGCCATGGGATTCTCGGCGCTGGCTTTCCTTGTGTACATTGCCGCGCTGCTCTGCTCGCACCTGGCGGCATTCCGCGTTGCGACCAACCTGCGTATCGCCATGACGCGGCACATCGCCGGGCTTCCGCTGGGATTCGCCGAGAACTTCGGCACCGGTAAGCTCCGCAAGATAATCAACGAATGCAGCGGCGCGACCGAAACCTACCTCGCGCATATGCTCCCGGATACGGTGACAGCCTACATCACGCCGGTGGCCCTGCTGGTGCTCATGATGGTATTCGACTGGCGCCTGGGACTCCTCAGCCTTGTACCGGCGGTGCTGGCTTTCGTCATCATGATGGTGTTCATGACCGGTAAGTCCCTCAAGAAGAGCATGACTGAATACCAGGACGCGCTCAACGACATGTCCAACGAGGCGGTGGAATACGTCCGCGGAATCCCCGTCGTAAAGACCTTCGGGCAGACCGTGTTCTCCTTCAGGAAATTCAAGGGCGCGATCGACCGCTACGGCGAATGGACCATCAGATACACGAATCAGCTCCGGCTGCCGATGATGTTCCTGACCACCGCCGTGAACGCCGTTTTCGCAATGCTCATCGCTGCGGCGATATGGTTCACCGCGGACGGTGTGTCCAATGAGTTCCTGCTGAACCTCATGTTCTACATCATCATAACTCCGCTGCTGACTGTTACTCTCACGAAGATCATGTTCAACAGCGAGAACAAGATGGTCGTATCCGACGCCATCAGCCGTATCGACAGCGTGATGTCCATGGAGCCGCTCTCCCAGGGCAGCGCTCCCGTGAAGCCCGCGGATCACTCCGTGGAGCTGCGGAACGTATCCTACAGCTACGACGGCAGCAATAAGGCGCTGGACGGTATCTCACTGAAGATAGTCTCCGGACAGACCTGCGCGTTCGTAGGGCCCTCCGGCGGCGGAAAAACTACGCTCGCGAACATAATCTCCCGGTTCTTTGACGCGGACAGCGGCGAAGTGCTCATCGGCGGCGTGAACGTCCGGGATTTCCCCAAGGAACAGCTGATGGATACGGTTTCCTTCGTATTCCAGAACAGCCGCCTTATCAAGGGAACGATCCTCGAAAACGTGCGAATGGCTCGTCCGGAAGCCTCGGACGATGAGGTGCTGCGTGCGCTTGAAGCGGCGCAGTGTAGCGATATTCTCGAAAAGCTGCCGGACGGAGTGAACACCGTTATCGGCACCGGCGGTATCTACCTTTCCGGAGGCGAGCAGCAGCGCGTCGCAATAGCACGGGTGATCCTCAAGGATTCCCCCGTGGTTATCCTCGACGAAGCGACCGCATTCGCCGACCCGGACAACGAGGTACGGGTGCAGAAGGCATTCGCCGAACTTCTCAAAGGCAGGACAGTTATCATGATAGCCCACAGGCTGTCCACCGTCATCAACGCCGACAGAATATTCGTGCTTGCTGACGGAAAGATCGCGGAATCCGGCAGCGGCGCGGAGCTTTCCTCCGGGGACGGAATATTCGCGAAGATGTGGAGCGACTACAGAAAGTCGGTTGACTGGAAGATCGAAAAGGAGGGCGCAAGATGATAAAGTACTTACAGCGCCGTTTCGCCCTCAGCGAACGCGGAGCACATGATCTCATAAAGGGCGTGGTCGGCTGCGTGCTCCAGAATATTGCATTCATGCTGCCGGTGTCGCTGCTGTATTTCACAGTGAGCGACCTCATGAACGGCGGTATAACGGGTAACAGGGTTTGGTTCTATATAATCGGCATTGCAGTGTGCCTGCTGCTGATATTCTTCATCACACATTTCCAGTATAATTCAACATTCCTTGCGACATATGTTGAAAGCGGCGTGCGCCGTATCTCCATCGCGGAAAAGCTCCGCAAGATCCCACTTTCATTCTTCGGCAGGAAGGACCTCGCGGATCTCACCAGCACCATCATGAACGACTGCGCGCTGCTGGAAACCGCTTTCTCTCACTTCGTGCCTCCCCTTATGGGTGCGATGATCTCCACAACGCTTATTTCCATAAGCCTGTTCTTCTTTAACTGGAAGATGGCGCTTGCGGCGCTGTGGGTGCTGCCGGTGGCTTTCCTGATCGTCGGCTGCACCAACCGCGTTCAGCACGCTATGCACAAGAAGTCCATGGCGGCGAAAATGGCGTGCGCAGACGGAATCCAGGAGTGCCTTGAAACCATGCGCGACCTCAAGGCGAACAACGCCGAGGATTCCTACCTCGACGGGCTGGAATCCAAGATCCGAGCCGTAGAGAAACGCTCCATCATCTCCGAGCTGAGCACCGCAGTCTTCGTAAGTTCCTCGGGCATAATCCTGAAGCTGGGTATCGCTTCCGTTGCCATCACCGGCGGTGCGCTGCTCATTTCCAAAGAAATAGACGTGCTGACTTTCTTCATGTTCATTATCGTGGCTTCCAGGCTGTATGATCCCCTTCAGGGCGCGCTGAACAACCTTGCGGCGGTAATCTCCACAAAGGCGGCGGTGGACCGCATGAACGAGATACTGGATCAGCCCGTGCAGGAAGGCTCCGACAAGCTCACGAACTCCGGCTGCGATATTGTGTTCGATCACGTTGGATTTTCCTACAAGGAGGGCGAGAACGTACTTAACGACGTTTCCTTTACGGCGAAGCAGGGTGAAGTCACCGCCCTCGTCGGACCCTCCGGCGGCGGAAAGACCACGGTATCCCGGCTCGCGGCGAGATTCTGGGACTGCGCCAGCGGTAAGATCACCGTGGGCGGCATGGACGTAGACCGCACTGACCCCGAAACGCTGCTCCAGCTGTACTCCATCGTATTCCAGGACGTAACGCTGTTCAACAACACGATCATGGAGAATATCCGCCTTGGCAGGAAGGACGCCACAGACGAGGAAGTAATAGCGGCTGCGAAGCTGGCTAACTGCGACGAATTCGCCGAGAAGCTCCCGAACGGGTACAATACTGAGATCGGCGAGAACGGCTGCGAACTTTCCGGCGGCGAGCGCCAGCGTATTTCCATCGCCCGGGCATTCCTGAAGAACGCCCCCGTGATACTCATGGACGAAGCGACAGCCTCCCTGGACGTTGAGAACGAAACGCTTATCCAGACCGCGCTGTCAAGGCTCATCAAGGACAAGACCGTTCTGATGATTGCCCACAGAATGCGCACCGTTGCCGGCGCTGACCACATCGTCGTGCTTGAAAACGGCAGGTCCGCCGAGCAGGGCGCTCCCTCGGAGCTGCTGAAAAACGGCGGCACTTTCGCAAGAATGTGCTCCCTCCAGAACGAAAGCGCAAGCTGGACTATCTGATTCAGACATAAAAAGGCAGGTGCCGTCATATTGACGGCGCCTGAGACCGTCGAAAAAGTTTCTATCCCAGGCTGCCGAGAAAGGTGCAGATGCTAGGAACCCGCATGACGGCTAGGCTTTTTTGCCTGCCGTTATGCGGAGTGACGACGCAGATGCGCCTTTATCGACAGCCTGAGGCGCCGTCCTATTGACGGCGCCTGTTATTTTACTCGCGTCACTTTGCGCAGACGCTGCTTCCCTTTTCGCCCGTGTAGTCGAAAAGCCCGTCGTTCTTTTCTTCCAGCGCCTTGATCATGTGGTAGGTGTACTCGTTGTACGGCGTGGGGATCCCGAGCTCCCTGCCCATTCTGACGAGGGCGCCGGAGAACATGTCTATTTCCGTGTGCCTGCCGGCGTCAAGGTCCTGGAGGGTGGAATACCGCGCAGACGGCGGAACTGCACTCCCCCGGGTGGAGGACGCGTCCGCCCGGCTGATGTCGATTTCCTTTGCCGCCGCGACTGCCTCCAGCTCCCGGCGCAGTCCGTCGCTGATCACCTTCATGTGGGCGCTGTCGCGGTAGCAGCCAACTCCTGCGCCCAGGATAGCCTGGGGCAGATTATTGCACACGTTGAGCCGGAACTTGCTCCAGATCTCCTCCCGGATAAACTCGGTGCTGCGGCAGTGTATCCCGGTGCCTTCAAACAGCCGTTCCACCGCCCGGACGCGGTCGCTGCAAAAGGGGGCTGAGGTTTCCCCGAACACTATGCCGATAGTGGTTTCCGGGTCGAAGTGGTAGCCGTCGCCCTCCCGGTGGGAAGCCACCTTTATCAGAGAATACAGCACCCGGGACTCCCCTATTTCCCCGGCGATTATCTCCTCGCTGTCAACGCCGTTCATCAGGCTCATCACGGTAGTATTCTCCCCGGCTGCCGCGCGGATACTCTCCAGCGCCCCCTGCAGCGCGCCGTATTTCAGCGCAACCACCAGCAGGTCGGCTCCGTGGGCTTCCTGCGGAGTCCAGACCTGCGGACGGTACACCCTGCCGTTGATGGAACAGCCACTCTGCTTCAGGCGCGCCGCGCGGCTGCCCTCCGCAATTACTCCGAGCTCCACATCGCTGCGCCCGGAAAGCCCCCAGATAACGTAAGACCCGACGGCTCCTGCGCCAAGTACTGCAACCTTCTTTATTTCCATGTTGTTCTCCTATTCTGTTACAGCATTCCCGGGCGCCGGGTCAGCAGGAAGAATGTGACCCGTGCCTCATCGTCTGTCAGCGGAATATTCACCCTGCCCTCGTATTCCGGACCCGGCTGCCGGAAGTAATCCGTCGTGAAGCAGGGCAGCGACGACGACCGTACCAGCTCGCTGAACTCAAATTCGTCAGTCTGCACCAGGAACCGCGAGGCAGGCATTTTCTGCCGGCAGAGCGTATCCCAGAATCCCAGCTCCGACCGGAGCAGGAAGTTGAATCCGTTTAACTCCGCGAAGGTAAGGGATTCGTGCCGGGCAAGCTCGTGCTCCCGGGGCACGCACACGAACAGGTTCTCCCTCATGAATTCAGCGCCCTCAGCGTTTCCGGCGGCTCCACGGAATGGCAGCACCGCGATGTCGCACTCCCCGTCCTCCCAGCTGCGCAGTACTTCGCCATTACTGCTGACGCTGGAGGACACCGTGACCCCCGGGGCTTTCTTATCCAGCTTTTTCAGCAGCTCCCACAGCGGAGCCGGCGCGCAGGAGCGCACAACGATAGTCCGCTGCCGCTGATCGAATGCCTTCACATGCTCCACCGCCTGCTCCGCTTCCGTCAGCAGTTTCCGGGCGTATTCCACCGCCAGCTTTCCGGTTTCGTTCAGCTCGATGTGGTTCCTGGTGCGATTGAAGAGGGGAACGCCGAATGCGTCCTCAATGTGGCGCATGTTCCTTGTCAGGGTAGGCTGAGAAATATGCAGGCGCTCCGCCGCCCCGGACAGCGTTCCGCATTCGCCGAACGCCGCAAACTGCTCCAGTTCGTATAAGTCAAGCATAGTACCTCCGCTATTCACAAAATGAAATGCAGATTTCGGAATTGATATTTTACAATCCTATTATAGCATGATATAATAGGATTGTAAAGAGGAGTCCGGGATTTTTTCCCGAACAGAATGAATACTGAAGGAGGAACAGAACATGGATTATGTTACTTTAAATAACGGCGTGAAAATGCCGCAGCTCGGATACGGAGTATACCAGACACCCCCGGAGGAAACAGAGCGCTGCGTACTTGAAGCAATAAAGAACGGATACCGCAGCATAGACACCGCTCAGGCATATGGCAACGAGGAGGGCGTCGGAAACGCCATCGCCAAGTGCGGACTTCCACGGGAGGAGCTGTTCATCACCACAAAGATCTGGGTAACCAACGCCGGATACGAGAAGGCGAAGGCTTCCATCGACGAATCCCTCAGGAAGCTGAAGAGCGACTATGTTGACCTGCTGCTGATCCACCAGCCTTTCGGGGATTACTACGGCAGCTACCGCGCGATGGAGGAAGCATACAAGGCAGGTAAGGCGCGTGCTATCGGCGTATCCAACTTCTACCCCGACCGCTTCATCGACATCGCGCATTTCTCCGAGATCAAGCCTGCGGTGAACCAGGTGGAAACCCATGTATTCCAGCAGCAGAAGGTCGCGCGCAAGTACCTCGAACAGTACGGCACGCAGATAATGAGCTGGGGTCCGTTCGCCGAGGGCAGGAACAATTTCTTCAGCACCCCGGAGCTTATCGAGATCGGCTCCAGACACGGAAAGACTGCTGCGCAGGTTGCATTGAGATTCCTGCTCCAGAGCGGAGTTGTCGTTATCCCGAAGTCCGTTCACGAGAACAGAATGCAGGAGAACTTCAACGTGTTTGATTTCCAGCTCACTACTGATGAGATGAAGCAGCTGAAATCCCTGGACACCGGAAAGAGCCTGTTCTTCTCCCACCACGATCCCGAAACCGTTTCGTGGTTCATGTCAATCGTCTGAGACCGTTGAAAAATTCCCTAAAGGGGCTTTTCCGCCGAAACAAATCCACTGGCTTGGCAAAGCCAAGCATTACACATTTATCTTCGATAAAATGCAAGCTGCGTGCGTAAGGAATAAGGCGCAGACGTTTCCAATACACTTGCTGAGATAGAACTTTTTTTGCACCCGGCAGGGTCGACGCAGTCACCCTTAACCCGGGGCAAAAAACTGATTTAAAAAGCCCACTTCGTGGGCAAAATCTACTTCTTTTAAACAAGGTGCAATATCAAAGGCAGACCCGGTGGGTCTGCCTTTTTGCTATTTAATTACGCGCGATCACTTTGTCTTTCTGGAAACAAACATCAGTGCGCCTGCGGCGAGTGCTACAGCGGCTATGGCTGCAACTCCCTCTGCGCCGGTGTCGGGATTTCCGGAAGCGGTATCCTCCGCGGCAGAATCATCGGAAGCAGGCTCCTCGGAAGCGGCGCGCCTGACGTAGCTGATCTCGCCCTCGTTGTTGTAAAGGGTCAGCACGGTCTCGCCGCTGTCGTTGGTGGTGAGGGTGTAATCCGCGGATTCAGCCTCGTATGCCTCGTTGTCGTATGCGACATATGTGCCCTCGCCGTCGCCCTTATCTCCGCTGTCGTACATGTACGCGCTGAAGTCCCGGGTCTTTTCGCCGTTAATAAAGCTTTCGCCGTGACCTGCCTCATCTATCGTGAAATAGAGCTCGATGTCTGCGTATGCTTCGCCGAAATTGCTGAGGTCAGCGTCCCAGGTGCCTGCCAGATCGGAGATCTGCTCCAGGGAGCTTTCCGTGCGGTCGGAGAAGTCCATGTTCTCAAGGCAGAACAGGGATATGCAGTTGTCGATGGTCTTCTCGTCCGCTGCGGAATCCATTCCGGCGCTGAGCCAGTAGGCATACTTGCCCTTGAAGTAGCCCTGGAGCTCGTCAAGGTCGCTTCCATAGCGGAATTCTATGTGATAGGTAGAATCCATCGTGTCGTCCCGGAAGAAGAAGTAATTGAAATCGCCAGCTTCGTCAGTGCTCTTGTAAACGTCGCAGGGGAAGGACGGGTCCATTTCCACGCCGCCCCAGTTGAGGGTCTCGCCCTTGCCGACATAGTACTGACCCAGATACTCATAGGTGTGGGTGGATTCCGTGCCGTCGGTGAGTCTGATCACTGCCGTGTCGTCCTTGAATGTGAACTGCGCGGCATTGTTGATGTACCAACAGTCGAATGCTGCTACGCCGGTTTCAGCGATGTGGTCTATCGCCTCCTGCCCGTAATAGGAGGAGCTGATGGAACCCTTCAGGGAAGCTACGGTGCTTTCGGCATTGTCCTCGCCAACAACGGCGGCGCAGTACTTCTCCCACATGGGGTTGTACTTGTCGTCCAGTATCACGTCGAAAAGGTTGTCGTAGGTGGTTCCGTTCTCTCCGGCGATGTCAGTCCACACACCGAAATCCCCGGATACAGCGGCGGATTCACCGGTTTCAGCCCCGGCGCTTACGGCAAACGCGGAGAGCACTGCTCCGGCAGCTAATACAGATGATATTCTCTTGATAAGTTTCATATTGTTTTCCTTTCTTTCTCTTACATTAGTTATAACTAACCGATACATGCCTGAGTGAGTTAGTCATAACTACCTTACCATTATATCACAGGAGTAATGATTTGTCAAGGGGGCATAGATAAAGCAGCCGCGGCGATAACTGCGGCTGCCTGACACTGTATTACTGGTGCTTCCCGTGCTCGTGTCCGGGACAGAATTTCGCGATTATGGAGATAACCATCTTTATCAGGGGCTTGGAAATATGGGCGTTCATTCCTGCCTGACGGGTGCGCTGGATATCCTCCGAAAAGGCGATCGCGGTCATTGCGAGTATCAGGATCTCCTTCGCGTCGGGTCTTTCGGAGCCGCGGATCATTCGGGTTGCCGTGAGTCCGTCAACGTTAGGCATCATCATGTCCATGAGTATCACGTCGAACGTGTGAGGAGTATTCTGCGTGAATATCTCCACCGCCTGCTGTCCGTCCACGGCTTCGGTAATTACTGCGCCGTTTTCCTCCAGCAGCGTATGCGCGATCTCGCGGTTGAGGCTGTTGTCCTCCGCCAGGAGTATGCGCACTCCCTTTATGTCTGCGTCGTCAGAATACTCTATCGCGTCGGCGATATCCGCGCTGTCCGCTATCTCAAACGGGATCGTCACGATGAAGGTGCTGCCCTTGCCCTTTTCGCTCTTGATCTCGATAGTGCCGTTCATTCTGTCAACAAGCGACTTCACGATGGACATTCCCAGACCGGTGCCCTGATAGAAACTGCGCGCGTCGTTCTGCTCCTGGGAGAACGGCTCAAAAATATGCTTGATGAACTCTTGACTCATGCCGATTCCCGTATCCGCGACAGTGCAGCGGTAGGTCACGGTGCGGTCGTCTTGCGTCACCGTTTCAACACGGCAGGTAACGGAGCCGCCGGGCTTATTGTACTTTATCGCGTTGCCGATGAGATTCAGGAATATCTGCCGGACGTGCAGCGGACTTCCGTACACATACGGCACCGCAATATTGGGATTACAGTTCTCGTGCACCAGTCTGACGCCGGCTTCCGTTGCGCGCATTTCACCGATGGTAAGTATTTCGTCCGCCATCTGGGCAAGGCTGAAAGGCTCATGCGCCAGCGTAATATTCTGGTCGTCCAGCTTATTCAGCTCCAGCACGTCGTTTATGAGAGACATGAGGTGGTCTGCCGCCACCTTCGCCTTGGCACGGTGCTCTTTCAGCAGCTCAATGTTATCCGTGTTGTTTTCGTCGATCTCGATAAGCCCTATGATTCCGTTCAGAGGAGTGCGGATATCATGCGACATGCGCAAAAGAAATGCGGTTTTGGCGGCGTTCGGCTTCTTCGCTTCCAGCATTGCCGCCTTCATTTTCTGCTCGTTTTCGGTGATCTGCTTCATGTCCTCGGTGATATCCTGAGCATATCCGCAGAAGCAGGTATAGCGCTCACTCTTCGCAATACAGTTGCAGCCGCAGCGGTAGTAGCGCAGCCCGAGCTTCTGGTGTTCCTACCGGAATACGAAGGACGCCTTTTCCCCCTGCCCCAGCCTCATGACGAATTCGCGCACAATGTTGATATCCTCCGGGAACACCCGCGCGATAAGCTTCGGCACAAGCTGATCTGCCGGGGATTCGTCGTCGATCCCGAGTATCCGCTGGAGTGAAGAGCTGAGCAGACACTTCGTCGTATGGTCGTTCCGGAATTCCAGGTGCCACTGCCCTATCTCCGCGGACATGAGCATGTTCTGCGTATCCGCGTCGGCAAAGGATTCGTTCTGCACATCGTCCAGCCAGTACAGCACATGGAATTCCTCGTCCGTGTGCTTCGTGCAGACAAGATTCAGCTCCACCCAGCGGCACTCGCCGTTGCAGGTGTGCCGAAGCCGGAAAGAGAATTTCACGCCCTCCTTGTTGAGGTTGCTCTTGTACCAGTCCAGCGAGGTGAATTTCAGGAACGTTTCACGGTCGTCCGGGTACACGAAATTCGCGGCGTAGCACAGGTTGTCGTGGGTGTAGAATCCCGTGGGCTTTGCGGTCATTTCCTCATAGCAGTCGTCGCCGTACAGGTTCTGAACCAGGTATCTGTCCACAAGCACGTCTATCCATATGGTGTTGGAATACACCTTGCCGAACCCCTTGAACAGCATTTCCCGGATTATCTCATCATCGGTGTCCCTGCCGTTCAGGCTGTATATATTCTGGCTTTCCGCCGTGATACGCAGCCGGGTGATTTCATCGCCGGATTTCTCCACAATCACAGCGGAAACCGTTATCCACTTGAAGTCGCTGCCGGAATTCACCCGGCACTAGAATACGAACACGCCGTCCTTTTTCATGTACCCGATTATGTTGTCCAGCTGCATTTCCTGCCGGAAGGATTCAAGGTCCACATAATATATCAGCTCTTTTTCAAAGCATAGTTTCAGATAGTCGTCCCAGCTGATGTACGTCTGCGCCGTCACCTCGGAACAGGTGACACGACAGCGGCGCGTGCTGAGGTCCAGCAGGATATCTTCCGTAATTTTACGGAGCTTTACAGGTGTGCTCATTTTTTACAAACTCCGTTTCATTCGTTCTCACACATTCTTTATTATGGTAAAGCAATAAATTAATTTGTTTATTAAATTATACATAATAAATCAAGTGTTGTCAAGAGTTAACCGCCCGTTCAAAAAGAAAAACTCGAATTTATAGTAAAAGCGGCATTCTTTGACTTAAAGAAAATGCCTTTTTGCATGGCAGAATTCTCATTCACGCACCATAAAAGGAATTTCATTACATAGCAGACCGCTTTGATGACTGCGGCGAAAACACTTGACAAACCTATAATAATGTGCTATACTGAATCCAAGGATATCCTGTGGTATCATGAAAAGGAGGTCTTTTTATGGAAATGGATATTGCTGCCCTGTCCATGAATATGGCAATGGCAAACTTACAGAATGGTATTTCCGTAGGCATGATGAAAAAGACTATGGAAGCCAACGAACAGAGCATGGAAGCTATCACCGATATGCTGAACAATATGCCTTCCCCCGACGGAAAGGGAACTATCCTGAATGTCAAGGCTTAATGTAAAGCTCTGCTGACCGCTCAGAAATGGGCGGTCTTTTTAATAACAGGCGATCTGTCACACAAGGAGAGCACTGAAATGGAATGGATAACCGAGATAGACTTCAAAATACTTTACTTTATTCATAACAGCCTGTCCTGCGGATTCATGGATTTCCTAATGCCCAAGATAACATACCTCACCGAAATGGGGGCGGTATGGATTCTGGCGGCGCTGCTGTTCCTGGTATTCCGGAAATACCGCGCAAGTATTGCCATCGCCGGCGGAATGGCCGGTGGACTGCTTGTGGGGAATCTCCTGCTGAAACACCTCGTGGCGCGCTCGCGTCCCTGCTGGATTGACACGGCGTTCCCGATGCTCGTGGACGTCCCGAAGGATTTCTCCTTCCCCTCCGCGCACGCAATGATCTCGTTCGCGGCTGCCGTCGCAATATTCCACTACAACAGGAAGGCTGGTATCGCCGCGCTGGTGGTCGCCTCGCTCATCGCGTTCTCGCGGCTGTACCTGTTCGTGCACTTCCCCTCGGACGTGCTTGTCGGCACGCTCATCGGGATCGGTCTTGGTATCGCCGCTTTCATCGTCACCGACAGGGTCGCCGATAAGATCCGGAAGAACAAGTCCGGCGCAAAGGCATAAAATACGCTCCGCCCAGAAAATTTCCGGGCGGATTTATTTTTCCTATTGACAAAATATTCCCGGTGTGCTATAATCTCATTAAGATATCATTTTGATATCACACAACAATATCTATCCGGGAGGTCAGACTTATGAAAACCATAGAAAAAATGAACTACGAAGAAAAGGAACTGAATGCCCCCAACGGCTGGGCGGTGCTGTTCATCACGATCATTCTGTATATTGCCGCCATATTCGGGGTCGTATACTGCTCCGCGCACACAAACGAATACAGCTTCGGAGTGTATGATATAGAAATGATAATTTGCATAATCTGGCTGTGTATCGGCTGGTTTCCGCTTATCGGACTGCGCATAATCAAGCCGAATGAAGCCCTGGTACTCACCCTGTTCGGAAAATATATCGGTACCATAAAGCATGAAGGATTCTTCTTCGTCAACATATTCAGCGTGCCCGTGACCACAAAGTCCCAGTCCGGCGGAAAGCCCGGAATGCCGCGCCCCAAGGTTTCCCTCAAGGCGATGACCCACGACAACCGCAAGCAGAAGATAAACGACCAGATGGGCAATCCCATAGAGGTGGGAATTGTAGTCATCTGGCGCGTTACAAATACCGCGAAGGCGCTGTTCAACGTTGACGATTACGAGGACTTCCTGTCTATCCAGGCAGATTCCACGCTGCGCGATGTAGTGCGCTGCTATCCGTATGATTCCACGGATTCCGACGAGATGTCCCTGCGCGGCTCCTCCCAGGAGGTCTGCGAGAAGCTCAAGGCGACGCTCCAGGAGCGCGTTGACAACGCCGGTCTGGAGATAATCGAAACCCGTATAACTCACCTCGCATACGCTCCGGAGATCGCAGCAGCAATGCTCCAGCGCCAGCAGGCGACCGCAATAATCGAAGCGCGCCAGAAGATAGTTGACGGCGCAGTCGGAATGGTAGAAATGGCGCTGAACAAGCTGAGTGAAAGCAATGTCTGCGAGCTGGACGAGGAACGCAAGGCACAGATGGTATCCAATCTGCTGGTGGTACTCTGCGGCAACAAGGACGCGCAGCCCATCGTGAACAGCGGCTCCATCTATTGAGGCGGATATGAATGAGATAGTATTCTCCGGGGAAGCGATAGCGGCGCATGCGGTCATTGCGGTGCTGTGTATCCTTATCCCGGTCGGGGCGGCGCTGGTATGGCGGTTCTGCCTGAAGAAAGGCTCCATGAGATACACCTTCATCGGGGCGGGAATGTTCTTCCTGTTTGCGATAATCCTGGAGCGGCTGCTGCACCAGGCAATGCTGCCGCTGGTGAGTGGGAATGTACTGCTGTACACTCTCTACGGCGCGCTTGCAGCCGGAATATTTGAGGAAACCGCGCGGTATATCAGCTTCCGGTTCCTGATGAAATACAGCCGGAGCGCCGAGAACGCCGTATCCTACGGGCTTGGTCACGGCGGATTCGAAGCGATATATATCGCCGGGATCACCTCCATAAGCGTGCTGATGATGGCTGCTGAAATAAGATCCTCCGGCACCGCCCAGATGATCCAGAACTTCACCGGCGGCAGCGAAGCTGTCGCAGAACAGCTGAGAGCGCAGCTTTTGGGATTCTCCCAGATGACAATACCGACGGCACTCATCTCGGTTTTTGAGCGTATCGTAGCGATGGCGCTGCACGTTTCCCTTTCGGTGCTGGTGATGGAATCCGTCATGGTAAAGGGAAAGGCGTGGCTGTATCCTGCGGCGATAGCGATACACGCGCTGATGGACGTCCCTGCCCTGCTGTATCAGTCGGGAAAGATTCCCCTGTTAGTCTGCGAAGCGATTATGACAGCGTTCACCGCCGTGTGGGTATTCGTGGCGATACGGTACTACAAGGCGCTCCGGGCAAAATAACATGACAGGAGGTAAGCTGCATGGCAGACAGCGAAAAGAAGGATAAAAAGCAGATACCTCTGCGGTTATCGGCAACCCTTTACAACGAACTTATGAAATGGGCTGAGGACGACTTCCGCTCGGTGAACGGACAGATAGAATACCTGCTGACGGAGTGCGTGAAGTACCGCAGGAAGCACTCAGACAAAAAGGAGGACGAGGAATGAACGACAACATTCTCTTTCTGATCTGCTATATTCCCACGCCGGTGATCCTGATGATAGCCGGGCTGGTAATGTGGAGGGCGCCTGCGCCCTACGGCTCTTCCATGGGCTACAGGACGCGGCGGTCCTGCTCCGGCGCAGAAGCCTGGGACTTCTCCCAGGTATTCTGGGGGCGGCTCATGACGTTCATCAGCATTCCGGTGATCGCGATTTCTGCGGTCGCAGGCGTGATCCAGATACGGATCAATGCTGACGAAAACACCGGGCTGCTTATATTCTGTATCGTCATGGCGGTTCAGATTATCCCGATCTTCATCACGATACCAGTCACGGAATCCGAATTAAAGAAAAGATTCAACATTAAATAAACTCAGGGCGAAGCAGTTCAGCTTCGCCCTGTTACGTTACATCGTGATTATCTCAGCCGCCGAAAGCAGCTCGCAGTCCCGATGGTCGTGGGTGACCAGAATGACCGTTTTCCCGGCGGTCATCTTCCTGCACCACCCGGCGGTCTTTTCCCGGGTGGATTCGTCCAGCCCCTTGAAAGGCTCGTCCAGCACCAGCACGGAGTACTCCGCAAGAAGCGCCCTCACGAGCGCCGCGCGCCGCTTCATTCCGCCGGAGAATTCACGCACCGGCTTCCCGGAGCAGTCCGCAAGTCCCACGGCGGCGAGGGCGGATTCTATCTCCTCCCGGCTGCGGCTGTTCCCGGTGACCAGCCGGATATTCGCCGCCGCGGTGAGATTCTCGCACAGCCTGTCCTCCTGGAATACTGCGGAATACCTCGCGCCCTCCGCACCGTCGATCCTGCCGGAGTCCGGTGGCAGCAGTCCGCAGAGTATCCGCAGCAGCGTGGTCTTTCCGCAGCCGGAGGCTCCCATCACCGCCGTAGTCCTCCCTGCCGGGAAATCCTGCGTGAACCCGGAGAGCACGGTCAGTCCGCCGAAGCGCCGGGTGACGGACTCCGCGCGAAGTCCCACCGGTGGAAGTTCACGCCGCGCAGCATTCCCATGCAGTCCCCTTCCGCCGGATACCGCCCGGACGGCAATATCAACCAGCAGCAGGAACACCTTCTCGCTCAGCCAGCTGAGGAGTATCACCGCGATAGTCCACGCGAAAAGGTCAGCCGTTTCGAGATATATTTTCGCGCTGTACAGCTTTTCGCCGATGGAACCGCCGGGTATTCCGATAAGCTCCGCCGCCGTTCCGCTCTTCCAGCTCAGCCCTATTGAGAGCCGGGCGGCATTGCGGAAATACGGCAGCAGCTGCGAAAGATACACCCCGGTGAATCTGCGCACCGCCGGCACCCGGAACAGCCTTGCCATTTCGGTAAGCCCGGGGTCAAGGTTCTCTATCCCCTCAAGCATGCCGGAATACACCACCGGCAGCGTTATAAGAAAAGATATCAGCACCGATAGATTCCGGGATGTCACCCATATCAGCGCCAGCACCGTGATACTCGCCACGGGAACCGCCTTCACTGCCGACATGAGCGGAGCCAGCAACTGCTTCACAATACGGGATTTCCCGGCGGCGAGCGCCAGGAGGGTGCCGGTCAGCGTGCCCATGGCGAATCCCAGAAGAATTCTGCCGGAGGAGAATCCCACGCTGCGCCGGAAATCCGCAGATGGCAGCAGCTGTAGAAGCCTTTCCGCCGCCCTCACCGGGGACACCAACAATATTTCCTGATGCAGCAGCATTGCGCCGACCTGCCACAATACCAGCCAGAACAGCACGCACAGCGCCGCAGTGATTCGCTTCTTCACCGTCCGTTACGCGCCGTAATAGAAGTCGTCGCCGGGGAGTGCGCCGCCTACCGCCGCAGCCGAGCTTTCAAACAGCACGCCGAGATATCCGGAGAGCTTCTCCTTCATCTCCGTGCCGGAAATGAACACGATATTGCAGCTGGGAAGCGCCTTTTCAGCCACCGCCGCCGGAACTATGTCGAACTTTCCGATGAGCTGCGCCGCATCCGCAGTGTTGTCGTTGACGTACTCCACGGAGGAGCTGTACTCGTTCAGAAATTCGTTCACCGCCGCCGGATAAGCCTCGATGAACTCCGTGCGCGCTATCACAACGCCGGTGACAAGGGCGCTGCCGTTGTTAAGGGAAGCCCACTCCTCATTCAGGTCGAGCACCACGTTCACGCCCTCACTCTTGGTCTGCGCCGTGGTAACGAACGGCTGCGGCAGCATTGCCGCGCTGCCCTCGTCGGACAGCAGGGCGCTCAGGCACTCGGAATGCTCGCTCTTCCACTCGATGGTGACGTCGTTATCCGGGTCTATCCCGTTCTGGGTGAGTATGTAGCGCAGCGCGTATTCCGGCGTTGCGCCCTTTCCGCTGGCGTAGATTGTCTTTCCCCGGAGGTCGGCGGCGGAAGCTATCGTCGGCTCCCCGTTCTCGCAGATGTAGAGCACTCCCAGTGTATTTATGGCAAGCACCCGGACTCCGCCCCCGGTCTTGTTATACAGCACGGAAGCAAGGTTCGCAGGAACGCACGCAATATCCGTATTCCCCTGGATAACCGCCGGAGTGATCTCGTCCGCCGCGCCGGATATCGTGAACTGATAGCTGTCGTTTTCGCTCTCGTCGTCCATCATCTTGATCATTCCCATGGCGGTGGGACCCTTCAGCGCAGATACGCGGATAACCTCCGGCTCATCGGTGGGAAGGGTCGTATCCTCCGGGGTGGATTCCTCGGCGGATACCGTCCCGGCTACAGCTGCCGCGGTATCCTCCACCGTCTTTTCAGCCTGCGAGGAGGTTTCGGAGGAGCTTCCCGAGGGATCCCCCTGGGAGGAACAGCCAGCCAGCATTCCCATGCAGAGAACCGCGGCAAGCACGCTTTTAAGTTTCTTTGAGATCGTCATGTTTCGTTTCCTTTCTGCGAAATATCCGCCCTGGAATACACCGCCTTTGCGGTGACTCCCTCCAGCCTGCCCAGTCTTCCGGACAGCCCGGATATGACATTCATCGGTGCATCAAGCACCACGTTGATGATATTCAGCCCCTTCTGACGGTAGGGTATCCCCATTCTGCCGATTATGTATCCGCGGAATTCATGCAGCAGGCTGTTTATCGCCGCCGCACTCTCTTCGCTGCTGATTATCATGGATATGACCGCGACCCGTGTATCTTCCACAGCAGTACCTCCAAACAAAAACGCCCTCTTCCCTCTGCGTGGGAAAAAAGGCGCACAGAATATATCCGCACGAATGCGGAATTTCACAGCCTTTTGCCTCAAGCCTTTGCAGGGTTTCGGCAGCAGAATCGGACAGGTTCATTCCGTCAGGCGCAACGCGGCTTCGGGTCTGAATTCATTACGAACATGATAGCACATTTTTCCTGTCTTGTCAAGCGGAAAATCCCCGGAAGCACCACAGCTCCCGGGGACGCGTCATTTTATGGAATCCAGCGCCGCCTTTGTTTCGCCGGCGAGCCGGCTGTCGGAGCCGTATTTCATCGCGTATATCATGTATGCGCGCGTCAGCAGCGACCGCGCCCTGTCCGGCGAGGAATCCGCACACTTCCTGCCCATGGCGGAATACAGCGCCGCCGAGGCGGAATCCGCGCCGGACGCCTTGTCCGCAAGCAGGTCAACATTGATCATGTCCGGGGATTCCGCCAGGGACAGATACATCTTCCGGCAGAGGGCGCTGTCCGGGCGGTAGTCGCCGCTGCACGCCGCTCTCAGCGCAGGAGCCGCGCATACTGCGCCGCCCTCCGCAGATGCGAATCCCAGGCGGACAATCTCGTCAAGGCTTGCCCTGCCGCAGCCGCTCATATCCAGAAACACCTGCTCAGGCACCGAGCCGTCCAGCATTGCAAGGCTCATTCCGCAGGCAAGCTGCGGCTCCGGAAGCCCGTCTATCCCGAACAGCGCGCCCTTTTCCGCAGTGTATTTCGCCGCCGCATAAGAAAGCGAATGCTCGTCAGCGGTGCAATATTCTGCGGCAATCCTCAGCAGCGCAGGAACGCCTCCGCACTCCGCTGAAATCTCCGCCGCCAGACGGGGATCCGTCACGCCCAGGCAGCGCAGCAGCTTCCGGGACTCCGCCTGGTCAAGGGGCTCGATGTTCAGCACGCTGTCAAACGCCGTGGAATCCTCCCGGCGGCTCAGCGCCGCAATGCAGGTAGCCCGGCGCACAAATCTGTTCAGGATATTCCCGGGAACCTCCGGCGTGTAATTGTCCAGAATGAACAGCATGTCCCGGTCGCATTCCGTCAGCAGGCGCAGCTTCTCCAGGCGTATTTCCTCCTCGTCGTACGCCGCCCTGCCGCTGTTGTTGACGAATTCCAGCTGATCCGTCAGGTCCCGGCGGCAGTCCAGCCAGACGACTGCGGAGTACTCCTCCCGGAATACGCGGCAGTACAGCGTGAGAAGCTCCGTCTTTCCCATGCCGGGTCCCGGGGAGGTCACCGCCGTCATGCTTCCCGGGCGCACAAGCTTCTTCAGCCGCGGAATATACGGCATGAGCATTCTCGCCGCCTCCGGGTCGGGATCGTATTCCGGCGAGCTGATGAGGTATATCGTTTCCTCGTTGACCAGCCGGCTCAGCTGGGTCAGCCTGTCCACCAGCAGTTGGTCGGAATACCTCCGGGAGCCTGCCGCGCATATCGTGCGCCGCAGTATCTCAAACAGCAGGTGCTGCGTTTTGGGACCGCAGCCGGACAGAATACTGCTCCGCCGCAGCTCCTTCTCATATAGGAACAGCGTCCGGTCCCCCATGGACGGCTCGGGAGTCCTGCCGCACAGCTTTTCGAACAGCACTGAACCGACCGCGTACACGTCGTCCCTTACATTCTCGGCGTTGTCGCCGTCAATGCTCTCTGCGGAGCCAAGATCTATCAGCTTGACGTAGTGGTACTTTTCCGACCAGAGTATGTTGGAAAGCTTGATATCCAGATGGATCACGCCCATCTCGTGGTATTCCTTCAGCGTGCGCGCAAGGCACAGGCACATCTGTATTATCTCCGCCAGGGACATCTGCTCCGCAGTGTCGCAGGCGACCGCTCTCAGCGGATTCCACTCCATGACGATGTACGGCACGCCGAATTCGCCGTACATCATATACGCGCCGATACTCTCCTCCGCCGTGGCTTCGCTGAAAGCGAGCCGGTTCATCATAACGCAGGACCGCGCGAAATCCTCGGCGGCGCTCATGTATTCCGGGCTGCTCAGCACGCTGTCGGGGTATTTCAGCTGCTGGTTCTCGCGGCGGAACGTGTATTCCGCCAGGAAAGCCGGAGCAAGCTCCTTGATTATGCAGCGCATTCCGTTGCTGCGCTCCGCCTCATATATCACGGAGGTGCCTCCGCAGCCCTTCACGGAGGATATGGTGTATTTCACGCTCTCACCGTCCTGGTAGAGGGTCAGGGTCCCCCGGGCGGGCATTCTTTCACTGTACATCTCCGCCCTCCCTGAAGCTCTCGCTCCACACCATGCGGTAGGAATCCTGCGGACACTCGGAACACAGGCATAGCGCTATGAAGCTCTCATACGGGTTCTCAATGCAGAACGGCGCGAACCTCGCAGAAACGAGGAAATCGTCTGCTACCGCGATGAAATCCTTCAGCTGCTGCCGTGGGTCGTTCGTGTCGGAATCCCACAGATTGTCGTTCAGGAACACCATCGTCACGATGTCGCTGCGGCTTATCTCCGAAGTGCCGTTCAGTATTCCGGCGAGCTTCTGCCGCGTCAGCTTAGTTTTCAGGAACCAGCCCTTATCACTCAGGCTGCTGCGGTAATTCGGCAGCATGTTGCTGTCCCCGTTGCGCGTATCCGGGTAGTAGATGGACTTCTCCACCTGGTAGAGGGAGATGTCCACGGCGCTGTTGATGACGGACATGCTGCTGTTGCTCAGCAGCGTGTCGATATAGTCCTCGCTGGTGAAGAAAATCTGCTTCTTGTACATATCCAGCAGGTCCACGAAAACGTCCCTGCGCGACCTGCCGAAGCTGCGCTCCGCCGCCTTGACGTCCGCCAGCAGCTCGATGAATTCCTCCTCGTTCCTCACCGAGCGGAAGCACTGCTCGTATTCGTAGGTGTGGGATTCCCGGGTGAATCGGCTCTCCATGGGGGTCAGCCGCTTGTATATCTCCAGGAACCGGACTACTCCCGAATACCCCAAGCGTTTTCTCAGGCAGTAAAAGTATATTGCCTCCCGGGGATCCTTGAAGTTATAGCTGCTCTCGCGGATTATACGGGTGATGAGTTTCCCGGCGGTGTCATCGTCCATTCCCAGCCCGAACGCCAGCAGGAATGCCACGTCGCGCCCGATGTGCTCCTTGCGGAACAGCCGGTAGACGAACCGGTGGTCGAGGGCGTGGGGCTTATCCGGGTCGATGGAAGCGATGTTAGCCATTCCGTTTGCCGCGAACCTCGCAGTGAATTCCCGGTAGTACCTGGAATCCGGCACGGCGTTGCAGGAAGGATACTGTTCCTTCAGCTGGCAGGTTTCGTACAGATACATTCGCAGGAAATCACAGAACGGCTGCGCCGAGAGATTGTCCCGGAGGTGCGTGATAAGAACGTCGCAGTCCTCAAACCAGTCCACTCTTCCGCTGGTCTGGCTGAAAAAGTCAAGCACACGCTCCATCGCGTCCTTTTCGTATTTTTTTATTGTATCATCAAACTGCCTGGTTTCGGAAACGACCATCATCAATTCTCCTCTGAAAGAACCTTCTCGGGCAATACCATAAAATCAACCGCTGGCGCGACAGCACGGCAACAGCAACGCTGCCCTAGCACATTATATACCGCAGCGGCATTGATGTCAAGCACCGATGTTCCCCGAACGATATTTAGCGCCAATGATATATTAACATCACAATTTATTTTTCTGTAAAAATTCGTGTCACATCTATTGCTATTGACAAAAATTGCAGGGCTGTGATATAATTTATCTGTAATAACTGACAGAAAGAATGTGACGCTGTGAACATACCGGTCTGGAACGAATGGACGCTTACCGAGCTCATCGGCGAGGGCGCCTTTTCAAAGGTATACCGTGCGGAAAAGCATACTGACGGTGCGTTTGACACCGCCGCGATAAAGGTGATCTCCATACCCTCAGATGAGCGCCAGCTGAGGGCGCTGACCTGCGACGGACTTTCGGAGAAGGAAACGGAGGATTTCCTCTACTCCATCGTGAAGGGCTACACCACGGAAATCAAGCTCATGACCTCCTTCCGCAGCTGCCCGAACGTGGTCAGCATACTCGACCACACGATTTGCAGGAAGAAGGGCTCCGTCGGCTGGGATATATTCATACGCATGGAACTCCTCACGCCGCTGGACAGGTACATATCCTCCACGAAGCCGGACGAAGCAATGATAATCCGCCTGGGCAGTGATATTTGCAGCGCCCTCTCCGCATTCAGCAGCGCCTCCCCGAAGATCGTCCACCGGGACATCAAGCCCACGAACATATTCGTATCGGATTTCGGCACCTTCAAGCTTGGCGACCTCGGCTCCGCCCGGGAGATACTCAGCTCCTGCGAGAGCTACACCCGGCTTGTCAGCGGTGAATTCACGCCGCCGGAATCCGCGAACTCCAACGAATACAACGAGCTTTCGGATATTTACGCCCTGGGGCTTGTGATGTACAAGCTGGCGAACAGGAATCTGCTGCCGTTCGTGACCTCCGCCAGCGACGCGCAGAGCCGCCGCGAAGCCTACGAGGAAAGATTCTCCGGCAGGGATATCCCCCTGCCCTGCGGCGTTTCCACGGAGCTCGGAAAGATCATCTGCAAGGCGTGCGCATTCTGCCCGGAAGACAGATTCCGCAGCGCCGGGGAATTCTCCCGGGCGCTCTCTTCCCTCCACGACGGGCGGAAATCTGCTTCCCGGGCGCCGGTCGGCGTGCTGATTTCCACCGCGGTGATCGCGGCTGCCGCTGTGGGGACGATAATCCTGGGCAGCACCCGGCACTCAGAACCGCCGCTCGTGGAATCCACCCCGGCGGTTTCGGCGGAAGCGGACAGCGGCGCTGCGGAGAACAGCGCGTCTGCCGGAGAATTCACCCCGGAAAACAGCGCCATGACCGTGGGATCCACCGCACCCACCGGAAGCGCCGAGGAAGCGCCGAATACTTCCGCCGCACAGCGCGAAAACGAGCCGCCGGAGGCCCCGGAGGACGCCACCGCCGTGACTTCCGGGACGGAGGTCACTCCCGGGCAGACAGAAGCCGCTATCATCGCCACGGTTCCGGCGAAAACTACCGCTTCCACAACTGCTTCCAGGAAAATCCCGGGAACCCCGGCTTCTACCAGCCGGGCGGCTCCGGTAACCAGCGCTGCCACGACCACCAGCGCTGCTCCCAGAACCAGCGCCGACACGGCGACTACGACAACTACGACGGCTCCGGCAGGATCCTCCGAGCCGGAGGTCGCGGTGGAATACACCCCGGAGAGCGCATTCCAGTACAGCAACTCCTCCGCCGGCGCAGTGATCACGAAATACGTCGGGAACTACCTGGACGTGGTAATCCCACCGTACCTGGGCGGACTGCCCGTCGTCGAAATAGGCTCGGATTCATTTTCGGACGCGACGGTGCGCTCGGTGAAGGTACCCGAGGGAATCGCTAAAATAAGCGACCGCGCGTTCTTTTTTTGCCAGGATATGGATTCCATTGATCTGCCGGAATCCCTCCAGTTCATCGGCGGAAACGCCTTTTACGGCTGCCTTTCGCTGACGCGTCTGTATATTCCGGCGAACGTTATCTCAATAGACTGCCTGACCTTTGGCTGGACCAGCCTTAAGGAGATCAACGTGGCTTCCGGCAACAGTCACTACGCCTCCCGGGACGGAGTGCTGTACAACAGCTCAATGACCACGCTGATATTCTATCCGCCCAACAAGCCCGGGCAGGAATTCACGCTGCCGGACACCGTTACAGAAATAGGATTCTACGCCATCGACCGCCCGGTAAACCTCAAGAAGCTTATCCTGAACAGCTCCCTCCGGGAATTCAGCGTAGGCAGGATTACCGGTTCAATAGCCGATATTTCCGCAAAGAACAACCCGTACTTCTGCGACATCGACGGAGTGCTTTTCTCGGCGGACGAATCAAAGCTCATCGCGTATCCTTCCGGCAGGGACGGGACTTCCTACACCGTTCCGGACGGGACCTCCTCCATCGGGACCTACGCCTTCGCCGACGCGGGCTGGCTACAGGTGCTCGACCTGCCGGACAGCCTGGCGAGCTTCTCCCAGGACTGCATAGCCTTGTGCAGCAGCCTGAACACGGTGAAATACAGGGGAACCGCATATACCGGCGAGGAATTTATAAGGCGGTTCGCGCAATAAAAAACCCGGGCGGTCAGCGCCCCTGCAACAAACGCGCAGGGGCATACGACCGCCCGGCAGTATTTTATATCAGGCTCTTTCCCGTCCGACCTTGGAGAGGACTATTCTCGCCAGGATAAGGAACGCCGCCGTGAACGCCAGCAGTATCCCCCAGGAAGTGAGCAGGTGCGTGCAGGTGTAATCGAAGAAGGATTCCGCCTCGTGGGTTATCGGCAGTCCCTCAAGCTGAAGCTTCATGGGCAGGTCGTTCAGATTCGCGGAGGTTCCGTAGCCCTCCATGCTCCAGCGGCATACTGCGAACCAGGAGATTATCTCCGTTGCGCCGTCCAGCTTGAATATCAGCCCCGAAAACAGGATCTGCGGCATGAGCAGGATCGGCGCCACGGTCATCGCCCTGTCCGCATTCGTGAAGAGGGAGGACACGAAAAGTCCCATCGCCGTGGAGGATATCGCGGTCAGGAACGTGGTTATCAGCAGCTCCAGCAGTGGGTTCATTATCAGCCCCTCCTCGGGCATGCCGACGATCATGCAGAATACGCCGACGATGAGCACGCTCTGTATCATGCTGAGCACTCCGAGCACGATTATTTTCGACATTATGTACGACGTCAGGGATAATCCGGTCATGTATTCGCGCTTCATTATATTGCGCTCCTTGCATATCTCCTGTATCGAGTTCAGCATTCCCACCCAGAAAGCCGAGCAGGACAGCGCAAACAGCAGGCTCTTGGTCATGTCGTATTGCTCGAACTGCCCTCCGTCCGCCACCAGCGTGATCAGCACCGCCAGAAGCGGCGCCTGCACCAGCAGCAGGAACAGCCTCTGCCTGTCGTTGGTGACCAGCCTCAGATAACGCGCGCTGAGCACTCCCAGCTGCCTGAGCCGGTTCTTCTGGGATTTCGCCGGCACTTCCGGCGTGCGGTTAGCCCTGCGGTGCGAGGAGCTGTACTGCCTGTATTTCGCGCTCCACTGCGGAGCCTGCTCCGTGATCATGTTGTACACATCGACCACGTCGGATACCCCGAAGAACTTCAGCGCCTCGTCCAGTGAGCCGCAGAAGCACAGATTTCCGCCCTTGCCCATGAATACTATCTTGTCGCACATTTTCAGCTGCAATGTGCTGTGCGTTACCAGGATAACAGTCTTGCCGCCGTCCGCCATCTTACGCAGGGACTGCATGAGATTCCGCTCCGTTCCCGGGTCAAGTCCGGAAGCAGGCTCGTCCAGGAACATCAGATTCGGGTCCGACAGCAGCTCCACAGCAATGCTCGCCCTCTTGCGCTGACCGCCGCTCAGGGAGCGGATAAGGCTCTTCCGCTTTTCGGTGAGCTCCACCAGCTCTATCGCCCGGGAAATAGCCGCTTCACGCTCCTGGGGAGTGGTGTCCTTCGGCAGACGGAGCTTCGAAGTATACATCAGCATGTCGTAAAGCGTGAGGTTGTCGTAGACTATATCCGACTGGGGAACGTATCCGACTACTTTTTTCAGGGCGTCAAAATTCTGGTAGAGGTTCACGCCGTTTATGAACACGTCGCCGTTATCCGGCTTTATGTAGCCGCACATACAGTTCAGTATCGTGGATTTTCCGGCGCCGGAACCTCCGATCACCGCCACAAGTTCCCCGGGGTTGATACTCAGGTCAACGTGATTGCAGGTGATCGCGGACTTCCTGCCCCTGCCGCGCTTTATGACGATATCCCGGGCGTCAACGGAAATACCGCTCTTGTAGCAGCAGTAGAATACCGACGCGCAGGAGAATATCAGCTTGGAGTTGGTGATAGTTATAACGTCCTTCTCGTGCAGCAGCCGCCTGCTGACCGGGACTCCGTTCACGATAACGCCGTTGGTGCTGTTGTTGTCAACGATGTAGAAGCTGCCGTTGTCGCAGATTATCTGCGCGTGGAATTTCGACACGGATACATGCGGAAGCGTGATATCGCAGCTTTCGTCACGTCCTATGGAAACGCTCCTCCGTCCGGCGAGAGGTAGCATATTCCACTGATTCCCGGAGCCGCCGGAGGAGAACACGAACAGCACGCCCTCCGCCAGCGCATTCTCAACGTCGTCTATTCTGATGAGGTCGCCGTCGCATATCACCCTGGACACCACGGAGCACTCATTATACACAAGCCCGTTGGTGCTGCCGCGTTCCTTGTACGCCGCCTTGTCCTCAATGACCCAGACGTTGTTCCTGTAAACGAAGCGCCCGTGCTCGCCGGATACCAGGTGCGACGTCAGCACGATGTCGTTGCCCTTATCGCGGCCGAAATACACGCAGTCCTTCCCGAACTCATCAAGCTTTATAGTGCGCGGCGCCGTGCTGCCGTCAAATATCGTCACCTGGGAACTCCCGGCACGCTCGGCTGTCGCCTGTCCGGTGAACCAGGTGGTCCTTTCAAAATCCTCCATTACCTTACCTCCATGATGTGCCGCGCGGTATTCCGTCTGTCCGGCGTTTATCTTTCTGGAATTTAACTCAGGTTAATTATACCACAATTGAATGACAAAATCAATAGAATTGTCAACAATTAATGACAGGATATCTGTAAAAACTCCGCACGCCCGGGGAATTTTACTCAGATTATCAAGACAAATCCGCCGCGGCGTGCTATAATACAATTGTAAGCTTACATCAACACAGGAGGGGACGAACGTGGAACCCGAAAAACTCAGTTCACTGACCGCCGCGCTTGCCTACATTGAGGAGCACCTCGCCGGGGATATCACGCAGGAGAACTGCGCCCGGGCAGCATGCTGCTCGCTTTCCGGATTGCAGAAGCTTTTCCGCAGCGTATTCCACCACAGCGTCGGGGATTACATCACGCGCCGGCGGCTCACGCTTGCCGCCCGGGAGATACAGCGCAGCGGCTCCGGATTTCTGGACATCGCGCTGAAGTACGGCTACGGCAGCGCGGAGGCGTTCACCCGGGCGTTTACCCGGGTGTGGGGCGTGACTCCCAGCGAGTACCGGCGCAGCTGGCGGTTTTCGGAGCTCACTCCACGGCTCGATATCCCGAGAAGATTTCTGCGCGAAGGAGAGCTTATCATGACGAACAAATACGATATTTCCGAGCTTTACGACTACATCAGCTCCATGCAGGGGACCTATGTGCTCTGCTTTGACACCTCCCATCTCATGGAGATAAACGACACGCTGGGGCGCGAGGCAGGCGACCGGGTGATCCTGGAATGCCTGCACAGAATCGACCGCGAGTGCGCCGACGGAATGCTCATGTTCCGTATCGGCGGCGACGAATTCGCAATGCTCACCGGGCTTTCCGACAGAGCCGCCGCCGAAGCGCTGGCGCGCAGGGTGCTTTCCCACAACGGCGAGCCGGTCGTGCACAACGGAAGTGAGATTCCCGTCAGCATGCGCGCCGGAGCCGTCCTGCTGAAACCCGGAAAGCTCAGCTACAGCGAGCTTTTCACCGAGCTGGTCAGCGCGCCTGCCGACATTCCCGGCGAGGTAAGATTCTGAAAGATCCCCGGAACTTCACCGTTCCGGGGATCTCCGTTTATTCAGCTTTCGGACAGGATCTGGAAGATATTTACGTCCAAATGGTCGCCGACATAATCGGCATTTCCGCCATCGGCAGGGAATCTCACAGTGACCTCCATGTACAATCCGGATTTGCCCGTTTCCACCGATGTCACCGCGATCCTGAGATTCACCTCATCTCCGGGATTCCCATTAACAGTATAGCTCAGCGTCTTGCCGGAAGAAACTCCGATGTCGGTCTGAATAGTTGCACTCTCGTCAAGTACGCCGTCCACATAGTACTCGAACCGGAACTCGCCGGTCGCTTTTTTCGGCACCGTATATTTAACGTTCTTTGACTTCAGCTCCGTCATGCCAGCGCTCACGGTGAGCACGATCTCGGAATCCCTGTCCACCCGTGTATTCGGCTCTATGCTCTGCTCCATGACCACGTCCTTGTCGATATCCGCGCTGCTGCGGTACTCCACGCGATAATCCAGGTGGTATTCCACCGCGCGCTGCTCTGCAACGTTCAGCGGAAGTCCAACGAACTTTGGCACGTTCACCACGTTATACTTCGGACCCAGGCTGACCACCAGCACAACGGTGCTCCCCTGCTCCGCCATTTCATGAGCGGAAGGCTCGGTGCGGATCACATAGTCATTCGGGATATCGTCACTTTCCTCATAGGTACTGCGGACAACGAACCCGTCCAGCTTTAGCCTTGTTTCCGCCTCGGAAACGCTCATGTCCGACACATCAGGCACAAGGGATTCATCATTGGGGTTCACGTCGATCCCAGGGTCGGATTCCTGCTCCCCGGACTGAGAATCGACGTAAGTAACTTCGCCGGAAGAATCCTCGTCGAAATCCGGTTCAGGGAATACGCTGATATCATCTCCCGTATCCGGGGTGATCAGTGATACCGTCTGTGAATCTATACCTATATTTTTCTCGTTTTCCTTTATCAGGATAAGGTCCGCTGCGTTTATCGTACCGCAACCACACAACGACACAAGTAGTGCGGCTGACATGACTGCCGCCGCGATAAGTTTGATTTTCATACAATTACCTCACAAAAGCTTTACTTCACAGATATTATAGCACAATTGTCGTGTCATGTCAAGAAAAAAAGGCGGAACAATGTCCGCCATTTCGATGTTATTTTCCTGAAATATCAGTCCGCGTAATCGGAGCCGTACTCCCGGACTTCCAGCGCCTTTATCGCGGCAACTGCGTCCCAGTAGAAGTGCTCCTCGCCGATCCTCTCGCGGAATCCGGCCCTGTCCATCATCTCGCCTACCGCGGTCTGCACGCCGGTGAAGGAGATCTGCGTGCCCTTCTCCCGGAGCGTGTTATACAGCCGCTCCAGCTCCGCCAGGGAAATATCGTCCGCCGTGGGGACTCCGCGCATGGACAGGATAACCTGAGGATTTCCCTCCAGCGACTCCAGCTGGTTGATCAGCTTTTCCTGGGTTCCGAAGAAAAGCGGACCGGAAACGTATACCACCTTGAATTCCTCGTGGTGACCGGACTTTACCTTGCCGCGCAGCTTGTCCTCGTCGATATCGCTGGAGGTCACGCGCAGCTCGCTGCTCTTTACAACGAACACGATCATTGCAGCGACAACGCCGATGACGATAGCGATGGTAAGGTCGAATACCACGGTCGCCGCCATCGTAATTACATACTGGGAGATGGAGGACTTGAACTTCTTGCCGAAAATGCTCTTGATAGCTGCCCAGTCGTTCATTCTGAACGCGGTCACCATCAGCACTCCTGCAAGCGCCGCCATCGGAATGCGGCTCATGACTCCGCCGAGGAGGAACATCGAAAGGATAAGCACAATGGAATGGAACACGCTGACAAGTCGCGTCTGTCCGCCAGACTTGATCGCAACGGAGGTTCTCGCGATAGCCGCCGTCGCCGGTACTCCGCCCAGCAGCGGAATTATCATGTTGCCGATACCCTGAGCGACCAGCTCGCGGCTGGCGTCAAGGCGCTCGCCCTTCATCTTGCCAGCGCTCGCGCCGCACAGCAGGCTCTCAATCATTCCAAGAGCGGCAATGGATACCGCAGGCATGATAAGGCTGGTGATGTTCGCAAAGTCGAATCCCTTGCGGATTATGCTGTCGTCAGTGATAAGGCTGCTGGGGATAGCTCCGACCTCTGCGACGGTGCCCTGCTCAAAGAACACCATGTTCACGATGAGCGCCACGATAATTCCCACCAGGGAGGAGGGAACGATCGCGTTCCACTTTTTCGGGTAGACCACCATTATCAGCACGACCAGTCCGCCGAACATTACCGCCCACCAGTTCGGATCAAAGCTGCCTTCGCCGGTGAAGTAGGACGCTATCTTGGAGATCTGGTTCTCGCCGACGGAATGCGTCCCGAAAAAGTTGTCGATCTGACCCAGCGCGATTATGATAGCGATACCGGAGGTGAAGCCCGTGATGACCGGGGCAGGAAGGTAGCTTACCAACTTGCCGACGCGGCACAGCGCCGCAACTATAAGTATCGCGCCGGAAAGGAATCCAGCGGTGAGCACGCCGGTTATGCCGTACTTCGCGGAAACCGACAGCAGTATCGCCGCCATCGCGCCGGTAGGTCCGGATATCTGGTAGGATGCTCCGGAGAGTATTCCTATCACGATACCCGCAACTATCGCGGTCACAAGTCCGGAGGCTGCGTCCGCACCGGAGCTGACGCCGAATGCCAGAGCCAGCGGCAGCGCCACCGCCGCAACAGTAAGTCCTGCCATCAGGTCCTGGGACAGCTTCTTGCCGTTGTAGCCCCTGAACTCATTTTTCAGGTCGCTTATGTACTTTTTAAACATTGTTTGCCTTCCTTTTATTCTGTCTGTTTTTTTGTATACCAAACGAATAATATTATACTCCTGTTTTCAACTAAAGTCAATCAGCACTACTTACATACTTTTCTGCACTTGCCACCGGGTTTTTGGTAAATTCGTATCCGGAATCCACTGTCCGCGCAAAAAGCTATTGCAAAACCCGGGAAAATATGTTACAATAGCTATATGCTGATTAATTACAGCTATTTTTCCGGAAAGGAAGCATACACATTTGGAACTGAACATCGTGCTGGTGGAGCCGCAGATTCCGCAGAACACCGGCAATATCGCGCGCACCTGCGCTGTCACCGGCGCAAGGCTCCATCTCATAAAGCCGATGGGATTCACACCGGACGACAAACAGCTAAAGCGCGCCGGACTGGATTACTGGCACTACCTCGACATCACCTACTACGACGGGCTGGACGACTTCTTCGCACGCAACGATGGGGAGTATTTCTTCTTCTCCACCAAGGCGGAGAACACCTACAGCGATGTCAGCTACCCGGACAGGAGCTTCCTGTTCTTCGGGCGGGAGGACGCAGGGCTGCCCGAACGCCTGCTGTTCGAGAACAGGAAGCGGTGCGTCCGTATCCCCATGCGCGAAACGCTGCGCAGCCTGAATCTGTCGAACAGCGTGGCGATAGGAGTTTACGAAGTGCTGAGGCAGTGGGGCTTCCCGGAGCTGCAAAACAAGGGCAGGCTCAGGGAATTCGACTGGAACAACGCGGATTAAACCGCATACAAAGGAGTAAATTATGGACAACACTATCAAGATCATCACAGACAGCGGCTGCGACATCTCCACGGAGAACGCAGAGCGATACAAGGACCTGCTTGAAATTATCCCGTTCATGGTGACCATCAACGGCAAGAGCTATGCCGACCGCAGGGATATCCAGCCGGACGAATTCTACAAGATACTCAAGGAACAGCAGGAGATCCCGAAACACTCCCAGATCACCGCTATTCAGTTCGAGGAGAAGTACCGCGAACTGTATGAGCAGGGAATCCGCACCATCATCGTGGACGTGATCAACGCGGCTGGCTCCCAGACGTTCTCCAACTCTCAGCTGGCGAAGCAGAACGTCTCAGAAGATCTCAAGGACCTCACCATCTACACGATAGATTCCCAGAACTACACCCTCAGCTACGGCTATCCCATCATTGAAGCCTGCAAGAAGCTGGAGGCTGGTCAGTCTGCGGAGAGCGTTGCGGCATACCTCGACGACTGGGGCAAGCATGCTGACGCCTACATAATCGGATTTGAACTGCGCCACATGAAGAAATCCGGCAGAATAAGCGCCGCAGCAAGCTTCCTTGGCGAACTTATGGGACTCAAGCCGCTCATCTACCTCGGTGGCGCGAAGACCGAGGTTATCCGCAAGGCAAGGGGCGAAAAGGCAGTCATCGACGCCGCAGTTGAAACCATCGCTTCCAGAATAATTCCCGAAACTCCCTGGTGCGTGGTAACGACAACACGCCCGGACTGCGAGAAGGAATTCATCGACAAGATGACAAAGAAGCTGGGTTACGGTCCGGCAATGGTGGAGAAGTGCGGCGTGGTCGTATCCTGCAACGCGGGTCCGGAATTCATCGGCGTTCTCACCAGAGGTCAGGAGCACCCGACGAAGGACTGATTTTCACCAAACTTTAACAAAAAGGTATTGAAAATCAAATAACTTTGTGATATAATGCAATCAAAGGGAAAAGCTCCCTTTGATGTTCTGAATTCTGAAAGGAGTTTTCACGATGAGCTTTTTTGAAGATGTTATCAATACCACCAAATCCGCAGCCGCCACCGCCGGAAAAAAGACCGACGAGGCAGTAAGATTCACCAAGCTGAAAATCAAGGAAAGCCAGACCACCGGCGATATCAAGGCTCATTTCGAGAAGCTGGGTCAGATGGCGTATGAAATGCAGAAGTCCGAGAATCCCGACTCCAACCTGTTCGACGCAGAGGTCGAGGAGATCGACAAGCTCTATGAGAAGCTGTCCGAAATCAACCTGCTTCTGGACGACCTCCGTCAGGAAGTGACCTGCACAGAGTGCGGTGCCAAGACCAAGAGCGACAATTCCTTCTGCCCCAAGTGCGGAGCAAAGCTCCCGGAAAAGTCCGTTCCAAAGGAGGACGAGGAAGTTATCCTTTCCGAGGACGTAGTTGCCCAGCCCGAAGAGGAAAAAAAGAAGGACGAGGAAAACAAGTAATTCTGGTCACATAAACAAAAGGCGCTGCTTCTGGCAGCGCCTTTTGTTTTATCAGTTCACCTCAACAATAGTGATCTGGTCGTTGGAAAGCTCCACCTCGGAGAGGAGCGTGCTCTTGATCTTCGCGGCGCCGGCGGCGTCAAGTCCGTCGGTCTTGACGATGATGTTCGCGCTTCCGTCACTGAGATAGCAAAGCGCGTCCTCAAATCCCTGTGCCTTGAGCAGGCTCTCTATCTTCGTTTCGCTCTCGATGTAGCCGCCAAGCTTCGTGGCGTCCACCGCCACCACGGAAAGCTCCTCCTGGGTCAGGTCGCCGCCCTGGTACATGCTCTGGAGTACCTCCGCGGCCTCTTCACGGCTGCTCTGCTTGTCAAGCCGCGCCTGGGCAAAGTATGCCTCGCTGTCTGCACTGCTGCTCACCAGGTCCGCCTCGCCGTAGGTGCTGCCGGATACCTCCGCGGCAGGATCGGTCAGGCTCTGCTGTTTCTTTCCTCCGGAGAAAGCGAAATTAACCGCCACCGCCGCGCCCAGCAGCACCGTCAGCCCGGCAGCCACCAGCTGCTTCTTGCCTAAGATAACATTCAGTCGTTTCATTGCATTATGTCCTTTCTGTCAGCTTGTTACATAGACTTGTGAAACCTTTATGTCCAGCACTCTCGCCGCGGTGTTCACCACCTTTTCCCTGATGACGATATCCTCAGCGCCGCCGCATACCACCGCAACTCCGCGCACTTTCGGCAGGATCACGCTGGTTTCCAGGGCTTCCTTTCCGCTGCCGGAGAGCGCAAGGGTGCTTTCCGTGCTGTTCTCACCAGAGCCGCTGCGTATCTTGCTCTCCTCCGCGAATACGCGTTCGCTGGTGCGGTCCATCGTCACCATCACCTGGGGAGAGCTTACGCCGTCGATCTCCGCCAGAAGTTCCGTCAACCGCCGCTCAAGCTCGCGCTCCAGCTTTGCGGTCTCCTCGGCGGTGTACTGCTGCACGGTCTGCGGCTCCGACTGCGGCGTGAGAGTACTCAGAAACAGCAGCACTATCGCCACGATCCCTGCGATCAGCACAAGCCTGCGCCAACCGCCTTTGCCGAGCTTCTCGATGAATCCGCCCAGCTTTACCATCTGATCACCCCTCAAGAACTACAGACAACTCTATCTCCGGCGGAAGCTCCCCGGAAAGCAGCTCCTCCGCCGCTTCTGCCGCCGAGCGCTGTCCTTCACTGAATACAAGCTTCACCTGTGTAATAGATATGCTGTACAATCCCGAAATATTAACGATAACATGAATTTCCTCCGGATATATCCCGGCGGAATTCAGCCTGGAATACAGCTTGTCCGACATATCTCCGCAGATCTTTTTCTGAAGTTCCTTGTTGATGTCGCCGGAAAATCCGATGTATTCTGTGTCTGACTCATAGCTGTACTGCGACTTGTCCAGGCTGATGTCCGCGGATTTCACTGCGTTCACCCCGGCAAGAATGAAAAGTCCGGCAATAAGCAGGGAGATCTGCTTTGCGAACCGGTTCTCCGGGACCAGCAGCCGGAACAGCGCGGAGGCAATCGCCGCCATGCATACAGTTGACAGGAATTCCACTGTGCCCTCCTTATGCAATACCGCTGCCTATCGCCAGCATTATTACTGCGGAAATTGTGTTCAGCAGCAGGAAGCACACTATGACCGCCATGATGATGGACATCACCCACCCTGCCGCCTTGAACAGCTCCGACAGCTCCTTAATCCCGAACACGGAACTGAACGCCTCCGCCACGGAAAGCGCCAGCCGGTAGAGCGCCACAGTGATGAGCGGAGGGAGTATCATCACCAGCACCGCGATTATCCCGTAGGTCCCGATACCGCTGTGCAGCAGCGACAGGCTGGCGCTCACCGTATTCACGGCGTCCGAGATAGTCCCTCCGACGATGGGGACGCCGCTGGACACCGCGAACTTCGCCGTGCGTATCAGCACGCTGTCTGCTGCGTTGCGCACAAAGGTCTGCGCCGAGAGGATACTCATGAATACTGTCATGAGCAGGCTCAGCCCCCAGACGGAAACCTTCTTGATGAGTTCCGCCAGCCTGGATATATTCAGCTCCGGGTGGATCGCTCCGGTGACGGAAAGCCCCATCACCGTTCCGCAGACCGGGGACAGAAATACCACCGCCAGCTGCGAAAAGAACTGCGCCGCCCCCAGCGTCACGGTATTAACCGCCGCGGCGGTCGCCGCCTTTCCCATCACCGCGATGACCCCGGCGTATATCGGCACGAACACCAGCATGAATTCCGAAGCCGCCTGGAGTATGTTCAGAGTGTGGGTCAGCGCGTCGGATATAGCCGCAGCGGTCATTCCGGCGCCTGCCAGGACTCCCACCGCCGAGAATACCCCGGACATGCTGGCGGAGCCGTCCCCGAAGCTTTTCGCCAGGGTGCACAGCAGGACTATCCCACACAGTGCCGCCAGCAGCCGGACAGGCTCCGTCAGACGGTCGCGGCACTGCTCCCACAGCCAGCCGAGGACTCCCTGCGGCTCCAGTGAAGCTGCGCCGTTGTTATCGGGGGTTATCCCGGCGCCGTCCAGTATTTCCGACGCCTCCGGTGGTACTGCGTCCGCTATCTCGTCCGCGTATCCCTCCGCTGTCATTCCGCACAGCGATACCACCGCCAGTGTGATAAGCAGGAGCTTCACCGCAAGTTTCAACAGCCGCCGCATTCTCCGTCCTTTCCAGTTCAGCTGATGAGCTTCGTCACCATCTCCGCCAGGGAGGTGAATACCGGCAGCGAGATCACCACCACCGCCGCCTTTCCGGCTAATTCCACCTTTCCGGCTATGGCGCTCTCCCCGGCGTCCCGGCAGCAGTCCGAGCCAAGCTGCGTGATGTAGCACACCGCCAGCGCCTTGAACAGCGTCCGGGAATATCCACCGTCAAGTCCGGCGCTTCCCGTCAGCCGGGAGATTAGTTCCACCGCCGGCGCCAGCATGGACAATACCGAGCACATGACGAGAATTCCGCAGGCAATGCTGACCCCCAGCGCCATCTCGGGCTTGTACTGCCGGACGATTACGCAGAGCACCGCCGACAGCACCGCAACTCCCACAAGCGACGTAATATCCATATCCCGTCACCACAGCCCGAACACGGATTTTATCGTGCTGAAAAGCTCGTTAATTGCCGGAATTATCATCATCAGCACGATCACAAGTCCTGCAACGGTCAGCATCATCGCCTGCTCGTCATGGTCGGTCTTTTTGAGTATCTGGTTGAGTACTGCCACGATGATACCCACCGCTGCGATCTTGAATATCAGGTCAAGTTCCATTCACGCACCCCTACAGCAAAAGGACTGCCGCCGCCAGTCCGGCGAGTATCCCACCGGAGCTGTACAGCCTGCCTTTCTGGTCTGATATCTTCTCCGCCTGCTCGTACAGCCTGTCCAGCCGTGCGGAATACAGCCGCAGCAGCGAAAGTACGCTTTCCGCCGGGCAGGTGCCCAGCTCCTTTCCGAGGGCGGATAGGATCTCCGCCTCCTCCGCCTGGCAGTAGGGAAGCGCGGAAATCCGCTCCACAGCTTCACTCCACGCCCGGCGGATATCCGGAGTATTGCCGGAGCACTCCCGGAGTATCTCGCCGAATTCCCCCCTGCCCTCCGCAGCGAGCTGGTCAAGCGGCGGCGCAGTGCACGCGATCTCGACGGAGTACTGCTCCAGAAGCAGGTGAAGCTCCGAAAGCAGCGTGCAGCGGCGCTTCAGAAGCCCACGGCGGCGCAGTCCCCAGCCGCCGGAAATGAGAAGAATCAGCAGCCCTGCCGCCAATCTCATGACCGCAGCTCCGCCAGTTCCATCAGCCAGCCGCGGTTCCCGAGCAGAGCCGCCTTGTCGAAATACGGCAGCAGCTCCGCCGTGCCCGGACGTCCGCGCAGTTCGCGAATACTCCCAGCGTGGGCGGATACCACAAGCTTCACGCCGCAGTACATGCACTGCCGTACCTCCTCCGCGTCGTCACCTATCTCGTCGCAGACGATGATATCCGGACTGAGCGACCGCAGCGCGCACATTATTCCCTCAGCCTTGCTGTAGCCGTTCAGCACGTCGGTGTTCTCCCCCACGTCCAGAGCCGGGATACCTCCGTGCACTCCGGCGAGCTCCCCACGGCTGTCAATGACGCACACGCGGTGTTCCTCCCCAAGCAGCCGCGCCAGGTCGCGCAGTACTGTGGTCTTACCCGAAAGCGGCTTCCCGGCGACTATGAGGGAGCACAGTCCGTCCTGGAACGCGCGGTCGTACAGCTCCCGGGCGCAGCCGCGCACTTCCCGGGCGAAGCGTATATTCAGCGACGACACGTCGCGCAGCGTGGAAAACTTCCCGTCGTGCCCGGCGGCGGTTCCGCAGAATCCCACACGGTGCCCTCCCGGCAGCGTTATGTAGCCCTCGGAGATCTCCCGGGCGAAGCTATGCACAGAATTCCGGCACAGTTCCAGGAAGCATTCCGTGATATCCTCCTGGGTAAACGGCGCGGAACACCGCACCATCTTACCGTCCAGCCGGACTGCGCAGGCGCACCTCCCCGTGCGGAGCCTTATCTCGGCAAGCTGTGAAATTCCTCCGGGAGGCAGGGTTATCTTCCTGGCGGCGGCGGTCAGCGGTACTTCTCCGGTGTTTGTCCTTGCGGTGATCATTTCACATTCCTCCATTCGTTGTTATAATGTATGAGCAGCATGTCCGGATTATTACCGCAGACAGAAAAATCCCCGGAACTTACATTCCGGGGAATACACTTATTTTCTCTTATTATCCGGTATCGAATCCCTCACCATGGAGTAGAACTCGTCCCACATCTTCGCAACGTGCTCACGGGAGTAGAACTGATTTCCACGCCGGGAAGCCTCCACCTGCTGCGCGTAGTAATCCTTGTCGCTGTGCAGCCTTTCAAGCTCCGCGATGAATCCCTCCACGCTGTCGGATTTGCTGTAGAAATCGAACAGGATATCCGGATAGATGTCGAGATCCCTCAGCACGATGGGGATATTCACGCACATCGCCTCCAGTATCGTCATCGGGAATAGCTCCTCGAAGCTGGGCAGGAACATCACGTCGCCGAGATTATACACCTCGTTCATGAATTCCCGGTCGATTATTCCCAGGAACTTTATGTTCGCCGGGGGAGCCTCGGTGATCTTCTTTATCTCATCGTAGCCGTCCGTGATCTTCCCGAAAGAGAATCCGCCTGCCCAGACGAACTGGATATCCGGCATTTTTTCCGCGATCTTCACGAAGTCAAACACGCCCTTACGCACCTGGAGCTGCCCGGCGCAGACCACCGTGAACTTATCCTCCAGACCGTACTTCCCGCGCAGCTTCTTCTTTTCCTCCGGGGAAACCGGGTGGAACACCTCGGACGATACAAAATTCGGGATATATGTGACTTTCTCTTTCGGCACGCCGTAGTGAGCCAGTCTGCCGATGAAATACGGGTTAACGGTCACGAGGTAATCCATGCTCTTATAGAACTTTATCATGTACTTATAGAATATGTTCTTCATGAACCGCGGAAGGTCAAGGCTGGTTTCCACCGTTTCCGGCAACATATGGACGTATCCCACGGAGCGCCCGTATTTCGTCGCGGATTTCCTCCCGAGGTAGTAATTCGGATTAAGTGTGTGATAGTGCGTGATATCCGCTTTCATGTGCTTGTTTTCCGTGACCTCGAACTTGTCCGAAAGCTCGCTCTTTACAAGTCCAACCTGCTCGATATATGCTGAACCTACGCCCTGTCCCTTTACGCTGGTCGCGCTGGACATCATGTTGATAGTAGTCTTTTTCATGTATCGCACGCTCCTGTTAATTTTACAGCTTCTCTATCCGGGCGAAATTCGCCATGACCTTCTTGGACTGCCCGTTGTCAAAGTTAATTGTAAGCATTGTGTCGTTGCCCATTCTCTTGGCGTCCGCCACGGTGCCCTCGCCGAATACGTTGTGCTTCACCCTGTCGCCTGCCGCGAACACTATTCCGGAAGCAACCGGAGCAGTTCTTGCCGCGGCCATTGCCGCCTCCTGCGCAAGGTAGTTCGGCTTCACGGGTTTCTTCCACTCGGAAGCCGGCTTGTGTACTCTCTCGCCGGTCTTTTCAATGAGATTCTCTGGAATCTCACGGACGAATGTGGACAGCTTGTTGCGCATGGTCTGTCCGTAAAGCATACGGTAGGATGTATGCGTGATATACAGCATTCTCTTCGCACGGGTTATCGCAACGTAGGCAAGACGGCGCTCCTCCTCCATCTCGGCAGGGTCGCTCATGCTGCGGTAGCTCGGGAATATATTGTCCTCGGCTCCCACCATGAACACGGTGTCGAACTCCAGACCCTTGGCGCTGTGCATCGTCATGAGGGATACGCGATCCAGGTCGCCGTCGTAGCTGTCCAGGTCGGACACCAGCGCGACCTGCTCCAGGAAGTCCGGCAGCGTGGTTTCGGGATTCTCGTCCAGCAGCGTCATCGCGTTGGATTTCAGCTCCGTGATGTTCTCTATGCGCCCTGCGCCCTCCTCTCCGAGAGCCTGCATTGCCTTTATGTAGCCGGATTTCTCAGCCACTGCGTCGATAAGCTCGTCCAGGCGGAGGGTGTCCGCAAGCTCGTCCAGCTCGTCAAAGAGGTTCGCCGCAGCCTTCAGCGCAGCGGATTTCCTGGAGAGCGTTTCATACTGGGACGCCTCCCGGCACACATCAATGGGCGACATGTGCAGTCCGTCAGCAATGCGGATTATCTCCTCGACGGTGGCGTCGCCGATACCGCGCTTCGGCTCGTTGATTATGCGGCGGAAGCGCACCGTGTCGTAGGGGTTGTTCAGCACCGCCAGGTATGACATGATGTCCTTGATCTCCTTGCGGTCGTAGAATCGCAGTCCGCCGACGATGGTGTACGGAATTCCGGAGCGCGCCAGCGTGTTCTCAAAGCTTCTCGACTGGGAATTGCTGCGGTACAGCAGAGCGAAATCCGTGTAGTGCTTTCCGTTCTTCACGCCTTCCAGGATTGTGTCCGCAACGAAGCGTGACTCGGCAATCTCGCTGTCGAAGTTGCAGCACTTTATCTTCTCGCCCTCGCCGAGGTCGGACCACAGCGCCTTGTCCTTGCGCTGAGAGTTGTTTTTGATTACGGCGTTAGCTGCGTTCAGTATGTTCTCGGTGGAACGGTAGTTCTGCTCCAGGCGTATTACCACGCTGCCGGGATACTGCTTCTCGAAGTTAAGGATATTCTCAATGGTGGCACCGCGGAAGCGGTAGATAGACTGGTCGTCGTCGCCCACCACGCAGAGATTCCCGTTATCCCCTGCCAGCAGAGCTATCAGTCGGTACTGCGCAACGTTGGTGTCCTGGTACTCGTCCACCATGATGTACTTGTAGAGGTGGCGGTAGTGATCCAGCACGTCCGGGAAATCCTCAAACAGCTTCACAGTCAGGTAGATTATGTCGTCGAAATCCACCGCGCTCGCCGCGCGCAGCGCCGCCTGGTACTGGGTGTAGACCTCCGCACAGCGCTTCTCCAGCAGCTCGCCGGAAGCCTGCGCCATGGGCGCGTATTCCTCCGGGCTGATCATCTTGTCCTTGCACCGGGAAATCATGTTCTTGAACACCTTGGGATTGAACACCTTCTCGTCCATGTCAAGACGCTTCATTACGTCCTTGATGACGCGCTTGGAGTCGTCCTCGTCATAGATGGTGAAGCTGCGCTGATAGCCCAGGTTCTCTATCTCCCGGCGGAGTATCTTCACGCATGCGGAGTGGAACGTGGATGCGTTGATCTTCTCCGCGCCCTCGCCTATCATGTCGATAAGGCGCTGCTTGAGCTCTCCGGCTGCCTTGTTCGTGAACGTGATCGCCAGGATATTCCACGGCGCCACCGGGTCAACGGCGACTATCTGCGCCAGGCGCTCGGCGTTCTCCGGGGTCTTTTCCATGGACGGGAACGCTTCAAGGAACTGCTCCTCCTCCGGGGTGATATCCCGGACCTCGTTGTCAAGGTATGCGTTTCCGAAGCGCATCATGTTCGCGATGCGGTTGCAGAGCACGGTGGTCTTTCCGCTGCCGGCGCCGGCGATTATCAGGACTGCGCCCTTTACCTGGAACACCGCCTTTCGCTGCATTTCGTTGGTCCTGGAGAAAAAGCTGGTGAGCGCATTGCGCTTTAGGGTATTGTAATCCAAATCTATAACCTTCCTTTTTAACGGCGGAATACCGGACAGCTGCGCCGCCCGGCATTTCCTGTGTGTTGTTGATGCAGACCTCAGCCTGCAATGACTGTTACTCTGCGTCTGTAGCCGTGCTGGTCACAGTGGAATTGCTGCTGCCGGAGGAAGCGCCTCCGTCAAGCGCGATGAACGGATTGACCTCCGTGCCGATAGCCTGCGGAAGCACGCCGTCCCAGTTGTTGACCTTGAGATAGTCGATGTAGTTCGGGCTCTTGGCAAGCTGCTCCTGCACCGCCTGGATTGCGTAAGCCTCGGCGTCCGCCTTGATCTTCTGGGAATCCGCGTCAGCCTGGGCAGCGATTACCTTCTGCTTCGCCTCCTCTTCCTTCTCGGCGGTCTTGTTCTGCATTTTGAGGGCGTCCTGCGCGGCAATAACCTTCGCCTGAATGGACTGCTCAAATGCGTCCTCAAAGGCGAGATTCTCTATCGCGAATGCCGTCACGATGATTCCCTGCGGCTCCAGAGTCTTCTTCAGGGATTCGTATATCGCATTCTGGACGTCGGAACGGTTCTGGACAAGATCCTCTGCCTTTACCTTACCGATCTCGTCCTTGGAGATCTTGGCAACATTCGGGACAAGCAGCTTGGTTTCCACGTTGCTGATACCGATGGAGCGGATTATCTCCGGGAGCTTTGTGCCGTCGTAATAGTAGTTGAGCTTGAGCCCCAGGTTATCCACGGTCTGGGTGTCACTGGTGTAGGCGTCCGTCTGCACGGAGTAGATCTGCTCGCGGATATCCACCTGATCGATCTCCTCAATGAACGGGATATGGCAGTTCAGTCCGGCGGAAAGGTCGCTTGAAACTATCTTTCCGAACTGGTACTTTACGCCGATATATCCCTCGTTTACCACGGAAAAGCAGTTGAACAGGATTATCAGCACCACCACGGTGATCACGCCCAGCAATACCCAGAATGAGTACTTCTTCCTGGACGGCGTATTGTTCTCGGTAGTGAATTTTGTCGTTGCCATAAAATCTCCTTATTTAAATCGTAGTTCAGATCACATGCTCTTGCCTGCGGCGACCAGCTCTGAATATTTGTCGTCCGTCTGGATATTCACCACGCTGCGGCGGCTTATTCCCGCATTCGCGAAAGCCTGCGTGAGCATGAGTTTGATTCTGTTGACCTGGTTTACCTCGGAAGCGCCCGGGTCGAAGTCCACTGCGACAATATTGCTCTCGGGGTGCTGTCTGCGCAGTTCGCCGATGACTCCCTTGCCGGTAACATGGTTCGGCAGGCAGGCGAACGGCTGCATGCAGACGATGTTCGGAACTCCCTCGCCGATAAGCTCTAGCATTTCCGCGGACAGGAACCAGCCCTCGCCGGCGATGTTGCCCGGGGAAACTATCGAGCGCACGGATTCGCGCATTTCGTAGATATCGCCTGGGCAGCCGAACTTGGTGCCCTTCACCGCCTTGCGGTAGCTTCTCTCCATGAAGCGGAACGCGTTGACTGCCGCATTCTCCGCGAACGCCTTGGTGCGTGTGGTGTAGAGCAGTTCGCGCTTGGTCTTTCCGTGGGAGCAGATGTAGTAGAAGAATCCCATCAGATCGGGTACGACTACCTCGCAGCCCTCGTTTTCCAGAAGCCCGATGATGTTGTTGTTAGCCACCGGGTGGAACTTTACAAGTATCTCGCCGACAAGTCCGATACGCGGCTTCTTTATGTCGAGCACGGGGAACTCCGAGAAATCCTTGACGATGTTGCGGACGTTCTTGTTGAAGTTTGGCAGGGACAGGTGCTTCATGTCCTCGCGGAGGTACATGCGCCATTTCTGGTAGAGCGCGTCTGCGCTTCCCCTGGTCGCCTCGTAGGGGCGGACCCTGTACAGGCAGCGTGACAGCACGTCGCCGTAGATTATCGCCATGAATGCGCGGATAGCCAGCGGAACGGTCAGCTTGAATCCGCTCTGCTTCTCAAGTCCGACAACGTTCAGGGAGATCAGCGGAATATCCGCATGCCCGGAATCCTTGAGCGCCTTCTTCAGCATGCCGACGTAGTTCGTCGCACGGCACGCGCCGCCGGTCTGGGTGATCATGACGGAGGTATTCTTGAGGTCGTACTTTCCGCTGTTCAGCGCGTGGATAAGCTGTCCGACAATGAGTATCGACGGATAGCACGCGTCGTTGTTGACGTATTTCAGACCCTCGTCCACAACCGCCTTGGAACAGTCGTTGAGGATAACCACGTTGTATCCGGAGTGCCCGAAGGCAGCCTCCAGCAGGTCGAAATGTATAGGCGCCATCTGCGGACAGAGGATAGTGTGCTTCCTGCGCATTTCCTCGGTGAATTCCGGCTGGCGGACATAGCCGAGATGTCCCATAACGGGCTTGTAGTGGTGGCGCTTGCGCTCCTCGACAACGGAGATGAGCGAACGCAGACGGATCCTTGCCGCACCCAGGTTGTTTACCTCGTCGATCTTGAGGCAGGTGTAGAGCTTGCCGAAGCTGCGGAGTATCTCCTGCACCTGGTCGGTGGTTATTGCGTCCAGACCGCAGCCGAAGCTGTTCAGCTGAACCAGCTCCAGGCAGTCGTGCTTGCCCACGACGTGAGCCGCAGCATACAGCCTTGAGTGGTAGGTCCACTGGTCAACTATTCTTATCGGGCGGACTACCTGCTCCATGTGAGCCACGCTGTCCTCGGTAAGCACTGCGTAGCCGTAGCCGGTGATCATCTCGGGAAGTCCGTGGTTGATCTCCGGGTCGATGTGATAGGGTCTGCCGGCGAGGACTATACCGTTCTTGCCGTTGTCCTCCAGGAATTTCAGCGTTTCCTCGCCCTTGCGGTGCATTTCAGCCTTGAACGCCTCGTCCTCGGCGTAAGCCTTTTCCAGGGCGGAAACTATCTCCTGCTTGGTGAAGCCTCCCTCCGGGAATTCCTTCGTGAACTCCTCGTAAAGACGCTCGCCCATGCGCTTCTTGTGGAATATCGGCAGGAACGGATTCATGAACTTGACATCCTTGCGCAGCTCCGGCACGGAGTTCTTGATTACCTCGGAATATGTAGCGACAACAGGGCAGTTGTAGTGGTTGTCTGCGCCATTGTTCTCGCTCATCTCGTAAGGCATGGAGGGGTAGAATATGAACTTCACACCCTCGTCGATAAGCGCCTGGATATGTCCATGCGCCAGCTTCGCCGGGTAGCATACGGATTCGGACGGCATGGTTTCAATGCCCTTGTCGTAGATCTCGCGGCTGGATTTCGGGGAGAGCTTCACCGAGAATCCCAGTACGGTAAACAGTTTATGCCAGAACGGGTAGTTCTCGTACATTCCAAGAACGCGCGGAAGTCCGACAACGCCGCGCTTTGCGGTATTCTCCGGCAGACTCTCACGGTCGAACAGCAGGTGGTATTTATAGTCGAACAGGTTCGGCAGCTTCTCCCTGGTGGAAACGTTGCCTGCGCCGCGCTCGCAGCGGTTGTTGCTTATGTAGCGCTTCCCGTCCGGGAATTTCGTGATCGTCAGCAGGCAGTTGTTGGAGCAGCGGCCGCAGCGTGCGGTGGTCTTCTCGACCGTGAAGCTCTCCAGCTTGTCAAGGGGCGCAATGGTGCTTCCCTTGCCGTCGTCGCGCTCAATGGAAATCAGCGCACTTCCGTAGGCGCCCATGAGTCCTGCCTTATCGGGGCGTACAACGTCCCTGCCGCAGATAAGCTCGAACGCGCGCAGTACGGAGTTGTTCATGAATGTACCGCCCTGCACGATTATCTTGTCGCCCATCGTGGAGGTATCGCGCAGCTTGATTACCTTGAACAGCGCGTTCTTCACGACGGAGTAGGACAGACCTGCGGAGATGTCCGCAACGGTCGCGCCCTCTTTCTGCGCCTGCTTTACGCGGGAATTCATGAATACCGTGCAGCGTGAACCGAGGTCAACGGGGTGATCGGCGGTGAGTCCCAGGGTGGCGAAGTCCGCGGAGGACATGCCCAGGGCGTTCGCAAAATTCTCGATGAACGAGCCGCAGCCGCTGGAACATGCCTCGTTCAGCAGAATGCTCTCGATCTCGCCGTTCTTCACGCGCATGCACTTCATGTCCTGACCGCCGATGTCCAGAATGAACTCTGCGCCGGGGAGTATACGGTCAGCCGCCTTGTAGTGCGCCATCGTTTCGATCTCGCCGTAATCCGCGCCGAGCGCCGCCTTGATGAGGTGCTCGCCGTAGCCTGTCGCGCACGCCTTGGCTATGTATGCGCCCTCCGGCAGCTGTGCGTAGATCTCCTTGAGGATACCTATGACGGATTTCAGCGGATCGCCGCCGTTGCCGCTGTAGTGGGAGTAGATTATCTCAGCGTCCTTGTTCAGCAGTACCGCCTTAGTGGTAGTGGAGCCTGCGTCCACGCCCAGATAGCACGCGCCCTTGTGCTTCTTGATGTCCGCAACCGGAATGACCGCCTTTGCGTGGCGCTCCCGGAATTCATTAAGCTCCTGCTCGTCCTTGAAGAGGGGCGCAAGGCGCTCTACCTCGCGCATTTGTGCGGTTTCAAGGCTGCCTGCCTTCTTTACCAGCGCGTCGAGGTCAGCTTCTGCGGTTTCTTCGGAGAATGCACAGCCCATCGCAACGAACAGGTTCGCGTTCTCCGGGAAGATTATCTGCTCGTCCTTGAGGTTCAGCGTTTCGATGAACCTGGCGCGGAGCTCCGACAGGTAGTGCAGAGGGCCGCCCAGGAATGCGACATTGCCGCGGATAGGCTTGCCGCAGGCAAGTCCGCTTATCGTCTGATTGACAACGGACTGGAACACGGAAGCCGCCACGTCAGAGCGCTTCGCGCCGTCGTTGAGCAGCGGCTGGATATCGCTCTTTGCGAATACGCCGCAGCGGGAGGCTATCGGATAGATAGTCGTGTGCTTCTTGGCAAGCTCGTTGAGTCCGCCGATGTCGGTGTTCAGCAGCGCCGCCATCTGGTCGATGAACGCGCCTGTACCGCCGGCGCAGGTGCCGTTCATACGCTGCTCAAGTCCGCCGGTAAGATAAGTTATCTTTGCGTCCTCGCCGCCCAGCTCTATTGCGACGTCCGTCTGCGGAATCAGCTGCTTTATGGCGTTGGTGCCTGCGGCAACCTCCTGCACGAACGGAATGCCGAGCCACTTGGAAACCGAAATTCCTCCGGAACCGGTAACAGCAATGAGCACTCGCTCACCCTTAAAATTCTCGCCGACCTCCCCGATGATATCATATACGGTCTTGCGGATATCGGAGAAATGCCGTCTGTACTGGCTGTACAGCAGTTCGTTATTCTCTCCGAGCACCGCCGCCTTAACAGTTGTTGAACCTATATCAAGTCCTACACGCTTCAAATGATCAAATCCTTTCTGAAAACAAAAAGCACAATGCTTGTATACACATATATTAATTATAGCACAGATACGAAAAATTTGCAAGCGGAATTGTAATATTTAGCATGCCTTTTTGTGACGGTTATCTGAAAAAATCATTTCGGCATTTTATCACAGGTATTGACAAAATGCGGCGCATCAGGTAAAATAGTATCGAAAGGAAGTATCGTCATGACGATAAGACCTGCAAGAATGGAAGCCATTCCGGCTCTGCTGGAAATATACAACTACGAAGTGATAAACGGAGTTGCCACCCTCGACCTCAATCCCAGGACACTGCCGGAGTGGGAGGAGTGGTTCCGGGAGCACCAGACGGAGGATCACTTCATTCTCACGGCGGAGATAGACGGCGTGCCTGCCGGGTACGCTTCCCTGTCGGAATACCGCAGCAAGGAGGCGTACCGCTCCACCGCGGAGCTTTCGGTGTACGTCGGGCACGAATTCCGCAGGCAGGGAGTCGCCTCCGCACTGATCGCGGAAGTCCTGCGAATCTCCCGGGAGAGGGGAACGCTCCACAGCGTGGTGTCAGTCATAACCGCCGGAAACGATGCCAGCGAGCGCCTTCACAGCAAATTCGGATTCATGGCGTGCGGTACGCTCCACCAGGTGGGCTTCAAGCATGGAAAATACCAGGATATCGACAATTTCGAACTTATCCTGGACAAGGAGTAAATCATGTTCAGTCAGATAAACAGCGTGGGTCTGTTCGGACTAAACGCATTCATGGTAACGGTCCAGGCGAGTATTTCCCCCGGGCAGCCCACTTTCGACATCGTGGGAATGCCGGATATTGCCGTGCAGGAGAGCAAGGCGCGTATCCGGGCGGTGCTCGGTCAGCTCGACCTGAAGCTTCTCAACGGCCGCGTCACAGTGAATCTCGCCCCGGCAAGCGTCCGGAAAATAGGCTCTATGTTCGACCTGCCGATAATCACCGCGCTGATGAAGCTGGGCGGAGTGATCTCCGCAGATCTTTCGGACTGTGCCTTCATCGGGGAGCTGTCGCTCAACGGCGAACTCGCCCCGGTAAACGGAGCGCTGTCGATGGTTCTCACCGCCGCGCAGAACGGCGTGAAGCGCATATTCCTGCCTAAAGCGAACGCCAAGGAGGCAAGCGTTGCCGATGGGATAACAGTCTACGGGGCGGAGCACCTTACCCAGATCATTGAATTTCTGAAACACGGCACCGGGCTTTCCCCGGAGGAAAAGTACATACCGCAGCGGCGCGAATTGCAGCACATCGCGGATTTCGCGGACGTGATGGGGCAATCCCAGGCGAAGTCCGCGATAGAGGTCGCGGCGGCTGGCTCGCACAATCTGCTCATGCTGGGACCTCCCGGGTCGGGAAAATCCATGCTCGCCAAGCGTATCCCGTCCATCATGCCGGCGATAACATTTGAAGAAAGCATTGAAACAACGCAGATATATTCCGTTGCCGGGGAGATAAATCCGGCGGAGCCGCTCGTCACCGAGCGTCCTTTCCGGGCGGTGAGCCACACGGCTTCCGCAGTGGGACTTGTGGGCGGCGGCAGTATTCCGCGGCCGGGAGAGATAAGTCTCGCCCACAACGGCGTGCTGTTCCTGGACGAACTTCCGGAGTTTGATCGCCGGGTGCTGGAATCACTCCGGCAGCCGCTGGAAAACGGAGATATCACGATATCCAGGGCGAGCGGTTCCGTCAGCTACCCCTGCGACGTAATGCTGGTGGCGGCGATGAATCCCTGCCCATGCGGCAATTTCGGCAGCCCCGTGAAGAAGTGCACCTGCACTCCGCAGAAGGTCACGGCGTACCTCAATCGTATCTCGCAGCCGGTCCTCGACCGGATAGACATACAGATAGAGGTCAAGCCGGTGGAATACGAGGACCTCAGCCGGCGTATCCCACAGGAAAGCTCCGCGGCGATCGCCGAGCGCGTCCAGAAAGCAGTGGAGATCCAGAAAGCGCGGTTCGCCGGGACATCCATCAGGAGCAACAGCAGGATAACCTCGGATATAATCGGCGAGGTGTGCCGGCTCACCCCAGACGCGGAATCACTGCTGAAGTCCGCCTTCGACAAGCTGGGACTTTCCGCCCGTGCCTACGACAGGATTCTCAAGGTAGCGCGCACCTGCGCCGACCTCGCCGGCAGCGAGGATATCCAGAAGCCGCACATCGCCCAGGCGATAAGCTTCCGCAGCCTTGACCGGAAATACTGGAACAGGTGAATCTTTGCCTCCAGTCCGGGACAGTTTCTTTCTGCATAATACAGCCGCCGTAAATCCGGCGGTTATTTTTTTCTCGGAATTTCAACAATTTATTGTTTTCCACTTGAAAAATGCCGGGAATAATGATATAATAAAAAATAATGCGGAATTTTTCCGGCACAACAAAAGAAAGAAGGATAGAATTTATGGCAGACACTATGCAGGGTCTGAGAAGGACATGCTTATGCGGCGAAGTCACCCTGGAGATGGGCGAGGTAGTCGTAGGCGGCTTCACACAGAGAGTACGCGACAAGGGAAGCCTTATTTTTATAGATCTGAGGGACAAGTCCGGTATCGTTCAGCTGGTATTTGACGAAACCACCGACAAGGCAGTTTTCGAGAAAGCGGAGAGCGTCCGCTCCGAATACGTCCTGCTGGCAAAGGGCACAGTACGCGCGCGTGAGAGCGTGAACAACGAGATCAGGACCGGCGGCGTCGAGATCATGGTAACAGAGCTGCGTATCCTCTCCAAGGCGCAGACTCCTCCCTTCGAGATCGTAAGCAACACCAAGACCAACGAGGAGCTTCGTCTGAAGTACCGCTACCTCGACCTGCGCCGTGAGCCGCTCCAGAAGAACCTCATCATGCGCCACGAGATCGCCAAGGCTGCCCGTGAGTACTTCTACGCGAACGGATTCACCGAGATTGAGACCCCGATGATGATCAAGTCCACCCCGGAGGGTGCACGCGACTACATCGTTCCGTCCAGAATCCACAACGGGAAGTTCTACGCCCTGCCCCAGTCGCCGCAGATGTACAAGCAGCTGCTGATGATCGCAGGCATGGACAGATATATCCAGCTTGCACGCTGCTTCCGTGACGAGGACCTCCGTGCTGACCGCCAGCCGGAATTCACCCAGATCGACCTTGAGATGTCCTTCGTGGATGTTGACGATATTCTGGAGTGCCTGGAGGGCTTCGTAAAGCACCTCTATAAGACAGTGCTGAACGTGGATATCCCAACTCCGCTGCCCCGTCTGACCTACGACGAGGCTATGAACCGCTACGGCTCCGACAAGCCGGATACCAGATTCGGCATGGAGATCACCGACATCTCCGATATAGTAAAGGACTGTGGCTTCTCCGTATTCAAGGACGCCATCGCAAACGGCGGCTCCGTACGCGGTATCGTTGCAAAGGGCGCGGCTGCAAAGCTCACCAGAAAAGAGATCGACAAGCAGACTGAGTTCGTGCGCGGTATCGGCGCAAAGGGTCTTGCATATGTAAGATGGGTCGATGACGCTCCCAACTGCTCCTTCGCAAAGTTCATGGGCGAGGGCGAGCTTGAGGCTATACTCAAGGCTCTCGGCTGCGAAAAGGGTGACGTTGCCCTCATCGTTGCGGACAAGGACAAGGTCACGCTGCCGGTACTCGGAGCGCTCCGCCTGAAGATCGCAAAGCAGCTTAACATCATTCCCGAGGGCTGGAACTTCCTGTGGATCGTGGAATTCCCGTTCTTCGAGTACGACGACGAGAGCGGCGAGTGGCTCGCTATGCACCACCCGTTCACAATGCCGCTTGATGAGTGCATTCCCTACCTCGACACCGACAAGGCTAAGGTTCGCGCAAAGTGCTACGACCTGGTGCTCAACGGTATCGAGCTTTCCAGCGGCTCCATCAGAATCACTGACCCCGAGCTTCAGCAGCACATGTTCGAAATGCTCGGCATGACCGACGAGGAGATAAACGCCAAGTTCGGATTCCTCGTGGACGCATACAAGTACGGCGCACCTCCACACGGCGGCGCAGGAATCGGTCTGGACAGACTCGCAATGCTCATGTGCGGCTGCGACAGTCTGCGTGACGTTACCGCATTCCCGAAGGTACAGAACGCAAGCGAGCTGATGAGCGAGGCTCCCTCCACTGTCAGCGAGGAGCAGCTCAAGGAACTCGGCATTGCTATCGTGAACAGCGAAGAATAATTTATCCAGGCGGTGAAGTACTATGGAAAAACGCGAATACAGAGAACTTTCAGAGCTTGCGGCAAACGGTGACACAAAGGCATTTGCACGGCTGTACGAAACACTGTACCGTGAAATGTACTACACCGCCTGCTATTCTCTCACGGACGAAGCGGACGCGGTGGACACGGTCGCTTCCACCGCCCGGGACGGATTTTCGGCGGTGGGCAAGCTGCGCAGCGAGGAGGCCTTCCGGGCTTTCATGATGAAAACGCTGTGCGCCCGTATAAAATCCAAACTCCGGGAATATGCGGACGAGGGCAGGCAGCCGCTGCCGTCAAGCGACGGATTCGACGTAATGGTGGAATTCAGCCGCATGAGCGACACCGAGCGGATAATCGGCAGCATGTACATCGGCGGAAAATTCCAACCGGACGAGATAACCGCCTACACGGGATTCTCCTCCGCAACAATAAAGAAAACCATCGACCGGGTGGTGACAGAATTCGAACTGGACTGACGCACTTTTGACCAGAAAGAGGGTGAATGCATTGACAGTTTCACAGGTACGGGAGCTTATGATGGAGCGCGTTGTTCCGGAAAGCCTGCTTCCGCAGAATATACCTGCAAGCCTTATGGACGAAGATTCCGCGCCACCGGAGCTGGACGCATTCACATTCCTTAACCGGCTTCGCTCCCTGGGTATCGGCTCGGCGGATTTTCTCTACCTGCTGAAAGGCTGCGGCGCCCCGGCGGAGGCTGTCGATAAAATCGAGCAGCACCCGGACATGAACCTGCAATCACTGATAGTCACGCTGGACGGCTCCGGGCTTACGCCGAAGGATTACACGCGCATGCTCTACACCGCACGGCAGCTGTGGGAGCGCACCATCACCATGCGCCTGGAACTCGATGAACTCCAGGCAGCGGAGGAGCAGTCCCAGCCGGAGCAGGAATCCGCGAAGGAGCCTGAGCCGGAGGTTCCCGTCCGCACCGCGCGGCAGAAGAAATCCGCAGAAGCGGAGGAATCCCCCGAAAAGCCCCTGCCCCGTACGGCACGGCAGAGAAAAAAGGGCGAAACGGAATTCCGGGAATACGCCGGCGTAAAGCCGATCGGCAGGCGGAATCTCCCGGACGGGGACGAGGAGGAATCCAGCGATCCCGAGGTGCTGACCGCAGTGCAGCTGAATCTGCCGCCGCAGGTTGACGAACTGACTGAAGAGCCGGAATCCAATCCGGAAGAAGCAAAATCCACGAAAGCGGACGATCCGCGCGGACGACGCAGCGCCATCATTGTCTGCGCTGTGGGCGCTGCAATAGTCTGCGCGGCGGATTTCGCAGTGGGATTCCTGGGATTTACGGCGCCGGAGCACTCCACCGCTGACCTGCATTTCGCGGCGGACTCCAGCGAGATATTCACCGAGATCTACAACTCATACACAAACGCGGTGATCGGCGGCAGCTACGTCCAGCCGGAACCCCCGGACTCGCAGGTGTTCGGCGATATCCTCGTGACCGGCGGCAATCAGTTCGGAAGCTTCTCAGACGGGAACACCCTCTGGACAGCGGAGCCTGACAAGATCGAAGTCTGCGATCTGTCCGGCGGCACTGACAAAATCGAAATACTTCCTCCGGATGGCGCACAGTTCGTCCGGGTGGAGTTTACCGGAAGCGGCTTGACAGCAGTGTTCACCGGGAATTCCTTCTGCGGCGTAATGGGCGCGGACCAGTCCGGAAGCACCTGGACCACCAAACAGAGCGGAAAGCTGACGGATATTTACAGTTCCGGGGACGGAATACGCCTGGGAAGCGTGTATACTCCCGGGTTCTCCGAAAGCTTCACCATTGACGACCAGCTCGCCTATATGCCCTGGACGGAATACTCCGGGGAGCGCACAGCGCTGCTTCCGGCGGAGGTGGCGGTGACCGGAAATGCCCAGGGGTGCAGCTACGCAGTCAACTGTGAATACTCTGCGAACGGCGAGGTAAAATCACGAATGGCGGCGCTCGGAAATCCAATATTCAGCGGCGCTGAGTACTTCTCCGCCGTGATGTATGACGGCACTCAGACGCTGCTTGTGGTAATGGACGAAAACTCCGCACTGACATGCGACAATACTCCGGCTGCTGCAGCGGCAGCCATCGGAAGCGGCTGCATAGCCACCGCTGAGAAGTCCGAAAGCGGTATCACCGTGTACGTCCGCGACCGTGATTTAAAGACCGTCAGCGCGTTCAACGCCGACAGTGGCGTGACCACAATGCGGTTTGACGGGAATACTCTCCTGCTTGGGGACGGCGACATAATAATGCTTGCGGTGGATCTCAGCGCCCCGGCTTCCCCGGCTCCGCTGGAACTGACCGCCGCAGATGGTGTGGTGAACGGAGAATACGCGCTGTGCGGAAGCACCTCCGCCGCCGGAATTTCCCTGACGCTCTACCATCTGGAGGACGGGAAGGCAGTCCAGGCGGATTCCTTCTCCAAAACGCTGACCTCCACGGAGCTGGAAAGCTTCCGCTTCGGTGGCGCAAATACCTTTGTCGTGAACGGAACGGATTGCTGCGGCGCAGCATACAGCTGGTTCGACGGAGTTTCCGTGGTGAGCGAGTTCGCGGAGATGGGTAAATCCAGAAGCGTACACACGCTTTACGATGATCCCGACGGCTACACAGCGGCGGTTTACACCGCCAACGAACTGAAGCTGATCTGCGGTTCAAGGATTCAATAATACATAAAAAAGCGGTCACTTATTTTATGTGCCGCTTTTTTTAAATGGTAATATTCACAGAACAGGGTATGCAAATTAATGCAAATATCCAAAAATCTGAAATGTCATTGACAAACAATTGTTGGGGGTATATAATTATTATATATGAACATAACCTTGCAGGAGGTGCCCAAATTGAAGATAAAATGCATTCTGTCAGCGGCAATGGCAGGCGTACTGCTGATGACCGGCTGCTCGGGTGATAATACAGAATCCGTGGCGACATACGACCTGGACGCCGCCGGGAACGTAATTCCGATAACCGACAGCTACATTCCGTCGGCGTATAAACCGGCGTCGGGAAGCTGGACCGCCATGAAGGAAGAAATACACGGCGCGCCCGGAGAAGTGACTGACACCAGGATCCCTGCCGTGTTCCTCACCACCGACGACCCGGACTCCATCACCAAGGAGGAGTACGCCCCCTGCACCGTGCAGATAGACGCCGGAATGACCGACGGGCAGTACGAGAGCACCAATGTCCTCAACGCTGAGATCAGGGGAAGAGGTCACTCCACCTGGGAATGGCCCAAGAAGCCCTACAAGATCAAGCTGGAGGAAAAGACCTCCCTGCTCGGAATGACCGAAGCCAAGCGCTGGGTGCTCCTGGCGAACTATGCCGATGAGTCTCTGCTGCGCAACACCATCGCACTCGAGGTAACTCGCACATTCGATTCTTTCCGGTTCGTTCCGCACGCGATACCGGTCGATGTCTACATGAACGGGATCTACCAGGGCGTATACACCCTGGGCGAGCAGCTGGAGGTGAAATCCTCAAGGCTGCCGCTGGACGACGGACTCGCCAACACCGAAACTGGCTATCTGCTGGAGATTGGCGGCGCGGATCCCAACGTTGACAAGAAAGGCTGGGATTACTTCGACCTGCCCTCCGGCTGTGGGGTTAATATCAAGATAAAGAGCCCCGACACCGAGCAGGATCCGAACGCGGAATACAACTGGACACAGGAGCATTACGACTTCATCTACAACTACATGTGCCGCGCCGACAAGGCGATAACCACGCTGACGGACTACGACAAATACATCAACGTGGACAGCTTCATCGACTGGTTTCTGGTTCATGAATTCACCTACAACCTGGATTCCTGCTTCCACCGCAGCTGCTATATCACGAAGCCAAAACTGGCACGCCTGGAAATGGGTCCCGTGTGGGATTTCGACCTGGCATTCGGGAACATGTACAAGGACAATCCGAACTACGACGACTGGGCGACAATCGGCTGCGACGACAGCGACAGCTACATCGGGATAACCTGGTACAACTACCTCATGACCGACGAGGATTTCCGCGCGAAGGTCCGCGCACGCTGGGACGAGGTCAAGGACAACATGCTGAGCACGGCGCTGGATACGCAGGATTACTACAAGCCGCTTATCACGCCCTCCGCGAACAAGAACTTCGAGGTCTGGGACACCCTGGGCATCACCAACGGATTCCAGCCGGCGGCGATGAAGGAAGAAACCACCTACACCAACCAGCTGCAATACCTGACAAGGTTCCTGTACGCAAGGAAAAAGTGGATAGACGAAAATCTGTGATAATATCGGGGAGGACTTCGGTTCTCCCTTTCACATTCGTATCAAAGGAGATGATCTAATGAGCACAAAACTATATATTGTGGAGGGACTTCCCTGCTCCGGAAAAAGCTCCACCGCTGCCCACATCGCACAGATCACCGGCGGAGAGCTGTTTGACGAGGGCTGTGGTGATCACCCGGCGGACTATGAATTCAGCGCGTTCATTCCTGACGGCGTGGATTTCTCTGTGAAGAATCTTTCCGAAGAATACGCCCAACGGATTCCCGGCGGCGTGATACTACCGCTGAACAAGCTTTCCGGTGAAGATTTCGACCGTGCGCTGAAATACAAGATTTATGACGGGCTGGACTGGGAAACTGAACGTCCGGTGATGCTGGACAAATGGCGCGGATTTGCAGCAAATGCTGGTGACACCGTGTATGTTTTTAACTGCGTACTTTTGCAGAATCCGATGTGCGAAACGATGATGCGTTTCAACCTTCAGCCAGAAGAATCCCTGGAGTACATTACGGAAATATGCAATATCATTGCTCCGCTTGACCCCACAGTAATATACCTGAAGTGCACAGACATATCCGCTCAGATCCGTTCAGCACTGCCGGAGCGCGGCACAGAATGGCTGAATGCGGTCGTGGATTATCACTGTAATGGAGAATATGGAACGGCAAATGGACTTTCCGGATTCGATGGATACATTTCGGCACTGAAAGAGCGCCAGAAGCGCGAGCTGGACTTTCTGCCCTGCCTGCCTGTGAAATCCGTAATTCTTGAAGACGCTCAGCTTGACTGGGGCCATTCTTACCGAAAAATAGATGAGATACTTGCAAACAAATAAAAATAACAGTCCCTGCCGAAGCAGGGACTGTTATCATGTCGGAGAAAAATGACATAGGTGGAAATCTTACTTCATGAAGCTGAACGCGTTCTTTCCGGGATATACTGCGCTTGCACCGAGCTGCTCCTCAATGCGGATAAGCTGGTTGTACTTCGCGGTACGCTCGCTTCTGCTGGGAGCGCCGGTCTTGATCTGGCAGGTGTTCAGTGCTACTGCGAGGTCAGCAATCGTGGTGTCCTCGGTTTCGCCGGAGCGGTGGGAAGCAATGGCTGTGTAGCCTGCCTTGTGCGCCATCTTGATGGCTTCCAGGGTCTCAGATACGGAGCCGATCTGGTTCAGCTTGATAAGGATAGAGTTGCCGCAACCCAGGGAGATTCCCTTGGAAAGGCGCTCTGTGTTGGTTACGAACAGGTCGTCGCCAACCAGCTGTACCTTGCCGCCGAGTTCCTTGGTCATGATCTGCCAGCCTTCCCAGTCCTCCTCGTCGAGTCCGTCCTCGATGGAGTAGATCGGGTACTTCTCGCAGAGCTGTGCCCAGTGAGCTACCAGTTCAGCAGAGGTGAAATCCTTGCCGGACTTGGGCAGGTGGTACTTGCCCTTCTCGCCGCTCTTCCACTCGGAGGAAGCGGCGTCCATTGCCAGGACGAAATCCTCACCGGACCTGTAGCCAGCCTTCTCAACTGCGCTGAGGATATACTGGATAGCCTCCTCGTCGCTTGCCAGGTCAGGAGCGAATCCGCCCTCGTCGCCTACGGAGGTAGCAAGCCCCTTGCTCTTGAGCAGGGCAGCCAGTGCGTGGAACACCTCGGTGCACCAGCGCAGACCCTCGGTGAAGCTCTTTGCGCCAACGGGCATGATCATGAATTCCTGCACGTCAACGGTATTTGCAGCGTGCGCGCCGCCGTTGAGAATATTCATCATAGGAACAGGAAGTCTGTTCGCATTCACGCCGCCCAGGAATCTGTACAGCGGAATATCCAGGGAGGTTGCCGCAGCTCTCGCGCAGGCGATGGAAACAGCGAGTATTGCGTTTGCGCCCAGCTTGCTCTTGTCCTTTGTGCCATCAGCGTCGATCATAGCCTTGTCGATCGCGTAAATATCGGAAGCGTCCATGCCCACGATAGCGTCACGGATAACGGTATTCACATTATTGACAGCCTTGGACACGCCCTTGCCGCCGAAACGGGACTTGTCGCCGTCGCGAAGCTCCAGAGCCTCGAATTCGCCGGTGGAAGCGCCGCTGGGAGCCGCGCCCCTTGCGATTGTTCCGTCTGCGAGATATACCTCCGCCTCAACGGTAGGATTGCCGCGGGAGTCGATTATTTCGCGGCCGATGACATTCTCAATTTCAAGATAGTTCATGTTGTGCACCTCTCAGTTGTATTTTTATCCGCACTGCGGACCTTCTGACTTATTATTGGCAGCCAGCCGTAGTTTATTCCGGCATACTCATCGGTCCGCCGCCGGACTGCGCACCAGAACAACGGCATGACCAATGACTTATTCTCATGAGGTTAGTCTTTTCTAACCAATAGATATTTTACCATATCCCGACCAAAAAAGCAAGTGATATACCCTACAAGAATCTTTCAACAGTTTTGGCTATCCTGAATAAATACACAGTAAACTTTGGTACATTGAAATGTCACGAACAAACATATTAGAATCAACGAATTAGCTATTACTAACCGCTTTTGAGCAGCACATATTTGCCATAAGTCCGGACATAGAAAAAGGAGCCAGTGTTTTACCACTGGCCCCAAAAATTCCGGCATTACAAGCAGAATTAACAGAATATTAAAACCAAACCATCAGCCGCGCCGGATACAGCCTGAGAACATTTGCTCTCGTCTGTATATACACGGCCCCGTCCGTAACGTTACGTCATTTCTGAGTAATTTCGCGGAATTCCATTCTGATAATGAATCTCTCATCTGCGACGGAGAATTCATCGCCGTTCTTCAGCGCGGCGGTTCCTCCCTTTGGGAGCTGAGTCCCGTTCAGGAAGGTCTGGTTGAGCGACTCATTGTCGCACAGCGTCACAGCACCGCCGCTGATTCGCAGGACTGCGTGCACGCGGCTTATCGCAGGATTATCCGTCACCGCGTAGCTGCAAAGCTCCTTCTTCCTGCCTATGCTGAATTCCGGTCGATTCACCGGGATAACCTCCCCGGTTTTCAGCCGGGTGATGGCGCAGACCAGCACCTTATTTACCGCAGGCTTCCCGGAATCCACGGCTTTCTGCACCGCCGGATTCGGTGCGACCGCGGATTTCGCAGCCGCCCTCAGAACTGCCGCCGTGGGAGCCTTTCCGGCTGCCGCAGGATTTGCCGTGGGGGCAGGAATCGGTCGCCTTTTTATGGGAGCCTCCGGAATTGCACCCCGGCAGGGTTCCAGGCAGGGAGCCTCCGTCAGGCGGTCAAAGAACTCGCCGAACGTCTTGAAGTTGTAGTAATACAGCGACTGGAAAGCAGCCATCTGCATTTCCATGCCGGGGGTCAGCTGGACTCTCTCGAGGATAACGCCGATGAACGGCTTCCCCTTCAGAATCGCGTAATTCAGCTCGTTCCGGCAGTTGTGCGACTGTATCGAGTTCCCGGAAACGCACGCGATAAAGGCGCTGCACTTCTCCAGGTGCCCGGCGATAACCTCCGGCCACTCGGTGCCGGGGTATATTCCGCTGTCGAACCACACGCGGTATCCCTGGGACGCCAGCGCGGAGATTATCGGCCGCACCCTTTCCTTGTCCTTGTGACAGTAGCTTACGAAAATATATTTCTCACTGCCGTTATATTCCGTTACATTACCCATGCGATACACCCCGTCACTGCACAATATTGAATAACCCGTCAAAACCTATCTCTTCAAACGAACTCATCAGCGCCGGCGAGATCCCACGCAGGCTCAAGGAGTGCCCCTTTATCCCGTCCACCGCCTTCTGAGTGTTCAGAAGCGCCTTGAATCCGGCGTTGGAGATGAATCCAACGCCGCTCAGGTCAAGGACTATCCCGTTGCTGACCGTGACCGCCGCCAGCAGCTCGTCCGAAAAGCACAGAGCCGCCTCGGAGGTGATATCCCCCTCAACGGCTATGTTCATCGTACCATTCTCCGGCTGCTCCCTCAGCGTCAGCTGCTGTCCGCCGGAGGTTATCACCAGCGCTCCGTCCTTTATTTCCAGACTGCTCATAGTCCGCCCTCCCATTACTTCTTGCCGAGATATTTTGTGGAAAACTGCTCATAGCTCATGCCGGTGTTTCCTGCCGCGGTGACCATGGAAAGGTCGTCCTCGGAAAGCTCCTCGTCGGCTGTCCCGGCGACCTCCTTCATAAACTCGTCGTATTCCGCGACTTCCTTTGCCAGCTTCTCAATATCTTCAGGACCATTGTTCTTCTTAAAAAGTTTCATGACTGTTCTCCTTCCATATACACAGGGACCCGGTCCCCTTTTGTATGTATATACACGCGTCAGTCCCGTCCGTTACACCCTGTTTTACTTAAATTTGTCTGGAAGCAAGACTGCTGAACAACCCGTTCGCCGCCATCAGTTCATCAAATGTGCCCTGTTCGGCGATTTTTCCGCCGTCCAGTACGATTATCCTGTCGCACTTCATTATGGTGCTCAGGCGGTGCGCTATGACGATCCTTGTCGCATTCAGCTTCTCCAGGGAGCTGCACACCATTGCCTGGGTGATATTGTCCAGCGCACTGGTGGCTTCGTCAAAGAAAAGTATCGACGGCTTCGAGATTATTGCCCTGGCAATAAGTATCCTCTGCTGCTGTCCGCCGGAAATGGTGCCGCAGTCCTCGCTGAGTACTGTGTGCAGCCCCATCGGCATGCGGTCGATATCGTCCTTCAGTCCGACTGCCTCCGCGACGGCGTTGACGTCCTTCACCTTCGCCCTGGGCGCGGTTATCGTTATGTTCTCGAAAATACTTCCTGATATGAGCTTCCCGTCCTGGAGCACCACGCCGAACTTCTTGCGGAGTTCGCGCTTGTCCAGACTCTCGATGTCCTTTCCGTCGTAGTATATCTTGCCGCTGACCGGGGTCTCGAATCCCAGCAGCAGCTTCATCAGCGTGGATTTTCCGCAGCCGGAGGAGCCGACTATTCCGACATACTCCCCGGGGCGGATATTCAGCGAAACCCCGTCAAGGACGTTCGGCGAGCTCTCGTCGTATCGGAATGTGACGCTGCTGATCTCGATTCCGCCGGAAAGCTCCCCGGGCATTTCCATGCCGGAGTTCAGCTCCGGCTTCGCCTCAAGTATCGGGCGTATACGCGCCAGGAGCGGCTTCAGCCCGGCAACCCCGGCGGCGATGTCCGTCAGCTGCATTGCCGCAGCGGTAAACATTCCGAAAGCGGAGATGAATCCCATGAACGCGCCGGCGGTGATCTCCATGCCGCTCCTAGCTGCGGCGGTGTACAGCACCACCAGAAATACGGAATCCGCCACAGTGCCGATAGTGCTGCCGATAAGGGATAGGCGCTCGCTCTTCTGCTCGTTTCTGCGCAGCTCCGTGAACGGGCGGAGGTATTCGTGCAGGGCACGCTCCTCCACGCCGGCAATGCGTATCTTGGATATGCCGGATATCATCTGGTACAGCTTCGAGGAGGCTGCGCCGTTCAGCCGCGCGGCATTCCTCTCGTATTTCAGTGAAGCTGCGGTAATCGCCAGGACTGCCGCAGCATAAGCAGCGGTCATCAGCAGCGCGATGCCGGCGAGGGCGACAGAGAACTGCGCCATCTTGACGAAATACGCGACAAGGCTGATAAGGATAACCGCCGACCCGGTGACCGAGTTCACGATACTCCCGGCGGCTCCCCCGACGCCCATAGCCCTCTGCGCCAGGTCGGCGCTCTCGTACTTCCGCAGGAAAGATTCCGGCAGGCTGAACAGGCGGTCGTATGCTGCATTCTGACATTCGTAGCCCACCCTGCTGGAAAGCCGGAATGCCGACAGGCTCTTCACGGCGGAGAACAGGATATTCCCCAGCAGGAAACTCCCCACCAGTGCGCAGATCTGCACCACCGCCGGGATATCCCCCAGCGGCACCAGATCATCGAATATCATCTGGTTCAGGGTAGGAGTCAGCACGCCGATGAGCGCGCCGAACACCGCCATCACCGCCAGCCGCACGATATCCCCGGCTCTTACGGAGCCAAGGCACCAGCGTGCAAGTCCGCGCAGGGACATGCTGTCCTCGGGGAACGGGCGGCAGACTGTGACCGCCTTAGGCTCCAGCCCGGCGGATTCCGCCTTCGTGAGCTTACGGCAGGAGCCGTCCTCCATGCTGTATAAGTTATAGCCGGAAGCGCCCCGGGGAACGCACACCATCGGCTTCCCGTCGCGGAATACTATCAGAACTCCGAGGTCCCGGCGGTGCCAGTTCTCCTCAAGGATTATCTCCCGGCAGGCGAAGTGGGATATTCTCGCAATATCCGCCATGCCGTAATCCTTGCCGCAGCACTCGATGATCTTTTCCTGCGGAGCCGGCTGAATCCCGCACTGCGCACAGGCAAACGCTGCCGCGCGGTACATCAGGTCGTCCGACTGACCGGACACGTCCGCCTGCTTCCCTCCGGAAAAGCTGCGGTAGATGAGCGACATGTTCTGCCGCACCGTGCGCTGCTTGTCCTGGAGCGTCTTGTGCAGGTAGGCGTCCTCGGACACGGTGCTGCGCTCGTAGAGGTCGGCGAATCCGTGCTCGAAGCCCTCGCGCTCGAGGTGCTTCACTCCTGCCGCTGCCGCGAACTTCCCACGCAGGACTGACGTGCAGCCCCCGGGTATCACCTTCAGCTGAGCCGTTCCCAGCGCGGAAATACAGAACCTCCAGTTGGTGTAGAGCTCGTCCCGGAAGCACAGCGCCGGAATGAAATCCCCGGCATGAGCCTCACAGACGAGCGCGCGCCTGCCAGCGGCTCCGTTCGTGACCTTCACGACGTAGACCAGCGCGGTCCCGGCGGTCACCTTGTATGCATTCTCCGGGTCCTCCGTCAGCAGCGAATCCGAGCCGTGGAGGTACAGAATATCGTTTTCCTGTTTCATTTCCGCCCTCCTCAATTGCTGCTGATGAAGCTGCGGTAGAATCCGTCCTCTGCCGACAGCTGCTCGTGTGTTCCGCGCTGTACTTCCTGACCGTGATCCATGACGATTAGCTCGTCGCAGTCCCGGATTGCGCTCAGTCTGTGCGCAATTATCACACAGGTACAGCCGCGGCGCTTGATGTTGTCGATGATCTGCTTCTCCACGATGGGGTCTAGGGCGCTTGTTGCCTCGTCCATGATGAGCACCGACGGATTCGTCACCAGCGCCCTCGCGATCTCCAGCCGCTGGCGCTGACCTCCGGACAGGTTGGAGGCGCCCTCCGTCAGCTGATGGTCGTATGCCCCCGGACGGGACACGATGAAGTCGTGTATGCACGCGTCCTTGGCGGCGGCAACGATATCCTTCTCGAGGATATTGTCGTTCCACATGGTGATGTTGTCGCGGATAGTTCCGGAGAACAGCGTGATGTTCTGGCTGACCGTGGATACGCTGGCGTTCACCACCTCCGGCGGAAGCTCGCTGAGCGGAACTCCATCGAAGAGCACCTCGCCGCCCCAGGGCTGGTACAATCCGCTGATGACCTTGGACACCGTGGATTTTCCGCAGCCGGAGGGTCCCACAAACGCCACGGAGCTGCCGCTGTTCAGCCGGAAGCTCAGCCCCTGGACAAGGGGCTTCTCCAGAGTGCTGTACCCGAAGGAAATATCGCGCAGCTCCACCCTGCCCTCCAGCTTGGAGGTATTCTTCTGCACGGCGGTGCTGCTGAATTTCGGGTCGGCGCCGTAATTATTGATGTCCTGCACGCGGCTGATATCCGCGCGGACCGTCTGGATCTTCTGCACCATTCCCACCAGCTGGTCTACCGGCTGGCTGAAGGAGGAATACAGGCTGTTGAACGCCAGCAGCATGCCCACGGTGAATTCACCCCGGATAACCAGCACCGCCCCTGCCAGGAGCACCCCGACGGAGGAAAGCTGCGTCACCACCCCGGGGACTACCGAGATTATCTGCTGGAGCCGGTTGAGCCGCTGTTCGGTCACGGCCTCCTTGGCGCTGTAGCCGAGTATCCTCCCGGTGTATTCATTCTCCGCGCCGGAGGCTTTGAGCGTACCGGTAATGCTGAGTCCTGCGCAGACCGCGCCGGCAAGCCTGCCGCTGTCCTGGCGCTGCTTCATGACGGTTTTGGAGATACTGTCGGCGCCCAGCTTGGCTATCACCAGGTTTATTGCCGCGGCAGCGCACGCGATGAGCGTCAGCAGCGGACTGTACACGCACAGCAGCACAAGGAAGAACACCGCCGAAAAGATATTCAGCGCCGTATCCGCCAGATCCCCGGCAAGGAAATCACACACGCTGACGTTGTTGTCGGCTCTGCCCGTAAGGTCGCCGACATAGCGCTGATCGAAAAATCCTATAGGGAGCCGAAGGAGCTTCGACAGAAATTTATACCCCGACATCATTATCATCTTGCTGCGCAGCCGCTGCAGCAGCGCGCCGCGGTAAAAGCTGAGCAGCGCCTGCATGAGCACCGCCGCCGCCATGAACAGGATAACTCCCCGGAACCACGACATGTCCGCTCCGACTATGACCTTATCCATGAATACCTGCGACAGCACCGGGAGCACCACTCCCGGGAATACGAGCAGCAGTCCCGTGAACACCATCTTGGCGACGGCGCTTCCGCTGCCCTGGAGCCGCTCCTTAAGGAATTCCAGCGTGCCGTTGTCGGATTTGCACCTGTGGAAATCCGGGGTGACGGCGAATGTGAGTACAACGCCGGTGAATCCCTCGTCGAGCTCCTCCATGGTGAGCTTGCGCCTGCCGCACGCCGGGTCGTTGAGGTAGGCATGCTTGCCCCGGAATCCCTCCAGCACGACAAAGTGGTTGAAGTTCCAGTGGATAATACACGGCGGAGTCAGCTTGCGCAGCGCCTCCGGCTCCCGGCGGTATCCGTGGCATTCCAGCCCCATGCGCTTGGCTGCCCTCATTATGTTTCCGGCGTTGCAGCCGTCCCTGGATACTCCGGTTTCAATACGCAGCTTCTCCAGCGGAATATGGCTGCCGAAATACGCGAGTATCATCGCGAGGGAAGCTGCGCCGCATTCCGTGGCTTCCATCTGGTAGACTGTGGGGGTGCGTGCATATTTTTTCGACATGTCAGCCCTCCGCACCCTTGTTAAGTCCGGACAGCAGGCGGTTTATCGGCGCGGACTGCTCCACGATTATCTTTCCGCTTACCACCAGCCCGGAATCCGGGACGTCATCGTCAAAGCTGCATATTACGGAATACACCGGACCCTGGGAAGCGAACACGTCGCTCATTCCGTTGTCGGAACCCAGCACCAGCGCCATGTTCCCCACGGAAACCGCGCCGCTGCTGACGGAGGTCACCTTCCCCGAAAGGCGGCGTTCCTGGGTGCCCGGAATAGTCACGACTGCTTCCATTCCCGGCTTCATCTGCTGCGCCTGGGAAGCAGGCACATAGAACACCACCGCACGCTCTCCGGAATCCTCCGGCGTGAGCCTTAGGATCTCGCTGCCGCCGGTGACCATGTCCCCGGGCTGACCCAGCAGGAGTGAAACAGTTCCGCTGCGGTCCGCGAGTATTTCCCGGCTCTCCCCGGAAGCAGTGCTTATCACTGCGACCCTGTCCCCGGCGGAGATCCTGTCGCCGGGGCTGACGGTGAACTCAGTTATCGTGCCGGTGCTGTCGGATATCATGCAGTCGGAGCCTTCCGTTCCCACCACCGCGCCGACAACGCTGACCGTTTCCGGGAGTTTTCCGAGGAACGCCCACACTACCGCCGCCGCGACTATCAGCGCGACGCCTGCCAGCACCGCCCAGCTTGCCGGGGAGGTGACTACCATTGCCTTGTCGAGCTGCTCCGGGGAGGAAAGCTTTTCCAGAGCGCTTTTTCTGAAAACCTGTGCCATATAGAAATCCCTCCGTCACTCAGGCATAATAATCCGCAAGGAATTCCTTGAGCTTGTCCATGCTCCGGTTGAGTATTACCCGGACATTCCCGGCAGTGGTGCCTAACTCCGCGGCGATATCCGCGGCGCTCATGTTCCGGAAGTACTTCATGCGAACCGCCTGCTGCTGACGCTCGGGGAGCTTCGAGATGGCGTCGTGCAGCATTCTGCTGCGCTCCTCCATCAGCACTGCGTCCTCGATAAGCTCGCCTGAGCTTACGTCAACGGGATTTTCCTCGTCGTCCAGGGACACGTTCTCCTTCTTGTCGCGGTAGTAGTTCTTGAGCCGGCTGCTGCAAATCATATACAGCCAGGTCGCCGCGGAAGCCTTGGTGGGGTCGAATCCCTCGTAGTTCCGGTATGCGGTCACGAATACGTTCGCCGCGATGTCCTCCGCGTCCTGGTAGCTGGATATCCTTTTCACTATGTACCTTAAAATAGGCGTGTAGTACTGCTCGTAAAGCTGCTCAAAGGTGGGCTTCATTTCCATAGTTCAACCAATTCCTTCCCATATTACCCGAGATTCGGGCTAATTACACAACACTCATGTATATTTTATCATATAATCTGTAAAAAATCAATGCAATTTTACAATTTCCTCATAAGATTCCTTAATAATAACCAAAAAATTCCGGGGCATTTCTGCTCCGGGATTTCCGCACCTTTGCTGTTTACTTTCCGCACTCGCCGTACTGCTCGTCAGTGACCGGCTCCAGCCACTCGTTGGAGGTATTCTCGCCGGGCACCTCCACCGCCAGGTGAGAGAACCAGCTGCCGGCTGTGGCTCCATGCCAGTGCTTCACTCCGGCAGGGATAGTGACCACATCGCCCGGGCGGAGGAGCTGGGCCGGCTTGCCCCATTCCTGGTACCAGCCGCAGCCGTCAACGCAGACTAGGATCTGTCCGCCACCCTTGTCCGCATGGTGGACGTGCCAGTTGTTCCGGCAGCCCGGCTCAAAGGTGACGTTCGCGATGAACACGGTCTTCTTCGGGTCGGTCAGCGGCTTGAGATAGGAGTTGCCGATGAAATACCTCGCGTATGCGGTGTTCGGCTCGCCCAGTCCGAAGAATCCGCCGTGGGATTCCCGCTGATCTTCCGCATAGACCTCCTTCGCCTGATTGAATGCCGCCCAGGCGTTCGGCCAGCCTGCGTAGAACGCAATGTGCGTGAGTATTTCCGCCATCTCGGTGCGGGTGACTCCGTTCTTCCTTGCCTCTCTGAGGTGGTAGGTCAGGGAGCTGTCCGTGATCCCCTTTCCTATGAGCGCGGATACCGTCACGATGGAGCGAAGCTTCAGGGGAAGCTTGTCCTCCCTTGACCACACCTCACCGAAGAGTATGTCGTCGTTCAGATGTGCGAATTCCGGGGCGAATTCCCCGAGGGCGTCATGACCTGCTGTCTGCTTTATCATGGTTCATTCCTCCTGAAAATTTATTCTGATTTCATTATAACGCCGAAATCCTGGTATGTCAAATACCTTTGTTGTATCATGAGAAATGCCCCGAGAGCATATCACGCCATGGTGCTCATTATCTGCGCCACCAGCAGTCCGCCGCCGGTGCCCACGACGTAGCCGAGCAGCGCCATGATCACTCCAACCGGCACCAGCGCGCTGCTGTAGGTCCCGGCAAGCACCGGGGCGGTCGCCGTGCCGCCGATATTCGCCAGGGACGCCACCGCGCAGGTGAATATATCCAGCCGCAGCAGCTTCGCCAGGATCACCATAATCCCGACATGCACCGCAAGGATTATCACCCCGGCAAGCAGCCATGCGGGTGCGTTCCCCATCGCGCCCAGATCCGCCCGGGATGCTATCAGCGCAATGACGATATAAAGCAGCATGTTGGAAACCTCCTCCGTGCCCTTGAGCCTGCCCAGCGGCGTCATCGCCAGGATTACCCCCAGAACGGTTATCAGCAGCACAGTCCAGGTCGCACGATCGAAGAGCGGAGCTGCGCTCCCGATGATTCCTCCCAGTTCCGAACAGAGTGCCGCCGCCAGAAGCCCGGAGCCGGTCAGCAGCAGAATATTCTGCCAGGTCACCTTACGTGTATCGCCGCGCGTTTCCTGCTCCAGTGCTGCTCCGATGGAATCCAGCGCCCGGGTATCCGCCCGGGTCCACCGGTTGAACTTATCCGGGAATCCCACCGCCCACAGCAGGAACATCACATACAGCATTCCGCAGATGGAATCCATCACCAGGGCATACGCCATCATGCTCTCGTCGATATTCAGCGCCGCCTGGACTGCCAACATGTTACCTCCGCCGCCCATCCAGCTGCCGCAGAGAGCGCCGAGGGGCTTCCAGGCTTCCTCGCCGAGGGCGCCCTTCATCACCGCGAATGATGCCAGGAATCCGAGACCGATGGACGCCGCCGCCGCGAAAAATCCCACCAGCATTTTCGGGCCCAGCCGGACTATCTTCCGCAGGTCGCAGCGCAGCAGCATGATGAATAGCATAGCGTACAGCAGCGGATTTTTCAGGCTCCCGTAAGCCTCTGCGGTGGCGCCGAGGTCCCATAGCTTCAGAGTGCACATCGCCATCAGCACGAGGTATATCAGCACCACAGGCGGCGCAAATCCGAAAAATCTCTCCGCCGCCTTTCCGCGGAACAGCTTCGGCAGGAATACAATGACTGCCGCCGTGAATATGAGCACGGCAATGTACAGAAATCCGTCCTTTATCATAGGTTCACCCCTCAATATTTTACTGAGAGATTATTGTACCCGGATTATCCCGAAAAATACGAAATGCGCCGCTGCCTGCGACGCATTTTCATATTAAATACGAGTCAGAGCCCGTCGCTCATTCCCACGCCTTGCAGACGTCCACCCATTTTGTGCAGCCGGAGTATTTCTCCAGTTCCTCCATGGTGAGTTCTATGGCGCTGTTGCTGCTTCCGCACGCCGGGAATACCGTATCGAAACGCTTCAGCGAAACGTCGAGGTATACCGTAACTCCGTCGTTCACCGCAAACGGGCATACTCCGCCGACGGCGTGACCTATCAGCTGCACTACCTCGTCGGGGGTGAGCATTTTCGCCTTCTTCCCGAACTCCGCCTTGTATTTTGCGTTGTCCACCTTCGCGTCCCCAGCCGCCACTATAAGGATAGGCTGCTCGCCCGCCATGAACGACAGTGTTTTCGCTATCCTGCACGGTTCGCAGTCAAGCGCCTGCGCCGCAAGTTCCACCGTCGCGCTGGATACGTCGAATTCAAGAATGTGGTCTGCCATGCCCAGTCCGCTGAAATATTCCCTTACTTTCTCTATAGCCATGTTGTCCCTCTGTTCCTTTGTTATTGAAGATATCCTGCGTATTTATTCTACCACCATCGCCCCGAAAAGTCAATCACCCGGCAGGATATATTGTGTCCGTTTTGTGCTACTGGTTGGCGGTAAAGTTCTTGAAGGACAGCGCGCAATGCGGTAGAATATAAGTACAATATCATCACCGCAAAGGAGCAGCCATGACACACATCAAATCAATTATCGCCATGATTCTTTCATTATCCCTGTGCGCATGCAGCAACGGGAACCCGTCCGGAAGCACCGATTTCACGGATTCCAGCGCGGTCTCCGCACCGGCGGAGTTCTCCCCGGAGAGCGCATTCAACCTCGGCGGCACTCTGACGGAATCCACCCCCGGAGATATCAGCCTGACCACCCTCACAAGTATCTCCTCCAAGAACGCCACGGACAGCAACCCGATACTCTCCAATATATTCTGCGCCGACCCCACAGCGGTGGAATACGAGGGCAGGCTGTACATCTACGGCACCAACGACCATCAGCAGTACGAAGCAGTGGGACCCAAGGGAAAGAACACCTACGAGCACACGAAGTCAATCGTCATGATCTCCACGGACGACATGGTGAACTACACCTACCACGGTATCATCAACGTCGGAGATATATGCCCCTGGGCGATAGCTTCCTGGGCGCCCTCCATCACCTCCCGCGTCGAGGACGATGGACTGACCCACTTCTACCTTTACTTCTCCAACAGCGGCTGGGGAACCGGCGTGATCACCGCGACCTCCCCCACCGGACCCTGGTCCGATCCCCTGGGGAAATCCCTCATTGACGGCAACACCGAGGGACTCAACGGCTGCCAGTCGCCATTCGACCCGGGCGTGTGCATTGACGAAAACGGCGTCGGCTGGCTCTCCTTCGGCGGTGGGACTGACGGCGCGCGCATAGTCCGTCTGGGCAGCGACATGCTGAGCCTTGACAGCGAGATCATGAAGATCCCCTCCCCCTATAACTTCGAGGCAAGCGAGCTGAATTACATCAACGGCACCTACGTCTACACCTACAACAACGACTGGAGCGGACACTACGAGAACTGGGACATGGAGGGAGTATTCGCACCGCCGCAGTGCAGCATGTCCTACCTCACCACAAAGACTCCGCTCGACCCCGACAGCTGGGTATACCAGGACTATTATTTCAGTAATCCCGGCGAGCAGGGTCTGGAATACAGCAACAACCACACTCACCTCCAGAAGTACCAGGGTAAGTATTACCTGTTCTATCATTCACTGTTCCCCCAGAGCTCCCTCGGCACCACCGGCGGATTCCGCAGCCTGTGCGTGAACGAAGCCCAGGTCGATGAGGAGAACGTGAAGATCTCACAGGTGACCGCCACCAAGGAGGGCGTATCCCAGATAAAGGTGCTGGATCCGTTCTCTCCGGTGCAGGCGGAGAATATAGCACTGTGTGCAGGAACTTCCTACACGGCGACTGAGGAGCCCGGAAACATCACGGTATCCAACGGGACCACAGACGACACAGCGGCGTGGCTCGCGGTGCGCGGCGCGGATTTCGGCGACGGCGCTGAGTACTTTGCCGCAAGGGTAAAGGGCACCGGAAAGATCGACGTCTACATCGACGGAATAAACGGCACCATCTCAGCCTCCCTGGAATTCAGCGGCGATGACTGGCAGACGGTGTACAGCAAGGCATTCGAGAAGATCTCCGGACAGCATGACGTGTATTTTGTGATATCCGACGGATTTGAATTCGACAGCTGGCAGTTTGCTTAAACAGGAAAACATCAATAAACAAAATGCTCCGGGCAAATCCGGAGCATTTTCTACTTTAATTTGTGATATCGTAGGTTATCTTGAGCGTGTGCTCGCTTGTCTTGACCAGCGGCTCGCTGAGATTGTTCACCGTAGCGAGGTAATCCGCCGCCGTAATGAGATACGGATCCTGCACGCCTCCCTGGATCTCCGACAAATACTGGTTCATGATATGAGCCGGAAAATACGGCGGTTTTATGTCCGCAGAAAATCCCAGTCCGATGTCGCCGCAACCGTATATTCCATACCACTTTCCGTTATATAGCGAGTGCGTCTTACGGTCGGTGGTATAATATCTAAGCACTCCATTGACTGTGTAGAACCACATTCCGCTGCCGGACACTCCCTCCCAGGACTCCGACAGATTCCCAGCACTGCTGAATGCTAAAAGCGCCTTGTTGCTTGCAGCGTAAAGCCTGCCACCGTGTATCGCAGCGGCACACACTGTGAACTTAGCGGAATTCATCACCCAGCTGCGCTTTGCGGATACGGCGAAGCTGTCGAGATCCACCGTCGCGTAGTCCAGGCGGAGCCTTTCATTGTCCTCCTGAACCGCCTTGCCGAAAAAATACACCTTCCTGTCGAAGCTGTCCACGAACACCTTGATCACCGGATCCACCTCTATCGGCAGCTCCACTCTTATCGTCTTGACAGGCTCCGCAGCAACGGAAAAGTCAACGCAGTCCGTCACCCCCACCGCCGTCATGTCAAGGCTCTTTATTTTAGTAAACACCATATTGGATGAGTCGGTTTTCCGCAAATACACATGCATGCATTTTTCCGGGGTACAGAGATACTGCCCTTCCCCACGAATGATCTGTATGTACATATTACCTGCATTTTTGGTGACCGGATCCATGAACATGCTCCCGGCGCTGTCAGCTGCCGCGAATCCGGAATTACCGAACATCCTGCTTGTGAGCGCAACGCTCTTTATCGTGCCGTTCGCCTTGTCGGTGCCGAAATCCCAGGTAAAGTGATAACCGTTTCCCATTGCATATGTTTCATTCGAATTCAGTGTGCCCCTGGTTTCCAGCGTACCGGAGTAAGGGTCCCCGGCGGTCGCCACCGGGATAGTATCCGGCGGCAGCAGAATGCTGTCTGCCTTCTCCTCAAGGGTATTTCCAAGCAGCATGATGCCTCCGCAGAGATTCTTGTATATCGGCAGAGAACTCCTCATGAAATCCGACCAGCTGAATTGCTTGAAGATCGCATATGCCGGCGGAGAGAGCAGCCTTCTTATTGCGTTGGTGACAAGATTGTGCTCGGTGAACTGCCTGATCACACGCCCGGAATCCGCCCTGGTCAGGGTGAATGTTGCTTTTCCTTCCATTATGTAATACCTCCTGAATAGTCCACGTTCATATCCGCCGGAATAACCTCCGGAACCCCGATTTTCCACCGGGACGTCTTTTCATAAAGCGAAGCCTTATCACGCTGACTTCCGGAATTGCCGTAGATTCCATGTCCCACAAGCGTTGCCTGCATGTCCCCGGCGGCGATGTAGGCACTGCCGCTCCTGGTTTTCGCGGCGGCGTAGATTCTGTTCTTCCCGGCAGGCAGCTTGTCCACCAGGTGATAAACGTGCGTAAGTTCAATATCGCCGGATTTCACCGACTGAATAAAATTTCTGGGCACGTCCGTACCGTTCACGTTCACGGTCAGAAGGACTGCGTCCGCATCGCTGTTCCGGAGCGTGAAATTTATATCCAGCTGCGCAAAGCATTCCTCCACCGTTTCGAATTCGAAATCCGCGATGATCTGCGGAGAAGCCGTCAGCGCGATCTGCGCCGGATTCTCGCGCTTGTAGTATACGGCGTTCTTCAGGTGCAGCAGCTTCTCCAGCAGGTCCTCCAGCTCGCTGCCGTCCTCGTCAATGCGGTTCTTGGAATACAGCCTGGCGGATAATCCCCCGTTGTAGGTGTATTCTATCTCGCTTATTACGATTGTGTACAGCATATCGCCGTCCAGGAAATACGCCACATCTCCCGCCTCCAGGAACGGAAGCCCCTGCATCTGCAGCTCCGCGCCGTAGAATGAGAACGGCTTGAACTCGGAATAGATCCCGTCAAGTATAGCCTGGGTCATGAACGGGTCGTAAATTTCCAGCGTGGATATCTGCGCGCCGCTGCCGGCAATAAGCTCACCGTCCCCGGTATTTGCCTTCACGCAGGTTACGACGGAGCGCCCCATGTTTCGCTGAACTTCCCAGCAGTTTCTGTCCAGGATATTCACGTCAACATGCTGTGGCTTCTTCAGCGTTAGCCTGCCCTGACGGTCCATCTTGGCGCACGCGCGGTTGATTCCGGCGATGTAGCCGATGATGTCCCTGACAGTGCTGTCCGCCGGGATAGATTCAATCTTGTATGGATACCCGGCGTCCGCACAGATGATACCGTTGTCCGAGCATATTTTCCGCAGCAGCACGTCGCTGTTGACCGGAAGCGTCCCTGTGTAGCTGTATGCCGTATCCAGGCTGTACATGCGGTCATATGCGGTTATGTTGATAACATTCCCCCGGACGTATCTGCGCTCTATATAGAACACTCCCAGCGGACACCATTCCTCACCGTCAAAGCTGATGAAGGCAGTGACCTCCGCCCTGGAGGATAGTTCACCGGAGTATCTGGCGGAAAAATGCAGGCGGTTTGCGCAGGTGGTGCCGATGGTGAACCAGTCCGGATGTACTATATCGTCAAAGCTCATATCAATGAGCGCGTCGTCCAGAAATTCCACCCCGTCTGCCACTATCCTGCACCACACTCGGCGTCCGTTATCCTGCGCAAGCTGTCGGAATTTTTCTGATACTTCAACCATTCAACTCACCTCACTTCTGCCGGAATTCCAGCTCCACGCCGCCGTACATCGCCACGCCGTTGATGACGGTGACCTCCGGCGCCGGCTCGTCCGAAACGTGGAAATCTGCGGTAACATCACCCTCCGGCGCATGGAAGCAGACTGTTACGAATATCTCGCTGCACAACTCCCGAAGCGCCTTAAGTTCGGATTCAGTAAGCAGTCCGAACAGCACTTTCAACCGGTATTTTCTGTTCACAAGGTCGATAAGCATATCTCCCTGCGTATTGTAGTGAATGTCCGTCCTCCTGGTTTCACGCTCTGCGGAAAGTTCAGTCACCTTATCAAACGTGACATTATTTATCGTGATAGTCATGCCTTCCCTCCTAGCGCTGTTTTCTTGTTTTCTTGGCATTCAGCTGCCGTGCGAGTTCCCTGCTCCCGGCTCTCAGCAGTTTTGCCAGGCGGTAGGCTTCCTCCCTGCCACATTCCGTGGATTTCACGGGTTTGATTTCCTTGGTCACGCCGTTTTCCTCCTTTCTCAGCCGTGGAATTCGCCGCTGGTCTTTCTTCCGCGGATACGGTAGTGGTGCGGCTCCTCCCCAGCGAAAAGGGTGGATTCCACGATCTCGTACTTTTCGCCGAAATACTCCAGCGACTGACCTGCATTGAATTCCGCCCCCATTGGGGTGGAGTTCACGCAGTCGAAATACACCACCAGTTCGCTGCGGTCCCTGGTGTGGGTTACGAGGTGGTCAGTAACGGTGCTTGTGCGGATCACCCGGACATTCCCGAGAACCGTGCGCGAGTACCCGGAATCAGTCGGAGTAAGCAGCGTAACGCTGTCCGTCAGCAATTCTATCGGGATAGGATCTATCTTCATTCGCGCACCTCCACACCTGCGAACATGCAGCCTGCCGCCCTGAGCAGCCGTATCGTATTCAGTCCTGCCTCGTCGCAGTCTGCGGTGAATGTATTCGCTGTGCTGCCCCTGCTGGTCTGGGTGCTGTAGGAATAGTCCCCGATCGTCACCTTTTCGCTGCCGGAGCTGGAATCCCCAGAACCGTCGATAAGTTCCATCTCGCGAAGCAGCTGATATGTCTGGAATCCGGCAGCCTGCTTGACAAGCTCAGCCTGCCTGCCGCCGGACTGAAGCGCCTTTTCCGCCCTGCCCTCGGTAAGCGCGGCTATGATGTAGTCGCTGCGCTGAATACAGCCGGAAATATTCCTGGAATCCACCTCCGGAAATCCCATGCCGATGTATTCCTCAACGGTTATAAGCATGATATCCTCCTTTCAGAATAAGGGCGGCGGAGTTCCGCCGCCCTGCCTGTTTTCTTACGATCACGCGCCCAGGGAAACCGCGATAACAGCCTTCTTGTTATCCGGCACGAACAGGTCGTGATACTTGCGGTAGTCTATATCCCACGCGTCAGCGAACTGGTTCGCCTCGGGAGTGATGATCTTCACGTTGTCAGTCTTGGATACCGCAATCGGTGCGGACTTAGGGCAGATGAGAACCCGACTATCCCCAAATCCCACATCTGGTTTTCCGCATAGCAAAGCCATTCACAGCTATTACATTTTGCCGAAATCAACCAAAACACCCACCCTGCCCACACTTCTGCCCACAGTAACGCTCCGAAAACAGGCAAAACAAAAAGGAATGCAACGTAAAAATTGCATTCCCTATCGTATTTTTAAGTTCTGACAGCTTTCTGAGCATTCCCGCAAAATGGAGCGAAAAATCGCTTATTGATCACCGCTTTTCTCGGAAATTTCTGCCTTAAGCTCGGATTCAAGCTGCTTAATTCTGTCCGTCACACCGGGCATATAAATCATGTACGCTCTGTCTGTTTCGTCGGAAAAGCCGACTTTATCATACAGCCTGTAACCGGTTCCGCTACGTTGTGCATTGAGCGAGTAAAAAGAGCTACGCGTCTTTTCAAAAAACTCGCTGAACATCTGCGTTCCATAACCCTTGCGCTGATATGCAGGCGAAATAGCAACTGTATCAATGCTGATACTGTTCATACCAATGCTGGGTACAATTATCGCCGTTATGATACCGATGATCAAATCACCATCAGTAAGCACATACGCCATGCAATAATCACTTTCTATATACTGCTTGAAATATAGCGGAAGATTTGCCCGAAAAAACTCCCCCATCTTTCCGTCGTGTTGAAACGCTCCTAAGTATAATTCAGTGCACTCCTCTATATCGCAATTTTCCATCAGCCGTAATTCAGCCATTACAAATCATCCTTATCGCGCAGGCAGGAACAGTCTGCATAATCCTCGTTACTTCACGTCCTCATCAGGCAGAGCATCGAAAAAACGGAATCCTATATCCAAGATTTCTGTTCGCCCGCAGGTCGTCAACACACGAAACCCACCGAAAATTCACCCAAACAAAACATTGATGCACTCGTCCTTAGTGACCCCGTAAGCCGTTGTGTACTTACTGTACTTATAAAACTTGAACCCACATTTTTCCTGCACACGCTTCGACTGCGGATTGTCGGTGAAATACCCGCAAGCAATAAAATCAAGCCCGACCTGCCCAAACAGATAATCTATCACCGCCCGTACTGCCTCCGCCATGTACCCGTTGCCCCAGTACTCCTTAGACAGCACAAATCCTAGCTCACGCCCCGATTTTTCACTGAATTCCGGGAGCTTCTCCTCGTCGTATTTTTCGATTCCCAGCGAGCCTATGACCTTACCGCCGCGCTCAATGGCAAACGTCTTTTTCTCGTTGATGAACGCAGTAAGGATAGTCTGCGTTTCCTCAATCGTTTTGTGGTGCGACCACCCCGCCATCTCCCCGACGCCGTCCACGCTAGCGTACTCGAAAAAATCATCAAGGTCGGATTCCTGCCACGGGCGCAGTATGAGCCGCTCCGTCCTTAGCACAACATTCGATATGTCGATTTCTGCGTTCATTTAATTACCTCCACACCTCATTGCCAAACAGCAATTGCCATTTAAAACCTATACGCCATGATGTACTCTTCCGCATTTTCTCCGACGATCTCAAATCCGACATTCTTATACATTTTAACTGCGTAGTTGGCTTTCTGAACAGCAAGCGAAGCCTGTTTGTAATTTTCCGCTTTCAATAACTTAAGCATTGATTTCATCAAAGCTGTCCCTATCCCGTGGTTCCTGTACTCGGGATATAGGGATATCGCGAACGACGGAGTTTCGTCATCAATATGACCGTAATCATTCATTATCCGCACCCACACAGCACCGATTATTCTTTTGTCCAGCTCCGCAACAAGGCAGCAGTCCCCTTTATGTTTTCCGAAATCAGATATGTACACCTGCAATTCGGGCTGTTCGATGATTTCCTTCGGCGGCGATTTTACGCCCTCGGGAATGAATATCGCCTCGTAAAGGAAATCGCCTAATACGCTGTATTCAGATTCTTTGATCTTTCTGATTTTATAATCCATATATCCCCCTTATTCTCAGTATAATTATTGTATCACAACGTCCGCTATTTTTCAAGTTGATTTCCTCCCTCGCTCACCGCGCATAATATACCCGTTAGGGTGCAATACTATAACAAACGCACAAATTTACCACCGAAAGGGTATAAATCCACGCCAACCCATTGACAAAATACCCGAACGGGTGTAAAATATATAACAAAAGGGGGCGCAAAAATGAATCCGATAGCGAAATTTATCAAGGAAAACCGCAAAGCCGCCGGGCTTACGCAGGAGGAATTCGCGATACGTTCTGGGCTGGGACTGCGGTTCGTGCGGGAACTCGAGCAGGGCAAGGAAACCGTGCGAATGGACAAGGTGAACGCTGCCCTCGCGATGTTCGATATGCAGGCAGTCCCGGGCAGAAAGGACGATGAGTGATGGGCGCGTTCAGAACCGCATATGTGTACGTCAGGAACGCCTACGCTGGCGCTCTTTCCGAAACCGACGAGGGATATTCCTTCGAGTACGACCGCGATTACCTGCGCTCCGGGGGCGCAAGCGCCGTGTCGCTGACCCTGCCGCTGTCAGAGGAAACGTATTCCTCGAAAACGCTGTTTTCGTTCTTCGACGGGCTTATCCCCGAGGGCTGGCTGCTCGGCGTAATCACCCGCAACTGGAAGATAGACCAGAAAGACCGCTTCGGACTGCTGCTGATTTCCTGCCGGGACGCCATCGGCAACGTTAGTATCAGAGGTGAAAAATCATGAACTGCCTTTGCTGCGGAAAACCGCTTAAAACCGACGAACCCTCGGGCTGGCACAAAGCTTGCGTAAAGCGCTTTTTCGGAACGAGCGTTATCCCCGAACTCGAAATCGACAACAGCGCGCTGGAACACCTCGCGATTGAAACCGCCGGCAAGGGGCTGACAATCCCGGGAGTGCAGAAAAAGCTCTCGCTGCACCTCATGTCCGAGGGCAGAAAGCCGCGGCTCACGCTGGTGAATTACCCGACGGGATTTATTCTGAAGCCGCAGGTGGAGGATTTCAGGGCGCTCCCCGAGGCGGAACATCTCGTCATGTCCATGGCGGACGCGGCGGGGATTAGCACCGTTCCGCACGCGCTGGTAAGGGGCGGCGGAAACCTCGCGTACATCACCCGCAGGATTGACCGCGTTTTCGGGAAAGACTCCGTGGAAATGCTCGCGATGGAGGATTTCTGCCAGCTTGACCTGCGGCTCACGCAGGACAAGTACCGCGGCTCCTACGAGCGCTGCGCGAAGGTCATAGAGCGGTATTCCTCGCGGAGCGGACTGGATTTGTCCGAGCTGTTTTACAGGCTTATCTTCTGTTTCATCACGGGGAATTCGGATATGCATTTAAAGAATTTCTCGCTCATCGAAACCGCCGAGCGCAGTGGGAAGTACGTCCTGTCCCCTGCTTACGACCTGCTCCCGGTCAATGTAATAATGCCCGAGGACGTCGAGCAGACAGCCCTCGCGCTGAACGGAAAAAAGCAGAATATCCGCCGCAGGGACTTCCTTGTTTTCGCCGACGAATGCGGGATAACACGTCAGTCCGCCGAGAAAATGATGAGGAAACTCATTTCGATGAAGCCGAAATTCCTTTCGATGTGCGGGGAATCGCTATTGCCGGAGGATATGAAAATGCGGTTCGCGGAGCTTATCGAGGAGCGGTGTAATGTGCTCGAACAGGGTGGCTAAGCCTCAAAACAATAACGATTTTGTAACACTTTTATAACGATTTCGATATTTTATTTCGGGATAGACGAGAATAACGGCTTTGATATCTGCGGAGTGTACGACCCTGCGGACCTCCAGAAAAAGATAATGGAGCAGGCTTTACAGATGGAACCGGAGCTTCGTTCGCAGGAACATGAAAACCGCCACCTGTATCGACCCGCAGACAGGCAGGCGCTCCGACAAGCCGGAATACCCCGTCGTCGCAGTCAGGGAGCTGATTCTGAACGCGCTTGAGGTGATAGACGTCGCCGAGAACAGGTACAGCGGCATTCCCACCGTGTACGGCGCGATGAAAAACGCGGGTCTGCCCGAGCCGAAATTCGAAAACGAACGCGGTATTTTCAGGGCAACGCTCTACAACAGCGCCGAGATCCCCGCGCCCGTCACCGGCAACGAGGAGGACCTGCTGATTTTCTGCCGCACGCCGAGGACCCGCGCCGAAATCGAGCAGCATTTCAAAGGCAGGCTGTCGATAAATTACCTGATGGCGCACATCATTCGCCCGCTTGTCGGGCAGGGGAAAATAAGGCTCGCCATTCCAGACAAACCCCGCAGCAAAAATCAGAAATATTACAGCTGAATTGACCCCCGTTCGTCCAAAACGAGCGGGGGTTTTTCTTTCAGTTGGCGCGTTAACGTAAGCGCTGCGCGGGGTTATTCAGGCTTGCTTACGGCGCGGTATTTCGTCCCGCGTCCGTTTCCGTCGCGGAGTTCATTATGTCGGCGGGGACGCTGATTTTTTTCAGGAATGTGTAGTCGAACTTTCGCATGGGGTTCTCCTTATATTGCGGTTTATCTGCATATATTATAGCTTATTATATGCAGATCGTCGACATTATTTTTGTCCTATTACACATTATTACAATGGCACATTTGCATTTTTTGTAAAATAGTGTTCCAACCTATTGATTTTTTGGTCGAAATATGGTATCATAAACTTATTCTAATTGTCAAAATTGAAAGGGGTAGAAAAATGTTCGAGAAAGTTAAAACTCTGCACTTTGAAAGTGAAGCATTTCAGTCGACTAGCAGTTATGATATCTTTCCGGATTCCAAGCGCCATACCTGCCTTATCTATGGCAGAAACGGCGCCGGGAAAAGCACGCTTGCAAAGGCATTCAAGAATCTTAAAGGCGATGACGCGGACGGTATCACTTCATCGTCGCTTGTTGACCAGGCAGGGACCCCACTAACACTAAGCGAGGAAGAACGCAAAAGCATATATGTATTCGACGAGGACTACATAAACCAGAAAATCAAAATCAAGGGGGACAAGCTTGAATCTATTATCATGTTAGGCGAACAGGCGGATATTGATGACAAGATTCATGAACTGGAAGCCGAACAGAAACAAGCCGAGGAAACCTTATCTCAAGCGAAAAAAGAGTATTCCCGCTTCACAGCTGAAAAATCGACTGATAATCCTTACTTTTATTTGGGACAAGCCCTGTATGAACTCAAAAGCCACTGGGCTGTCAGAAGAAAGCAAATCAGGCAGCTCAGTACCAATGCACCTGTGTCAGTGGATAAAGTTCATACAATAACCAAACATATACCCCCACTCACCATGGAAGAAGCTCAGAATGAATATAATGAGAAGCTGAAGCTTCTGAACAGCTTGAGGAACAATGAATGCCACCCAATAACTGATTCAATTCCAGATCTTCCTCCGGTTGACGAAAAAAACATCAATGCGCTGCTCTTAAAGAAAGTTGAAAGACCGGAACTCACTGACCGCGAAAACAGAATGGTGCAGCTTATTTCCGATGGGAAGTCCGATAGTTTAAAAAATATCCGGGCGGTATTCACAGACCCGGAGGTTTCGGAGTGCCCTTTCTGCTACCAGCCAGTTACACAGAACTACAAAGAACATCTTATAGAAAGCATAAAAGCGGCATTTAACAGAGATGTTGAAGAACATATTCAGGAGCTGGACAACGCCCATGTAAATCCACTGGATATAGACTTTTCAGCTTATCATGCCGCCGATAAGGCGCTCTGCGATGAATGCAGAGCACAGCTCAATATTCTGAATGACATAATATCCAAATGCAACATAAATCTAGAACAAAAAAAGGAAGCCCCCTTTTCCCCGTTCGGACTTTCAGATATCGGACTTGACGACGCATATCATCTTCTGTCTGCTTCAATTCAATCACTGAAAATCAAAATCCAGAACTATAATCAGAGCATCAGCAATATTACCAACATTCAGAGCCAGCTTAACAAACTGAACGACGAAATCGCATTCTATGAGATACAGCCATTCTATACTTTATATCTGCAAAAAAATAGCGACGAAAAAAAGCCGGTGAAACAGTAGTCCACGCCAATAAAGAATGTGAACGCATTACCCGTCAGATCGAAACTCTCGAACAGAAAAAAGAACAGATAACCATAGCGGTCGATATCATCAACAGCCACCTCAGATATATTTTCCTTGACAAAGACCGGCTTGAAATCAAATGCCAGGACAACAAATATGTTATCAAGTCACGCGGCAGGTCCGTCAGACCCGACGCTATTTCCGTGGGAGAGCGCAATATAATTGCGCTGTGCTATTTCTTTGCCGATATGTTCAACGGCAAGGAGGAAAAGAAGCAATACGCAAACGAAACTATGGTCGTTATCGACGACCCGGTTTCAAGCTTCGACATCGACAACCGCATAGGAATAATATCGTTCCTTAACAGGCAGTTTAGACTGCTCCTAACCGGCAATGAGAACACAAGGATTGTGCTTATGTCGCATGATCTCCAGACCATAGACGATATCGAAAAGGTGTTTACAGCAATAAACAAGTCGAAAAAGTGGAAAAAGGATAATAAAAAAGACTTTTTTATGCTAAAAAATAACCAACTAGAACCAAACGATAAAATCCTTAACGAATACCAGAGCCTTATAGACATCGTGTACGACTACGCCAACGGCAATCCCAACGGAAACGAACTCACCATCGGAAATACGACCCGCCGCGTTGCAGAGGCGTTCACAACGTTTGAGTATAAGGGCGGAATAGATGAGTTGTTAGCCCCCGAGGTACTTGGCACAATTCATGACGATACGCTTCGGGACTATTTCGAGGGACGACTGACGAAGATCTTACTTCATGGCAGCAGCCATATGGAGAGCAGGATAAAAACACTGACGAACCCGGGATTCACAGCACAGTTTTCCGAACAGGACAAGCAGAATACCGCCCGGGATATCATCTGTCTTTTGTACCTGCTCAACAAGCCGCATATGTCCGCCTATCTGGACAAAAAATCTGATTTCGAAACTACTATTGAACAGTGGTGCGAGGACATACGGACCGAAATGGGAAAAGGATCTGTAGAACCCGAATAGCCATCGCACTGTAACCAATATAGCAAAAGCGGAGCTTTGCGGCTCCGCTTTCTATGTTCAGGACATCAGTCCGCAATCCTTAAGTATGCCGCCGATTATCGTGCCGACCTCAAGCGCCGGATTTTCGCGATAGTGCTTGAATTTTCTGTACTCGACCTGAGAATAGTTTTCTGCATTGTGCGACATTATTTTCTCTGAACGCCGCACTGCCTCCCTTACATCGTCAAGAGTGAGCTTTGAAAGGCAGCGGTGAAAATTTACGTCTTCCTTGTATTCGTCCATCGACAGGAACTCTTCATCGAACACCGATTTAATCTTGTTAAGATACTGACTTCTATCTGATAGCTGACCCAAACAGTTGGATTTGTGAAGAATTATCCACAGGTCAAATGTGAAATTGCTGTACCCAAAAAGGTACTTTACATTCTTACCTTGCCTTTCTGCTTCACGCATTTTATCCATTGTGCGTGTAAACAGAAGCTGATGTTCATGCTCATTACTTTCATAATCGCTCAGATGAAAAATCGTTGCCTTGCCCTGAAGCGTAAGACCTTTAACAAAGCGTATCGGGTCGCTCTCCTTTTTGCGGACAAAAGATACATTGCATTTTCTTTCTGGTGCGGAATTGATCATGTCCCTAAGCCAGTCCAGATACCAGACTTCGGTGTCGCCTTCGACTGAAAAATAATACTTTTTCGTTAGCTTTTTCAATCTTCCGCAGCCTCCTCACCGATACCAAGGACGTTCTTTATCAGGTCGGTAAAGTCGATATCAGAAATCGCACCATACTGGTCGATAAAGTAATTTTTCATATAATCGTCGCCCTTGCGGACGCCGTTCTCACCGGCTGTGCCGAAGTCAGACAGTGCATATATAGTGCTTGCATGAGTTTCCTCATCGCGCTCCACAAACTTTATCTCGTCCCTGCGGAACATATTGGAGTTGAGGAATATCGGATTGTGGGTATTGAATATAAGCTGTGCATGGTTGATATTTACCTCGTCGTTATGAAATATATTTACAATATTCATCAGCGCCATTGGGTGAATTGAAGCGTCAAACTCGTCCATGACAAGCGTGCCGCCGACATTCAACGCACGAACCAACAATGGAAAGATATTGAGAAATCTCCTTGTACCAAGGGATTCATAGATTTCAGATGGAATGAGTGCTTTTTTTCCGCTTGAAAGGTCATCAAAAGATGAGTAAAGCTGTGTTGAATCGTCCTCTCCGGTTACATAGCCAATACAGTTAGAGTTGATTCCAAACAGCTTTGCAGCAGACTCGGTCACATCGTCGACATACAATGTCTGTTTCTGAGGATTAGCAACACTCCTGACACACTGAAGTTCATTTGCCTCATATATTATCACGAACTTATCAGTAAGCCAATCTGTAATCTGTTTAACAAGTTTCGGCGCAAATAACAGCTTGAAAGCGCCTGTCAGAAACAGTTCGTCATTTATCAGCGATTTCGCTGCAATTTCCACAAGACTGCTATTGCTCTCAATGCTTGAATCCAGAAGAAACGGTTTTATTGCAGACAGCTTGCCCATTGTAAGCGCATTACTGCGCTCAAAGACCATCTCATCGTTAATTGAAAGCGTCTCAGACAGTACCCTGCGTTCGCTTTCTGATTCAAGAAAAAGTCCAAGGTCAAGCGTCATGCTATAACCAATCTTTATGCCCCCGTCAACGAACTCAATCGCCATTATTACAGGCTCTGCGCTATCCTTATTAGGGATAAGTTCAAGAGAATACGCCGCCGCATTCGGAGTGGTCTGTTTCTCGCTGTTGCGAATATTCCCGCGCAGAACGATGGCGCGGAATGTATCCATAGCGCCGATGATATTTGTCTTGCCGGAAGCATTCGGACCGTACATCACAGCCGAGCACAGTGCTTTGACATTCTTCCGCTTGATTTTTTCGCAGCAAATGCTGTAATCAAGCCCTTTCTGCTTGGGTGCAGGAACCATTGAAAAAACATTCTCGTCCCGAAACGACTTGTAATTTTTAACAGTAAAATTTAATAACATAATGGTTCTCCTTTGATTAGAACGCAACCATTCCACAACAATATTATAACATTATGCAATGGGTTTGTCAACTCATTTTGCAAATTTTCTGCAAAACGTTGACACTTTAACGCAATAATTTGCACTTTACAGGCATTATTTTGCACATTTTACGCAATATTATGCAAAAATTTGTTTTCCAAACATTGCGACATCATGTCCCATTGTTCTGCTCCTTCTTCCCCAGCACCTCCTCCAGCACCTCGGCGGCGGTTTCGTCCGCTGACCGCACCGCGTGAGCGTAGATGTTTCCGGTGGTGGAAATGCTGGAATGCCCCAGCCTGCTCGACACCGTTTTCAGCGGAACTCCCCCGGCGATGAGCAGAGTCGCGTTCGTATGCCGCAGACCGTGGATACTCACGTCCGGAAGCCCCTTCCGCACGATGAACTTATGAAACCACTTCGACAGCGCTTCCGGATTGAGCATTCCCCCGTCCCACGCCGTGAATATGCGGTCGCTGTCCTGCCAGATCGAGCCTAACTCCGACTTACGCCCCTCCTGCCACGCGCGGTACTCCTCCAGCAGGTCGAGCGCGGACTTCGGCAGGCGCAGTATCCTGTGTGAGCCGTCCGTTTTCGTGTCGTCCACGAACACGCCGCGCTCCGGGGAATACAGCAGGCTCCGCTCCACGGAAATGCACCCGGTCTGCGTATTCAGGTCGCTCCACTCCAGCCCGAGCAATTCCCCCCGGCGTAACCCCGAGTAAATCAGCATGCGCACCATCACCGAGTAATCATACGGCTCGTCAGCCAGCGCCGCTACGACCTCCGAAACGCCGTCCTCGTCGAGGTAGCGGCTTTCCTTACGGCGCATTTTCGGGGGCTTCACGCGCTCGCAGGGATTCGAGTAGATCACCTGCCAGCTGACCGCAGTGCTGAATATCACGGACAATAATCGGTGGTAATGCCGTATCGTATTCGCGGAGAGCGTCCCGCCCTCGTCGGCGGTGAACAGTTCGTCGAAATCCGCGCCCAGTACTGCGCATACGCGCTCTGCGGTATCCCCGGTGACTTTCCCGCCCGCGAACATACTCTGGGACGTCCGCTTTGAAATCCCCGCGGCGGTGAAGAACGCTTTCCGCGTTGCGAAGCGCTCCGCCGCCAGTTCCCCGACTAACTCGGTGGCGGTGAAATACTCGTCCCCCCGCACGCCGGCGTCCGACAGATTGTCGTAGAACGCCAGGAGGTGCGTCGGGCGTATGTCCGCAAGTTTCATCTTCCCGAACGCCGCATTAATGCGCGGGAGCATGGATTTATAGCCCGTCAGCGTGGTCGCGCGGAGCTGCTTTTCAGCGTAATTATGCAGCCACTTCACGAGGAAATCCTCCATGCGGGTGGACTGGTCGAGCACCTCCCCGCGGCGTATTTCTTCTTCAAACAGGAACGCCTGACGGGTCGCTTCCTTTTCCGCCTGCGCTTCCGTCATGCCGTAGGGCGGCTTCCAGGTGCGGGTTTTCATTATGCGCTTACCCTTGGCGTTAAAGCCGCAGGACGCGCGGAGTTCATACGCATTTCCGCGTTTGCGTTTGCTGGGCATTTGGTCTCCTTTCAACAATGGGACATGATGTCGCATTGTTTTTATTTATTGTTAAAAATACGTTTATAAGCGGTGGTGAACAGTTTCACCACAAGATATATCACTTAATCAAATGCGCCGCCTTTGGCGGTGCGGCGATAGGTAGCGTGGTGAACCACGCTATTCCTGCCAAATGGGGAATTGCTGATAATAACTCTTCAAACAATGGGACATGATGTCTCAATGTTTATGTTTCCCGGTCATCATGTCAAGTGAAATCCCCGCAAGCTCGGCAATCGTGGAGCGCTCCCGGCATTCAAGCGTGAGCCACTTAACGCAGGATTCCAGCGCCTCGTCCGCGGCTCTCTGACCGACAAGGTAGATTTCCGCAAGCTGCTTTTCGCGCTCTAATGTGTCGGCGCTGAATTCCGTGCGGCGCTCCAGAACGAGCACGGTTTCCATTCTGCGGTCGGTGGCATACTCGCCAATTTCATTCCAGATAGTACGGTAAAGCCCGCTCATGTTAATGCACTGTAAAACCGTCGGGTCGAGGTCTGACATTCGGTACACTGCCTTTCTGCCCAGCGGCGAGAGGTCAGCCAATCCGAAAATCGATACTTTTTCTTTTTCAGCAATCATATTTTTTTCCTTTCATAAAACATTGAGACATTGTGTCGCAATCTTTCAGCACGCTCTCCTGCGGGACTCGCCGTCCACCACCACATGTCGGCAGCGCTCCCGGAGACGGTCAAAGATTCTCCGCATGCCGATGCTGGACTTCCACGCCTCGTCAGGGTTGAGGTTAGTCGTGACGATAAGCGGCTTTCCGGAGCGGTAGCGCTCGTCAACTATCTCGAAAATCTTGTCGGTGGTAAAATCGTTCAGCGCCGTAGAGCCGAGGTCGTCCAGTACAAGCAGGTCAACATCTCTTATCCTCTTTAGGATTTTCTCTGCGGATTCATAACTGCAAAGCGCCCTTACAAGCGGCTGTAAGGTCGTGACCCACGCGGTACAGCCCCTGTCTATCACCGCGTTCGCGATACAGCAGGCATAGAACGTCTTTCCCGTGCCGACATTACCCGAGAACATAATTCCGTGCCGTTCGGCGATTGGCTGGAAGTTCTCCGCGTAAGCGCGAGCCGCTTTCGACAAAATATGGTCCGGACGGTCGTCCCGGGCGAAAGTCATGCTGCGGTAAGCAAGGTCGTTGAAGCATTCGTTGCGGTTAAGTTCTTCAGCAGTACTCCACAGTGGTTCATTGTAATCTTTTTCGTACATAATTACTCCTTTCAGAACGGGTAATCATCAGGGTCAATATCTCCGGTCATATCGAGAACGTTCTGATATTTCCCGCCGCTCGTGTAGTCGGTCTGGGCAGGCTCGGTAGGCTTGGCAGTCTTGCGGTTGTCGTAGTTGCCCTCCATAATTCTGACAAGATGGCTTGGTTCAAGTATCCAGTCAAAATCAGCGTGCCAGCCTTTATTATTCCTGCCCGAAAGCCAGTCTGAAGCGGCTGTTTTTCTGAACAGCTCGGATATGTCTGTATCGCCGAGCTGCTTTAACGCCGCCATGATTGCTTTCCTGCGCTGAGGTGTAATATTCTGAACACGGGGCAAAGATACGCAGACGGAATTGAACTTTTCCATCACCTCCGCCGCAAGGCTTTTGTTCTGTTCGGTTTCGTTTTGTTCCGTTTTGTTTTCTTTTGTTTTGTTTATGCACTTTTTCTGTGACATATCGGCATTTGTTTGCGACAAATCCTCATTTGTCTGCAACATATCCTCGTTTGTCTGCGACTTATGTACGCTGATTATCGTAAGATTTCCGGGAACATTCTCCACATCGAGGAGCCAATATTCCCTGTACACCTCAACTCCCCTGCCGCGTTTACACTTCACATCAAGGTAAGTTTCCTGTATTGCCGCAGAGGTCAGTATGTGGTACTGCTCATAAAGCTCGCGGTCGAAAAGACGCTTGGCGCACATCAGCTCGATCATATCGACGACCGTTTTTTCCTTAAGGCGGGTGTCCACAGCCGCGCAGGAAACAAAGTCCTCGCTGACCTCAAGATAATAGCCGCCAAGATGTATCCGGCACATCAGGAACATATACAGGTAAAATCCCTCCGTGCCAAATTTCGCGGTAAGCACTTTGATCTCTGTGCTGTCCATAAGGTTCACGTCTACGGGGAAATAATCCATGCCGCGCTTTCTGGCTCTCCCCACGCTTATCCTATCCTCCTTATTCCCTTAGCGGGTCTTGCGAACGACGGTCTTTCGGCTGGCTCCGCGGGAACTACGGGCTTACCCTCCCCGGGAGCCAGCGTACACGCCGCGAAGAACTCGCTCATGCTGTCCACGTTCACGAATATCCTCCCGCCGATACGTACCGCCTTTATTTTGCCCTCCTCCGCGAGGACCCGCACGGCGTACCGCGTAAGCCCGAAAAGCTCCGCGGCTTTCGTGATGTTCTCCATGTGCGGCAGGGACTTCGGCTCGGTTGCTGTGGTTTCGTTGGTGGTGATGTTTTCTGACATTTTGGGTGCTCCTTTCAATAATGTGGTCGCTTCGCTCCATCTGTTCAGCCTTTGACGGCATAGCCGTCAATTCCGCCTTTGGCGGAACCGCACGAACAAACGCTGGACCTGCACGGCGTTTCCCGTGCTTTTCCGTAAGTCCATGATATATCCCTTGGAACTGCAATTTACTGCAAAGTTCGCAGGAAACAAGTTTAGATTATCACAACTTTTGCTTGATTTCTCGACTAAAATATGATATAATAAACGCAAAGCGTTTATTATAGATCTAAAGTCCTCGCACATGCGCAAATCGAAGATTTGCTCCGTGCGTATCGGACAATTATATCATATCCTTGCGGATATGATATAATAATTTCATGTCAGGAATTTCATGTCAGGCGTTGTAATTTTCGCAACATTTTATTGCAACTTTTAATTTTGCACAAAGTTGTGATATTCTCAACTCATGCTTTTATTATAACCCCAACAAATCGAAAAGTCAATAGCCAATCTGTTTTTTGTCATATATGCACAACCGCATGGAGGATAGCAATGGGATCACTAGACACTTTAGACAGAATCATTCTGCTTATGAACGAAAAGAACTATAACCAACAGATCCTTACCGATTATCTGGGGGTTGACAAGAGCATTTTCAGCACATGGAAAAACGGCAAATCCAAGTCATACATGAAGTACCTGCCACAAATCGCAGGCCTTTTTGGCGTGACAATAGACTGGCTGGTAGGCTCAACGCGCTATCGCCAGGAGGGTCTTGCCGAAATCTATAAATGGAATATATCCTGCGTGGACGGCTTTGACCCTGTGTTCGACTTTGGTCCGCTGTTCAAACCTTATCGTGAGAAAGCCGGAATATCCGCAGAAAAAATGGGCAAGCACATTGGTCTTGCCGAAAACCTTTACACGATCCGCGAAGAAGGCTCATGGCCACTACTTTACGCTGACGCCCTGAAATGCTGTCAACTTATCGGGATCACCCCTGAATATGTACTGGAGAATGCCGGAAAGCTGTCTGATAAACCAATCACCGAACCAAACACGATAGTTCAATCAACTGAAAACGCCGCTGATATTTACGCGAACAGCGGCGAAAATGACACAATTTATCTTGACCTCAGTGACCGTATGCTCCTGCGGCAGAACTTCGTTTACTTTGCCGCCGAAAAGCTTGAAACGCTGAAAGTCGCAATGGGTAATGCTGGGACTTCACCGCAGTTCCTTGACAGCCTTAACAGAGATGGCAAATTACTCTCGAAAGATATAAAGCTTGCCGCAGAGTATTTTGGAGTAGACGCGGAACTTGCCCTGAAATACGACCTTACCAAGAAAACCGGCCGCAATCTCGCCAAATGGTTCGAGATGCGAGAATTCGATTCCTCAAAATTGGCGGGGCTAGGTTCTATAGAGGCTTACCACAGAAAGCTGGAGCAGGGCTACTGCCCTAACGAAACCGAACTCGCGTGCATTGCTGCAGCTTTCGGAGTGGCGCCTGTTGAGCTGCCGATTCCTTACGATGAACTCCAGGAAATGAAGAATTTCAAGCTGGGGCTTACCGATGACGATGTTCAGCTGCTGCGAAATTATTATCATCTTAATGATACCGGGCGGCAGAGGTTGATGCAATACTCTATGGATATGATGGCTATTTATTCGAAGGAATAAATCCAAAAGCACTCTCCAACAAACTAATATAAACGTCCATTGCTCATTAATTCGGATAAAATCGCAAAGTTTATCTTGACACTTTGTTATCTTTATTTTTTTCGACATATATTGAAATTTGCGGAAAAAAGTGATATAATAGTATAAGAATAAACGAATGCTAATCAGGAGAAAGAATATGATCAATATCACCAGAATAAGAATAAAAAACTTCCGTTCAATAGTTGATGAGACTATTGATTTTTGCGATGTCAATTACTTTGTTGGAAAGAATGACTCTGGAAAATCCAACGTTTTAAAAGCACTGAATTTATTTTTTAATAACGAAACCGATTTTGGACATCCGTTTGATTTTTCTGTGGACTATTCTAAATTTGCAAAAAAAGTTGCAAAGCATGCGAAGGAAATTACTATTTCATTAGACATAGATATTCCCGGAAACTACATAGAACATGGCGTGAAAACATGGACAAAAGTTTGGCGCGCTTCTGGTCTGCACTGTGATAACATAAATAGTATTTTCGCGAGCAATTCAAAGGGAGTTACTTTTATCAGGCGCATAAGCTACTTCTATATTCCTGCAGTAAAAAGCAATGAGTATTTCAAGTATCTTTTAACCCAAGTATATTTATCAATGGCAAAATCCGCCAATAACAGATTAAAGGACTTAAATGACAAATATTCATCCGAATTACAGTCATTAACACAGGGATTAAGTCAACAGATCCACAATATTTTAAAAATGAACTCAGCCATTCAAATGCCGGACAATTTAGACGTTTTATTCCGCGATCTTACATTTTCAACAAGCGATAAAGTTGTTAAGGAAATCAACCTTGATCAGCGCGGAGACGGCATAAAAGCCCGGCATATTCCATCTATTCTTAGATATAATCAGGACAACATAGAAAGAGGACGACCCAAAAAATCAGTATCCGGAACATACATTTGGGGATTTGAAGAGCCGGAAAACGGTATAGAATACCTTTCCTGCTTTGATATGTCGGACGAGCTTTTTTCCTACAAAGAGTATTGCCAGTTGTTAATTACAACTCATTCACCTGTATTCTACGCAAAAAGCAAAAGCGAGAATGCAAAATGTTTCTTTGTTTCCAAGACGGAAAACGGTGAATCAAAATACGATTGCGACTGCGGCCCAGCTACAATAGACGAAAAGATCGGCTTTATGCCCCTTATTTCTCCTTATATTGAGCAGGAACACAGTAAATTCCTTGAAAAAGAAAAAGAACTAAAATCTAAGCTTAAAGATATTTCGCACAAATACCACGAAGCCACCGGAAAATTAATTATCCTTACCGAAGGAAAAACTGATGTAAAACACATCAAGTTTGCATTTGAACAATTAACACTGGACCAGAACTTTTTGAACAGGATAGTATTTTATGATTTTACCAATAGTGGTACACTTGGTGATGATTTAAGAAAACTGCTTATCCAATTGTCAAAAATGCCAAATTTCAATATTATAATCGGAATATTCGACAGGGACAAACATATGGAAGAGCCTGACAGCGGCAAGCCATACAAAGCGCTTGGGAATAACGTATTCAGATTTAATATTCCCGGTCTGGTCAACTCCGAAAGAAAGATAGATGATAAAATCTGCATCGAGCACTACTACACTAACAGCGAAATTGAAACTCAGACCGACCGCGGACATCTCTATATGGGTCAAGATTTTGATGAACTGGGTCGTTCTCTTGATGGCAATTACTTTTACACGAATTATGCTAAGAATTCTGTTGACCCAATAAAGATTATAGATGCTTCAGATAAGCATATGAATAAATTACAGCAAAATTCATCTACTATTACAAAAGATGACTTTGCCGACTATGTGATCAATCACCCTGAAGAATTCATTTTTGATAATTTCAGAAAGATATATGATGTGATCGTACAAATTGCAGAAGACGGAAATAATTCTCAACCAAACAGCACGACTTAATATAAAAAGTGTTTTCTTTATAATCGTATAATACTGAATGTTTAATCCATATCAGCATCCACTATAAAAAACCGGGGACGACTGCTCCCCGGTTTTTTATATGCAATTACGTCATACACAGCTTCCGCCGACTTGCATTATTCGCACGCTTCCAGCTGATTATCTCCTGCTCCAGCTTGCAGTTGTGCGCGAGAAGATACTCCATGACCCCGGGATACTCCCCTGCCGCGATAAGCGAGCGCGCCTTTGCGACGTCGTTAGGCTCCAGCGGCTTGCAGTAGTCCCGGTAGACTTCCAGCTCCTCCGTTCCCATAAGGAACGGCGCGAATTCGATTCCAGTCTTTCTGCGCAGGTTCGACAGGATATAGAATCCGTCCGGGTCGATGTCGCCGAAATGCAGCCACGTTTTCCCGGGATTATCCTCGCGGAGCTTCCGCAGGAACTGGGTTTTCGGCGAATCGTTATAACCGCTCAGGTACACGAAAAGCGTGTCCTCGCCCTGCACGCGGTTGAACGAGGTCAGATTCTCCACCGTCATGACCTCCCGGCACGGAGTTTCCGCCGAAACTATAGACCCGACGGAGCTTGAACATAGCGCTATCGGGTGCGACCGGGAAACCGGAACGGACGTCCCGTCAGTAAAGCGTATCTCGCAGTCGCCCTTGAAATAGAAGTACGTGGGATTCCTTACCACCGAAAAATACTCCAGTATCCTGGCTTCCCTCAAGGACTTTTCGCACTCGCCGGCGAGTAAATCCTTATCGTCCACCGCGCCCGCAAGCAGAGTGCACACGCGGCTCCGGACGGTCTTCTCAAACAGCTTGCTGTCCCCGAACAGCTCGATGGACAGCTCCCGTTCCAGTATCTCAGAGCGGTTGCCCAGTATGTAGTCAAGGCAGCGCAGAACCTGCTCCAGCCGGACGTTATCCGGCGCGAGGTCGGGCTTTTTCATTGCGGCGACCCTTTCAAGCTGCTGCGCGCACAGCCGTCTGACGTATTCGTGACCGCCCAGGTGGCAGCGCAGTATCTCCTCCGCTTCGTTCAGCGTGGTACGCTTATCGGCCACGCCGAGCAGAGCCGGATATTTACTCATCGCTTCCTTGTTTGCGATTATTCTTGATATGCCCCGTCTGTCCCGCTCAACGGCCGCCAGCCCGGCTCGTTCCAGCTCCAGGACTTCCTCCTCGAACCGGCTTATCAGCGCCGTATCCGTAAAATCGTCGCTGTAGTCCGGGAACACATCTTCTGGTTTTACGCTGAACGTCTGGGTGACTTTATTCTGCCCGCTGAACGTCCGGCTGGATTCGTACTTGCTCAGCAGTATCTCAAGTATCCTGCGCTGATGTGCGGTCGGGTTCTTCAATGATGTCATCGACCAGTCCCTCCACTGCCTTGGTGTACCTACCCTTGTTGACAAGGCTCACCGTTGAATCTATGTGCGAGCCTATGCTGTTTATCTTCTCCGGCGGCGCGGCGTACAGCACCTGGAAGCCGTTCATCTCAAAGTAATTCACCATCTGCTCGATACGCTCAATGCTCAGCGCCGCGAAAGCCTCGTCCACGAACGCCAGCCGCGCGCAGTTGGTGCTCCTCGGATAGCACTGCATAAGGCTCGCGGCAAGAATGATGAAATACGGCGTCTGCTTCTCGCCGTTGCTCGCGGAGCCTTGTTTCTTGGAAAGCTCGTACTTCTCGTCGGCGTCCAGCCTGTTCTTTATCGCCATGTCGTATTTCAGATAGTTCCGGTAGTCCTCGAACTCCGCGCCGTCGTCATCGTGGAGTATCATGTCAAGGAACTCGCTGATGTCGTTCTCGGTGCTGTCGTCAAGCGGCCCGGCGGAGGAAAACAGGTCGAGCTGCTCCGGCGCCCTGTTCGGGTCGAATTTCTCCGCAATTCTGAAAAACGCCGCCTTGTCCGGGCGATCGTCGCACTCGAACTCATAGATGCTGCTGCCAAAGGGAAGCTCCGCCAGCTCGTCGTTTATCGCAAATATCTCCTTTCTGGCGGCGTCTATCTTCTCCTTTATCTGACCAACGAAATCGTTCACGAATGCGCTCTGGAGGTTATGCTTCGCCTCTTCGATACGCTGCTTGGTTTCCTCCGCCTTTACATTCACGAGGTCGGCACGATACTTCCGATAGAACGCTATCGCATTCTCTCCGCAGTTCGTCATATCGAGGGGAACGAACCGACAGAAATCAAACTGCCGCTTCTCGAGATCTTCAAGCTTTCTTTTCCGGTCGGAATCTGCTTTGTCTATCGTTTTCTGCGAATAAATTATGCCGTCGTCGTGTCCCTCAAGGTGCTTTTCGTACTCCGAAAGAGCCTCGCGCTTTATATCCAGGTGCTTCATTTCATATTCGCCGTAAACACGCTGCGCATTGCTCTCCTGCGCGGCGATACGGTCGATTTCTTTACGGTATTGTCCGTTTTTCGTTTCGCAGCCGCCGATATCCTTTATTATTCCCTGCACCCTGGAATTCGCGGCGTCAAACTCCTGTTTTGCAAGCTCCAGAGCCTTTTGCAGCGCGATATAGGACGGGTCTGCGGTAAGCTCGGCCAGGGACTTTCTGCGCTGCGATATTCCGGAGGCCAGCTGCGGTTTTTCCGCTATACTCTCGAATCGGTAGTCCTTGCCGAAATCAAAGGCGGTCAGTCGGCTGAGGAGCGCTTCCAGAGTTCTGATAACGTCCTCGGCCGCGTTCTTTTCCGCCTGCTTTCTGTCCGCAAGCGAGCGCTGCCTGTCAAGCTCAAGCCGCTTCGCCTGTGCGCCGAGGGTGTAGTTTATTTCCGACATTCTCATTCTGTCCATGGAATAGCCGACCGCACGGTATCCGTCCACAGTGATACCGCCGGTGGGGTGGTCGTGCAGCTCCTCGATACTTCCGCACAGGTGAATGTTGTTGAGCCTGTAGTTGATATATTTCCGGGCTTCCGGCTTAGGTACGGCGAGAACAGACGCAGCGGAATCCGGCTTTACGTCGGTTTCCCTTATCCTATCGGACAGAATGAGCCGCGGAGATGAAATGCCGCACGCCTTATACGCGGACAACGCGGTATCCACATACCTGTCCTCCACGACGAACGAATAGCGGTCCCAGCCCAGGAACGCTTCTATTGCGTCCTGCCACTCGGGGCGCTTCACCTCAGAAACCAGCTCGGCGAGGACGTTCACCTTTACGTCCGCGCCCATTTCGCGCAGCTTGCTCTGGAGCTTCCTCCGGGATTCCTCCACGGGCTTCGGGAACGCGGACTTCTCGTCCTCGAGCTTTCTGATGTTGTTGCGTATCTCGGACAGCTCGTCCTCGATTTTTTTAAGCTCTCCTCTCTGCCCGAATATCTGCTCGTCGTAACCGCGCCCGGCGTCGCTTACCGTTTTCCTCCACTCCAGCACGGCGCTGTACTTTTCCTCGGAATCGACCTCCGGCGCTGACAGTCTGCGGATAACGGAATTCCCGGACAGGCTCAGCTCCGGGTCGTCGAGCAGCTTATCGACGTTCGTTTGCAGCTTCTCTATCCTGCTTATCTCGGCTTCCGCACGTTTCAGCTTCTGCGTAAGGTCGTCTATCTCGCCTTGCAGGGAGCGTATCTTGCCGTCAAAGTCGCTGTTGTCGAACTCCGTCTGCGCCCTGTAGTACGCGGAATTCTTCTCCGCGGCGGCTTCCTCGGCGCTCTCCTTTTCGGAGTTCAGCCGCTCCAGCCGGAGGAGTCCGTTTTCAAGTGCTTCCTGTTGGAGAGCTTTTTGGATTTTCAAGCGCCTTACGTCCTGATACAGCGCGATGAACCGCTTTATCTCCGCGTTCCTGCGGTATTTCTCGTACTCCGTGGTGAGGGTCTCAAGCTCGTCCAGACGCCGCTGCTGCTCCATGATGTTCGCGTAGGTGCTCTGCAATTCGTCGTGGTTCCGCTTGCTTTCGCGTATCATCTCTATCGCGGACACCGGGTCGGCTTTAAGGACGTTCTGCCGGATAAAGTCGTTGATGTTGTTCTCTGGCTTGAACGACATCATCTTGAGCAGCTTCGGCGCGTAGTCGGACTTCTCGCACCGCAGTCCCAGCGCCCTCATTACCTGCTCCACGCCGCGCTTTCCGGGCATGAACTCGCTGCCCTTCATCCGCTCGCCCTTTACCGTAAGCTCGCTGCGGACGGTCGCGGTGACGGAGCTGTCTTTCTTAACGTAAAAGTTGAAGTCGTCGATGACCGCGTTTTTCCTCACGAACCAGAACGAATCGTCGCTCAGCTCGTCCTTCGATTCAACGCAGACTCCCACCACGAAATGCGCGTTCTCCTGCGCCGACCAGAACTCCAGCGCGATATAGCTGACCACCGCGCCGGAACGCAGGAACCGCCTTGCGCCGCTGCTTTTCGTATCTCCCCGGACGTAGCTGCGGACGCTCCTGTCCCTGTCCTGCGCGGCGGAATTGAAGTCACGGTTTCCGGATACCGCGTAGGACACCGCGTCCAGTACGGTGGATTTTCCGGTGCCGTTCACGCCGGTGATGAGCACGGAATTGCTCACCTTTATCGTTTCAGCCGTGAACCGCGACCAGTTTACGAGCAGTATCTTCTGTAGGTCCTTCCTGGGGACGGCGTTATTCCTCATTCTCCGTATCCTCCTCGGTTTCCGGCTTGTTCTTCCCGGCTTTCATCTTCGGGACTGCCTGCTCCACGAACGCTTTGAACTCGCCAGCCTCCATGCAGAAGCGCAGGGAGGGGTACAATCTCACGGCGCAGTCCGGCTCGGTTATCTCGCCGATAACGTCTATCAGATTAAAGGACGACAGCTTTTTCAGCGCCGCCTGCATGGCGTTTTTGTCGATTTTATCCGAGTAGCCTAGGCGCTCAATCTCCATATCCAGCTCGGCTTTTGTGACCATAATCGCACGCAGTCCGTCCGATGTCATCTTCGCCTCGTAAAGCAGCCACAGGGAGCACAGAACTACGCTCTCGTACAGTCTGAACTGCACCCGGTTGGACTTGACGGAGCCGCTCCCGCTGTTCGCAAGCATTACGACGCCTGCGGTTTCGTCCACCTTTACGCAGTACCCGATGAACTGGAAATACTCGTTGAACATCTCCAATCGGGACGCGCTGCGGACAAAGAAGAAATCCGACCTGCTCTGCTCGTCCCTGTCCTTGACGATAAACGTAGTGGCAAGGAGCTTTCTGCATATCCTCGCAAATCTGTCCCTGTCCGGGGAATTGAGGTCGCTGTACCTGTCGATAAAGTTCATTCTTTCGCCTGCTTTCTTCTGATGGTGAAATCGCGGATAACAAAGCCGTCCTTCTCGATATACTGCTCCCCGGCGTCGAGCAGGAAGCCGTTTTCCTCCGCATAGGCGGCAGAGGCTATGATGGCGAGCACGTCCGACTTGTTCCCAACCGGGATATCTCCGGCGCGCAGCTCCGTTTTCTCTCCCATGACGTTATTTATGTAGCGCTTCATCGCCGCCTTTGAGTAGGGATTATACGCTTCCCTGCGCTGCTGCTCCCTCGCCTGGGCGATGTCCTCATCGGAAAGCTCCACCGTTTCGGAAGCGCTTGCCTGGGTTATTTTCCGGGAAGTCCCGGGGTAACGCATTGAGTTGATATCAACAGTGCCCTGGGTGTAAACGCCGAACAGACTGTCCGCTTCTTCGGGCAGCGGCATATCGATATCCCCGTCCCCGAATTCCTCTATCAGAAATTTCATGGTCTGCTCGACATATCCGCGCATATTCACGTCATGGTTCATCAGAAACCGGGCGCGGCCTATCGCGAGGGTCAGATATATATTTATCTTCTTTTTTATGCTCTGCATTATCCGGTCGTAGTCCTCGGTCAGGAAGCGCGTTGTCATGCGGAACATGTTATCGACATACTCGGAAGCCTCCGCCTCGTCGTCTTCGAAGCCCTCCTCAAAGCAGCAGCCGGTCACTATGGCGCCGTAATTCCCGGGCGTTTTCAGTTCGCCCAGCATTGCGCGGATATTTGCCCGGTAGATGTGGATATTATGCTGCTTTACCAGGCGCGAATATTCCTTGATGAAATCGCCGTTGCAGTAGCTTATCAGATTTTCCGTCAGGCTCTCAAGGGTTTCTTCCTTTACCAGGCTTTCGATGGTCTTTCGGATAGTCGTGGACAGCTTTTTCAGTGAGCCTGCAAGCTTCTTCGAGGTTTTGTACACCTCCTTGAGCGCAAAGACATACGGGTCGGAGCTCCACTGCTCCCTGTTCTTCAGCGTGTTGTAGATGGTGTAGATGTACGACGAATACTCGTCCTTCGGCGGCTCGATAAGGCGCTGCATGAACTCCGCGAGCGCTATACCCTGCTCGGTCATGGTTATCTGCTGCTCGTAGGTGCTGTCGTCGCGGTCCTCCTCGACCCAGCCCGCGTCGCAGAACTTCCGTATGACCGCGTTCGCGAAGTCGTTCGGGGAGCTGTATTCCTCGTCCAGCTTCACGCGCTCGAACATCAGATACTCCGAAATGCTGTCCCGTACCGCCGCCCGCGGAAGCTTATACGAGACCTCGTGGTCGTACAGGGCATAAATCACCAGCAGACACCCGGCGTTTACATCGTTGCTGCTGTTGCTCGCCAGTGGATTGAAGAAATTCCTGTTTACATAGCTGAACAGGTCAGTGCGCTGGGTACGCATGGCTTTCCCCCTATCTGCTGAACCTGGAATAGTATTCCTCCAGTTTGTTGTCGCAGAAACCGATTAATTAGGGAATTATGGCACTTTCTGCGGTACAATTCTTTTTTTCAGTATACCACAACAGACCGCAAATGTCAATAAAAAAATGTGCCCTGCAATGCAAGGCACATCAATTATCCTGGGCACCTCTAAAAACCGGTTTGAAAAGGGAAAATGTGTAGAGTGCGCCGAATGCGATGAAAGCCGACGAAGTAAGGCTGTATGCCTTACGAGGAGGTGCAACACGATGTTGCAGAGCGAAATAACCAGGCGACGGCATGGACGCCGTCGCATCAGAAATTTCGCTCGTTGAAAGAAGCAGGCGGTGTGCTATACACATTTTCACTCAAACAAGGTTTTTAGAGGTGACCCTATTATTTTCCGTATCGCCTGCCCGACAAGCTTACCGTCCTCCGGGGAATTCCCCACGCCGAACGATACCCGTATCGTCCCGGCCGCGTACTCCTCCGGAACTCCCATCGCTTCAAGGACGTGGGATATCTGCGTCCGCGCGGAATCGCACGCCGAGCCGGTGGACACGAATACTCCCATCAGATCCAGCCGGTGGAGCAGCATTTCGCCCTCCGCTCCCCGGAACGACAGGCTCATGTTCCCCGGAATGCCGTCCGGAGCACCATTCCTGATGAAGTCCGCGCCGTGGAGTTCAGCGAGCAGGTCGCGCTCCATGTGCCGTAGCTTCTCCGCGGTTTCCGGCATAGCCGCGCAGCTCTTTTTCAGCGCCGCCGCCATTCCCACTGCAGCGGCAACGTTCTCCGTACCGGCGCGGAGTCCGTGTTCCTGCGCGCCGCCGTCGGCGTAGGGTGTAAGAGGAGTTCCGCTCCTTACATACAGGAACCCCGCGCCCTTCGGACCGCCGAACTTATGCGCCGAGCCGGACAGCATATCCACGCCGAGCGACTTTACGTCCACCGGGATATGCCCCAGCGCCTGCACCGCGTCCGTGTGGAACAGCGCTCCGTGCGCGTGCGCTATCCTGCAAAGCTCCGCGACCGGCTGTATCGTTCCGGTCTCGTTGTTCGCCGTCATTACCGAAACCAGCAGGGCTGTGTCGCTGATGAAGCGCTCCAGCGTTTCTGGAAGCACTATTCCGCTGCGGTCCACCGGGAGATACGCCGCAGGATACCCACGGCGCTCCATCGCCGCGCAGCTTCTCAGCACTGCCTTATGCTCGGTCATGGAGGTCAGCAGCGCCATGCGGCCGGAGCTCAGGCACTTTATCGCCCAGTTGTCGCTCTCCGTGCCGCCGGAGGTGAAATAAATCTCGGGCGGCTCTGCGTTTATGCATTCCGCGATGTCCTGCCGCGCCTTCGCCAGAGCCGCTCTGGCGCTCCGCGAGAAGGAATACGGCTGCGACGCGTTGCCGTACTCCGTCAGCAGGTAAGGCTTCATCGCTTCGAACGCCTCCGGCGCGAGCGCGGTCGTCGCCGCGTTATCTGCGTATATCATGTAACTCCTCCTAATCAAACAGCCTGCAGCCCTCGCCCCGGAACTCCTCGATCTTGTCCAGGATATCCTGCGGCGTGACCTCGAGGTACTCCGCAAGGCAGTCAAGGCAGTAGAATTCAGTAGTATGCTCCCCGAGCAGCTTCCTGCAGATACCTGTTTCGTTTTTGGAAAGCGGCTCTTTGCCGCAGCTTACGCACTTCATTGCTCAACGTCCTTTACTCCGAACGCCGGAATGCTCTTGCCGCCGAATTCGTCCGGGTCGAGCAGACCGAGCTGTATCTTGATTATCGAGCGCATTTCCATCGCCGGCGCAAGGCAGTAGGTTTTAAATTGCTGCTTGGTGATGTCGCCGGGGCGCTGTACGTTCGGGAACAGCAGCTTGAGGTACGCTGTGCAGATACGCTTGACCGCCTCGGTGTCGCGGGTGTCGGCGCGCTCCGGAAGATCCACCAGCGCGTCAACGACTGCGCGGTAACTGGGGTCGTCCCGCAGCGCGTGCATTATCGTCGAGAAGTACTCGGAATTGAGCGCCCAGCCGCATATTTTAAGGTCGTCGTTCATTCGCGGAAGCTCCCAGCCCTTGAGGAAACCGTGGAACCTGTCCACCAGCGCGCTTTCATGGAAAACGTGCGGCAGGTCCTTGAACATGTTGAGATACTCGTTCATCAAGCTTGCCGGGATATTTCCCAGCAGGATTATGCCGGAATCTGCCATGCCCTCGTGGCTGCCGACGGTGTACTTTCCGTTCTCCATGTAGCCCTTGAGCGCGCCGCGCATTTCGTCGATATCCGTAAAGTTTATGGTCTGCACCTCGTCCAGCGCGACGTAATCGTGACCGAAAACCAGTCCCTCCTGCCGCCTGGATATATCGTAGAACATTCTCGCGCGGGACATCGTCCCTCCCGAGGACAGCCAGCCGAACCGGCTGACAGAGCCGAAAAGATAGCTCTTTCCGGTGCCCTTGGGGGCAAGCTCTATCATGTTCAGCCGCTTCTCCACGAACGGAAGCAGACGGGTTATCATGGCGAGCTTCTGCTGCGGCGTTTCGTACCCGTCGGGATTGTAGTCTATCGCGCCGAGAACTATGTCAATCCACTCGTCAAGGCTGAACTCCTCCCGGGCGTATCTGAACTCGTCAAGGTCAACGACGTAGGGGCAGAAATCCTGGAATCCCGCAAGCTTTATCTTCCCGGCGCCCTTTTCCGTTTCCGGGAACTGGTAGCCAAGCTCGACTATCCCCCAGTTCTCCTCGGCTTTGAGAAGAGCGTCGCTGCAATTCTCCCACACCTCCCGGGGAATGACCGTATCCCGGAACGACAGCCCGAAATCCGGCAGCGCGAACGACAGCGCCTGCGTTTTAATGTCGATGTTCACGCTTATCTTCGCGAGGAATCTCACCTGCTCCTGGTAGCTTACGACGCGGTTCATGATGGACTTCCAGTCCTCTTTCTTCGGAATGAACTCCCTGATGAATTCGGCGGCGCCCTCCGTGTCTATGTTTCCGTCGTCGTCCTGGAAGCGCTTGAGCACCCAGTCCCGCATGAACGACGGCAGCTTGAACGAGGAAATGAAGTTGCTCTTCTTGAGGTCCTTGAAAACCACCATCTCATCGAACTGGTCCTTTAATCTCTCCGCAAACTGTTCAGTGTTGTATTCGCTCATTTCTTACCTCCGAAACCAAACAGGTCGACCTCCTTGGTGTTCTTCTGCGCCGTGAACGCCAGCCTTACGCCCCTGCTGACGTCACCGTCGTAGACCTCCGCAAGGTACTCTCCGCGGCGCTTTATTTTCGGCAGCAGGAATTTCGCGTGCCTGCTGTCGGCGACAAGCTCTCCGTCGATGAACTCCCCGTCTATGAGCAGCCGCGGTCTTGCCATGGGGACGTTCGCGTACAGCGTGAGCTGGGGAACTTCCCTCGGAACAAGCGTTATCACCTGCTCGGTGAAGCAGAATTCCACGTTCTCCGGGCGCCTTGTCAGCGTGACGACCGGCACAAGCACCTCCTCAAGGCTCGCGCCGCCGTGCACCTCGACGTTCGCCCTCCTGCCGCCACGGAAACGCTCGTAATTCGCGAGCACGGCGTAGCCGTCCTCATACGCGGCGAACGGTATATGTGGGTCGGAATCCGCCGGGCAGCACCTGCCGCTGTGCTGACCGTCCTCGTCAAGCTGTATATTCGCCGGGGACTCGTGCCCGTAACGCACTGCAAGTCTGCTCGCGCCGTGGTCGGACACGATGACAGCCTTTTTCATCGCGTCGTTCTGCACTAACATCGACCGTATGCGGCGCAGCTCCTCGTCGATGACCTCAAGCTCCCCGAAAAGGTGCAGCGGAAGCCGGCACTTCTCGTAGTCGTAGACCGTGCTGTGGTGCTTCATCTCGTCAAGCGCGTCTATCTTGTGGCAGGCGTTTTCCGGGAAATATTGCAGGAACTCCTTGTTCTTCACCGTAATGGACGGCAGCTCGCACCTGCCTATCTCAATTTCGCAGAGCAGCCCGTATTCCTCGCACTTAGTGCGAATGAACGCGAGGTACTCCACCCCGAGCGCGTCGAAAAAGAACAGCTGCGCGCCGCTCCTGTCCATCTGCGACACTATCTTGCTGCGGGCTTTCAGCTTGTTGTAGGGGCGCTGCGACGCGTATTCCTCCACCTTTTCAACGAATCCGCCGTGAATCCTGTTTGTGAGCTTCTGCCGCTTGTATTCGCTGAAATACGCGGTGAGCTCCTGCCGCAGTCCGCTGTCGGATTCCGCGAGCTTCGTGTTCGCAGCGTCGAATGCGAACTCCCGCATATAAAGCGCAAGCGGCTTCGAGAAGCCGTCTACGGCTCTTTCAAGCTCCTCCGGCGAGTAGTCATATATGCTCAGGCACCGCAGGAACTCATGGCGCTCCGTATCGCTGCCGTCGGAAAGGTAGAACACCGCGTTCTTCTCATGAACGCCTATTCTGTCGCAGAACCTTGTCACAAGCGGAAGCTCCTCCGGGAGCTGCGACAGCAGCCGCCTGCGCTCGACTCGCATTTTCCGGAAGTCCGGGTGCGTTACGTCAACATCGGCAAGGCAGAGATACGCGCGTTCGGTGAACCGCTCCATGTCCGGGCAGTCCCTCAGCACGAGGGTAAGGTAGCTGTTGCTGCGCTCTCCGAACACGCTCAGCGCAAGCCACAGCAGCCACTTTTCCATACTGCTGCCTCCGTCCCAGACGTCGCGGATATGCGCCGACAGATTAGTCGCCGCGCCGAAATGCGCGCAGACCACCGCCGAAAGGCTGCCGCACCTGCCAAGCTCCCCCGCGAGGAAACTCCACTGCTCGTCGGTGCCGTTGCTTTTTTGTGTACCCCCGGCGACGTCGGAGTACTTCGCGCAGAGCGTTTCGTAGATACCGTCCGCAGCGCTGACATAGTACGCCGCCCGTCTGAACAGCCCGGGGTTCAGTCCGCACAGGACGGTCAGGACAGGCTGCCGCTCCAGGTCGGCGCAGGACATCTTTTCAAGATAGCCCAGCAGCCCGGGAATGCCGTTCAGCGGCTCGGCTCCCACGCAGAGTTCAGCGCTCTTCACCAGGCGTATCTTCGGCAGCGGAGAGGAATTTTCCTCTGCCAGCACCACCCGGTTTTTCAGCCGGATATCCCGGTGGAGGTACTTCTGCAATACCTGCCGGCAGTGGTCGAGCAGCACCACGCAATGACCGCTGACCGGGCGGCTCAACAGGTCGTCGAGCGCCCTGTCCAGAGCCTCGCCGCTTTGCAGCATGAGCGCCTGGGATACTCCCACGAGCACAGAGTCGCCATCCCCGCAGACCGCCCTTACGGCGCTGTCAACGTCCGGCAGCCCATTCCGGGAACAGTGCTCCGAAGCGTACACGACCTTCTTGCTCCCGTCCGCCTGCAAGCGCTGGAGTACCTTCTGGAACGTGTCGTGATCCTCCGTATCCACAAGCAGGAAAAATCCCGTGCAGTCCCCGCTGAAATATGCGCTTATCTGCTCAAAGCATTCGCTGACGTCATTGCAGATCATTGTTCACACCACCTTACTTGTTGCTGTCGTTCTTGAGTATCTCCATTCCGACGGTCAGATTGTCGGAAATAAGGTCGCTGAGATAACGGCGCAGCTCCGCCGGGTCGAGCTGGTCGATGACGCTCTGCGCACGCTGATAGCCCGTGGTCTTGTACTTCTTGTCCGCGAGCGCCCGCAGGCGGTTCTTCACCGCGGAATTATCCAGCCAGTTATACGGCTTCTCCATAACGCTGGAGCTGAGTTCCCGGCGTACGGCGTCCACATCGTCCAGCATTACGCCGTACTCCCCGATGACGCGCTCCCTGAAGCAGCGGTCGCGCTCGGTGGGGTCGGCAAGGCGGTCGTAGAAATCCGCGTTTTCAAGGTACGCTATCGCCTTGGTAATTTCAGTATCCGGTGCGGAAAACGCCGTCATCACGGAGAACGCCGTCCGAGCATCGGGGCGCTCGGTATCGCTGAACATACAGAGTATCGGCGTTTCGTAGCGCGCCGACCATTCCGCAGGGTCCCTGGTTCCGGTTTTGGATCTCCAGAGGTCGGAGAGCCTGGACTTCTTCTGCTTCTTGCGGAAATCCTCGACTTCCTTTTCGATGAACTGGTAGTACTCTGTACTGGATTTCGTGAACTGCCCCGACGGGATATCCGAACGGAACTCCGCGACCTCCTGGTCGCTCAGCTCGGAAATAAAGCTTGACGCCGCCTTTCTGAACATCGGGAGCTGGTCCTTGTAGAACCGGTCGAAATCCTCCCGGCGGGCGGTGAGCTCATCGTAGAATTTCTGCTTGTACTGCTCCTGCAGCTGACCGCTCTGCTTGATATAATACAGCTGCTGGAGGAACTCTGTCATATCCCCCGCATGCTTCTTCAGCACGTCGAACGGCATGCAGATGTTGTTTGTGCGCTTGCTCCACTCCAGCACCACGTCGCGGACGCTCATGCACTTCGGCAGGGACTTGTTGCTCTCGGCGATTATCCTGTACTCCAGGATAACGTCTTTGATACGCTCGTCTGCGGTCTCCCTGCTCCAGACCCAGTTTGCCGCGTCCGCGCTGAACTTCTGCTTTACGCGGTCGATGTAGGCTCCGTTGTCGCCTGTTTCTTCGGCGAGCTTTCGGAGGACACCGCCATCGAACTCATCGATATAGGCTATCATTCCGTTGCGGCACATCTCGTTGGTGAGCAGGCGCTCTAAATCCGACGTTATCGCCGGCGCTGACTTCACCAGCCTGCCTATCTGCTCCGCGAGGCTGCTCTCGGTTTCCTTGCTGTAATTCGCCGTGTTCGCAATGCCGCAGTATGCGTCGATGACCTCCGCGATATCGTCTGCGGAGCTGTCGGGCTTCACGGTACCCAGAACGGATTTAACACACCATATCGGGAACGTCAGCGCCTTCATCTTAATTCGTATCTGGTCGCGGGCGCTCTCCACCGAGCCGCAGTTAGCCGCCGGGATATGGAACGCAGCGCTCGTGCAGTTGAGGAAGCAGCGTATCTCCGGGCTCATCGCGACGATGTATTCTTCCTTGTACTTCGGGGACTGCGCGGCGCGCTGATTGAGCGCGTTGGCTATCATCGTCTTCATCTTGTCAACGGTCATGACCTCGCTGTTTGAGCCGTTGCTCCAGAAGTAATCGGAGGTGGCGTATTCCTTCAGCACAAAGCCCATCAGAAACGCGCACACGTTGTTCGGCATAAAGCCGTAGGGAGCGTCCTCCAGCGCCTCGAACAGCGAAAGCACGCTCACCCTGCCCGCGCCCTTTTCAAAGCCCTCGTTCACGAGTTCGATAATGCGCTGCTTTATTCTGACGATGGACAGGCTCTTTTTTGCGGAGTCCTCCCAGTAACGGTCGGTCTGCCACGCTCCTTCCAGGGCGGAGGACAATCTGTTAGTATTGAAAGTCTGTCTCAGCTCCTGCTTTATACCGCATTCCGCACCCTGCGCCAGCGGACCCTTCATGAACATATTGTCGATAAGGCTGTACTGCTCCGGTCCGCAGAAGTACTTCTGCCTGTCGATCCTGAGCAGCTCCTCTTTCAGCGCTTCCAGATTAGCTGCGCGGAAGCCGTTCTTGTTCTCCGGCGTATAAAGCATGAACGCTCCGGAAGCTATATTCTGCTTCCATGCTTTAAGGTTATTTCTTGCTTTTTCTTCAAAGCCGAGGGCGCGCTGCTTGTCGCCCTGGACATAGCTCTGGCTGAACGCCATATTCTCGACGTACTGGTCGATAAGGTCCTTGCCCATGGGGACAAGGCTCTCGATGAAGAACAGCTCGTTATCCGGCTCCGTGACCGCTTTCAGCACGGAGCTTCTGACAGATGTGGATTCCTCGTCGGTCATGGAGAACGCGACGATAGTGGTGAACCGGTTGCGGCGTACATTTCCGTTCGCCCTGGACAACACCTGTGGGAAGTTGCTGTGCGCCGCTCCCTCGAGTATATAGCGCTCGTGTATGGAAGCGGGCAGCGCCACCGCGGACAGCAGGTCGGCGTCAGAGATGAGGTCGGTGGTTTTCAGATTACTGCGTTTCTCGTTCTTCAGCTTTGCGATATCCGCGCCGCCGGCGCCGCTGTTGGCTACGGTGTATTCCTTCAGACCGTTGCCGACGGAGCGCTCGAACAGAATTCCCTGCTCGAACAGACCTTTTGCAATAGCCATTGCCTTGCCCTTCTGCCAGCCGGTTTCCGTGAACGCAAGGTCGATGTTCTGCGAGGTAGGACGCAGCAGCGAAACGTTAGAAACCACCTGCGACACCGCCTCCAGCAGCAGGACGGTCTTAAACACGCGCTCCGACTCGGGCTGCAGCGCGCCTTTCCTCACAAGGTGGTAGGAATCAAGGATAGTGCGCACCTTGCCGCTGAGCTTCTGCTCCTTTGCCGTGAAGTAGTCCCACAGCATGTCGATGGTCAGCAGATGGTCGGGGGTTGTCGGGCCGTAATTCTCGATGAACCACTTGAATCCCTTTGCCTCGGTGGTGTCGTTGCTGATGATGAAATCGAACATGCTTCTCGCGTTGGAGCTGAATACGACTGACATATTCTTGAGCATTATAGCGGCGTATGGGTGCAGCGGAAACACGGATTTAAGGTCGTCGTCGGACAGTCTTATCTTGCTGCCGTAATTTCTCTCGTCGTTCTTTATGCTCTGGAAAATGGCGGCTCTGGCATTCCGCAGGTCAATGCTGTTGTTGATGTCGTCCTTGTAATTGTTCCACTGCTGGAGCAGTACCGGGTCGGTGGTGGTCTTGAGCGCCTTTGCCATCAGCCGCATCGCCATATTCTCGGGAATGTCGATACGTATCGCCTTATCGCCGACAAAGCGGTTGAGCAGCTTGTTCAGTGTCGCGGGATTCGAGAAATACGATCCGACCTCGTGCGTCACGATAAGGAAGTAGAACGGCACCGCCTGGCTCAGCTCAACGATGGTCTGAAAACCTGTGACAGCGTTGGCGTTGTGCTCGAAATACTCCGTGAACTCGTCCCAGACGAACAGCACGGCGGAGATATCATTGTTTTCGATAACGCTCTTTATCCACTCGCACATTGCGTTGATATCCATGCGCAGCGCGGTTATTCCGTTGTCCTTGGCGACGCGCAGAATGCTCGGCATGAGTTTTGAAACGGCCTCGTCGTCGCCGGTTTCCAGCGTGGAGATTATCTCGTCTATCTGTCTGCCGCCGAATTCCCACTGATACTCGTCGTCATGAATGAGGTCATTGAACCAGGTGCGGTTCGCAGGTCTTGCGTTGAACCATTTGAGCGCGGCGTCTTTCAGCGAAGCCTCTCCCCTGTTCTGTATGCCGTGCTCCTTGAGAGCGGCGGTCACGCTGTCCTGAATGGCGAGTATAAGGTCGTCGTCGCTGCGAATGGACGCAGAGCCGATACGGTGGATAGTGATGAGCTTTCCGCCGTTCTTGTCGGTGATGAGCTTCTGGCAGAGGTCGTCGCTGAGGTCGTTTTCCCTGAAGTACGCGCGTATCTCGTCGTCGCTCGCTTCCAGCAGGGATTTCACGGTCAGCGCCGCGTGGGACTTACCGGAGCCGTAGGCTCCCTGCACCCACAGCGAGCGTGAGTCCTTGCCGGACAGCATGTCGTGGGTCTTTTCAAGCAGCCGGACGAACGTTTCGTGCGGATAGTAGGCGTTCCACCTGACCTCGCCCTTCCTGATCAGCTCCGCCGTTACCGCCGCGTAGTACTTCGGGTCGATGGCGAAATATTCCTTGTACATCTTTTCTTCGCTCATGTTATGTACCTCCCTCAGAACAGCGCCAGAACGTCGTCCGGCGTTTTCTCGCTGCGCAGCGTGATGGTTTCCAGACCGAGCGTGAAGCTTGCGTCGATGAACTCGATATAGTTCACCGTAAGTCCGTTCAGCTTGGATATCATTGTATCGCGGTCAAGCCCGAAAATACGCGTGGGGCTTATGCCGTCGCGCTCTATCGTATCGTCCATCAGCGTTGACAGGCGGAACTGGTATGTACCGCACTTCTCCGCGAATTTGTAGAGGGAGTAGAGGATAACACGCGGGTCTGGTTCACGCCAGGAGCCGCGGCGGATATCCAGGAGTATCCTGTTGGAGCTGCCCTCTTTAAGGGTGCATACGCCGAGTCCCAGGGCTTTCCCGAGAATTTCGTTGGACGCAAAGATATTCTTGTACGCCGAAACGATGTGCTTCTGAGAGTTCTCCGACGTTACCTGCTCGGAGAGCATACTTACAAGCTGCGCTGGGGTGTACGTCTGACCAGGCTTTATGTTCATGACCCACCAGCTGAACTCGGAGGTGTACACGAGATTTGAAACGAGCAGCCCCCATGCGGCTTCCGTTGCGATACCGATGTCGGCTATCTTCTTACCGAACGGCGACATTGTATTCTTCTTCGGGACAGTGGCTCCGGCGTCCGACAGGAAGCTCTTCATGTTCTTGATCTTGTTTATTCCAAGACCGTTGTCCTCCCAGAAATTATCGCCCTTTGAGAAATAATCGACCACCCAGTCGTACTCGATACCTATGTTGCCGTATCTGTCAATGCTGCCCATCTTTTTATCTCCTTTCGGTAATCGTAATGAATTTGCAACCAGACAACCATGGAATACATCGTGACATTTCCTGCATTTTATGCACCTGTCGTCTATTGAAACTCTGCCCTCCTGCATGGTGATATACCCGTTGGGGCAATTCGCCTCGCAGACGTGACAGCCTATGCAGTACGCGGATTTTCTGAATACTGTTTTCAGCACGGAGCCGAACAGGATATCGTCCTTGGTGTTCGAACTGAGGTCAACGGAAAATATCTGTTTCGCGCCCTCTGTCCTCCGGCTTATCCTGTAGGTTCTTTTATTGAAAATAAGCTCGATGGCGGTATCCGAGATATCAATTATATCGCCCATCGTTTTCAGCCACTCGCGCCAGTCGGTGCGTTCCTTTACCAGCGTGACCGTCAGTATCCCGTTCTCCGTATTTTCAATGCAGTTTTCCTCTGCAATATTTAACTCTCTTCCGCTGCGGCGTGCTTTCCAGCCGCTGGTTTCCATGAATTCCGTTACGTCCTTCTGAGTGGAAAATATCTTCGAAGTCGTGTTTAATATGATATTATTATATCTGGTGGTGGACAGTGGGGACTCCGGGTCGCCGCCGTAGCACTGCTCCTTGAAAAAGAAATTCTTATATGCCGCCATCGGACAGACAAGGCAGCCAGCCCTGCTGTTCCCCTTTTTGTACGTTTCGTTCAACAGCAGCTTATTCCCGAATATATACAGGAACACCTCCGCCGAGCTCCAGTGAAGTATCGCATGACAGCTGTACTGCCCCTTGTGCTTTTCGCCGAAGCTCACATCGTCATACTGACCGCGCGAAACGCTTTCATCTCCACGTATCCCGGTGAACGCCATTCCCCTGAACGACGGTTTCGACAGTATCTGTCTGAGCAGCAGTATCTGTGGCGATGTTTTATGAACGCTGCAGCACCACCTTATCGTCTGCGCGGGCGGTCCGAACTGGTTCCAGGTGTATTCCGGGGTCTGCTCCGACTTGGATACGACAAACTTTATGCCCTCCTTTTCGCAAATCACCTTTTGCTTCTCCACCAGTGAATACGTATCGGAAAACTCCATCTGGGTGTCGCCGAACAGCACCAGAAATTCATCATGCGGTATCGCCCTCTGCACGATATCCAGTGCGACAACGCTGTCCTTTCCTCCGCTGAACGCAACGTAGAACACGTCCACCTTATCCTTATAAGCCACGTAGGTATTGTAGACGTTCTGGATAGTTTCCTGCACCAGCGTTTCAAGTATCTCCGCATTTTTCGCGGTCATCGCGTCAACGTCCACGAACCGGAGTTCACCGCCGTCCGGCTCCGGCTCTTCGAGAATGACAAGCTCCGGCGCGGTGTAGAGCGAACCGCCCTTGGTCCTGGCGACCGTCCTTCCGCGGTAGATGTAGTTGTTCGCCTCCGCCCACATCAGCGGCGCGTGGTCGTCCTTCGGGTAATTCCAGTACCTGTCGAAGCCGAGTGTGTCAAGCTCCCGGTAATAGACGGGGCGCGGCTCCTTGCTGAATTTCGACTGCTCCGTCGTCAGCAGCAGTCCGCCGGTATCCTCGTCCCATATATACTGATACATCAGTGTATCCTCTCTTCGTTTTTATTGTTTCTGAAGCGCTTTACCGCCCACCCTGCGCAGGACGTTTTCTATCCCCTTGTAGCTGCGCTTTGCCTGGTAGCCGTTCTCCACAAGGTAGTCAAGCGCGGTTTTCTGCGTGAATTCCCCTCCCGCCTTTGACAGTACGTCTGTGATAAGCGCGTCGTAGTCGGTTATCCTGGATTCAGCGCGCACCATCGCGCCGCAGGTCTCCTTTTTCGCAAAGCAGTTGTGGACAAGCCGGAACTTCCTGCTGAAGCTGTTCAGATAGCTTTCCAGCAGAAACCTGTTCCACGGATATCCGATACCCGGGAACGACAGAAACAGGTCTATCCCGCTCAGCGGGATATACTCCCCCGGACAAACGCCGTCAAGATACCCGTCGATGGCTGCAACGTCCGGTGAAAGTTCGTCCCTGCGGATAAACTCATTTTCGCTGAGCCTTACCATTTCGCTCATCACCGCGTCCCAGTAAATTATGGTTTCCATTTCGTCCGCGAATGCTTTAAGCTCGTCATATGTCAGCCGCTGATGTTCGGCGGCGAACCGTCTGAATATCTCGGCGCGGTTTATCTCGCAGCCTGCCCGGGTTACTACCGGACCATTGAACGCGAACTGTTCACTTAGCAGATATCCGAGGCAGTCGCGGACGCCGCAGCGCGGAAGCTCCGCAGAATTAATAGCAAGACTCGGACATTTCTCGCTTACGATATTCATAAGCTCCACATCGGTGATGTACTCGGAAAAATCGATCTGACTGCCGATCGCCGAAATAAGGATATTCTTTTCGTCCGCGCTTATCGGGAAATTCGGCGCATAGTAATACGTCCCCACAGCAACGCTGATGAACGACTTTTCCAGCGCCAGAAGGTACTTCAGTTTTTCAAGCGGTATGTACCACGCGATACTGTGTATTTCGTCAACTGACATCGGCGAATGGGATTCGCGCAGGATCCTCCGGATATCCTCGGTAGGGTCTGCCTCCCTTCCTCTCAGGACAAGGTGAGAATGTCTCTGGCACAGCCTGCCGCCGGAATTGTCGAGAATCAGCGAGTTAAGGGCTTCCTCCGTGTAAATGTGCAGCTCTCCGGCAAGCTGACCACGGTACCGCTCAAATACTGCTGCCGGATAGACGACGGTCGCGCCGCTTTCAAACGCCGAGTTTACCGCGGACATTATATCATTGACAAGGGCGTCCTGTCCGCCGTTTTTCGGGAATACTCGTCCATCGCGCTGGGTTCCTGCTTCGCAGAGGAGTTCTTCCAGCTGCTCGTCTGTCTGTTCCGGCTCATGACCGTATTCCGTGGAATAATAGTTTCTGAAACGTCCGCGGAAGATCGCGCGGCCGAGCTGATAGCCGTCCTCGCTGAAATACTTTTCAAGGATACCGGCATAGTGCGCCGCTTCGTCTGGCAGGTCGTTTACTTCAGTTTTCTGCTCTTCGGACGTATTTATCTTCTCTTCCGTAATGTCAGAATTTTTGCCCCATAACTGGTTTGATCCTGAATTAACAGCAGAAGATACCTTACCCGACAGCTTTTCAAGTAACTGCTCCTTACTGCCTTTTGATTCGGGCATAACAACGACCTCCACTAATATTGAGTTTAATACAATTTTTACGCGTAAAACTTACACGATATGTAAATATTATAACACAATGTTACATAATATTCAAGAGGTTTATGCAATAATTTACACAGAACGAAAGTTTGGAGGCAAAAGATGTACGATTTCGGGATACTTCTTCATGATCTTCGGAAGAAAAAAAGAATGACGCAGAAGCAGCTTGCGGACAAGCTGGGCGTTACGGTGGCAACTGTGAGCAGGTACGAGAGCAACACGGCAACGCCGCCGCTGGACACGCTGCGCTCCATTTCTTCAATAATGAACGTATCGCTGGACGAGCTCCTGGGAACCGAGCAGCGATTTACCGTATCCGTTTTCGGTCTGAACGACCAGCAGACAGAGATAATCCGCAATCTGATAGCGTCATTCCGCGCCCTCAACAGCAAGTCAATTCCGGAGATATCCGCAGAAAACTACACTCTGCTCGGTCAGATCACCGCTGAGCTTACAAAATAAAAAGGCCGAGGAGTGTAATTCCTCGGTTTTCTTGTTTTTCCTGTTGCCCGGCAAACGCATTTCCTGCCCACAATTCTGCCCACACTTGCCCACATTTTCGGGCTTTTCCGCTTGGTTTTCATCTTTGCTAGATTTTTTGATTGGCTCTGTTATGCGGTTTATGAGATTTCGATTTTTTTGATGGGGGATAATGATAGTTCAGATGATCCAATTAATATCCTTAGCCGCCTCCGTCGGAGCAAAACCGCCATCGCCGTCAGCCTTAAAAGTATACGCGGACTTCATACGGGCAGAGGGCACGGGGATTACCGGAACGCCGCTGATTGCCTTGACGCCGAATTCAAGCTCGCCCTGCTTGAAACTGGAGGATTCGACCGCGTAGGAGATCTCGCCGGAGAGCATGAGTTTATCGTAAACCGGGCGGCTCATAATGATAACGACGTCGCCCTCGTCGCCGGTGATATCGCGGACTTCGCCCAGCTGCGCCAGCAGAGTAGACATGACCGTAGCCTTGTCCGGGGTATAGGTCTTGCGGATACCGGCAGCGGCAGCCAGCTTGGAGTAGCGGTACGCGTCGATCTCAGGAATGACCTGTGTGCGCTGGAATTCCGCCGCAACGTTAGCCGCGGCAAGACCGAAGCCGCTCTCGTCCACGTCTATTGCGTCAATGCGGAAGCGTCTTCCTCTGTCCTGGGTCAGCGCGAAGGTTTCGTACGCGTAGGTCACTGCGCCTCCGGTGTAGCCCTCGTCGCGGTCGTAGCTTCCAAGACCCTGGAGCGACATCTTGGGCAGCTTGATCTCGCTGCCGCCGTTATAGATCACCTGGGAGGCATTCTCCTCCATCCAGCCGGAGGTCGCTCCCTCCAGCACCTGCTTGTCGAGTTCCTTCTGAAATACCTTTGCATATTCGATTGTATTAGCCATTTGTATTTACCTCCTTTAATTCACTGCGTCGGACCAGCCTGCTGCGCACCCCTTATCTTTCCGGCAAACAGCCGCTGTTTGTGCCGCAGCGCCAGCCGCGCAGTCCTTCCGCCGTAATACGGCATGCGATATATGTAAACCCACCGCCCACCCTTGACCCGTGATGACTCCCATGATCCGCCTCTGACCGGCATTCCAATGCGGCAGAACCGTTATCTTCCGTCGGGCGCGGATCTCACGGAATCATCTTCTGGCGAAGATTCCGCGGATCGCCGCGAATCCGTCGCCCCTGCCGCCGCTCTCGGCGGAGATTCTGGGAACAGAGCGCCTTTCAAGCTTGATGTGGGGGTATTCCTCCAGCACCTCCGCCGCAGCCTCCTCAGGAGTTACGCCGTCCGCCGTGAGTATTCCCTCCGCGAACTTGATGCCCTCGTCAAGCTTACCGGAAGCCGCTCCGCCCACAAGCAGAGCCAGCTTTATCTTCAGCTGCACGATCTCACCGCGGAGCTGTTCAAGGAGCTCCTCCTGCACCACGTTCTCAGGTTCAGCAATTTCGGGGATATCCTCCTGGATACCCTGCTGAACGATCTCTTCGTTATCCATCAAAATCCGTCCTTTCCATCGCCTGTGCGTCCTCGAGGGAAATGCCGTAGATCTGCGAAAGCGCCCTGGCTCTCGAAATCATTCCGGCACTGTAAAGCTTCACCGCACGGTCAGTTCTTGTTCCGTCGTCCTCCGCCGCGCCGTCCGCGAATACCACGGAAGCACACTCAGACGCGTTGTCCGGGAGTTCCCCGGCGAGTTTCCCCAGTCGACAGATGTTCTCCGTCATGCGCCCCAGCGCGTCCGCAATTAGTCTGCGGAAGTACGCCTGCGTGCGGTAAGTACGGCTGTTCCTGCTGACCACCTCTGCGGCGGTGCGTATCGTACCGTCCTTGTAGGAAAGCGCCCCCTCGGAGAGTCCTGCCTGCATGCACAACAGGTCGAGAAGTTCCCCGAGCGCCTGCACATGCTCTGTCACGCGGAGTTCACCAGTGTTGTCGGTTATACGGAGTTCCTCCGCGTCCGACGTGGACATTGCCTGGAACACCTCGTCGTTCACATCGAAGTACTGCTTCCTGTTCCCGTCGCCGTCCCATTCGCCCCGGACTGCATACGCCGGAACGATAATGCGCTTCTTTCCCAGGACGAATTCCCTGGAAAGGCTGTCGAACACCGTGTCGATACTCCTGAGAGTATCCTCGGCGCCGGCGAAAACCGATGTGCCCAGCAGCGGACAGTCCCCGGCGGAATCCGCGCGGCGTGCGCTGCCAGCCCTGAAATACACGAACAGCGGCGAATCCAGCCCGTCGATGCGGCTGCGCTCCTCCAGTCCCGGGATAACTGCCTGGATATCCGCCCTGGCGCCGTCCTCACGGAAAAGTCGGTTCTCGATCACAACGCCGTCCCCGTCCACCTCCTGGGTTTCCGCCAGGACGTAGCCCCTGCCCCCGGACATGATCCTGGAAGCGAAAGCGCCGCCGGTGATCTCACGGGAATTCCACGCAGTAGGTACGAAGCAGTCCGCAGTCACAAAGTCAACTCTCACATTGCCATCGTAGTAGACGCGGATTACTCCGCCGCCCAGCGCGAACGCCCTCTCCAGGAATCCCGGGAAGCGCTCCGTGAAGCGGCTTTCTCTCAGCACACGCTCTACGAACTTTCTGGTGTCATCATCGGAATAGCACATCGTGGTGCCCTCGGTGAAGCACAGCCTGGAAAGCTCGCCGCACAGCGCCTTTGCCGCTCCAAGGGAAGCCAGCTTACGGGTGCCGCCCTGGATTCCGCCCTTACGGGTGTATCTCCAGTCACCGCCGCCGTTGTAGATGTCCTCCCATCTCTGGATATCAGCGTAGTACCCGGTAAGGCTCACCCCGGGATTCCGGCTGCCAGTCCGTAGCAGCCAGTCCTTAACGCCCAATTCACATTCCTCCTTATCAGATTCTGTCGGAAGTTCCCGGATTATTACCCGTTTCCCTTCCGCACCTAAATAATACCCCCTGAATTACTGCAATTTACTGCAAGAGTGAAAACGCCCGGGATTGACAATTGTGAAAAAAAGGTGTATAGTATATATTGTAAATAAAGAAAAGACTGATCGGAAAGTTCCGTAAAAAAGGAGTATTCTGTGAATATAATCATAGTCGGCTGCGGCAAGGTCGGACAAGCGCTTGCGGAGCAGCTCAATGAAGAAGGAAATAATATAACGGTGATTGACCTGGTGGCAAAGAAGGTCAATGAAATATCCAGCCAGTTTGATGTTATGGGCGTAGTCGGGAATGGCGCGACACACCTTGTCCAGCAGGAAGCCGGGATAAGCAAGGCAGACCTGCTGATAGCGGTGACCGGCTCCGACGAACTGAATCTGCTGTGCTGTCTTATCGCGAAGAAAGCAGGTAACTGCCAGACGATTGCCCGGGTGAGAAGTCCGCAGTATTACACCGAAGCCCCGTTCCTGAAGGACGAATTAGGTCTCGCCATGGTAATAAACCCCGAACAGGCAGCGGCGAACGAGATAGCGCGCGTATTGCGCTTCCCGTCTGCGATAAAGATAGACAGCTTCGGCAGAGGCAGGGTGGAACTGCTTAAATTCCGCTTGCCGGAGGGAAGCCCTCTTGTGGGCTGCGCCGCCAAGGAGATAGCCACCAAGCTTCACTGCGATGTGCTGGTGTGCACCGTGGAGCGCGGCGACGAGGTCCATATTCCGAAGGGCGATTTCGTGTTTGAGGAGAAGGACGTTATCTCCATAGTTGCCGCCACGCGCAAGGCGGCGGATTTCTTCAAGCGTATCAAGTACAAGACAAACTCCGTCAAGGACGTCATGATAGTCGGCGGCGGCGAGATCGGGCACTACCTCTGCGAACAGCTGACCCGTTCCGGAATGTCGGTGAAGCTTATCGAAAAGGATCCCAGACGCTGCGAGGAACTCTGCGAACTGCTGAACGATGTGACAATAATCAACGGCGACGCCAGCGACCAGAATATACTACTGGAAGCCGGCCTGGAAAATACCGGCGCGTTCGTAGCGCTGACGAACCTGGACGAGGAAAACATACTGCTCTCCCTTTTCGCGAAGAGCGCCGGGAACTGCAAGCTCGTGACAAAAATAAACCGTATCGACTTCGGCGGCGTAATAAACCATCTTGATCTCGATACGATAATATATCCCAAGAACATAACCTCCGACAATATCGTGCGTTATGTCCGCGCAATGAGGAGCTCCATCGGAAGCAACATGGAAACCCTCTACAACATAATCAAGGGCAAGGTCGAAGCCGCAGAGTTCATCATAAAGGAGCAGTCCCCGGTAGTCGATGTTCCGCTGATGGAACTTGCGCTCAAACCCAACGTGCTTGTCGCAGCGATACTCCGGGACAAGAAAGTGCTCATACCGCGCGGTCATGACAGCCTTCAGATAGGCGATGCGGTGATAATCGTGTCCAGCCGCCTTGCGCTGCACGATATCACCGATATTCTCAAGTAACAGGAGCCGGTCATGAACTACAGAATGATAACATATATTCTCGGCTGGATACTGCTGTTTGAGGGAATGTTCCTTGCAGTGCCCTCGATAACGGCGCTGGCATTCGGTGAATCCGCCCTGTGGACTTACCTGCTGTCCGCCAGCGTGTGCCTGCTGATAGGCAGCCTGCTGATACTGAAAAAGCCGAAAAAGCGTCAGCTGTACGCACGCGAGGGCTGCGTGATAGTATCCCTCAGCTGGATAGTACTGAGTGCGTTCGGCGCGCTGCCGTTCTATCTTTCCGGGGAGATCCCGAACTTCATTGATGCGCTCTTTGAGTCCGTTTCGGGATTCACCACCACCGGCGCAAGTATCCTGTCCGATGTGGAAGCCATCTCCCATGCCTCTCGCATGTGGAGAAGCTTTACCCACTGGGTAGGCGGAATGGGCGTACTGGTGTTCATCATGGCATTTATCCCACTCTCCGGCGGCCAGAACATGCACATCATGAAAGCGGAAAGCCCGGGTCCGTCCGTCAGCAAGCTGGTGCCGCGCGTCAAGACCACGGCAATGCTGCTGTATTCCATCTATCTTGTGCTCACCACGATCGAATTCGTTATGCTGCTCTTCGGCGGAATGACGGTATACGAGGCGCTTAACACAAGCTTCGCCACCGGCGGCACCGGCGGCTTCGGATTCTACAACTCCAGCATGGGAAGCTTCTCGCCGTATATCCAGATAGTTGTGACAGTGTTCATGGTGCTGTTTTCTATCAACTTCAACTGCTACTTCCTGCTTCTGACGCGAAAAATAAAGGATGCATTCAACCTTGAGCTGAGGACATTCTTTATAATCTACACAGCCGCGACCCTGCTGATTACCTTCAACATTGCCGGGCAGTTCAGCAGCACGGGAGAAGCGCTGCGGCATTCCGCGTTCACCGTGGCGTCGATAATATCCACGACGGGCTTCTCCACAGTGGATTTCAACCTGTGGCCGGAGCTTTCCCGGACGATCCTCGTGATACTCATGTTCATCGGAGCCTGCGCCGGCAGCACCTGCGGCGGAATCAAGATATCAAGAGTGATAATCCTGTTCAAGGGCATGGCAAAGGAGCTTCAGACCATGATACAGCCGCACCAGGTCAAGAAGATCAAGATGGATTCCCACACCATTGACCATGAAACGGTGCGTTCTGTGAATGTGTTCATGGTGGCATACATAATGATATTCATAATATCACTGATACTGATATCCTTTGACAATCACGACCTGATAACGTCCTTCACCGCGGTTTCCGCAACGATAAATAATGTAGGACCCGGACTTGAACTGGTAGGTCCCATATCAAACTTCAGTTTCTTCTCCAACCAGTCGAAGATAGTGCTGATATTCGACATGATAGCCGGCAGACTGGAACTGTTCCCCATGCTGCTGTTGTTCACCCCTGCCACATGGAAAAGATAAACATAGCAAAAGGTGGATTCCCTCAGGAATCCACCTCAGACCGTCGAAAAATCCCCTAAAGGGGCTTTTCCGCCGAACAAATCCACTGGCTTGGCTTTGCCAAGCCTTACGCATTTTATCGAAGATAAAATGCAAGCTGCGCGTGTAAGGAATAAGGTGCTGCCGTTTCCAATACACTTGCTGGGATAGAAGTGTTTTTTGCACCCGGCAGGGTCGACGCAGTCACCCTTAACCCGTGGCAAAAAACTGATTTAAAAAGCCCACTTCGTGGGCAAAATCTATTTTTTCGTCAAGCTCAGGTGGATTCCCTCCGGAATCCACCTTTTGTTTTATTATAGCGCCGCTCACATCGGCGGAATGACGATCGTCTTTCTTCCCAGCTTTGCCGCGTAGTCCACGGTGAACTTAGTTCCGCCGGGCTTTCCGTCGAATACAGCAACCAGCAGGTCGCAAAGCTCCACCAGCGCCCTGTTGCGTTTCATCATGCAGTCCTTCGTGTAGCTCTCGGAAAGGCACATAACCTTGCTGCACTGCGCAAGTATCTTCTGATAGCGCTGCTGCTCCCGGGCGCTCCACCTGCTCTCCTGCCCCCGGCAGGGTATCACCGCGTTAAGCCTGACCTCCGGGTGGATCTCACGCAGGCGAAGTACTGCCTCCGCGCACCACATGTCAACGCCAAGCGCCATTCCGGTGTAAAAGTCGTCAGCACCGTGCTCGTACAGCTTCTCCACCTGGCGGTATATTCTGTTTTTAAGATCCACACACATGGGATCCTCCTCGCTGAAAAAGGGAAGCTTCTGCGGCCGGTAACCCGTGAACGATACTCTGTACATACGATCACCTTTCTATGAAAGAACGTTGTATTTATTCTATCATATTATCCGGCAAAAATCAATACCTTTTCATGTCAGATTAACCAATAAGAAAGAGCGCGAAAACTCCACAGTACGCCTCGCTCTCTGTCTTATGTTACGTCTTTCCGGCAGACATCATTCGTGCAATCACACCGGGAGCCTTCCCTACACCGCACACTATCACAGTGACATTATCCCTGCCGCCGTTGTCAAGCGCCATCTGCGCCAGCACTCCTGCGGCCTCCTCCGCCGGAACCGAGCCCAGCACTCCTGCGATGGATTCCTCGGATACCATATCCGTCAGTCCGTCGGAGCAGATGAGGTACACATCGCCGCACCGGTAGGAACCCCTTGCAAGATACGGCTCCAGGATCAGCTCGTCAGCCGGGATCCCGAGATTCTGGGACAGCGGAGGCTTCCTCCCGTATGGTGCCCCGGCGATATGATCCATGGAGATCTGCCGTAGGTCCCCTCCGGAATACCGGAACACCCTGCTGTCCCCGATGTTGCACAGCGTGATCCCAGCTTCTGTGAACGCCAGCATTGCCGCCGTCGTGCCCATCGAGAACACGCCGTTCTTCTCGGCGTATCCGCATATTTCCCGGTTAGCCACCTGACAGAACGCCGCCAGGTCCCCTGCCGGATTCCTGCTGATCTGTAGTCCAGCCGCGCACTCTGCCGCGATGAGCGCAGCGATCTCGCCGCATTCCTCTCCGCCCAGCCCGTCGAAAACCCCGAACAGCGGCCGCTCCCGGGAATCCACGCTTCCCCGGAATTGCGCCCCGGCGCTTCCGGACTCCATGAACCTGCCTCCGCAAATGAAATTGTCCTGATTCACGCTGCGCAGCTTGCCAGGACCGCTCACGCACCCATACGATATAAAATACTTCATATAACCACTTTCCCGATAAAACCATACCGAACCAATTTATAGTCTGATTATACCACTTTTGCCCCAGAAAATCAATAGTTTATTGTAAAATCATTTCTCAAGAAAAAAGGCAGCAGAAAATTCTGCTGCCCTTCCCATTATCTTGCCGAAGCCCGTCCGAGCACGAAGCTGCGGAATCTCTGCGCCGCCGGCGGCAGGAACACGCTCTCGTCCTGCACCATGAAGAAATCCCGGCGATAAGGCGGCGAGGAGATCTTCAGCACGTCAATATCCAGCTTGCGCAGCATGTCCATCTCCGGGACTACGGCTATACCGAAGCCCTTGGCGACCAGCCCAGCGATGACCTCGTCCTCCTCCGTTTCAATGACGGAAGCCGGAGTCCCCCCTACAATGCCGTACATTCTGTCCACGACCCTGCGCAGACCGGAGCCCTCCGCGAAGCACACCGCCGGGTATTCCAGCGTATCCGCGAGATCCACGCTCTTCCGCCCTGAAAGCGCGTGCCCCCTGGGGACGATCATCACCAGCTCCTGAGAAGTTACCGGGAGTGCAGTCAGCCCCAGCGCCGGGTCCGGCTCAGAGCAGAACACCAGGTCGAACTTCCGCTGCATAAGCCCCTCGATCAGCCCCGACGAAAGGTCGGAGTGGAAGCTGAACTGCACACCGCACCCCGGGTCCGCCGCCAGGAAATCCGCGGTCAGCCGCGGAATGAAATCCACGCCCAGCGTTCTCAGGAATCCCAGCCGGACAATACCCTCGCCGCGCGCGGTGCGCTGGAGGGATTCAATACCCACGTCCAGCGTGTCCAGCGAGCGCTGCGCGCACTCCAGGAATTCCTCCCCGAACCGCGTTAGCGTGGTATTCCTGCCGGAGCGCTCGAACAGCGGCACGCCCAGCTCGGATTCCAGCTGATTTATCGCGTGGCTGAGGCTGGGCTGGGAAATGCACAGCTGCTCCGCCGCCCGGGTGTAGTGCCGCACCTCGGCAAGCTTCACAAAATATCTCAGATGGTCTAAATTCATTCGTATCCCTCCACTTCTTATATTAATTATATCACATCTCATCAAAAAAAACTATTAAATCATAAAAAATATTCATTTGCCATTGCTAAGCAAAAGTGCTAGAATTAAAGCTGAAAAAACATAAAGGAGCAGAAATTATGGAAAAACAGAAACACCTGTTCCGCGGCGAAGTCGCATTGCCTGCCGCGGTAATGATAAACAGCCTCGGCGTGATACTCATGCTGTATTCCAACGCAGGCATATCGGCGATATCCAGCGTCCCCTACGCCTTCTCCGAGGTATTCACGTTCCTGTCACTGGGCACCTGGACATACATATTCCAGGGGCTTCTGGTACTGAGCCTGATGATACTGCGGCGGAAATTCGTGCCGTCCTACCTGTTCAGCTTTGTTGTCGGATTCGTGTTCGGCGAGCTTCTGGACCTGCACAGAACGTGGGTCGGAGTACTCCCCGACAGCCTGCCCTGGCGTATTGTGTGGTTCCTGCTGAGCTATGTGCTTATCAGTATCGGGATCGCGATCTCCAACCGCTGCGGACTGCCGATAGTCCCGACGGACCTCTTCCCCAGGGAATTGTCCGACATAACCAAAGTCAGCTATCCCCGGATAAAGATCATATTTGACGTCAGCTGCCTTGCAGTGACCGCCGCCCTGACCTTCTTCGGACTCGGACACATCGAAGGTCTGGGAATAGGCACCATCGCCGCGGCATTTACCATGGGCAAGGCTGTCGGTATCTGCGGAAACTTCATCGACCGTCACTTCCGGTTCGAAACCTTCCTCTCCCGTCGGAAGGTCACTGACGAATAACCCTGACCCCCGTGTCCGCAACGTAGTCCGGTTTTATCTGCGCCAGGCGCTTCATGTGGGACTGTTCCAGATGGAGCGCCTGTAATTCTGCGCTCTCCCACTCCTCCAGCAGGATCAGCGTGCCGTTTTCCTCCGCCGGGACGTAGTAATCATAGCGGATACACCCACGTTCACCGCGCACCAGCCCCGGGATACCTATTTCACCCAGCTGCCGGAGGAACTCCTCCGCGCTTTCTTTTTTAAGATGGTATGTCACCAGTAGTTCCATGTTTACCTCCGTATAACGTTTCAGGCGCTGTCATAAATACAGCGCCTGAATTCTTATTCTGTTCTGCACATTATTCAGAAACTGCGTCTTTTTTCTGCATTTTTGCAGCCAGCTTCCTTGCGACGAACACAAGGATAATCGCAGCCGCAGCCAGCACCGCGGATCCGATGAAGCCCATCACATAGGAATTGGTGCTGTCATAGAATCCAGCGCTGATCTTAGGACCGACAAACGCGCCGATACCATATCCGATGAAGATCAGCCCGTAGTTACGGTTGTAGTATTTGCTGCCGAACACGTTCTTCACGATAGGCGCAAATACGACGAGCAGACCGCCGAAGGAGAATCCGACCAGGCAAATGCAGATGATGAAGTACGGCAGATTGTCCGCAAACGTGAGCATGATCATGGAAATTCCGTTGATCAGCAGCACAAGTATCAGCGAATTCCAACCCTTGAGCTTGTCGTAGATGAAGCCGAATCCGATACGGCCGAACATATTTGCCAGGGTCATAATGCTTACGCAGAGAGCCGCGGTCATGGCGTCCTGGTGTATCTGGTTCTGCGCGATAGGCGAAGTTGCGCTGACCATCATGGTTCCGGCGGCGTTCGCGAAAATGAACATTACCACCATCACCCAGAATACCGGAGTCTTGACCATGCCGGGGATATTGTAGTTCTTGGTGTTGAGCACCTTTGCCTGCTCTGCGCTGGGCTTCCAGCCCTCAGGGAGCCAGCCCTCAGGACAGGGCACGATCATCCACGCGACCGCACCGATACCGATAAGGAATACAACCGCGAGGATACGGCAGGTCATCTGCGCGCCGTAGTTGTCGATGAGTATCTGCGCGATAGGCGACATGATGAACGGACCGCAGGAGGCTCCTGCCTGAACAAGACCGGAAATGGAGCCGCTCTTGTCCGGGAACCACTTGAGCGCAGTAGGGAGGCACGCCGGGTAGATGGTTCCGGCACCGGCTCCTGCGAGGATACCGTAGAATATATACAGCTGCGGAATAGTTTCAGCGAATCCGGTCAGGAACCAGCCGGCCGCGAAGAAAACCAGACCGATGTAAATAGCGACCATCGGCTTGAGCTTCTCCGCGAGGATACCTCCGACGAATCCCATCAGGCAGTATACAAACATGTAGATCGTGTACGCCATGCTGAAATCCGACTGGCTCCATCCGAACATATTTGTCATAGGGATAGCGAACAGGCTGAAATAAGCCGTCGCCGAGGTGAAAAGGCTCTGTATCCACACGCCGGCGAATACGCGCCAGCGTGTTCCTCTTGTGATTTTCATATCCGTCCGCCTCCGTATCACTGCTGTAATGTGCCGAGGTCAAGTCCGAGGTCGCGGCCGCTGAACTTGCCTGCCGCACGGCTTGTACCGAGCCAGAATACCATGTCGGAAATATCCTCCACGTCCAGGAACGGAACGGAGTCGTACATCTCCTGCCAGTCCTTGAAGTGCTTTCCGGTGAGGTCGTTGATGAAATCAACGTAGCTCTGGGTTTCGCACATCGGGGTCTTTACCTTGGTGGGGCAAACGGTGTTCACAACGATACCGGTGCCCTTGAGCTCCTGTGCGAGGGTCTTGGTAAGCCCTCTTACGCCCCACTTTGCCATGCAGTAGGTCGCCAGCTGCGGAGTGCCGTACATTCCCGATGTGGAGGAGATATTGATGATACGTCCGAAGCCCTGCTTCTTCATGTAGATAGCCGCGTACTTGTCGGTTCTCCAGGTGCCGATAAGGTCAATGTCGATAACCTTCTGTACCTGCGCGTCAGTAAGCTCCCAGGTGTAGCCGAAGTTGATCACGCCGGCGTTTGCAACCACCACGTCGATCCTTCCGAAAGTATCACACGCCTTCTCAAAGAGAGCCTTCATGTCGTCGTCAGAGGTGACATTCGCCTTTACAGCGAGCGCCTTTGCGCCGAGCTTCTCTATCTCTGCCACCGTCGTGCTGAAAACCTCCCCGGCAGGGTCCTGCATATCCGCGAGAACTACGTCAAAGCCGTTCTCCGCAAACTTGAGGGCATGTGCCTTGCCCTGTCCCATTGCGCCGCCTGTGATGAGTACAACTTTTCTTTCCATTTTTATTTCCTCCTGATATGAGAATGATAATGACCGCATACGATAGTCATTTGTCATATGCTGGTTGCATTATATCACATAATTATTTAGTTTTCAATAGGTTTTCACAAAGTTTATTTATTTTTTCTATAGTTTTCTTTTAATTATGGTTATTTTACATAAAGTATTTAATCTTATTTTCCATTATTGTAATATGTAGGTCGGCGCAGCAAATTACCTTTAATCCCCTGTATTTGTATCCAGGTCATGAAAAACGGTTCAAATACACAGTTCATCGGGAATTGGCTATTTACAAACCTGGAAATACATGATAAAATATAGATATCATATTTGATATGATGACCATGCTTTCGGAGAATCCCGGGAAGGAGCCTGTATAAAATAACTTACACTCAGGGCAAAGATCACGATCACCACGGTAATTCTGATGGCGGCGACGCTTCTCATCACCGCGGTGTGCAGCTGCGTATTCCTGGCGTCAACGTCACAGAACCGGATAATGCGGAATGCCGCCTCCGTGAGCGACTACGCGCACCAGATCAACGCCTGGCTCGAGAAGGAGTCCCAGCGTGTATCCAACGTTGCGGAGGAGATCGGCTACCAGAACTATGACACCACCGCCCGGGATTCCCTCTACCCCTACCTTGTGGACTGCATAGAGCGCATGCCGGAGATGTTCGCGATATATGTCTGCCCTGATAACTACAGCTCGTTCTCCGACGGCTGGATTCCCGATGCGGACTACACGATAGTGGACCGGCAGTGGTATCAGGACGCGGCGGCGTCCGACGGAGCCGTGATAATCGAGCCCTACATAGACGCACTGACCGGAGAAATGGTCATCACGATCGCGAAGGCATTCCGCAGGGACGGCAGCGTATCCTGCGTGGTTGCGGCGGACATGTTCCTGACAGGAGCGCAGGAGATCGTCGCAGGATTCAGCTCCGATGAAAGCGGATACCCGATACTCACCTCCTCCGGCGGAAACATAATCATACACTCCGACAGCTCCCTTATGCCCTGGGTGGATGACCAGGGCAACGAGCACTTCACCGAGTACTCCTCCACCGTAAGGAACGTATCCGGCAGCACCACGGATAACGGAACCACCGCCTCTACGCTGACGGATTACGACGGCGTGGCACGGTGCGAGATCTCCGCGGATATTCCTGCCGCCGGCTGGAAGTTCAGCTATGCAATGAACAGCAGCGAGCTTACCCGTGACGTAACCAACATCATAATCATATTCGGCGTACTTATCCCGGTGATAATCACTGCCGCCGCAATCGTGTGCACAATAGTTGTGAAGCGCTGCTTCCGTCCCCTGGCGGCGGTATCTGCGGCAGCACAGCGAATGACCCACGGCCTGTCCGTGAAATTCGACTACATGGCAGACGACGAGATAGGCTCCGTCTGCCGTATCATTGAGCAGACGAACGACACGCTACACTCCTGCATTGCGGATATATCCGCGCATCTTGACGAAATGTCCCGGGGAGATTTCACGAATTTCGTCACACTGGAATACGCCGGCGACCTCGCGCCGATAAAGACCTCCCTCAACCATATCATTTCCGAGCTGGGGAATGTGTTCTCCGCCATCAGCGAAGCCTCCGGAGCGGTGTTCTCCGGTGCGGAGAACGTTTCGAACGGCGCGTCGGATCTTGCGGAAACCTCCTCAAAGCAGACTGCGCTGGTCGATGAGATATCCACCGACGTAAACTCCGCAGACGAGATAATCAGCAATAACGTGTCCCTCACCGGAAATGCCAGACAGCTTTCGGATAACACTTCCGCAGCGAACGCCGAGGAAAGCGCTGCCGCTGCCGCTGAGCTGGATTCCCAGGCGGCGAGATTACGGGAAATGACAGAGAAATTCAAGGTACGACCAAATCCCCCATGCCAGCGGTACGGGGGATATTTTTATATGCCGGGCGCGGAATACCTGGAACTGCCAAAAGCGGAGGGCTTACGTCCTCCGCTATTTCTTATATGTCTGTCGGATTACAGTTCAATGGATTTCTCGTCCGTATCACGCAGCGTGAAAGCGCCGACAAGATCCTTGAGGGTCTGCGCCTGAGCGGACAGCTCCTCGGAAGCAGCCGCGGATCCCTCTGCCGTAGCGGAGTTCGTCTGCACCACGCTGGAGATGTGGTCGATACCAATGGAGATCTGCTTGATGGAGTCTGCCGCCTCCTTTGCGGAATCTGCGATCTTATTGTTGATCTCGGAAAACTCCGCGGAGAAAGTTACAACGGAATTCATTTCCTCCGCAGCCTCGTTCACAAGGCTGTTTCCGTTTTCGATGGCAGACAAAGTGCCCTCGATCATAACAATAGTGTTCTGTGCTGCCTCTGTGGACTTTGCTGCAAGGTTGCGGACCTCGTCTGCAACTACCGCGAAGCCCTTTCCTGCCTCACCGGCTCTTGCAGCCTCATTAGCCGCGTTGAGCGCCAGAATATTGATCTGGAATGCGATGTCCTCGATGTTCTGAACGATCTTCTTTGTTTCGTTGGAGGAGGTGCTGATCTCGTTCATTGCGGAGATAAAGTTCTCTATCTTGCCGGAAGCCTCCATGAGCTTCTCGCCTGCCTCGGCAGTCTTTTCGCTCGCTCTCTCAGCGTTGGAGGAGTTCTGACCTATCATCATAGACTATTCTGGCAGTTTAAACCCATTAGTTATAAATCGTGTAAATTAATCTGGGAATTCTTCTCAAGTGCGTCATAACCAGCAGTTTCTGGTATCCCGTTTTCGGTCATTCGGAAATCTATTCCGGCTTTTCGCGCCTGGGATTTCTGGTGATCCCTGGGAATATTGTACCGCCTGCCGTCCTTGATGAAATGCGCACCGGTCTGATGGAAGCAGAACGGGACTCCCTTCTCAACGCACTGCCTCCGGATATCCAGGACCCAGCCGAAATCGCACCACCGCGCCTCCGCCCCGGATTCACCGCCGACGGAAACCTCCTCGATTTCTCCGTCAAGGTACTGCGCGATATCCAGCGGACCCAGCAGCGGCGCCGCAATCACTGCCCGGTGCCTTATAGGAAGCGTCCGGAAGATCGGCAGCCGGTAGTCCGCGCGGTCCTGGTTTTCGACCGTGCAGCCTATCATCACGTTGTCGTAGCCCTCGCCCCAGTCCCCGGGAAGGCAGCCTGCAAGTCGGTCGATACGCTTGGTGAAGAAGATGAAGAAGCAGTCGCTCCTCCGCCGTATCATATTCCAGCACTCCTGCCGCCAGGGGTCGGCGTCCTCCAGCAGGAAATCCGACGTGAAGCAGGTGTAAACCACGCTCCCGGAGGGAATCTTCCAGCTTCCGTCGCGCCGGCGCCTTATGGGCAGGTCGAAGCTGGAAGTCCTGCGGCACTGGCTGCTGACCGCCGCGCCGTACATCTCGTCCTGGCGGTACACATAACAGTGTTTGCACCCGGAACTTATCCTGGTGCACCCGTGCCACGGATTCCACCCCGTTTCGTGCGCCTTGTACTCCATCTTGACCTCCTGAAAAAACCGGGCGCCCGAAAACGCCCGGCATTATTCATCAGAACTCCCACAGGAACAGAGAGCCGTCCATGCCGCTCATATCAACGGCGAAGTTTCGAGCCACTCCATCGGCGTCCACATAGGAAATACCGTTGCTGGGCATATCCCCGGGGAATTCCAGCCCGGCAACCAGAGGACGGTCAGGAGTAAGCTCCGGCTGACTGTATGTCTCCTCCACTGCAAATGTGATATTTCCATCATCGTCAATGGTTTCACATGTCAGATGAAGTATCTTGAAATCCGATACGGTTTTGTTAGTTGTGAACAATACGCGCACCCCGGCAAAATCCTCCGGGATATTGAATTCATCGACCGCCCCGTTCACATAGTCCTCCTGAGCATAGTCCACATGCACGGTGGTTTCCTGCGGAACAAACGGCTCGACAGTTTCCGCAGTGGGAATGAACGGATCTGTGGACGGCGTCTCGGCAGAAGGTATCTCCACAGGCTCGGTGGTAGGAATTTCCACCGGCTCCGTATCAGATATACTGGTATCTGAGGTATTCGCCGCGGTGGACTGGGATGTCGTATCCTGGCTTGTCGCCTCGGAACTTCCAGAGGTATTCCCTCCGCATCCGGTAAGCAGTATTGCAAAAGCAGCAATTTCCGCGCATAAGTATGTCTTTTTCATATATCCTCCTTCATTTTCATAGTGCTGAGTATAATCCATTATAATCCATCTGTGGCAAATTGTCAATACCGGATAACGAAAAGGGGCGGCATTTCACCGTCCCTGTCGATTTCCTAAGGCAATACCGCACAAAGATTGTGCGTGTATTGCGCAGTCAGATTTTTCGTCAGGTTGTACAATGATGACGCGGCAAGGCTGTCGCCTTGCAAGGACGAATTGTGCAATATGACGGAAAAGATGCAAGCAAGACACGTACAAAATCCAATAAATGGTCTTTGTGCGGTGTTGCCATAAGCATAAAAGCTGCGTTTCATTAAAGAAGCGCAGCTCTTTGTTTTATAAAGCCATAATATGTTGGGCATATCTACATTTTCCGTTGAAAGAGTGTTATAAAATACGTGTTATCAAATTAAAGTGTAATAAATTGCTGGAACAAAAATTAATTGAGCCGGTAAACAAAATGCGAGAGCAACTAGCAAAGACACACTGAATATAGTACAACGTAACAAAATAGAACGTAGCTGACATTACCCCCGTTCGTCCGAAACGAGCGAGGGGCTTTTTTTGTCAGCGCGTGAAGCTCTGCTTTGCGCGGGGTTATTCAGCCTTGATTACAGCGCGATATTTCGTCACGCGTCCGTTTCCGATTTTCTCGATTTCGCCGGATTTCAGTAATCTGCCGAGTTCGACCTCGACGGTCGTAACGCTGATGTCGGGAAGTTTGTCGCAAATATCACGTTTAGAAACAGGCAGCAGACTGCCCGTTATAAAATCCTCGATTCGCTGTTTCTTTGTTATCTTTTTATCCTTGAAATTTGCAAATCTGCTGTCCAGTTCAAAGTAGCTCATTTTCAGGTTAAACAGAAAGTTGTCGATGAACGGAAAGTAGCTGTTATCGTTCTCGTGCCAGCGCTCCGAGGACTTATGCAAGGACGTGTAGTAATAATTTTTGTAGGTGTTGATTTGTTCCTCAATTGACACATATTTTCCCACGCTGAATCCGCTTTTATACAGCAACAGCAGCGACAGTAATCTTGACATTCTGCCGTTCCCGTCGCGGAACGGGTGAATGCAGAGGAAGTCCAGAATCACGCACGGGATAAGCAGCAGCGGATTTATCTCCGCCTCCGAATACGCGGCGTGGTACGCAAGAATCAACTGTTCCATCGCCGCGGAAGTTTCGCCCGCAGGAATCGGCGTGAAACTCACGCTGTGTACGCCCTCACGGTCGGTTTTCATGATGAAATTGTCCTCCGTCTTGTACTTCCCCGCGAGGTCGTCGCCGCTGGGCTGGAGGAGCATTCGGTGCAGCTGCAGTATGCTTTTTTCGCTGAACGGAATGTCAGAATAACTGCTGTGGATAAGGTCTAGCGCGTCGCGGTAGCCTGCGATTTCAAGCTCGTTATGTCCCTGCGGCGCGGTGGATTTGTTCACGATGTCGCGGATACGCTTGTCCGTCGTGATTATCCCCTCGATGGCGTTGGAGCTTTTCACCGACTGTATCTTCGCGACGGGTTCCATCGCAGAGAATACCTCCGCGAAGTCGGTTCGGCGCAGCTCCGCCTTTGCTTTCATCTCGTAAATCGAGGTCGCGGAGTTCATTATGTCGGCGGGAACGCTGATTTTTTTCAGAAATGTGTAGTCGAACTTTCGCATGGCTTCTCCTTGTATCGCGGTTTATCTGCATATATTATAGATTATTATATGCAGATTGTCAACACGCAATATTGAGAAATTACTCAATCCGGAATGTTGCGCGCGAACTCCCTCTCGATTTCCGCGGAGTCTATCCAGCCCATTTCCCGTGCGGAACGCTCGCCATTTCAAGCTCGCTCATCAGCCGCAGGAGAGCAACGATTTCCTCATATTCATCAATTCAAAAAATTTTCCGACTGCCGCTATCGGCAATTTCAGCAAATAAATCCCCGGAAACGCTCTTGATTTTTTTTGCCGATAACGGTATATAATATCCAAAAGGAGTTGAGATCATGAAATACATATTCGTAAAGCAAGCCGCGGAGCTGTGGAGCTTGTCCGAACGCAGCGTCCGGAATTACTGCTCGCAGGGGCGCATAGAGGGCGCGTTTCTGACCGGAAAGACATGGGATATCCCGGAGAATGCGACCAGACCCACGCGCACCGTGACGGCAAAGAAAGCGCCCTCCACCCTCGCTGAGATACTCGCGTACGAAATGCAGACCGGCCGCAAAGGCTGTATCTACCACAAGATACAGGTGGAGCTGACCTACAACTCCAACCACATCAAGGGCATCCGCCTGACCGCCGACCAGACCCGATACATCTTCGAAACCAACACGATCGGCGTGCTGAAAGACGAAACCGTCAACGTGGACGACATCATTGAAACGTCCAACCACTTCCGCTGTATTGACCTCATCATCGAGAACCGCAGTAAAAAGCTGTCCGAAGCGTTCATCAAGGAGCTTCACCGGGTTCTGAAATCCGGCACCTCCGACAGCCGGAAAGCGTGGTTCGCGGTCGGGGACTACAAGAAACAGCCGAACGAAGTCGGCGGCGAAATTACCGCGCTCCCGGGGGACGTCCACGCGAAAATGCGCAGGCTCCTTTCGGAGTACGAAAACGGCGCGCCGAAAACCCTCGATGACATCGTGGAATTCCACGCGAGGTTCGAGAAGATACACCCGTTCCAAGACGGAAACGGCCGCATCGGGCGGCTCATTATGTTCAAGGAGTACCTGCGCTACAGTGTCGTGCCGTTCATCATCGACGCGAGCATTAAGCTGCTTTATTACAACGGGCTGAAAAACTGGGACAGCCAGCACGGGTATCTCATCAGCACCTGCCAGCTCGCGCAGGACGCGTTCCGGGAGATGATGGGGTATTTTGAAATTACGGAAATCTGATTATTTATTCATATAGTCAAGCGCAGCGAAAAACATCTCGTAGATATCGTCCCAGCCGTCCGGAGTATCAACTCCCCCACCATTTACCGAGCGACACATAGCGGCGCAGGTTTCCTCCCCATCGTAGAGAAGTTCAGCCGCAGTTATCGGGAACCCCTCGGCAGTGGATAGTTCACAGAGCGCGTTCACGGGATTTCTGTCGTTTCTGGTAGCGTATATTCTTTCGGTAAGTTCTTTATTGTTCTTTGATTTTTCAAGCAAGAATGTCAGACTGTCGTTCATTTTATCACTCCTCGCCTTTCATTTTACCACTATTCCCTATAAAATGCAAGGCGCTGTAAAAAAACAAAAGAAAAGGCTGCATCATTGCTTTTTTCGCGATGCAGCCTTTTCTTTTACAGCGCCTTAATTTATCACTGCTCATATTCAGATTTAATTGCTGAAAATATTTCATCAACATTAAGCTTGGTCAAGCTCTGAAAAAACGGAGTATGTATCTCTCTTTCCAGCTTATTTATCCTGCGTTCGATTTCAGCATTACCGGGGGGTTTCTGACGATATCTAAGCAGAATGCGGTAATCCTTCGCAGCACGAATAATAATTGCATTCGCAAGTTCCTGATAGTTTTCATTTTCCATAGTAAAACCTCCATTGATGTTTTACTATATTGTTGAAGTGTTCAAAAAACGTTCGTTTTTCGCACAGTATAAGCCCCGGATCTTTGCACGATTCGGGGCTTATACTGTGCGAAAACTTCTGCGAAAATCTATGTGCGGAAAAGGTACGTTTTATAGAGAGCGCAGGGCTTTATACAACGTCGAGGGTTTTACTCCGGTAAGGTCCGTGATTTCTCTGACCGTGTACTGCCCGGTGTTATACAGCTTTATTGCCTTTTTGATGGCTTCCCTGCTGACTGGAGGTCTGCCGCCCTTACGTCCTCTGGCACGAGCGGCGGCTAGTCCCTCCTTTGTTCTGTCGGCGAGAACATCACGCTCAAACTGCGCTAGCGCTGACATCAGAGTGAAAAGCAGCTTTCCTGTGCTGGTCGTGGTATCTATGGATTCTTTCAGAGATACGAGATTCACGCCTTTGGAGTTGAAAGTTTCCATGAGCCATATCAGATCCTTGGTGCTTCTGCCGAGCCTGGAGAGGGATTCCACGACTACCGTGTCCCCCTCTGTCAGGCGTTCGAGAAGTTTTTCAAGCTCCGAGCGGTTGCGTTTTGTGCCAGTCATCTTCTCGTTGTAGATGAAATCCACGCCGTATTTCTGGAGCATATCAAGCTGGCGGTCGAGATTCTGCTGTTCCGTTGAAACTCGCGCATATCCGAATATAAAATTCTTCATCAGAATTCACCACAATAGTCGTATGCGCACTCGTTCAGGATTTCGCATAATGCTTCCTCTATCACTCCGGGCTGATAGAGCATTTCTTCTATCTCCTCAACGAAATAGCCGTAGCTTAAGAGCAGGTCGATGTCCTCCCGGGATACTCCAACGGAGCTTGCGAAGTCCTTCAGCTGTTTCACGTCCTGCGGTTCGCTTTCACAGGCTTCAGGGACATTCCACCAATCTCTGCGAAAGTAGCGGTAGTCGTACATCATCAGGTTGGTTGTGTCGAACATACCATGTTCCATTGCGCCCGTGCTGTCGATTTTCAGAATATCTCCGCAGTTGGTGTTGATTTTCTGGTGCTCTATGCTAAGAATTCCGAGGCGAGTTAGGGCACGGTCGAGGATTGCTTCCGTGCTGGCGTAGATGTACAGTCCGCAGGTTTCGTAATGGTACAATGCAAGTGGATTATCGCCCTTGACGAAATAGATGTAATTCTTGTCATCAAGCACGGTAAACACAAAAGAGCCCTCGACAAGCTCAGCCATTTCAGAAGTGGACTGTATGTCGAGGGATTTCTGCTGTTCCAGAAGCTGCACGGCTATGTAGCTGTCCGTCTTGATTGGAGTATTCGGCAGCGACATCTGCTTGCGAAGTCTGACGTCATTGTGAAGCACTCCGTTGTGCGCTAGAGCGAAGCTGATATTTCCGACCTTGCCAGGAAACGGGTGATTGTTTCTGTTATCGAGTTTGTTACCTTGGGTCGCCATTCTGGTATGTCCCATTATGACATTGGAATCATCGTGCAGGCGCAGATGTACTTTATGAGCGGCGTAAGGGCGCTTATAAATTGTAAGTTTTCCGTTGTGATTGAATGCGTAACCAGTAGCATCAGTTCCTCGCTCCTCACATTCTTCGGAAAGCACGCGAAGCAGCTTTTCCCGCTGCCTCGCATTTAAAGTATGATTATAGTCAATCAAGCCGAAAATTGCACACATGTTAATCGTCCTCCTCTGTCGTGATTGGCGTGTTTATATAAAGCTGGCGCTCTTTCAGGTAGGTAATGAGCTCTGGTTCAATGCTGTCGTCCAGCGAACCTACGAAATCAGACCAGCTTACGGATTTCAGTTCTGTGTCTGTCAGGTCGGTTGCAAGTTCACATATTTTGTCCACAAGCTCCAGAGTGGCTATAAGCGTATTATACTTGAGCGTTCCCCTGAACATACGAAATTCAATAGTGTGGTAGTTTGTGATGTTCACGCAGGCGTATCTGCCGTTGCAACCCTTTTTAGCGTCCTCCAGAATTTCTTTCGGGCTGTTCTTATAGCCGTAGCGTGCTGCCCAACGGTTCATCTGGTACTCGGTTCTGCGGCTGAATTTCAGTAGTTCCAGCCAGTGGTGCTCCACAAAATAAAGAACCCGGGAAACGCACTCGTCCTGTGCTTCCCGGGTACTGCCGAATGCTGTTCTGTTGACGTGGACGTGAAGTCCGCAAGTGCTGGTTTTATGACTACGGTAATCCATGCGAATTGCAGAACGCATGATTTCCACCCAGGGCATTTTCTCCTTATGATATCGCAGGGACATAGGGTGGGTTACGATTTCCATTCCGTCCGAGAGGCTGCCATCAGATTTTATGTAGATGTGCTCCGCAACCCGGTTGCCGATACCCAGAAGCGTATCAGCGTTGTCGCCGTTCTTGCCGCCCTCGTCGATTTCAAGTTCCACGCCGAAATAGCGCTTTGAGTCACCATAAAAGATAGGGTCGGGCTTGTAGTTGTACTCGTGAATTGAGCTGTTCTGCCGCTCTTCGTAGCAGCGGTCGCAGTAGGCGTAGTCATCGTCATCATCGTAATTAGCGCAATCACGATGGATAATACGTCCGCAGCATTCGCAGGTCGTGTAATAGTCGTCGTAGCAGGTATTGCAGAGCGGTGTGCTGTCCGAGCCTGCGTTGTCGTCCGACCAGATCCTGTCGCCGCAGTGGGAACACTCGACGGTTTCAGTGTGGTAGCAGTCATCGCAGAGTATGCTGCCGTCGAATTCGTAGTAGTCATCGTTCTCAATTATTGCTCCGCAGCAGCTGCAAACGGGGCGTGTGGTTTCGTTTGGTGTCATGATTTTCCTCCTTAATATTCCTCTGCCAAAAGCATGGTTGTGTGGGTTTCGTCGTCTATGACGAAGATTTTCGCTGTGATGGGGTCGTCTGTGGGGAATGTGAATGTGCGCTCGTAGGGCGGTTTTTCCTGGGTATGCGTTACCTGCTGATTGCTGCCATTTGCGACGAGTTTGAAAACTTGCAGGTAGTCCTTGCGTTCGATTTTCATGCTGTCGATGCAATCCCAGAGAATTATCTGCGTCACGAGCGGCACGGTGCTTGTTATGCCTTTTGTGGCATAACGCTGGTTGTTGAACATACGTATCTCCTTTCTTAGGGAAACGCTGAATAAAACAAAATCGACCCACCTAGTTTCGCACAAAAAACACATATGCCATAATTAGTAACATTCATTTTGCGCGAAACTGAACGAGCGAACTCACGGGTCTGATTTTGTTACGCTTCGCTTTATTCAGCGTGTCCCTAGACACAAAAAAATCCCCGAAGCTGTTACACTTCGGGGAAAATTCTGTGTGCCGTTATAAACGGATAGCTGATATATAGCTACATGAAGATAATATGTCAACGAATAATTCAATATTGACACAGGTTCATCTGTAATAAGCTTTCATTTTTAATGGAGTTACTAATATTGCAGTATTTTTCATTAATAAATCTATGGCAACACCGCACAAAACAAGTGGACTAGAAAACGAAAAGTGGTATAATAAAAATATGAATAAACAAATCAGTCTGCCGCTTTATATGGCGTTTTTGTTAAAAGCTATGTGAAAATAATATTGCAGCAAAATGTGATCTTGCTATTGATATATGTTCAAGGACGCACTGATTAAAATGCAGCGTATTGGAATTTGGTTATGTGAAAAGCGATGCTGCCACTGTTTCCGAGGCTTCATGTTGCGTAAAAGGTCACCAAGTTAGCATGTGCTTTTCAGGACAAACAAATTTTATTTGATCAGCGTTTCCGCTGTCGATTATTGTCGAATAAGTACGGAAATTGATGGGATAATTGAAAAAAACACTGTTGATATGAATCGGATTATGTGTTATAATGAATATGTTATTAGGTGCAGAATTTCTACAGTTAGAATGGAGGAAGCATTATATGAATGAACAGGACAGACTATTTTTTTCTGCATTATATGAAGACAGGGCAGACAGTGCCAAAACACTCGAAAAGCCCTCAATGCGCGGAGTAAAAAAAAGTGTATCAGATAAGTATTCGGATCAGGCACATTTTATCTATGAACTGCTGCAAAACGCTGATGATACAGGCGCAACGAGAGCCAAGTTCATTCTTGAACAGGGGCAGCTTATCTTTGTTCATAATGGCACAAGGCATTTTTCGGTGTCTGACCCGGCAAAAGAAGACAGCGATTTAAAGTCAGGGACGCTTGGTGATATCAATGCGATAACCTCAGTTGCAAACTCGAATAAAACCGAAGCTTCCATTGGCAAGTTTGGCGTTGGTTTCAAGGCTGTTTTTCAGTACACATCAACACCGCATATTTATGATCCTGATTTCCGGTTCAAAATTGAGAGATTTATTGTTCCGGTTGAGCTTGACGGAGATTTTCCGGCACGCCGTCATGATGAGACCTTGTTCGTATTTCCGTTTGACCATCCTGAGCGTACCGCCGAACAGGCTTATGAGGATATTGCAGAAAAGCTCCGTCATCTTACATATCCACTGCTGTTTATGTCCAGCCTGAAAGAAATCGAATTTGAAATTGGTGATGTGATCGGACTTTACAGTAAAAGAATATGTGAAACCTGTTCTTTTGGCAATATTACTGCACAGCAGATATGCCTGACGCAGAATGACGGCGATGAACTGTATGATGAAAACCTCTGGCTGTTCTCACGGTCAGATGATTGCCGTCGCAGTTATTCCGTGGGATTCCTCCTTGATAATGACGGCAGGCTACGTCCTGTGAATGAAACCGCATTCTGCTTTTTCCCAACGAAAGAAAATACAGGGCTGAATTTTGTCATCCATGCTCCTTTTCTTCTTACTGACAGCCGTGAAGGGATCCTTGCCGGTGAATCGTACAACGTTAGCATGGTCAGACTTTTAGCAGATCTCGCTGCGAAAGCAATAGTATGCCTTAAAGAAATTGGCGAGCGACATTCGCTGTGCCTCATTGATGACAGCATTTTTGATATTATTCCGTATGATTCAAACAAGTTCAGCAGACCCGATGATAAAAGCAGAATATCGTTTCTGCCTTTCTATGAGAGCATTAAGAGAGTTTTTACAGAAGAGAGAATACTTCCGTCAACTGATGGATATACCTCTTCTGAAAACGCATACTGGGCCGCAGTACCTCAGTTGGCACAGCTATTCTCAAATAAACAGCTATCTTTGATTTGCAATAACAGCGATGCCCACTGGGCATTTATTTCGCTTGGACGTGATGAAATTATGCGAAGCAACAAGCCGCTTGTTGCTTATATTGATTCTTTAGTGAGAACATATCTGAATGAAGACGCTATTATTAGCGGACGCTTAAGGGATTTCATATATGTCAATGGTTCACGGCAATGTCTTGAGATGATTAGGGGAATCGATGAAAAATTTATTGAGTCTCAGACTATCGAATGGTTGAATTTGTTTTACAAATGGCTTTCCGAAACCAAGAACAGACGCAAGTCAATTTTGAAAAGACCTGTTTTCCTGGATCAGAACTGTAAGGCAGCTGCGGCTTTTGACGAAAATGGGCAGCATATTTTGTTCCTTCCAGTGGATAATGCTGACGGATACAGGGTCGTAAACCCCGAACTTCTGAATAATCCAGTCACCTCTGGCTTTATTGAGGATATAGGGATTAAGTCCCCGTCATTACGAGATCGGATTTATAACAAGATAATTCCCTTGTATAACAGCAGCGTGGGAATCGATACTTCGCCTCATTTCAAGCTGTTTTTTGAATACTACTGCCAATGCCCGAACGAAGACGTTGATGACTTTATCGAGCTTATCAGACCGCTGAAATTTCTGAGATATAATACCGAGGCGGATAAGAAGGTATACCGTGGTGAGGCAAGCGGCATGTACCTGCCCACTCCCGAATTAAAGGTTTATTTTGAAACCAAACCTGATACTCCATTCATATTGCTTGACGAATACAAATCAATTGCAGGCGAGGATAAGAGAAAGTCGCTTTTTTCATTTCTAAACGAGCTTGGCATAAAAAAAGAATTGTCAATAGAGAAGGTTTCTGTCGATCCATCTCGAAGCGACATTCCACATCCAAATTCCAAACGCAAGGTTACATGGGAAGAAGGCACGATAGACGGCTGTAAGGAGCTTGCAAAACACATTGCATCATACAAGGACCGGGAAAAGTCCGTTCTCTTATGGAATAGTCTGCTGTCAGTTATAAAATTAAAATCTCAGTCACGCTCTTCACGATTTTATTCCCTGTCCACACTTTTAAAAGGAATCTGTTATTTTTTCTATCGTACTCCGAAATGCGAGTGTTTTGTTTCGTCTGACGAGCTTTGCCTCAAACAGGAAGCATGGCTTGTAAACCGTGATGGTGAATTTATTGACGCAGGTAATGTTACCATAGCATACCTAGCAGAGGAATATGATGTTTCATCTGACGAGGCTCGGGAACTGGTGGCATTCTTAGGTATTTCTAACACTGAGGAAAGCACGCAGAAAAATGATGATAACTTTAATCTTACAGATTCTCAACGTCAGAAAATTCAATTTGCCGAAAAGATCGAGGCTCTGGGAATCGATGAGTCTTATTTTGAGGAACTTAAACAGATGGTGCGGCAGCGTGAAGCAAGCCGTATTTTGGTGGGACAGTCCGGAAGTGAAGAACAGGAAAATCATAATTCATACTACGATTTTATCGATGACTATAATGACACCGCCGATGACAGCAAGAAACACGGCAGTTTTAAACCTCAACGCAGACTCAATAAGACAACTTCGGCAGTAGTTCGTGATATAGCTGAGCTTACTAAGGAAAATCCGTCTGCCATACCTGATATGACAGACATGGATGAGCAGTCAGACAGCGATGAATATATGCCCCATGCAGTCAATTACAGCAGGCGCATAGAACGTGCAAAGCAGAAAAGCGCTGCGGAAATCGACAGGATCGCATACTATGAAGATTTGCAGGCACGCGCCTCTGCAATGCCGAGGTATTCTTTTGGGTGGTTCAGGGCGCTCCTTGAAATGGAAAGCCTGAGCAGCGGGGAGAAAAGTTCCGGAAGCAGGGAGATCTCCATTAGCTTTGGCAAGGTCGAACGGGAGGCAGGGTCAAGGCGGACTCTTGTCCTCAAGTATCCCAGCCGTTATATTCCACAGTTTATGGAAGACCTTACTGACATACCCCTTGTACTCCACATTGGCGAGGTCAGGAAAACCGCAGCGATAGAAGTCGCTAATATCAGTTCCTACACTCTACGTGTAAAGCTGAAGAATGCAGATGACATTGACGGAGTTGACCTTTCGCAGGTGAATTCCGCCTCTATCGACGCGAAAAGCCCGGCGTTTCTTCTTGAAGAACTGAGCAGACAGTTTTCTGCGCTTGACTATCCGGATGATTTCGATATGCAGGCGAATCTCTGTGAAAATATTGAGTTCATTTTCGGACCGCCTGGAACGGGTAAAACAACTCATCTTGCAAAAAATGTGCTGCTGCCGCTGATGAAAGGCGGGGATAAATGCAGAGTGCTGGTTCTGACACCGACCAACAAGGCTGCTGATGTGCTTACACGCAGAATAATGGATGCCTCGGGGGAGGATCATTCCTATGAGGACTGGCTGATACGCTTTGGTGCCACCGGTGATGAGATGCTTGAGGAAAGCCCTGTTTTCGCGGACAAGACATTTGACATTCGTGAGCGCCACAGAAATATAACTATCACGACCATAGCGCGATTTGCATACGACTTTTTCATGCCGCAAGGTACTCGCATTTTCCTTAACGGGATCAATTGGGACTATATTGTTATAGATGAAGCCTCGATGATACCGCTTGCAAACATCATATACCCGCTTTATAAAAAGACCCCTCGTAAATTCATCATTGCTGGCGATCCATTTCAGATCAAGCCTATCACATCCGTTGATATGTGGAAAAACGATAACATATACACGATGGTACATCTTGATTCGTTTACGCAGCCTGAGACCATACCTCACCAGTATAAGGTAGATCTGTTGACTACGCAGTACAGAAGTACACCTGAGATAGGTGAAATTTTCAGCAGATTTGCCTACGGCGGCATTCTGAAGCATTATCGTGCCTCGGAAAGCAGACGGGCGCTTGATATTGAGGGAATCAGCTCACTGAACATAATCAAATATCCTGTGAGCAAATACGAGAGCATTTATCGCGCGAAAAGACTTCAGCATAGCAGCTCATATCAGGTCTATTCTGCACTTTTTACATATGAATATATATGCCGTCTTGCGAAGTCCATTGCGGCGACGCACCCTGCAAGTCTGTTCAGGATAGGCGTAATATCGCCGTATCGTGCACAGGCGGATCTGATAGACAAGCTTTTGGCTTCAGATGAGCTTCCGAATGAAGTAGAGGTTCAAACGGGTACGATACACGGATTTCAGGGTGACGAATGTGATATTATATTTGCGGTATTCAACACACCCCCATCAATCACGGATTCTGCCGAAATGTTCCTAAACAAGATCAATATCATCAATGTTTCCATAAGCAGAGCACGGGATTATCTGTTTATTATTATGCCGGATGATAATACGGAAAATATCGGCGATCTTCGGTTGGTGAAGCGTGTTGAACAATTGGTAAAGGAGTCAGGAGACTGGTCGGAATACTTAGCTCCTGATTTAGAAAAGATAATGTTCGGACAGACGAATTACCTGGAGAGCAATACATTCTCTACAAGTCACCAAAGCGTCAACGTATACGTTTCTCCTGAAAGGTGTTACGAGGTGAGGACAGAAGATAATGCAGTGGATATCCAAATACATCGCAATCCAAAATTGAAAGGGTCCGAGCAGTCTTTTTCCTGTCGGTTTAAGGCGTCGTTGCACAATTAGCGGTTTATGACTTCGTTCCACGGAACTATTCGCTCGGGTCTGAAAAAATAACTGTGTAAACGCGAATAAACCCGAAAAACGTACCAAAGCTAAAAATGCAGCAAAACAGGGCAACGCTGGAGAGCGACCCGACGCAGCTGCAAGATAAACGGTGAAGAGCAGCGGAGCTAATTCGCTGCTTTTCATACTTCACCGGTATCTTCCAGCGGATAAACTCCGGGGTTCGGGTTGTCTCCCCCAGTGGGGGAGGTGTCACGGAGTGACAGAAGGGTTGACCGACAGACCAGAGCCCCGAATTGCTCCTAGGCTGCGAATCTGTCCTCAAAATAAATCATGAACTGAGCATAAGCCAGTCCCCAGTCGCGAACCGGCATGGTCCACTTCTTTGAAATCTCGGAAACGCTCATATAAACGACCTTGCGGATAGCGTCATCGGTCGGAAAAATCGACTTGGATTTAGTGAATTTTCTGACCATTCTATGGTAGCCCTCGACGG